>ULYF01045954.1_pt1 | contig 105480 bp, 106 predicted proteins | sample 1961941 | NCBI WGS metagenome assembly ULYF01 (sample SAMEA4835857, study PRJEB28245) | human gut metagenome | biome: gut microbiome; material: fecal sample | place: Denmark | collected 2008 | reverse complement strand
AATATTTAATTTATTGAATATTTAATAATAACTTTTTATATATTATTTTGTGATTAATTATTTATAAATATCTTTTATGATATTAGATATACCAAATGGATATTTTCCTTATAAAACGGTATTGGAATAGTATTAAAATCTATCCTATGATGAAGATGTCGAAAACACATGCTCCCCAGAAGGGCATAACCGCAGAGTGACTCACCGAAGTGCACACGGACGAGTACATTGCGGATCTGTGTTTCTAAGTTATTTGTTTAGGAGGTTATTACTGTGAAAAAACTAAAGATCGCTTATTCGGAAAATGCTCTCCAAGCTTTCGGCGCCGTTGGTGGCCGCGAAATCATCGATGTAAACAATACAGACTACACTGACGTGGCTGCTGTTGTCATTACCGAACAAGATTCTGATGTGCTGAAAAATGAAATGATTGGCGCTTTTAAAATTCCTGTCATGCTTATTAAAGATGCAGACAGCCACGTAAGCGATGAAATAATCAAACAGGTATACCGCGTTATTGATTTAAATGAGACTGATCACGATTTTTATTCCCGCCAGATCGAAAGCGCTGCAGCCCATTATGAAGAAAATGTACTTCCTCCCTTTTTTAAAGACTTAGAGAAGTATGTTGAAAACGGATATTCCCAGTTCGACTGCCCCGGCCACCAAGGCGGTGCTTTCTTCCGTAAACATCCGGCAGGCCGCGCTTTTTACGATTTCTTCGGTGAGAATACATTCCGCGCCGATCTCTGCAATGCGGATGTCGCATTGGGTGATCTCCTCATTCATGAAGGTCCTGCTCTGTCCGCGCAAAAACATGCAGCCCGTGTATACAATGCCGACAAAACATATTTCGTACTGAACGGGACATCTACCTCCAATAAAGTTGTTTTAAATGCGGTTCTCGCTCCTGGTGATATTGTCCTCTTCGACAGAAATAACCACAAATCTATAGACCATGGTGCTCTTGTTCTCGCCGGCGCCACCCCGGTATATCTGGAAACGGCGCGAAACGCTTTCGGTTCTATCGGCGGCATTCTTGAACACTGCTTTGACGAAGAATATATCCGCAAACTCGTTGCCGAAAAAGATCCCGTAAAAGCGAAAGCAAAACGTCCGATCCGCATGGCGGTCATCCAGCTCGGCACATATGACGGCTGCATTTATAATGCCCGTCAGGTTGTCGACAAAATCGGCCATCTCTGCGACTACATATTCTTCGATTCCGCCTGGGTAGGGTATGAGCAGTTCATTCCGATGATGAAAGACTGCAGTCCGCTGCTTTTAGAGCTTGGACCGGAAGATCCGGGGATTTTCGTTACTCAGTCCGTCCACAAACAGCAGGCAGGTTTCTCCATGACTTCCCAGGTACACAAGAAAGACTCCCACATTAAAGGACAAGATCGTTATGTACCGCATAAACGGGTGAACAACGCATTCATGATGCATGCCTCTACATCTCCGCTGTACCAGCTCTTTGCCGCACTTGACGTAAATGCAAAAATGCATGAAGGCGAAGCAGGTAAAAAACTGTGGGTAGAAGCTGTTAAAACCGTTATCGAAACACGTAAGCAGATTCTCCGCAACTGCCACTATATACGTCCTCTCGTTCCGCCTGTTGTAAACGGCAAAAAATGGGAAGATGGCGATACGGAAAAGATGGCAAACGATATGGATTACTGGGCATTTGAACCGGGCGCCAAGTGGCATGGCTTTGAAGGATACGGCAAAGGACAGTATTTCATCGACCCGATGAAACTCCAATTCGTAACCTGTGGTATTGACATTGAAAACGGCGGCTATGAAGAATTCGGTATTCCCGGCAATATCCTGGCAAACTATCTCCGCGAAAACGGAATCATTCCGGAAAAATGCGATTTAAACGATATCCTTTTCCTCATGACTCCGGCGGAAAGCAAAACTAAGATGGACGATCTCGTTGCCAAACTGATCCGTTTTGAAAAGTTGATTGATGAAGATGCTCCGATGGCGGAAGTGCTTCCGTCCATCTATAAAGCCTACGAAGACAAATACAAAGGATATACGATCCGCCAGCTTTGCCAGGAAATGCATGATTTTTATAAGGACAGAAAAGTCTTCACCCTTCAGAAAAACCTCTTCCTGCATGACTACCTGCCGGAATACGTCATTAATCCGCAGGAAGCCCAGTATGAATTCATGCGCGGACATGGCGAACTGGTGGACTTGGAACAGGCGGAAGGCCGCCTCGCGCTGGAAGGTGCACTTCCCTATCCGCCAGGTGTACTCTGCATCCACCCGGGTGAAAGATGGTCCAAAACCGCTGTTGAATACTTCCTTGACCTTGTAGAAGGCATTAATCAGCTTCCCGGCTTTGCTCCGGAAATCCAGGGCGTTTATGTCCAGGAAGCGGAAGACGGCAAGAAACATGCTTACGGCTACGTCATGAAGAAGGAATTTGATAAGAAGTAAGAAAGCAAGTTTACGATTTATACAAGATATACCGAACCGACAGGCAGGAACCCGATTAAAGAGTTCCTGCCCATGCCGGTCCAAATCCTGAAATCATAAAAGGAGATTATAATATTATGAGTCAAAGCAATAAAATGAGCGTTATGCAACTCACCATCCTGACAGCAGTGAACATGATGGGTTCCGGCATTATCATGCTCCCTACCAAACTGGCCCAGGTAGGCGCGCTTTCTATCGTATCCTGGCTGGTTACCGCAGTGGGCTCCATGTGCCTGGCTTATGTATTTGCCAAATGCGGCATGTACAGTAAAAAAGGCGGCGGCATGGGCGGCTATGCGGAATATTCTTTTGGAAAAGCCGGTAACTTCATGGCTAATTACACCTACGGCGTTTCTCTGGTTTTCGCAAATACTGCGATCGCCATTTCTGCTGTAGGTTACGCCTGCGGATTTCTCGGCACCACGCTTAATCCGCTCTTCACGGCTATCGCCACAATAGGCGTACTTTGGCTGGCTACCGTCCTAAACTTCGGCGGTCCGAAATATACCGGCGGCGTTTCCTCCATTACCGTATGGGGTGTCATTATCCCATGTATCGGACTTGCTGTTATCGGCTGGGGCTGGTTCTCAACCGATATGTATATAGCCAACTGGAATGTGAATAATATGGCTTTCGGCGAAGCGGCCACAAACTCCATTACCATGACCCTTTGGGCATTCCTCGGTATGGAATCCGCCTGTGCCAACGCCGATGCTGTTGACAATCCGGAAGTTAATGTGCCGAAAGCCGTTCTTGGCGGCACACTCCTTGCGGCAGCCTGCTACATCGTTTCCACAAATATCATGTTCGGAATCGTTCCCGCATCTGAACTTCTGAAATCCACCGCGCCTTTCGGAATGGTATTTGCCCACATGTTCGGCGGCACAGTAGGACACATCATCATGGGACTCATGGTTCTCTCCTGCTTCGGTTCCCTCCTTGGCTGGCAGTTTACCATCGCCAACGTATTCAAAGCCGGTGCTGATGAAGGCTACTTCCCTGCATTCCTGCAGAAGATTACATCCAAAGGCGCACCGATCGTGGGTATGGTTACAATTACCTGCATCCAGTCTCTCTTTGGCCTCATGACTATCAGCCCTTCCCTGAATGAACAGTTTGAAACATTGGTCAATTTGGCAACAATTACCAATATTATTCCTTACCTTCTCTGCATGGCCGCCATTATCGTTATCATGAAAGCCGCCGGCCACGAAGGAAGCGAATTAAAGACAACGACCTTCATTGCTTTCATTGCTTCCATCTACAGTCTCTATGCATGCTATGCTTCCGGATTTGAAGCAATGACTTACGGTGCGATCGTTACCTTCTTAGGCTGGACCCTCTACGGATTTGCTTCTGACAAATTTGATTTGGAAAAAGCAAAAGAAGATAACAGCAAAATAGCTTAAAGCTGATCATCTCCCATTAAATTGATATATTTCCCACTGAAAACCACCGGGCTTCGTGTTCCGGTGGTTTTCAGCGGGAAAAGCTATTCAGCAAAAAGTTCCGGCATGCAGCCTGTCTTTCACTTTTCCATTATAAGATTTTTTCATACTCCTTTTTTAGTACCTGGGCATACACATGGAACTTCCCATCAGCTGCCCGCTCCATATATACCCCCTGCAGTTCCGGAGTGAAACCCGGAAAAAGATTGAATACTTCTGCCAGTGCCATAAAATAAGCAATAGCCGTTTTCGACCACTTTTCCCCCGGCTGAATGCAAGGAACCCCCGGCGGATAAGGAACTCCCCCTTCCAATGCCACGCGCCCCTCCGCTTCTGCTAAATCGATCAGTTCGCCATGTCCGCGGACAAGCTCATAATTCGCTTCCTGCGGGCTTATACTGTATATGGGAAAATAGTTTTTCAGAAACAAATGTTTTTGGAGGACATTGACCTTACGTTCCTTATAAAAATCATGCATTTCCTGGCAAAGCCGGCGAATCGTATATCCTGCATACTTATCCTGATACGTATGATAAATATTGGGAAGAACCTTTGCCATAGGGGCATCATTATCTACAAACGCTTCAAAATGGAGAATCCTTGAAATCAGGTTATTAATCTTCGCCTTAGTTTCCGCCGGCGTTATGATAAAGAGAATATCATTTAAATCGCACTTTTCGGGAATCACGGCATTTTCCCTGAGATAATTAGCAAGCACAATCCCGGGAATACCAAACTTTTCATACCGTCCGGTTTCTACATTGATTCCCGGCGTAGTAAAGAGAAGTTTCATAGGATCAATAAAATACTGTCCTTTCCCGTATCCCTGAAAAGAATGCCACTTCCCGCCCGGTTCAAAAGTAAAATAAGCAATATCATTAATAATTTCTTCCGTATCCCATTCTTCCCAATTCTTGCCGTGAACCACAGGAGGAACGAGAGGCTTCAGATACTTGCAGTTGCGGATAACTGCCTTTCTCGCTTCCACGGAAAGCTCCATACATTCTTTCCACAAAAGCGCTCCGCCTTCTCCCTCCTGTATACGGGCATTCATGTCCAGCGATGCAAAGACCTGATAAAAAGGAGATGTAGACGCATTCACCATGAAAGAATTATTCAAGCGTTTATGAGGCAAATACCGTTCCTGTCCTTTAATATGCGCATCTTTTTTATGAATCTGGGATGACATGGAAAACCCCGCCTGATGCTTGTGGACGGACTGGGATACGATGATTCCCGGATCATCCGGCCCAAGATCCAAAAGCAGCGGACTGCAGTCACGGAGCATAGGGATGAACTGCTCATACCCTACCCAGGCGGAATCAAAATAGATATAATCGCAGAGATGGCCGATCTTTTCTACAATCTGGCGGGCATTATAAATGCAGCCGTCATAATTTCCCAACTGTATGACCGCCACTCTGACAGGCCGTTTTGCCTTCGCCTTCTTTTTATCTTTTTCCGCAATGACCATGCGGATATATTCTTCATTGAAACAATGTTCTAAGATACCGCCAATTGAGCCAAAGGGATTCCGCGCCGTCTCTAAATAGACCGGAACAGCACCTGCTTGTATCAATGCGCCATAGCTGATAGATTTATGGTTATTTCTTTCATAAAGAACAATATCTCCCGGCGCTAAAAGAGCATCCAGAACGACCTTATTGGCCCCCGATGTACCGGTAAGGACGAAATATGTCTTATCCGCATGGAAAACACGCGCCGCGTGACGCTGGGCCTCTAACGCCGGGCCCTCATGAATGAGAAGATCCCCCATAGCCACATCTGCATTGCAGAGATCGGCACGAAAGGTATTCTCCCCGTAAAAATTATAGAATATTCTTCCCGCAGGATGTTTTCTGAAATAAGCTCCCCCCTGATGCCCGGGACAGTCAAACTGCGTATTTCCCCGCTCCACATATTCCATCAGTTGTTTGAAAAAAGGAGGCAGCAGCCCGCTCTCGTATCGATCTGCGGCGCCTTCAATCTGCCGCGCATATAAATGGTGATCTCCATCGGTAGGATCGATAATACTGTATGCCTGCCCGATCAATTCATCATGTTTTTTACCTGCAGCCGACAGGATCAGAAACACAGGAATCTCAAAAGCATGGATCCGCGGATTTCGTAGTGCATCCCCGTCCTCATCAGTCACCACCACAGCGGCCACATCGGTAAAATCCGTTTGAAATACATCTGCAATATCCCTTTTCTCTACCGCACCGAAAGTTTCCAACGCTTTTCTCGAGTAAGCTATCTTTAAATGCTCCTGCATTGCCCCCACACCTTTCATACAGAAAGATTGTATACAGAAAATTTCCGAAATATACGATTACTTACAGAAATATATACTTATGTTCAGTATAGCAAAAAAAACGATAAAATGCACCTGTACTATCGACATTTACTGAATAAAACCGACTCTCTCCTTCTGTTTGCGGAATGATAAGCGACAACTCTCCAAAATGAAATTTATCATGGGCTGAAACGGATGGAAAACAGAATGGCTGCCTCTTTCTTTAAGTAAAATAATGCTTCTATTCATCATTCACAGAAAGACTGGTTCCCTTTTGAGTATTTCTGCATCTTTATTTCTTCCAAGCGAAAAGCCGTGTCGAAAGAGGGATTGCAGTCTCTTTCGACACAGCTTTTGGGCTGAATTATTTCTTTGCTTTCTTAGTAGCTTTCTTAGAGTTTACTCTTTCTTTCAGCTGTTTGGAAACTCTCCAAGCCGGGCTCTTGGAAGCCGGAATCTTAATAGCTTTCTGGGTCGCCGGGTTGTGGCCTTCACGGGCTTTGCGCTGGCGGACTTCGAATGTACCGAAACCGATAAGCTGAACCTTATCTCCCTTTACAAGAGCCTGGGAAATAACATCGATTACCGCTTTAACTGCTTTTTCGGAATCTTTCTTTGTCATTTCTGCCGTCTGGGCAACTGCACTGATGAGTTCTGTCTTGTTCATAACTAAACATCCTCCTTTAATTAACTCTGCGGAAAATCCCGCTGTAGTCCCGATGGATTAACTTACACCTTCGCATTGAATTCCCGCCACAGTTCTTCCAGCCTCTCCTGAGACAAGGCATCAAAAGATCCGCATCCTCTGATACCGTCCTCAAATTCGCTGAAGCGCCGCATGAGATTCACACAAAAAGAGTGTAACGAAAGTTCCGGATCAATTCCCTTTTCCTGCATGACACGGGCAAGCTCAAAAAGGTACGCTCCTGCACTTTCTTCCCCCATTCTATTCCCTGTCTGTACCTCTCTTTGAGTGGCATTCCTCCAGAGCGGCTTTTCATCTTCACGAAAAGCCGTAAGGTCATAAATCCCTACAGAACTAACTTTCTTTTGAATTATACACGCTAAAAGCAGACTTGGCAAGCATTTTGGTATTCCGGAAAGCAGATATTTCCTGTTTTTTTCTTTTCTTTTACGTTTTTCCCAATTTTTAATCACCGCAAAAAGGTCTTTTTTGCTCATTTTTTCGAATACAAAGGGATGGCGTTTCACCATTTTATTTGCGATACCGTCTACCACATCCTGCATAGAAAACTCTCCATTTTCTTCTGCAATCCGCGCGTGAAAAACGACTTGAAGAAGTACATCACCTAATTCTTCTTTCAAATTTAATATGTCATTTTCTTCGATAGCATCGATAACTTCATATACCTCCTGGAGAAAATATGTCCGCAGCGTCATATGATTCTGACTCCGGTCCCAGGGACACCCTCCTGGTTCCCGAAGAGTTTTCATCGTATCAATAATCGGTTTTAAAGTGAATTTTTCCATCTCTTTTTTTATGATTTCTGGAGCTTTAAGTATCACTGCCTCCACAGGAAATATAATTTTGTTATTAAACTCTTTAATTGTATGCTTAAGAATTTTTCCATTATACATTAATATAGTAATCGGTGTCGTTTCATCACATATTTCCATCAACCGGATAAAAATATACTTCTGTCGTTCTTCATCTTCCGCACCGGTAATAATCAGCGTGCCGTAAAAAGGCAAAGAAATATGTTCCGCCTCTTCCGCATTCATAAGAGCAAAAGAATCTTTCTCCGTAAGTATCCCGTTTTTTAAAAGCTTACGCATGAGACACACATAATCTTGCATAACAGACTCCGTTTCTTTATAGAAAAACGGCACATCATCTCAAATGTGCCGTTATACCTATTTTTTTACAATACTGCAGCGGTCAATCAGTGCCGCCATTTTTCCGCCAATTTTGGGTATACTTGCCACATCTTCACCTTTTACGGCACGAAGCATGATGGCAGCCATACAATACACGATGCCGCTTGCGCAAATCGCCGCCAGTGTAGACAGTGTATTGCTGTGGATTATCCCATAGAGCCCCGTGTACACGCCATAAGCAACAGCACCCATGATCCCTGCCGCGATAAAGAGTTTAACCGTATGCATGATATCCATCATGTATCGCCGATACTTATAGAGGAAAAATAAATTCAGGAGAGCCGCCACACCGAAATCCGCATTTGTCGCCCATGCTGCCCCAAGAACTCCCCAGCTGGGCATCGCTGTCAGATTCCACGAAAGGAATACTTTTACCGCCGCGCTCACCACCATATTGATAAAAGGAACAGCAGTCTTTCCCATTCCCTGGAGAACACCCGTAGTGACCTGCTGCACGCCCAAAAGAAACACGCCGAAACTCATGACCGCAATACAGGGACCGGCATCAGGAATTGCGTAAAGCATGGCAGAGATCGGTGTAGCGATGACACACATACCCACGAAAGAAGGAATCGTTATTAAGTTCGCCAGCCGCATGGCGGTATGCGTTCGTTTCAGGATCGTCTCGCTCTTATTTTGTGCCACCGCCTCGGAAATAACAGGAACAAGACTTGCCGCAAGGGATGCCGTAACAATAGTCGGCATATTCACGAGAGCTGTCGCCATACCTGTCAAATAGCCAAAAAGCGTGGTCGCCTCTTCCACGGAAAATCCTGCCACGGCCAGGCGGCGGGGCACGATGAAAAGATCAATACTCGATACAACAGGAAGCATAATATTGGCCAGCGAAACGGGGACTGCCAGTATCAAAAGGCGTTTCAGAATCGTTCCGACACCAAGAGGCTTTATATGAGAATCCTGCCGGGATGCCAGTTCTCTCCGCCAGCTCTTTGTCATAAAATAGCAGGCAATAAGTACAAGGATACCTATAAATGCACCGGGTGCCGCACCAAAAGTAGCACCGGCCGCGCCGTACTCCAAACCGTAAGGCATGAGCACAATGGCAAGAGCAATCATTGTGACAACACGGACAAGCTGTTCGACAATCTGCGAAACAGCAGTAGGCGTCATCATCTGGAGACCCTGGAAATACCCGCGGAGCGATGCCAGAAGCGTAGCGCAAAGTACCGCAGGAGATAAAGCGATGAGTGACCAATAGGCTCTCTCATCAGTTACGACACCCGAATGGACGAGCCAGTCCGCGCCAAAATATAAAAGAGCGCTGAATACGATACCCGTAAGGGTAAGTGCCGTCATAGAGATACGGAATACCTTCTGTCCGCCCCAGTAATCATTCACCGCGTTTCTTTCCGCCACCATGATGGAAATGGCCACGGGAAGTCCTGCCGATGAGATGGAAAGGCACAGCATATAAATGGGATAGGCCATCTGGTAGAGGCCGATCCCTTCTCCGCCAAGAAGCCTTGACAGATAAATTCTGCTGAATGCCCCGATAAACTTCACAATGATCCCCGCAACGGTCAAGATGAGGGCACCCTGAATAAATGAATTTTTACGCACGTTTTTCTCCTGAATATATTTCTTTCGTTATTTCTTCTATAAAATCCGACATCCATTTAGCAGTATTTCCCTGGATATCGGCCTTTTTAATTCTAACACGGGCAGGCGCGCCTGGCAAAAAATGAAGCTTCGACATATAAGAATGAGGCAGCCGGTTCATATTCCAGCAGCGCATCGGTTCTTCATCGGCCCATACAATGAGAAGCGTCTGTCCTTCATCAAGAATGCTGCCGATTCCCAGACGTCTTGCCTGCACACGGATACGGGATACCAGGAACAGCCTTTCTGCCGGCCGGCTCGGACTGCCGAAACGATCTATGACTTCATCAATAAGATCGGTCAGTTCCTCTTCCGATGCCGCCACGGCAAGACGTCGGTAAATTTCCATCTTCTGCCCCTCATTGCTGATGTAGTCTTCATCCAGATAGGCATCCTGGCGAAGTTCCACAGTGGTATCAGGCATTTTCTTGGGTACCGGTTTATTTTCCCGCTCTGCCCGCAGACGTGATACAGTATCCTCCAGCATATTGCAGTATGTGGCAAAACCCACACCTGCGATATTCCCATGCTGTTCTGCACCGAGGAGATTACCTGCGCCTCGGATTTCCAGATCACGCATGGCAATTTTGAATCCGCTTCCCAGTTCCGTAAATTCCCGGATCGTATTCAACCGTTTTTCCGCTGCTTCGGAAAGGACTTTCCCCCTGCGGTAGAAAAACCATGCACGCGCTATTTTTTCCGAGCGGCCTACGCGTCCCCGCATCTGATAGATTTGAGACAATCCCAGCTTATCCGCATCATAAACGAGCATCGTGTTTGCGTTAGGCTGGTCCACACCATTTTCAATAATCGTGGTACAAAGAAGAACATCATATTTCTTCTCGAAGAAATCCACCATGATTTTCTCCAATGTTCTGCCGTCCATCTGCCCGTAAGCAACGGCAATCGTCACATCAGAAGGCAGAATATCCCTCAAATGGGCTTCCATCGCCCGTATACTTTCTATACGGTTGTAAATAAAATAGGTCTGTCCGCCGCGTGCCTTTTCATGGAGAATGGCATCTTTCACAATAGTGTCATCGTACTCTGTCACATAAGTCTGTATCGCATGGCGGTTCGCCGGCGGCTGTGTCATCGCCACCATATCCCGCACACCGGTAAGACTCATATGGAGTGTACGGGGAATAGGTGTCGCCGAAAGAGTAAGGACATCCAGCTTCTTTGACCAGGATTTCCATTTTTCTTTCTGCATAACGCCGAACCGCTGCTCTTCATCCACCACAAGAAGGCCAAGATGGCGGCATTCAATTTTTTTTGACAGAACGGCATGCGTTCCAATGACTACATCCATTTCTCCGCTTGCCAGTTTCGACAGTATTTCTTTTTTCTCCCGCATTGTCGTAAAGCGGTTTAATAGAGCAATATTAATCCCGAAGGAATCCATTCTTCCCTTAAAAGTTTTATAATGCTGACTCGACAGGACCGTTGTAGGGCAAAGAACCATCGCCTGGAAGCCGCTCATGACGCATTTGAAAACCGCCCGCATGGCGACTTCTGTCTTACCGAACCCTACATCGCCGCAAATGAGCATATCCATGGGCTGCGGCCGTTCCATACCGCGCTTTACCGCCTGTATGGCCTCCAACTGGTCATCTGTCTCCACGAAGGGAAACGTATCCTCAAACTCACGCTGCTCCGCCGTATCGGGAAGGAAAGAAATTCCCTCCGTGATTTCACGGTCTGCGTAAACGGCCAGCAATTTTTCTGCCAGTTCCTCAATCGACTTTTTGGCTTTTCTCCGTACTTTATCCCATTGGACACCGCCCATACGGTGAAGAGCAGGGATCTGCCCTTCAGGACCGATATATTTTTCAAGACTGGCAATCTGCTCCATGGGGAGGTAAAGTTTGTCCGCCCCGGCATACTGGATGGTAATATAGTCCCTGTGGACACCTTCCAGTTCAATGGTTTTTACCCCGATATATTTTCCGATGCCATGGACACGCTGCACTACATAATCTCCCGGCTCCAGATCGGAGAAATATCGGATCTGTTTTCCTTTTCCTCCGGCTTTATACCGTCTTGCCTTCTGCTTTCCGAAGATATCTCCCGCTGTGATAAAAGCCATCTTCGCATCAGGCAGTTCAAAGCCGCCGGAAAGGACGCCATTGTACAACGTAACTTTTCCTTTTTGCACTTTTTGTGAAACAGGCACATGGTAATCCGACAGATATTGCTCCAATTCCTTCCGTTCCGACCGGCGGGGCGTGAGAATAACCGCAGACCAGCCTTCCTTTAAAAGACGCGTCAGGTCATTGAAGAAAAGAGAAATCTGCCGCTGGTAATTCACCATGGTACGCCCCTTCCAGGTTGCGGTTTCTTTAACTTTGAAAAGATCCGCATCTCTTTTCAGGAAAGAAAACAAGATCTCCCTGTTTCTATATTTCCTGCCTGACCGCCCTGTCTTTACAAGACCTGCCCAATCAAAAGCTTTTTCTTTATTTTCAGCTTCTTCATGGAAATACTTCTTTAACTCTTCTTCACACCGCTGCGGCTCATCATAGAATATCCTGCCGCTATTCAGGTATGACAGGATGGAAGAAGAGCATTCCCCGCGGATGACAGCGGGAAGAATGGATATATCGTCTCTTATATCAATGGAACGCTGTGTATCTTCATTAAAAACACGGATTCCGTCCACTTCATCATCAAAAAATTCGACACGGAAAGGATGACTTTCGTTAATGGCAAAAATGTCCACAATATCTCCGCGTACGGAAAAATGACCGCACCGCTCCACCTGATCCACCCGTTCATATCCCAGTTTTACCAACTTCCCCAGCAGTATTTCTCTTTCGATAACTTCGCCCATATGAATGGTCATCAGATTCTCAAGGATACCGGACGGACTGATAATTTTTTGCGCTGCTTCCACGACTGTCGCGATCACTGCTGCCCTGTGCCCGTCCAAAAGACCTGCAAGCCCCTTCATGCGGTCACGAAGCCGTTCTGTTCCTGAAAAAGTAACGTTGAATCCTGTTTCTTCCACCAGGGGAAAATAGTACAAATGTAAATCAGGCGCAAAGAACCGCAAATCCATTTCCCATCGAAATACATCCTTTTGAGACGGCACGATGATGATGGAAGGACTGTCTCCTTTCGCCGCCATCGCTGTTAAAAGAGCTTTCTGCGAATCTCCTGCGCCTGAAATCATAATGGGGTCTGCCAGGGAAAAAAGCTTTTCAACAGACCTGATATCCTTATGGCGGCATACTTCCTGCACCAATTCCGCGCCAATCATTTCATCAAAAACAAATTCTTCATTTTGTACACGGCCGGGCAAATCCGGCGCTGACGCTTCTGTCCGCAGATTAGCGATTTTTCTTATTTCGTCTGCCACGGATACGCTCCTTTCCCTGTAATTTCCTGTTTCACGATTTCCTTATCTCCGCCAAGTTCCCGAATCCTGCTTTGTATATCCTGTCCTTTAAAGATAAAACAAGGCATGATTTCCGCAAAAGGAACAAGCACAAAAAGCCGCTCCCATAAAAAAGGATGCGGTAATTTTAAAAATTCCGTCTGTTTTTCCACATTTTCGCCATAAAGTAAATCCAGATCCAATGTCCGCGGCCCCCATCTCATCATCCGTCTGCGGCCAAAAGCTTTTTCTGTATCCAGCAAAAGTTCCAGCAGTCCTTCCGGCGTATCCTGCCAGTCCGCTTCGATAACGGCATTCAGGAATTCCGCCTGATCTGTCTTTCCCCACGGCGGGGTTTTATAGAGAGATGATACCTTGCCGATGGAAAGAAGAGGCATGAGAGAAAGCTTGTGGAGCGCCGCGCCCATAATCTCTTCTGACGGTCCTTCATTGGATCCCATTGAAATGAAATACTTCATCTTTTTTTATGCAGCGTCACTGAAACATCTTTCAAAATACCGTGGATGGGTACGGACGGTTTATGCACGGTTGTTGCTACCTCTTCCACCTTAGAATAGCGTACGAGAATCTCTTCATTGATTTTTCCCGCCACCCGTTCCAAAAGTTTACAGGGCGTCCCCTCCGCAATAGACTGTACGAGAGAAAACACTTCCGCATAATTCACCGAATCTTCAATGTTGTCGCTTTCACCTGCACCGGACAAATCCAGGTCCATTTCCACATCGATGAAAAAGCGCTGTCCCAGGGTATTCTCCTCAGAGTCAATCCCATGGTGTCCATAAAACGCCATTTCCTGCAATTTAATCTTATCCATTTCCGCCCCCAAGATTATATAACGGTGCAATTTTTCAACGCATCCCAGACTTTTGCCATCCGTACCGCCATAGACACATTATGGACACGGAGAATTGAACATCCCTTATTTATCCCCCATAACCCCGCGGCTCCGGTTCCCTCATCCCGTTCTCCCGCAGGCAAGTCCAAAATAGCGCCGATGAACCGCTTTCTGCTTACACCAAGAAGCCAGGGGCAAGGGAACGCCCGCACCAGTTCATCCAGCCGCCGCAGCACTTCCATATTTTGATTCCCATCTTTGCCGAAACCGATTCCCGGATCAAGAATGATATTCTCTTCTTTCACACCGGCCTGCAGTGCGATGTCTAAAGACTTATCAAAAAATATTTTCATTTCTTCTATGATATCACCATTATAATTTGTATCCGCTTTGTTATGCATGACAATGACCGGTACCTGATGACAGCCCGCTACCTCTGCCATCTCCCCATGATCATACTGCAGTCCCCAAATGTCATTCATCATATGGGCACCCGCATGAAGGGCATAGTCTGCCGTTTTCCAATGATAAGTATCTACGGAGACGGGAACACTGCTTTCCCTCAAAACCACAGGCAGAAATATTTTCATCCTTTCTATTTCTTCTTCTGCCGTGAGCGGCTGACCGCCGGGACGTGTAGATTCCGCCCCTACATCAATAATGTCCGCGCCGGCATCTGTCATTTCCCTTGTATGAGATTGTGCCTTTTCCGCCGTATTCCACCTTCCGCCATCAGAAAAGGAATCGGGGGTTACATTCAATATCCCCATAATCAGCGTTTTTGCTGTAACTTCCAATCTCTTTCCGTCACACCACGTATAAGCCCGTTCCAATTTTCCTCCTTGCAGAAATCATAACTCCATACTCTGTAATATTGTTATTTTATCACCACCGGAAGACAGTAGCAATGAAATCGGACAACAAAAAAAGCGGTGCAACACCGCCTCCTTTGCGCAAGATGCTCATTGAGGAGTATGATCATCCGCAGCCGAATTGATAATCAGGGAAATAATCATCAAACCGGCTCGATGGACGTACATCCACCGCCATGGCATTTCCTCCATGTACTTTAATTATACATAAATTGTAAGAAAAGTCCAATATCAATTCATAAAAAAGATACTACATTATACCCGCACAAAAAGTTTTGCAGGAGTGTTGCGGCGCCGGCAGCCGCATCCAGCATCCTTTCCATATCCACCAGAATATCTTTCCAATAAATCATATAGGCAGCAGATTGTTTTTCCGTAAAAAGACGGCGGATTTCTTCCCGATAAAATTCATCTCCCCGTTCCTCAAAAACATAAATCTTCCTGCACCGCGCTTCCATTTTCATGTAATTTGCCGCCACGTCCCCCGTATAGTCCAGTACTTTCTTCATTTCAAGAAGAGCATCCCGCACCAACATGACCATGGAAGAAAATTCACGGGGTGTCGTTTCCACATTATACAAGGTAAAACGATCTACCACTTCATGAATTACATCAATAATGCCGTACATCTTCCCGATAAACCCGTGGGCAAATTCGATTTCTGCCGGATCCTTGTATACTTTGTACATGCGCTCATACAGTTTTCCCAAAGACGCGCGTGCTCTTTTTTTTATTGCGTGGAGTGCATCCACACCATCTTCTATTTCCATTTTCCCTTCGGTAATCCGCTGAAACACTTCTCCTGCTTCATAGGCATTTTCTGCCAGCATACCGAGCTGCTCAAAAAACTTTCCTTCTTTATTTGCCATAACGATTCCCCTTTACCATTTTGATATCCTCATTTTAACACATAAAAATACTTTCAGCGCAGTCGTTGGGCAATCGAAAAGCCTGTCTCAAACAGACAAGCTTCTCTACTCCTTACCTGCCGATTTTTTTATAAAGGGAAACAAGCTCCAATGCATCCAAAGCACATTCGAAACCTTTGTTGCCTGCCTTCAGCCCCGCACGGTTCAGTGCCTGTTCCACAGTGTCAGTCGTAAGAACCCCATAAAGAATGGGTACACCGGTAGAAAGCGATACCTGGGCAATTCCTTTCGTTACCTCTGTGGATACATAAGCATAGTGGTCCGTTTCTCCGCGAATAACGGCGCCAAGGCAGAGAATGGCGTCATACTTGCCGCTCTCCGCCATCTTTTTCGCAGTCAGGGGAACCTCAAACGCTCCCGGCACCCATGCCAGATCTACAGTATCCATATCCACTCCGTGACGGGAAAGACCGTCTGCCGCGCCGTCAACCAGCTTGGATACAACCACCTCATTAAAACGGGTCGCTACGATACCCACTCTGATTTGTCCTTCATTATAAAGTCCTGAAATAATATTCATAAGCCGCCTCCTTCAGTAAATTATTTATGGGCATGAAGCATATGTCCCATTTTATCCTGCTTTGTCTGTAAATAAAATTCATCCTCGCTGTGCGGTTCCATTTCAATAGGGATCCGTTCTGCAATAGTAATTCCATATTCACTTACATCCCCGATTTTCTGCGGGTTGTTTGTAAGAATACAAATCGTTTCAGCACCAAGGTCATGAAGAATCTGGGCACCCGTCATATATTCCCGAAGGTCAGCGGCAAATCCGAGTTTCAGGTTTGCCTCCACCGTATCATACCCCTCATCCTGCAAAGCATATGCGCGGAGCTTATTGATAAGGCCGATGCCGCGTCCTTCCTGACGGAGATAAATGAGTACACCCCTGCCTTCCTTTGCAATCATTCTCATGGAAGTATCCAGCTGTTCACCGCAGTCACAGCGGAGAGAACCGAAGCAGTCTCCGGTGAGACATTCGGAATGGATACGGCAGAGAACGGGTCTGCCGTCATTTACATTCCCCATGGCAAGCGCCACATGATGTTCACGGTTGATGAGGTTCACATAGCCATATATACGAAACTTACCGTACCTGGTAGGCAGATCCGCTTCCGTGACCCGTTCAATAAGTTTTTCATGAATCTTTCTGTATTCAATCAGATCCTGAATACTGCCAATCTTCAAACCTTTTTCTTTTGCCAGTTTAAAAAGGCTTTTCTTATCAGACATCGTACCGCCTGCATCCATGATTTCACAGCAAAGACCTGCCGGTTTGAGTCCCGCCATTCTGGCCAGATCCACAGTGGCCTCTGTATGTCCCGGCCGTGCAAGAACTCCCCACGGCTTTGCTCTCAGGGGAAACATATGCCCCGGCCGTTTAAAGTCTGCTGGATTGGCTCCGTCTCTGACCGCTTCCATAGCCGTCATGGAACGGGCTGCTGCAGAAATCCCCGTTCCCGCATCCTTAAAATCAATTGACGTAAGAAATGCCGTCTGATTGCTGTCCGTATTATGACGAACCATCGGAGCAAGATACAGCGCATCGGCAATTTCCCCCGCCATAGGCATACAAATCAAGCCTCTCGCTTCCGATGCCATGCGATTGATATTTTCAGGTGTAGCAAATTCAGCGGCGCAGATATAGTCTCCTTCATTTTCACGATCAGCAGGATCCTGCATGATGACAATATGCCCCTGTCTGATTTCCTCCACAATTTCTTCAATCGGATCAAATTTAAATTCCATAATGGCCTCCATACCCTAAATCCTTTAAACGTTTTGTTGTTACTCCCTCATGTTCTTTTTGCATGAGTTGCTCTATATACTTTCCCAAATAATCACACTCTATATTCACCGGCTCACCTATGCGCTTAGCAGAAAGAACCGTCAGGCTTCCTGTATGGGGAATAAGGGAAATCATAAAAGATGAATCTCCTCTTTTTGCCACAGTCAGGCTGACACCGTCTACGGCAACAGAGCCTTTCTCAAGAATATACTTCATATATTTTTCTTCCGCCGAAAATGTCAGATTGAGAGCGATTCCTTCTTTTTCAGAAGAAAGAATACGTCCCGTAAAATCCACATGCCCCAGCACAATATGCCCGCCAAGACGGTCGCAGAAACGGAGCGCCCGTTCCAAATTCACAGGCGTCCCCGCGGCAAACAGGGAAAAGGCGGTACGCCGCATCGTTTCAGGCGTGACATCACAGGAAAATGTACTCCCGTCAAAAGCCGTTACCGTAAGACAGGTTCCGTTGACAGCGATACTGTCACCCGCTTTCGTGCCTTCCAGCACTTTATGGCAGGCAATCGTAAGCCGGCAGGAGCTTCCTGTGCGGTCCACCTTTTTAATCTGCCCGATTTCTTCCACAAGCCCTGTAAACATGGCTACGCCTGTCCTTCCGGCAGTCTGGCTTCCTGTGCTTCAGCCATTTTTTCTGCTGCTTTCTCCATTTTTGCAGGTTCCTTTATTTCCTCCTGCATTTTTTCCGGTTCCTGATCCCCCATTTTATTTTCAACAGCAATGCTTCCTTTCTTCCAGGAAATATCCGCTTTAAACTTTTCAGGCAGCGGGCTTTCGGCGGGTACCTTTTTCCTCTTCTTTACATATCCTTCTACCACAAGATCCACACCACTCCGCTCGGTACGGATATTTTCCAGCTGCACCGCTTCCGGAATAAGCGCTGCGCCTGTACCGCCGACCGCCCCAGGTGCATCTTTCCCTCCAATAAGTATAGGCGCCATATAGAAACGGATTTTATCTACAATACCCGCTTCAAAAGCGGCTGCCGCCGTTTCCGCTCCACCTTCGAGAAGGATGCTGTCGATCCCTTTCACCGCCAGACCGATCATGGCCGCTTCCAGATCAACACAGCCCTCCGTATCGCTGTCGGCAAAAATCACTTCAATTCCTTTTGACTGGAAAGCCTTCACCTTTTCAGATGCGGCAGAAGAAGTAGTCAGAACGATCACCCGTGACTCGCCGCCGAAAACACGAGACTCCATGGAGACGGATAATTTGCCGTCTATGATGATTCGGACAGGATCTTCCAATCCCTCCGTCCGTGCCGTAAGGAGAGGATCATCTGCGGCAATCGTTCCCGCTCCTGCCATGACAGCCGCGTACAGGCCGCGCAGCGTACGAACCTCTTCTCTTGATTCTTCCGATGAAATCCACTGCGACTTTCCCGTATGGCATGCCGTTTTTCCATCCATGGACACTGCTGATTTGTACAGGACGAAAGGTTTCTTTTCTGTAATAAATTTCATGAAAACTTCATTTAAAACCTGCGCCTCTTTTTCCATCACACCAGTCGTCACGAAAATCCCCGCATCTTTCAGTTTCCGGATGCCCTTTCCTGACACAAGCGGATTTGGATCCTGCATGGCAACCACGACACGCTCAAGATTCTTGGATACGATGAGATCCGCGCAGGGCGGCGTCTTTCCATAATGACAGCACGGTTCAAGCGTCACATAAAGAGTCGCTCCGGCGGGATCAGCCCTGCAATTGGCAAAAGCATTGACTTCCGCATGGGGCCCGCCATAAAATTCGTGCCATCCTTCACCGATGATTTCGCCGTCTTTTACAAGTACCGCGCCCACCATAGGATTCGGACGGGTATGTCCCATCCCGTTAGCCGCCAGCTCCAGCGCCCGCGCCATAAACTTTTTGTCATCATCGATCCGCATAAAAAACCTCCCGTCTTCAGGGAGGCTCTTACGAAATCAGAAAAACAATCTTCTCCCATCCAGACTGTACTGTCGGCTTTGGAATCACACCAAATCAGCCATACGGCTCGTGGGCTCAGGAAAACCTTTACCACCGGTCGGGAATCACACCCTGCCCTGAAGATACATAATTGGAAACACACAAGCTGATGCCTGTATATTCCTTAAACCTATTCAATTATAGCAAACCCATGAATAAAATCAATAAAAATCCCGTCAACAGTTATCCAAGCCGGGAAAGCACAGCATCAAGCACTTCCTTTGAAATGTCATCCGCGCTCCGCAATCTGCCATCCGCCATGCAGGAAATACGCAGCCAGTCATAAGTTTCACAAAGTACCTGGTACGCATCACAGCACTTTTCAAGATATGCCGAATGCTGCTCATGGATATCCATAGACCCGCCCTGCTTTGCCCGCTCACGAACCAATTTTTTTGAAACAGCCGGCGGTACATCAAGGAGAACCACCACATCCGGACGGGGAAGTTCCAACTCTTCATATTCCATATGATCCAGCCAGGAAAGAAACTCTTTCCTCTTTCCCTCGTCATCGTACTTCGTCATCTGGTGAACCATGTTACTCGTCGTGTACCGGTCGGCAATCACGATTCCCCCGCTTTCATAAAAAGATTTCCACTTTGTTCGAAACGAAGCAAAACGATCCACCGCATAGAGCATAGACGCCGCATAGGGATTTACATCCTCCGGCGCGCTGCCGAAATCACCGTTCAGGTACATTTTCACCAGTGCCGATGAAGGACTTCCATAATCAGGAAAAGAAACATGCATGACGTCTTTTCCCCTTTTAATAAGATGATCCTCCAAAAGTCCTGACTGCGTCGCCTTTCCGCTTCCATCAATTCCTTCAAGAACAATCAATTTCCCATTCATAATATCTCCTGCATAACATCTTTGTTTTCTATTTTATCATACTATCCAATGGCGATAACCTGCTCCGCACTATAAGACGATCTTAAATGTTACAACAGCTGAATAATTTTTTGAGACAAGACAGATCTCTACACGTATCCATAATAAAGAACCGTGAACATGAAGAGTACTTCTCTCTATTCACGGATATCATCATTTTTCCCGCTTGGGGTTAAATTCATTCATGGCTTTGTCCACAGTAGTTTCCAACGCCCGTTCCACGGAGTCGGCAGTATATTTTTTTGCGGCTTCGATACGTTCAATTTCTTCACCATAAGGCCGTCCAAGAACATGCTCGATAACGGTATGTCCGTCCTTCGGGCGTCCCACTCCGATACGGAAGCGGACAAACTCTTCCGTGTGAAGGCAAGCAATCAGAGATTTGATACCATTATGACCGCCGGCAGACCCCTTTTTTCGAATCCGTGTTTTCCCCGCCGGCAAATCCAAATCATCGCAGATGATATAAATATCTTCTGCAGGTATTTTGTAGTAATTGGCAATCGCTCCTACTGCGTCCCCGCTGAGATTCATATAAGTCAGCGGCTTCACCAGAAGTATCTTTTCGCCGAACCTTACAACGGAAGCGATCTCCGCTTTCATGTCCGTTTTCCAGATATTCACAGACCAGCGGCGGGCCAACTCGTCAATAACATCGAATCCCATATTGTGGCGGGTATGTTCATATTCTTTACCGGGATTCCCCAGTCCTGCCACCAGTTTCATTTATCGAAAAGGGCGCTGACGGAAGCGTCATGGAAAATACGAAGAATTGCTTCCCCAAGGAGAGGAGCCACGGACAGCACTGTCAATTTATCCTGCATTTTTTCTTTTTCTATGGGCAGCGAATTGGTCACTACCAATTCTTTCAACACAGATTCTTTAATTCTTTCTGTCGCCGGATCGGTCAGCACAGGATGGCATACAGCCGCATACACACCGGCAGCGCCGTACTCCATGAGTGCTTTCGCACCTTCACAAAGGGAGCCTGCCGTGTCTACGATATCGTCAACAACGAAGCAGTTTCTTCCTTTTACGTCGCCGATAATATTCATAACCTTTGCTACGCCCGGTTCCGGACGGCGTTTTTCAATAATAGCGATAGGCGCGCCTACGCGGTCAGCCAGATCTCTGGCGCGGTTTACACCGCCCAGATCAGGAGATACGACCGTCAAATTTTCCAGATTCTTGGATTTTACATAATCGGCAAGCAGCGCTGCAGAAGCCAGATGATCTACAGGGACATCGAAGAAGCCTTGGATCTGTCCCGCGTGGAGATCCATGGTCACCACTCTTGTAACACCGGCCGTTCCAAGCAGATCCGCCACCAGTTTCGCGCTGATCGGTTCTCTGCCGCGGGTTTTCCTGTCCTGGCGGGCATAGCCGTAATAAGGGACGACCACGGTAATATTACGTGCTGAAGCCCTTTTAAGCGCATCCACCATAATCAGCATTTCCATCAGGTTATCGTTTACCGGTGAACCTGTCGGCTGGATGATGAAACAGTCTTTGCCACGGACACTTTCATTAATCATGACCTGTATTTCGCCATTATTAAATCTTCCGCACAAAGACTTTCCAAGCGGAACGCCGATATAATCTGAAATTTCTTTTGCAAGAGCCGGATGCGCGGTTCCTGTGAAAATTTTCAGTCTCGATGTACCTTCCATATCCATTTATGATGCTCTCCTTTTCTCCCCTGCGGGATCTCCGACAATAACTCCCCCATGCCGTCTTCATGGCAACATTTCTTATATTATATACCCTTTCTCAAACAGAAACTATCCTGCTTGGACGGAAATATAAAACAGGCTAATCTTTATATGTATCTTCTTTTACCCAATTTTCAATATTCACCTGCTTTGCCCTGCCCACAGCAAGAGCTTTGGCAGGAACATCCTTCGTAATCGTCGAGCCCGCGGCGGTAAACGCCCTTGTCCCTACATGAACCGGTGCCACAAGATTTGTATTGCACCCGATGAATGCATGCTCATCAATCGTGCAGCGGTGCTTATTTTTTCCGTCAAAGTTTACCGTTACCGTTCCGCATCCGAAATTCACGTTTTTCCCTAAATCGGAATCGCCGCAGTAAATCAGGTGCGGCAGTTTCGTACCATCGTCCACGTCGGAATTTTTCACTTCCACGAAATTCCCGATTTTAATATCATTGTGCAGACAGGTCTCGGGACGTAAGTGGACAAACGGCCCGATTTCATTATTATCTCCCAATTCACAGGAATGGGCATATACACGGTTTAAATGATTACCGTCACCGCAAATCACATCGGTAAGCTGCGTATCGGGACCAAGAGTACAGTTTTTCCCTACTTTTGTTTTCCCCTGCAGCATTGTTCCCGGTAAAATCACCGTATCCTGTCCCACTTCTACATCCTGCTCGATATATGTACTGTATGGATCGGTGACTGTGACACCTGCCGCCATCAGGTCTTCCGCTTTACGGATGCGAAGGATGCGGTCAGCTTCTGCCAGCTGGATACGGGAGTTAACGCCCATTGTCTCGCTTGCGTCTTCAGCTGCAACAGGAATCACTTTCCGCCCCGCCTTAATTAATATCTCAAACACATCAGTCAAATAATATTCACCCTGGGCATTTTTATTGTCTACCTTCTCCAAAGAATCAAGCAGTGCACCTGTTTTGAACACATACGTCCCTGTATTGATTTCATGGACAGCCAGCTGATCCGGCGTACCGTCCTTCTGTTCCACAATGGAAATCATATGTCCTTTTGCATCGCGGAGAACTCTTCCGTATCCGAAAGGATTGTCCATAATTGCCGTCAGGACAGCCGCGGCGCCGTCATGATCCCTGCACGCACAGACGAGACCTTCGATCGTTTCCCGGCGCAAAAGTGGTGTATCCCCGCAAACCACAAGCACATACCCGTCACGATTATCTTTAAACAAAGGAACCGCCTGCATCACCGCATGGGCGGTTCCCAGCTGTTCCTCCTGATGGACGAAATAAATATTTTCTCCGGCAAGCCTTTCACGAACAAGTTCCTCTTTGAATCCCGTGACAACCACACATTTTTCAGATCCTGCCTTTTTTACCGTACGAATGACCTGCTCCGCCATAGGGACGCCGCAAACTTTGTGCAGAACTTTCGGCCATTGCGACTTCATTCTTGTACCCTGGCCTGCAGCCAAAACGACCGCCGTCAAACTCTCCATATTGCCTCCCGCCGTTTTTTACAACGCGCATATATTTTCAGAAAATAGATTGCCTCATAAAACAAGTTTTCCCAATTTATTTTAGCAAAACAGACTTGCTGCCGCAATACAAAAGCCGCGTGTCCGTTCTTCACCACGCAGCTCTTTATCACTTAACTTAAAACTTCAGGAAATAAGGTAAACGGTAATATTATCTCTTGACCCCCACTGGTATGCCTGCTCCAGGTTGTCCACACCGACATCGATAACATATCCTTGTATGGCTCCGCCGATATCATCACAAATGGCATAGCCGTATCCCTCGATATATACGATACTCCCCAGAGGAATCACATCAGGGTCTACCGCCGCATGCCCTTTCCCTGCATAGTTTCCCAAGGCGGTACGGCCGGAGCCGCCGCCGTCCGTCGGCGTGTATGCCGTAGATTTCATTTGAAATGATTTTTTATACTTCCCCGTAAATTTTGGCGCATTTTCCAAACGTTCCCACACATTGGTATCTGCCATTCCTGTCCTTTCCAGTTTTTCTTCCGCCTGCAATTTACGGACCGCCTCTGCTGTTGCTGCTCCGTAAATACCATCAGAACCGCCAGGATTATACCCGTGCAGAAGGAGCCTGTTCTGTAATTTAACGACGCGCTTGCCCCGATCTCCTGCTTTTAACGTGCCGCCGCCCGCAGAAGGAGCGCTTAACCCGCCGAGCAGTTTCCACGTAGCATCATCCACATTTCCTGTAACGGATAAACCATGTTCTTCCTGCAGTGCGCGCACGGCGCTTTCTGTGTCGTTACCGTAAATGCCGTCTGCTTCCCCGTCCAGATACCCCGCGCGGCGGAGCTTATTCTGTAATGTTTTGATCTCACTCCCGCGGTCACCTTTTGTATAATGCATGTCTTTTTTATTCTTTTGTTCCTTCTTTATTTCCTTTTTGTTTTCTTTCTTTGCCTCTCCCGTTTCTCCCCCTCCCAAAAGGGAAAGTGTCTGTTCATCTACAGCTCCCGACACCGGAAGTCGGTGGTCTTTTTGGAACTGTTCCACGGCAGCCGCCGTGCCGCTGCCATAGATACCGTCAGAAGCGCCAGTGAGATAGCCTGCCGCCGCAAGACGGTCCTGCAGTTCAGCAATCATATCCCCCCGATTTCCCTGGGCATATACGATCCCGCCTCCATCACGATACCCTTTCCCGTCATCTTCTTTCAGCTTTGCCTGTGTGCTGTCATCTGCTTTTCCCGTAACAGGGAGTCCATGATCTTTTTGAAATTCCGATACCGCCTTCACCGTGGTCGATCCATAGTCGCCATCTACCGTACGCGCCAGATATCCCGTTTCTACCAGATCATTCTGCAAGGATTCCACAGCGGCGCCACGCATTCCCATGTGAAGAATTTCTGCCGATACGGAGCCTGCCATACACAGCCATAAGGCCGCAGCAAGTTCCAAAATATATAATTTACGCATTTCTTTTACCTCCGTAAAAAATTCATGTGTATTTTACCATGGACGATATTTTTTTGTAAAAATTCCTCAGAATGAAATACCATTCAATACGCAAAAACCGCGGTGAAGTCATCGCGGTTCTCATTCCTATTATTTTCTATACAGCCCCATGGCATGAATTGCATTTTCATACGTCATGCGGGCTTTCGCACGGGCGCGGACGGCACCGTCATCAAGAATGGCATCCAGTTCGGGAGTTCCTGTAAGTTCATCATATCGGGAACGGATCGGACTAAGTTCTTCTACTACCAGATCAGCTACATCTTTCTTGAACGTGCCGTATCCCTGTCCGTCATACATCGTTTCTATTTCTTCAAAAGTCTTTCCGGAAATAGCCGAATGGATACTCATCAGATTGGAAACGCCGGGCTGGTTCGCCTTGTCATAGTGGACATGCGCCATTGAATCGGTGACTGCCTTCTTTATTTTCTTCACAATTACATCTGCTGTATCCAGCATATGGATGGTCGCCCATTCATTATCATCAGACTTGCTCATTTTACCTGTCGGCTCCTGAAGGCTCATGACTCTCGCCCCGCCCTGGGGGGCCCACATTTCAGGAATGGTGAATACTTCGCCATACTTGCGGTTAAAACGTTCCGCCAGATCCCTTGTAATTTCCATATGCTGGCGCTGGTCTTCACCAACCGGCACGAGATTTGCCTGATACAGGAGAATATCGGCAGCCATAAGGGGCGGATATGTTAAAAGTCCCAGGGGAATAAACCCCTCTTTCTTTTCCTCTTTCTGTGCTTTTGACTTATACTGCGTCATGCGTTCCATTTCTCCCACATACGCACTGCAAATCATCATCCACCCAAGCATGGCATGCTCCGGTACTTCCGACTGGACAAAAATCGTCGCCTTCTTCGGATCCATCCCTGCCGCGATATAGAGTGCCGCCAGATTCCGTGTCCGTTCATGAAGCAGTGCCGGATTCTGGGGAACAGTAATCGCGTGCTGGTTTACAACACAATAGTAACATTCCGCTTTTTCCTGAAAAGGGATAAAATTTTTTAATGCCCCCAGATAGTTTCCTAAAGTTAAAGAACCGCTGGGCTGGATTCCCGAAAAAATAACATCCATTATGTATCTATGCTCCTTATTCCACAGTGACCGATTTGGCCAGGTTACGGGGCTTATCCACGTCATTGCCCCGTTTGATACCGGTATAGTATGCAAGAAGCTGCATAGGAATGACAGAAAGAATAGGGGCGATAAATTCGTCTACTTTCGGAATTCTCACGATTCCTGTAGTATATTTTTCAAGCTCATGATCATCATCATAACCGATTCCCAGTACATCTGCACCGCGGGCGCGTACTTCCTGTATATTGCTGTACATCTTAGCTCTCACGTTATTCTGTGTTGCCACGGCAATAACCGGCGTTTCGGCAGAAATAAGAGCCAGCGTGCCATGCTTTAATTCACCGGCCGCATATGCTTCCGCATGGATATAAGAAACTTCTTTCAGTTTCAGTGCTCCTTCCATGGCAATGGCATAGTCAATAGAGCGCCCAAGATAAAAAATATCTTCTGCTTTAATCAGGCGGTCCGCCACCTCAGACATATGTTCCTTTTCAGTAAGCACTTCTTCAATCTGCTTCGGCAGTTCAAGCAGAGCGGCAGTCAGCTTCCTCACCAGTTCCAAAGAAATACTCTCTTTTACCTGCCCCATATAGAGAGCAAGCATCAAAAGGGAAACCAGCTGTGTAGTATATGCTTTTGTAGATGCCACGGCGATTTCCGGACCGGCCAGTGTGTAAATGGCCACATCTGTTTCACGGGCAATGGAAGATCCGATGGAATTTGTCACCGCGATGCTCTGGGCGCCAAGACGCTTTGCTTCTTTCAGAGCCGCCAGTGTGTCGATCGTTTCACCGGACTGGCTGATAACGATACATAACGTTCTTCCCGTCGTCAGAGGACGGCTGTATCTGTATTCCGACGCGATTTCCACGGAAACCGGAATTTTCGCGAACCGTTCGATATAGTGCTTTGCCACCAGCCCCGCATGATATGCCGTACCGCAGGCAGTGATCAGAATATTGTCAATATTTTCAAGACTGTTTTTCGTCCAATTCAGCTTATCAAAAAACACAGTGCCGTCTTTTTTCAAATGAATTTTTACAGTATCACGGACTGCTTTCGGCTGTTCATAAATTTCTTTCAGCATAAAATGGTCAAATCCGCCCTTTTCCGCCGCTTCCGCCGACCAGGTAACTTCCTGTACTTTTTTTGAAATAGGAAGACCGTCAGCACTGAACACGGAAACACTGTCTTTTTTTACGACCGCAATCTCCCCGTCATTCAAAATATAAATACGGCGGGTATGATTAATCACTGCAGGAATATCGGACGCAATGAAATTCTCATTTTCACCAAGCCCTATAATCAGCGGATTATCTTTCTTTGTGCAGATAATCGTATCGGGATCGGCATCATGCATGAATACAAGAGAATAAGAACCATCGATTACAGCAAGTACCTTGCGGACGGTAGAGAAAAAATCACCGTCATCAAGCTCTTCCGCCAAATGGGCAACGACTTCGCTGTCCGTTTCAGACTTGAATACATGGCCTTTTTTCAGAAGATCTTTTTTCAAATCCATGTAGTTTTCAATAATGCCATTGTGAACGATGACGAAATGATTATTTTCATCCCCATGGGGATGGGCATTCACATCTGATGGTTTGCCGTGAGTTGCCCATCGGGTATGCCCGATACCGATATTTCCACGTAAAGGATGGGACTCCAGCGCCTTTTCCAAATTTACCAGACGTCCCGCTTTTTTCTCAATCTCGATTTTCCCATTTTCATACACGGCAATGCCTGCCGAATCATAACCTCTATATTCCAGACGGCGCAGACCTTCTATCAGGAAATCGGAAGCATTTCCATTTCCCACATAGCCCAATATACCGCACATAATATTTCCTCCTGCAAAACTCCAATAAATGAATCATTTATTTCAAAATTCAGCCATGTAATACTAAGTCATTATACCACAACCAGGCAATATTCAGTGTCCCGATAAGCTGCCGGCACCCCCGTTTTCTCAGAAAGAATTTATGATCCCCTCTACATCCTGGAGTTCCGAAATACCTGCAAGAGCCGTCATAATACCGATAACAAACAATGCAGTAATCAGCATGCCGCAGAGAAGGAAAGGAGAAATACTGATAAAAAAGGCTTTCCCTTTCCCAAACCCGTAATTTGCGCGGATGGCAAGAATGTCTAAGAAAACGCTCCAGACAACAATAGCAAAAACAGCAAATTTGTGGATGCCGTCCAGGCCAAACTGTCCTATAAGAGAAAAGAAAACAGAAAAAGCATAAGGGATCGACGCGCACATGAACCCCGCCGTAATCCCTCTTGCCGTTCCCCGCCCGCCAAGGAGTCCGGAAATATAATCCACCACGGCACTGTGTATCAAAAGGAGAGAACCTGTCCCAACAAAAGATGCCAGAAAAGCGGTCACAAAACTTCCTGCCTCCACAGAAGAAAGGGCAAGAAGCAAAACCACGAATCCCCAGATGATACTGCTTTCTTTCATTTTTTCACCGGTAGTCACATCAGACATCGCGTCTGTGGGATGGGCAAGCAAACGGTATATTAAATCTAAAACTGTATTCATCATAGCTCCTTAACGAACAGAGGGTGCCGGCGTCTGGGAAAACGTGCCCCATATATTATCTGAAATGTTTTTTGCTAAACTCCTCACAGCACTGTCCATTTCCCCTGCAAGGATATTTTTCCAGGATGTTCCTACGGAATATCTTTTCACCGGTACACTGTCCCCTTCTATTCCGGCGACGCCTCCCGCATAATTCAAGGCATCATAATAATTCCCCATCGCATCAACCAGTCCCAGTTCCATAGCCTGCTGGCCGGTAAGAATCCGTCCGTCAGCCACACTTCTTACACGGCTTTCTTCCATACGTCTTCCGTCAGCCACGGTCTTCACAAACTGGCTGTAAATATCATCCACCATGGTTTGAAGCATTTTCTGCTCGTCTCCTGTCATGGGCCGGTACATAGAAAGAATATCCTTATGGGCACCGCTTTTGATTTTTTCATTTTTTACACCCAGCTTACCCATAAGCTCTTCAACATTCGTATAATCCATGTACACGCCAATACTTCCTGTCAGGGTAGCGGGATTGGCAAAAACATAATCGCCTTTGCTGGCGAGCCAGTATCCTGCAGAAGCACACATATCCCCCATGGAAACGACGATCGGCTTTCCCGCATTCTTAATCTTGTCCATTTCTTCCGCAATTTCCTGCGTTGCTCCCGTAGAACCGCCGGGACTGTTAATGCGGAGAAGGACGCCCTTTACCCGATTATCTTTCCGCGCCTGTTCCATTTCATACATCACCTGCTCGCTGGAAACGCCTTCTGACGCCCCCAGGAGAGTCCCATTGCGGGGACCGCCGTAAATAGTACCATCAATGCGGATTTCCGCCACATAGTCCTTACCCTTCCCGATGGCGGACGTCTTTTTCCATTCAGGCATAAAACCTGCCGCTGCAGCGGAAATAACAAGAACCGCCAGCATCACCATGATCCACTTTTTAATTTTACTATCCATTGTTAATCTCCTATCTTGTCATTTCATTATACCATCATCATGAATACAAGAAAAATCAAGCCAGAAAAAAAGGTTTCTCCAAAGATGTTTCCATCATTCAGCGAAACCTTTTCTGGTGACCGGTATGGGATTCGAACCCATACTCTCTGCGCTGAGAACGCAGCGTCTTAACCGTTTGACTAACCGGCCATGTGTTCCATATTATAACCGGCACTGACTGAAATTTCAAGTGTTTTTTACATACATGGTTTCCGATCCCCCTTGTTTTTTTCATAGAGAATCAAAAGACCTTTCAAAGTAAGCATGGAATCCACCCTGTCAATCGTTCGGGATGCACCCGCCATAAGCGTCGCCAGACCGCCCGTAGCAATGACCTTGATATCGTTCCGTTTCATTTCCGCTTTAATACGGGTAACGATTTCATCAATCTGTCCCACGAAGCCGTAGTAAATCCCTGCCTGCATGGCAGACACGGTATTTCGACAAATAATGGAATTCGGTTTCAACAGTTCGATACGCGGCAGTTTGGACGCCCGTTGGAAAAGGGCTTCCATGGAAATACTGATCCCCGGAGCAACAGCCCCGCCAAGATAATTCCCTTTTTCATCGATGACACAAAACGTTGTCGCCGTTCCCAAATCGATAACAATAAGAGGGCACTTATATTCAGCGATGGCGGCTACCGCATTAACAATACGGTCAGCCCCCAAATCTTTCGGGTTGTCATAAAGGATATTCAGCCCCGTTTTAATCCCCGGTCCCACAAGAATGGGATTCACGCTGAAATAACGGCGCGAAAGAGATTCAAGGATAGGAATAATCGGCGGTACCACTGTTGAAATAATGACATCTTCAATATCGGAAAACTGAAGTCCGTTAATACGGAACAGCGTTCCCAACACACTGGCATAGCCATCAGCAGTCTGGAGTGTATCCGTTGCCAGACGCCAGTGATTGAGCAATTCCTTTCCACGGTAAATACCACAGACAATATTTGTATTCCCTACATCAAAAGCAAGCAGCATTATTCATCGCCTCTCAGAATAAAGGTGCCTCCGGATCCGGATTTCCCCTCTTGGTTTATAAATCACGAAACCGTAATTTATCACATGTGTATCATGCAATAAAGACTCGATTCTGTCAAGCAAAAAAGGCAGAGGATCCGCCTTTCATTAAATTTATTCATTTAAAAAGAGTCCCGCGTTTCGGAGTGCTTTTTGTATACGTATGCCGCAGAATACACCAGCGGCCACTTTGATGAGATCAAATCCGATAAAAGGGAAAACGGTCATCGTAAGGGCTGTCCAAAGCGGCATTCCTTTCCCCAAACCAAGAGAAAAGTACATCATGAACCAAACTGTCCCCAACGCGTAGCAAAGGATGAGCCCCAGAAGCGCAAATACTCCCTGGGTGAAAAAGCGGCTTTTTTCTTTAAGATATATCCCGCTGAAACCGGCCATAAGAATAAATCCGATATAATAACCGCCCACAGGGCTCAGGAAAATACCAACCCCTGCCTTGCCCATCGTAAGAATGGGAACGCCCAGTGCGCCAAGAAGAAGCCACACGGAAATAGAAACCGCGCCCCATTTCCAGCCAAGGACACCACCGGCAAAAGCACAAACAAACGTCTGTAATGTAACCGGCACCGCCCCGACGGGAAAAGCGAACTGGGAAAGTACCGCCATGATTCCCGCAAATAAAGCGGCACCCGACATATAATGAAATTTATTTCTGTCCATAAATTATTTTACTTCTTTTCTGTTTTATCTTTGCGGAATTGGCGCATCTGCCGGACGGATGGAAACATCGCCTGCCATTACGCGGCGGACTTCCCTGCCGGTGTCTACCAGGAGGCAGCCGTCATCATCAATATCCACAGCTTTGCCAGTATAATTATCATTGCCGAAAATCACGCGCACCTCTTCGCCAAGAGTCACGGATAATTTCCGCCAGTCATCAAGTACGCGGCCAAACCCTTCTGTCTGTGCCAGCTTATACTCCGCTTCCAGCTCGGCTAGGACGGCTGCCAGCAAATCCCGGCGGGACACATTAACCCCTTCGTTCAGGAAAGACGTCGCATGGCCGCGGAAATCTTCAGGGAATTCCTTTCCCTTCATTCCCGTATTGATGCCGATTCCCATAATAATATAATCAATCTTTTCCATAGAAGCCGACATCTCGCAAAGCATCCCCACCAATTTCTTCCCATGATAGAGAATATCGTTGGGCCACTTGATACCTGCATCAGCAAGTCCGAGACGGCGGATACCGCGGCAGACTCCTACTGCTGCAAGGAGCGTGCTCTTTGATGCCTCCATCGGGAAAAACGTGGGACGGAAAATGACAGAAAACCAAATCCCTTTCGCAAAAGGAGAATAAAAATGCCTTGTAAGGCGTCCGCGGCCGGTCGTTTGTTCCTCTGCCACGACGATCGTCCCCTCTTCCGCGCCTTCCCTTGCAATCTTTTTGGCTTCTTCATTTGTGGACGGTGTCGATTCAAAATAAACCACTTTCTTTCCAAGCGTTTCCGTATGGAGAACACTGGCAATTTCCAAAGGTGTCAGTAAATTCGGCGCATAAATCAGCCGATATCCTTTCCGTGTGCTTGATTCAAAAATATATCCCCTGCTTTTCAGAATATTGATATGCTTCCAGATTGCTGTACGGGATACGTTTAAATCTCTGGATATCTGTTCCCCCGACACATAATTTCCATTTGCTTTGCGGAAATACTCCAGTATTTCATTGCGCATAATATCCTCCTTTTCCTTTCAGAACTTTCCTTCATTATAATTTTCGACAATCCCTTCGTCAACTTATTTCATTTATGACCTTTACATTAAAAAGAGAGCCGTTTTGGAGGCTCCCTTTCTTCTTTTTACAAAATGTAATTTGATGTATCCATATCCTTCGTGATTTCCCCAAGCTTTTGCCTCACATAAGTACCGTCAATGGTAACTTCTTTATTTTCCAGCTCAGATGCTTCAAAAGACAGCTCCTCCAGTACCCGCTCCAGAATCGTATAAAGCCGCCTCGCACCGATATCTTCCGTTTCCGAATTCACCACAGATGCGATTTCCGCAATCGCACTGACAGAATCTTCCGTAAACGTCACTGTGACGCCTTCCGTTTCCAAAAGCGCCGTGTACTGCCGGATCAAAGCCTGCCGCGGTTCTGTTAAAATCTTCCGCAGATCCTCCTCTGTAAGGCTTTTTAATTCTACACGGATCGGGAACCGTCCCTGCAGCTCAGGAATCAAATCGCTCGGTTTTGATACATGGAACGCACCAGCCGCCATGAAAAGAATATGATCCGTCTTTATTCGTCCGTACTTGGTCTTCACCGTCGCCCCTTCCACAATGGGAAGGATATCCCGCTGCACCCCTTCACGGGATACGTCAGGCCCGCCGGATGCACCGTGTCTCCCCGCAATCTTATCGATTTCATCAATAAAAATAATGCCCCGTTCTTCGGCAAGCGCAACCGCCCTGTCACGGACAACATCCATATCCACCATCTCTTCGGCAGAAACCTCCGCAAGAACAGTTTTGGCCATGCGCACTGTCATTTTCCTCTTCTTCATCTTTTTCGGCATCATGGATGCGAATATTTGAGAAATCCGATTCGCCTGTTCATTGTCCGCTGTATCTTCAATATTTCCTTTTTCTTCCAATTCCACTTCTATTTGGCGGTCGTCCAATTCGCCGCTCCTGATACGGGCAAGCAGATTCTTTCTTCTCTCCCTTTCCCCTTCATCTGAAACACCTGTCTTCTCCGCCTTTTCCCCTAAAATAATTTCCATAGGAGATCTCGTTTCCTTTTTCTTTGCAGGCCACATGATTTCAGCAATTTTCTGCACCGCCGCCTCTTCCGCATCTTTCCCATGACGACCTGATTCCTGCTTCTTCACAAGGCGCACCGCTTCTTCCGCCAGGTCGCGCACCATAGATTCCACATCGCGGCCCACATAGCCGACTTCCGTATACTTCGTCGCTTCCACCTTTACGAAAGGGGCACCTGTCAGCGCAGCGATACGGCGGGCAATTTCCGTTTTCCCCACCCCTGTGGGACCGATAAGAAGAATATTTTTCGGACTTACTTCACGGGCTATTTCCTTAGGAAGCCGGCTGCTGCGCCAACGATTCCGCAGGGCGACAGCGACAGACCGTTTCGCATTCTGCTGTCCCACAATGTATTCATCAAGATATTCCACAATTCTCCGTGGTGTCAGATCTTTCATCCTATTTCCTCCACAATCACATTATGATTCGTATATACGCAGATATCCGCCGCCACATGGAGTGACCGTTCCGCAATCTCCCGCGCTGATAAATCCGACACCGAACACAAAGCGCGAGCTGCGGCAAGAGCATAATTTCCGCCGCTCCCGATTGCCAGTATGCCATCATCCGGCTCGATAACCTCTCCGCTGCCTGACACCAGAAATAAATGGTCGCCGTCCGTCATAATCAAAAGAGCTTCCAGCTTTTGGAGCACCCGATCCCGCCGCCACTCTTTGGCGAACTCCACGGCAGCGCGCACCAGATTTCCATTGCAATCGGAAAGTTTTCCTTCAAACTTATCAAAAAGAGCAAATGCATCCGCTACAGAACCAGCAAATCCGGCAATGACCTTTCCATGATACAGGCGGCGCACCTTCCGCGCCGTATTCTTCATCACCACGGCGCTGCCCATCGTGACCTGCCCGTCACCGGCCACAGCCGTATGTCCGTCTTTCTTTACAGCCAGTATTGTTGTTGCAGTAAACATATTTCCTCCTTGTACTTTTATGTTTCAGGTAATAGTAAGTTCACTTCCTTTATTATACCCCGCGATAAAAGCCGTCCCCTGAAAGAAACGGCTCCTCTTTATCCCTTTATAAACTCATCCAAGACTGACAATGCCCGCGCCGCCAGTCTTTCATTCTTTTCTCTTTTCTTCACCTTTTCAGGCAAAGGAGGCAGCAATCCGAAATTCACATTCATCGGCTGGAAATTCTTTCCGATAAAATGAGAAATATAGTGGCAAAGCGCGCCAATTGCCGTCTCTTTCGGGAATGCCCGCGGTTCTTTTCCCGCTGCCCGCGCCGCTGCGGAACAGGCCGCCACGATTCCCGATGCCGCCGATTCCACGTACCCTTCCACGCCTGTCATCTGTCCCGCGAAGAAGAGTCCTTTCCGCTGCTGGGTTTCCATAGTGGCTTCTAGTAAATCGGGCGAATGGATATAGGTATTCCGATGCATCACGCCATAGCGGACAAACTCCGCACCAGCAAGTCCGGGAATCATGCCGAAAACCCGTTTCTGCTCGCCCCATTTCAGATGAGTCTGGAAGCCGACAATATTGTACATCGTATCTTCTTCATTATCCTGACGCAGCTGGACAACAGCATACGGTTCCTTCCCTGTCCGCGGATCAGGAAGTCCTACCGGTTTCATCGGCCCGAAACGCATCGTATCCTTACCGCGCTGCGCCATCACTTCCACAGGCATACACCCTTCAAAGACATTTCCTTCTTCAAACCCGTGGACTTCCGCTGTCTCCGCCGTCCTGATCGCCTCATAAAATGCATTGTATTCCTCTTCGTTCATGGGGCAGTTCAGGTATGCCGCCTCTCCCTTATTGTAGCGGGACATCCGGTACACGATGTCCATATCAAGGGATTCTTTCATCACGATGGGCGCTGCGGCATCATAGAAGTGAAGTCCTTCACCGCCGCAGAACTTTTCTATGCTGTCCGCAAGAGCGCCGTCCGTCAGCGGCCCGGTCGCAATAATCACGATCCCTTCTTCCGGTATTTCCCTGATTTCTTCATTCACAAATGTGATCCGCGGATGGCTTTTTATCTTTTCCGTCACTGCCGCCGCATATCCGTTACGGTCCACCGCCAGAGCACCGCCTGCAGGGACACGGTGGGCATCGGCACATTCCATGATCACCGACCCGAGCCGGCGCATCTCTTCCTTCAGAAGTCCTACCGCATTGGTAAGAGCCGCCGCACGGAAAGAATTGCTGCAAACCAGTTCCGCACAATATCCCGTATGATGGGCAGGCGTTCCGATTGCCGGACGCATTTCCGCCAGCTTCACGGGAACCCCCATTTCCGCCAGCTGCCAGGCAGCCTCGCTTCCTGCTAAACCGGCACCGATTACCGTAACCTTCTCCATCAATCACCGGCTCCTGTTTTTGTTTTCCCCGCCGCCCCGGCAGTCGTCTTCTTTGCAGTTGTTGTCTTTTTCTTTGCTGCCGAAGTTTTCGTTACAGTTTTCTTTTTCCGATGCGTTGTGCACTCGGGATTAGAGCAGATAAGCTCTTCCTCCTTATTTTTCCGAACCTTCTTTACCTTGATCGCGCCGCAGACAGAGCAGAACTCATTAACCGGTTCATCCCAGACTGCCATATCGCAGGCCGGATAACGGCTGCAGCCATAGAAATAACGCCCCCGCTTTGAGCGGCGCTTCACCAAATGCCCCTCATGGCATTTCGGACACTCTATGCCCGTATCAATAACGATCGCTTTGTTCTGCCCGCATTCCGGGCACTTCAGATATCTGCCGTACGGCCCCTGGCGGTACACCATCTTCGCGCCGCACTTGTCACAATCCACATCGGAAATCTCTTCCTTTTCTTCTCCCGTATGATAAGGCTTGATATTTTTGCAGGAAGGGAAATTCGGGCAGGCGAGATATTTCCCGTAACGGCTCATCTTCACAATCATATGGGCACCGCATTTTTCGCAGATTACATCGGATACTTCCTGATTTTCTTCCTTCGTCTTCGCTGCCTCCAGGTTGGCATTCTGCAGTTCCTTCTCAAAAACATCCCAGAACCCGCTCATGACCTTTTTATACGTCGCTTTGCCGTCAGCAATTTTATCCAGCCAGGTTTCCAGCTGCGCGGTGAAATCCACACTGACAATACCAGCAAAATATTTCTTTAAAAGATCCGTCACTTTAAACCCGATATCTGTGGGAACAAACTGTTTTCCCTCTTTTTCCACATACTTACGCCTCTGGATGGTATCCAAAATAGGCGCATATGTAGACGGCCTGCCTATCCCCTTCTCCTCAAGTGTCTTAATCAGGCTGGCTTCCGTGTACCTTGGCGGCGGCGCGGTGAAATGCTGCTCTCCTTCCGCCTTTGTATTGAGTACCGTATGTCCTTTATGGAGCGCCGGCAGAAGAGGAAGCTCTTCATTATCCTGCTTCTTTTCTTTTACCGTCCGGAGTACCGTAAACCCATCAAACAATACCTGCGTCCCTGTCGCGCGAAGTGTGTAAATGCCGCTTTGGAGCACTGCATTCGTTGCCTGGGAAATCTGGGGCGCCATCTGGCTTGCAAGGAATCGGTTCCAGATCAATGTATACAGCCGGAGCTGGTCACGGGACAAAACGGCCGCCAGCATATCCGGAGCAAACTGCAGATTCGTGGGACGAATCGCTTCATGGGCATCTTGAGAATCCTTCCCCCTGGCATATACATTCGGTTTAGGCGGCAGATAGTCTTTCCCATAAACACGTTCAATGTACGGCCGTACCTGCTTGATCATTTCATCGGAAATACGGGTCGAGTCAGTACGCATGTATGTAATCAGTCCTACATGTCCGTGCCCCGGTATTTCAATCCCTTCATAAAGCATCTGGGCAAGAGCCATCGTCTTTTTGGAGCCGAAATTAAGACGGTTGACCGCATCCTGCTGCATTGTGGAAGTCGTGTACGGCGGTTTTGCCTTACGCTGCTTTTTCGTTTTTGTGACCGACGTGATTTCTGCCGGTTGTTTTAAAATCCCCCTGACAACCCGATCCGCTTCTTCCGCATTATGAATTTTTGCTTCCTTCCCGTCAATCTGCGTCAGTTTTGCCTTGAAACTTTCCTTTTCCTCTGTACGGTAAATCCCTTCCACCGTCCAGTATTCCACAGGCTTAAACGCCCGTATTTCTTCTTCCCTTTCACAAATCAGACGTGTCGCTACCGACTGTACACGTCCCGCGGAAAGGCCGCGGTAAACCTGCTTCCACAGCCACGGTGAAAGCTTGTACCCCACAAGACGGTCAAGCACGCGGCGTGCCTGCTGGGCATCTACACGGTTTAAATCAATCGGTTCGGGATGGAGTACCGCCTCTTTAATCGCCGGCGGCGTGATTTCATGAAAAGCAATACGCGCATTTGACCGGGGATCCACATCAAGAAGTTTCGACAAATGCCAGGAAATGGCTTCCCCTTCACGATCAGGGTCCGTTGCCAGAAGAATATCTTTCGACTTATTTGCTTCTTTCTGCAAATTTTCAATGACATCGGCCCGCTCCGCCGAATTGACATACTCCGGCTTGAAATCATTTTCCACATCCACACCAAGCGTGCGCTGCGGCAAATCACGTAAATGACCCATGGAGGCAAGCACCTTATAATCAGATCCCAAAATACGCTCAATCGTCTTCGCCTTTGCCGGAGACTCCACGATAATCAGGTGTTTCCCCTTGGCATTCGGTTTCCTTGTGAAAAGTTTTTCCCCGGCAGAAGACTTTTTCTTCTTATCCTTCACGGTAATCGTAATCTGTATAGCCAAAATACCCTCCCTATACTACATGAAATATAGCATATATCTCATTTATATTATCTATATTATCCGCGTCCTGTTGTAATAAACCGGCCGGATCCCGTTTCCTTTATAAACCCTTTAAGCTGAAGCCGGAGCAGGAGCATCGTAATCTTCATCACCGACATTCCTGACTGCTGGAGAATATCCTCCGCCGTCACTTCCTCTCCTGTACAGCAGAAACGATACACCACTTCCTCTTCCAATGTCAACTGTTCAGGAGATTCCTTCTTGGAAGAAATACTCTTTTCGTTCCACCCGTATTCAGAAAGGATATCCTCGTAGGACGTACAGCAAATCGCCCCGCTCCGTATCAGATGATTGGTTCCTCTGCTCGAATCGAGCCAAATATTTCCCGGAACGGAAAAGACATCCCGTCCTTCTTCCAATGCGAAGTCGGAGGTAATAAGAGCACCGCTCCGTTCTGCCGCCTCCACCACAAGGATACCCCGGCTCATTCCCGCGATAATCCTGTTCCTCGCGGGGAATTGCCTCCCCAGAGGCGGCGTCCCCGGCGGGTATTCAGAAATAATCGCGCCGCCATTATCAATGACTTTTTGGAACAAATTTTTATTTTCCGGAGGATATACATGATCCAGCCCGCAGGCAAGCGCCACCACCGTCGGGCTTTCTCCGCGCAATGCCCCTTCATGCGCAGCGCTGTCGATTCCTCGTGCGCCGCCGGAAACCACCGTCACTCCATTTTCGGCCAGACCGCAGGCTATCCGTTCTGCCGTCTGCAAACCATAAGGCGTCGCTTTCCTCGAGCCTACAATCGCCACCGTCTTCTCAAAAACGGGATTATTTCCTTTATAAAATAAAACAGCCGGAGGATTTGCCGTCGTCTGTAAAAGCGGGGGATACAAATCATCCTCCCATGTCACGCAGCGAATCTGCAGCCGGTATAACTTTTCCCCTATTTCTTCAGGCTCCGTTTCTTTCCGGTACGCCAAAAAAGACGCTTCCGTCTTCCCTTTCAGCAAATGAGATTCCACAATCTCCTTATCGGAAGCCTTCCACACATCTTCCGCCGTTCCGAACGCCTCTATGAGAACCCGCATATGTTTCGCTCCCAGCCTTGGACAACCGGGAAGCGCCGCCGCGAATATATCCATCATGACCTCCGGGGAAGCATATTTCTGTAACTGAGCGCTTCCGCCACATGCTCGGGCTTAATCTCCGACGTACCTGCCAAATCGGCAATCGTACGGGATACTTTAATGATGCGGTCATAACTTCTCGCGGATAAATGGAGCTTTTCAAAAACCTCATGGAGCAGCTCTGATCCCTCCGCATCCAAACGGCAGGTTTCCTGAAGCTGGCGGTGCCCCATCTGCGCATTATTCTGCATATGCCATTTAGACAACCGTTCCGACTGCATGGCCCTTGCCGCTGCTACACGTTCCGCAATCCGTGCCGAAGATTCCCCTTTAATCGTTGCTGTAAGCTCACTATACTTCGGACGCATCACCGACACATGCAAATCAATCCTGTCCAAAAGAGGCCCGGAAATCTTTCTGCCGTAACTCCGTATTTCTCCATCACTGCAGGTACAGGGATGGTCAGGATCTCCAAGATATCCGCAGGGACAAGGATTCATTGCGGCAATCAGCACAAAATCGGAAGGATATACAAAGGATGCATTTACCCTTGAAATATGCACCTCCCGATCCTCCAGCGGCTGCCGGAGAACTTCCAGCACCGCCCGCGGAAACTCAGGAAGTTCATCTAAAAATAAAACACCGTTATGGGCAAGCGTCACCTCGCCGGGACGAGGAATCGTACCTCCGCCGATAAGCCCGGCCATGGAAATCGTATGATGAGGACTGCGGAACGGACGCTCACGGATGATATCCTCCGCCTTGAACAGTCCGGCCACCGAATAAATCTTTGTCACCTCAAGAGCCTCCTCCCGCGTCATCGGAGGAAGAATCGTCGTGATGCGGCGTGCCAGCATCGTCTTCCCTGATCCGGGCGGCCCCGTCATAAGGACATTATGGGACCCTGCCGCCGCTATTTCCATAGCACGCTTCGCCATGATCTGTCCCTGCACCTCGGCAAAATCCACATCACTCAACTTAGATTCCGCCGCTTCCCGCCGCTTGGCAGGAGCCATCGGGCTATGCCCCAAAAGATACTCTACCAGTTCACCAAGCGTCTTTGGCGCGTACACAGTCACATTTTCACAAAGAAGAGCCTCTCCGGCAACCGCAGGGCTCATGAAAAAAGTAGAGATCCCCGCTTCCCGCCCGGCAAGAACCATGGAAAGCACACCGGGCACCGAGCGTATTTCCCCCTGCAAAGAAAGCTCTCCGATGAACATCACCGATGCAAGAACCTCCTTCGGAATCACCCCGCTTGCCGCCAGCACCCCCATGGCAATCGGCAGATCAAGACAGGAACCGTCCTTCTTCAAATCCGCAGGCGCCAAATTCACCGTCACCTTTTCGATAGGGAAAAAATATCCGGAATTCCGTATCGCTGACTGGACACGCTCCTTCGACTCCTTCACGGAAACCGCAGGCAGCCCGACAATATCAAAAGTCGGTGACGCACGGCTGATATCCACCTCCACAGTAATCACATGACCATTCAAACCAAACGTACATGTCCCAAACACCTGCGCAAACATGGCATCTCCCTCTCTCAGAACGCATTCCTCGTATGACGCAACCGCACCGCACGCCCCGGCGCCATCATGACTTCCACCACATCAAAACGGATCCGGACATCATGCAAATGACGCGCTAAAAGAAATACCTCCGCCGTATAACGGATATGCCGCTGCTTATACACAGTCACCGCTTCAATCGGTTCCCCATATAAACGGCTCCGCCGGGTCTTTACCTCGATAAATACAAAAACGCTTCCGTCCTTCATGATGAGATCGATTTCCCCATGTTTACACCTGAAATTCCGGGTGACCAAAGTCATCCCCTTCTCCTCCAGGTACAAACAAGCCCGATCCTCACCCATCCGTCCGAAAGCTGTATTTCCCATAGCGCCTCTCTATTTACCACTCTCTTCCTTTCTTATTATTGTAAGTAAAAAGAAATGCAATAGTCAAATGCAATCTGCATACTGAAACATTGAAATTACTCCATCATCGTTTTTTCCGCCCCCTCATTCGGGGATTCTTTTTTTATCGGTAGCTGTGTTGTTCGCTATTATTCAGGTTGTGTTTGATTGTTTCCGTCCCCTCATTCGGGGATTCTTTTTTTATCGGTAGCTGTGTTGTTCGCTATTATTCAGGTTGTGTTTGATCGTTTCCGTCCCCTCATTCGGGGATTCTTTTTTTATTAATAGTACTGCAAAAGGCTATCAGGAAGGCGAGACACAGTTTCCGTCCCCTCATTCGGGGATTCTTTTTTTATGACTGAAATGAAAATTTCCTCAGTTTTAGGTAAACGTTTCCGTCCCCTCATTCGGGGATTCTTTTTTTATTGCATGATAAGAGAAACTATCCTTTCCATCCCATCCTCGTTTCCGTCCCCTCATTCGGGGATTCTTTTTTTATGTCACTATTTATCCGTACTATCGCGGGCAATTTAAAGCCAGTTTCCGTCCCCTCATTCGGGGATTCTTTTTTTATACAAAACTTAATCTTGAGGAAAGTGCTGAAGAAAAAGAACGGGTTTCCGTCCCCTCATTCGGGGATTCTTTTTTTATAATAGTGTCAAGAACAGTTATTGTCCTGAATAGGACAGAAAGTTTCCGTCCCCTCATTCGGGGATTCTTTTTTTATAGGGAAACTCTTAGAAGTACCGTATCAAGGCGGTACTAAAGTTTCCGTCCCCTCATTCGGGGATTCTTTTTTTATCCTGTCGTTATGATATGCCGCCAAGTCTGAACATTTTTGCTATCTTTCGGCGGATCCTCCATCTCCTTGCACAAAAAGGCTTCCCTCTGACGCAATCCATACATTTCTCTCCGTACCCATCGGCATCGGCGCGGATTAAATCTTTTTTCATCCATATTGTACCGTCTCCAATTCCTCTTAATCAATATATTATCACATCGTCTTCTTTTATATCACCTATGCCCCACGATCTTACCCTTGTATGGTCATAGAGGATATAAATACGCAGGGAATCCTCCTCCGCATTTATGATTCTGCTCGCCAGTTCCGATATACATTCGTATTGTTTGGGTGTCAAAAATCCTTCAAATGCGGATTTTTGCACGCGCACGGCAAACTGCTCCAGACAGCGTACCATAGATAATCTCCTTTTATTATCCGTGATGTCATAAATGATGAGAACAATATACCGATTATCGTCTGTCGGCCGCACTCTGATTTCTATTTCTTCCATTATCGTATAACCATCGGCTTTAATTTCTCTACATCTCTTTGATGCACAGCAAGACTATAGGAGTCACATTCCATTTGTATGGTATGGCGCCAGGAATATGTTCCCTGAAAATAACGATTCACCGTACGCATTTTCCTTTCATATGCTTGCAGGAATATGCGCCGTCCAATCCGATTCAGATAAATCCCCCCATTTTCTCCTTTCACAAAATAATCTTTAGATATTTCCCGGTGCGTCACAAGGGAGAGGCAGAAAGCATCCACGACAGCCGGTCTCCATGGTTCCATGAGATCGGACGCTAATGCAGGATGTCCATTTCTCAGTGCATGAAGAAATCCTATATAAGGATGAAGGCCGCAGTTTACGATTGCACTGTAAAAATCATACATAAGGAGGGTATACCCGAAACTAAGAAGGGAATTGAAATAATCCCGGGGAGGACGCTTCGTACGCTTTTCAAACCGGAATTCTTCAGGAAGGATATGCCCTATCGCCTGAAAATAGATTCGTGCCATCATCCCTTCATATCCCATGACTTCTTCGACGGAATGAGTCATATGCAGCTTATCTGCTAATATCCGTATGTCACTTCTTACTTTTTCAATAAATGGATCCTCGGCACGGCGGTTATAATTCCGCAATATAGTTCTTTGATTATATACTTTCCCAAACACGACTCTTTTCGCAAGCGCAAGGCAGAAGTCCTTATCTGCCAACGCGTCAAACTGTTCTTTCTGGCGCAATACATTCTGATGATCCGTGGATTCCAGCCGGCCGAAAAAGCGTCCGGTGGAAGACAGCCATGTCAGAGGAATATTTCTTTCCAAAAAATCTACAATGACGGATGATGATATCTGGATAGAGTCAAACAATGTGACACCTTCTACCACGGCAGACGGTACTTCGCAGATCGTTTCATTCTCACGACTGATCACATACCGGCCGCCTTGCTTCGCCAGCTTGGCTCCGGGTTCTGTCACATAGATCCAGCTCACGTCCGACGACCTTCTTTCTATAAACTGTCTATAATGTAAGTATTTAATTCATCATAATCCCAGTGAACGTCCTGACCTCTGACAATTTTCACAGCCTCATGCAGCAGCCTGAGAATATCTTTTGACTTTAAACCTTTTCCTACATTTTCTGCTGTAAGCCTTTGTATTTTCTCTTCATCCATATTAGTAATCTCATGAGCCACAGGGTTTCTTACCTTTTTTTCTACATTTCTCAGCCGAAGAAATATACCGGTCAACTGATTATGTTTCTTGTCATTTTTATATTCATATTCTCGAAAGTATTCACACATATAGACCATGATATTGTAATAAAGCGGTCCATCCTTCAGCTTGTTGCCAATCTCTTTTTCTATAAAAGACAACATTTGTGGATGGTTCTTCTCCATCCGGTTCCGATTAATCCTAAAGACGTCTCTCCTTTTCTGTCCACATGAATTGATATCAAATCCGGAAATATTTTTCAGATATATTTCTCCCAATTCTTTAAGTATCGGCGAGATTTTTATAATAAACTCCGACAGCTGCTTTTTCCTTTGTCTAAGCTCCATGACACGGAAAAATTCCTCAAAATCCCCTGCCTTGCTGATCAAAGGACTTCCTTTATAAGAAGAAATAATTTTGTTGGCGTCCCGCCACATCAGATTTCTCCTGCAAACCGCATGCTCCAGAAGTTTTTCAGATATCTGGTCGAATAATTCCCGGTTGAGCCGCAATAACTGCAGCGCCCCTTCATATTCATAATTTCTCACCAGTGATATGATCTGCATCTTCACACTATGCTTTTTTAAAAGGGAAAGCTCTGGTTCATTGCATCGATTGGAAGAAGACGGATCATCGTCATCATTGAAATGATACAGCATTTCAAGCATTTTCGGCGTTTTCTCCGGATGATTTTTATTGTTTGATCCTTCTGCCGGACTGAAAACCTGGATCGCTTTCACCTGCGGATGATCCAGACCGATAAGAGACATGACCGATTTCATCTGCGGCGTGCCGGAGCTTAAATTCAGCAGCCATTCCTCATCCGGATACTGTTCATATTTTTCCTGAAATACATCCTGCAAAACCGTCAATCTTTCATATATATGGGGCTCGGTAATTCCGCTCCTGATGAATTCGATCTTACATCGGGGCGCTACTTTTTGTATCCCTTTTGTATAACATCCGCTCTCCGCTTCCTTATCTTCCATTTCTTTCGTGAGAAATACAAAGACACGGTCTACCGGCGCATAGTGACGGAGAATATGCAGCATCCCGCCATCATGATACCCTCTGACGGGATCCGTATCTCCCACAGGTGTAAATAAGACTCTCATAACCGCTCCTTTTTCTGATAATAAGCAATATCCGAATGAACCGCGCCCATCCCCATAGCTGTCTTTATACCTATCCCCGCATAATCGGCAAAAGCAGCAAGCATAGACGCCATACGGCGTGTTATATCATCTTTAAAAAGACCAAGCCGTATATTTCCCCGGAATGCCCGTATGCGCCGCCCTTCCACCGAGAAAGAATGAGTATGCAGCCGATAATCCGTAATGCACATAGATTCCGCCAGTCTATCTCCCAGCCGTTCTTCTCCCAGTACCATGCTGTCGGAGTAAGCGTTCCATTTCCGAATCAAACTATTCAATACAAGCGGCAGCTCGGGAAATATCATGTACTCCCCATTTTTCTTAAATGAGGCGGATGTCAGAAACTCCAAGTCAATATGATGTACCTTGTCCGTCCCCGTCCAGAACCGCTCTTCCAGTCCTTGAAAAGAATCCTGTTTCACCATATGAAAATCGTCCAATCCCACTTCATAGCCTTTTTGCTCCAAACAAAGAGAGTCTTTCCGCATTATCGGCCGGAGTATATGTTCAAAAGCCTCTTCTGTCAGCACCGCCAGCCGCCAGTAAGGCTTCCCCTCTTTCACCAAAAGATATTGGCTGTACGGGCGAACCCGCTGTTCATGCATCTTTGCCGCCCATTCTCTATCCAACTCACTGATTAACGCGCCATGGAAGATGGAACCGAAAGATTGATTGAGCAGGATTCCCTCCGGCAGATGCAGTTCCGTTTCTGCCAATGTCAGCATAATTCTTCTTCCACTTCTAACTTGCACATTCCCATGACCTGATAAGAATTTCCCCGCTTCGCCAATTTCAAGGTATGCGGAGAAATATGTTCGCCTTGATTATGATGTCCTCTTTTGAATTGCTCCGCCATCAGCCGCTTCACCACATCCCGTCCTGTTTTCAGATCGGGTGCCAGCGCATAGATAACGGTCTTGCTCAAAAAGCCCGCTCCTCCACCGAGCAATAAATCAGTATGCTGCATTTCCTGTATTTCATCGGTATCCCCAAATGACTTCCACAGCAAATCACACTGAAAATCAACAAAATCCTGAAGGCACTGAATAAGCCCTTTCGCATCAGAGATTCCCAAAGCTTTCATTTCCACACTGTCAATTCCCAGCTTAAAAGTCACTGTATCACCGGGCGCCATGCACTCCCGCCAAAGGGAAATGGTATGCGGTCTTTCTTCGGTTTCTCCCAAGTCCGCCTTTTGCACAATAAGCCCCGGCAGGGTAGCCGCTGTACTGTCTCCCACAGTGAGGCCGCGGAAGTAACTGTTGACCATATTCCGCTTCCCGTCAGTGCCAATAGGTATGAAAATCTCTTTTTCCAAACGCTCCAGTACATTGCCTATATTTTGTACAAGATATCCTCCCACTTCTGCAGCAGTTACAATATCATTCCAGTATTTTCCATATTTTGTTCTATCCTTTCTTATCATTGCAGTGATTATGGCAGTGCGGAACGCCCCTTTCAGACTGGAACCGGGAATATACATCCTGCCCCCACTATTTTTAATAAACGTTTGGATATCATTCAAAGCGTTTTTTTTATTTTTAGAATAGGGCACATCTGCTGTTTCCGGATTGGACAGTACACCGCTTTTTGCTAATGTCTGAATCACTTGATTTATTTTTTTTGGATAATGGCAACTTAGAAAGTCATAAAGAGAAAAATATGTAGGATCTCTATTGATTTCATCTACTAAATGGTTCGTGAGTTTTCCTCTGTCCAAAAATACCGCCCACTTCGATTCATTTAGAAAATAAATCTTAGCTTTTCTTCCATTATCCTCATATAAGTACTGATTTTTCTTGTAGCTGTCTCCGCTGCCGATATGGACAGGGGATTGACAAGTCAGTTTCATCTTCCAATATTTCATCATAGCGGCAACCCCACAAATAATCCTTTACCATATTTATAGACAGGATGCGGCGCGGAACCATTATTCACGTCGGCAATCCGTCCCGCCAGCCGCTTGGAAAAACAGGCGCCTGACGCCATCATATACACGCTATTGGTTTTCGCAGCGCTTATCATGTCTCTTGACCATGCAAAACCGCCCCGCTTAATGATTTTTCCCGTACCGGACGCCGCATCTTTTACCTCCTCAAGAGACGGAAGGAAAGAAGACAGTGTCATATAGTACTCGGCATGGTCAGAACTCAGCATCTTATACAGAGCAGCATCATCTCCCCCATAAAAATCATCTTGACTCAGTTCCAAAGGATCATCTTCTAAACGATAGTTACCCCATCCGCTGCTCCTTTTCCCGCCAATCCCTGTCATTCCCAAAAGGGTAATCAATCGCTCCAGCCGCGCTATACATTCTTCATTTCCCGAAAGGATCAGATATAATCCGGCATCAGGCATAAAGTGATATGCCCCGATTCCATAGGGACGCCTTTCTCTGGCATTATACTGCGTACGAAGTTCTTCCTCTCCAAAAGCAGGCTGGGCAGATATATCCCGACCCTGTAAGTAAGACTCCATTTCCGAGGCACGGATAAAAGAGCGCTTCTTTTCTTTTTTCCGTTCCGCCGACTGTTCCCGCACCTCTTCATAGGATAATGTTTTCCCGCACTCGTCATGAGAGATGTTCATGACAGGACGGGGCAGGTACAATTCATTACAATTCTTCCTCTTTTTCCATGGAAACAAGTCCGAAAACCGCAGTTTTCCCCTTTGAACCCCTTCTACTACACACTCCAGCAGTTCCTGTGAAATATCCGCAGCTTCTCTGCAAAGTGCACTGAAAAAGGTATCCGCCCTGCAATAAGATAAAATCTCTCCAAGATCTCCGCCTTCTGCCGCATCACCGAAATGTACAGGAGATGTAAAACGGAATAGTATGATTTCATGCCTCATAATTTTGATTCCTCAAACTTCTGTGTTGACACGTTATATTCTTTCATTTCTGCCGTCTTCGGATCCATTTTCTGTACATGGAACGAGGAAAACGCAATTCTGCCATAACCTCGGGATCCATGTCCCCCAAGATAGTCTAACTGCAGCAGGCGGAATCCTCTGCGCAGTACTTCCATATCCTCTTCCATCTGATTCTCGTCTTCGATGTTATAAACCAGCTGGAAATCAAATTCCATCCCTGCCGGTACCCGTTCAATCATCCGGGGATTGGCCACACCGGTCCCCCGATTAATCGTATTTTCCGCTTTAATTTCCCCCAAATAAGTATCTGTATCTAAATTTTTAAACTTATTCCTGCTTTCTTCCTTAATAAAAGCATCTCGGAACTGCAAACGAGCCGGCCGCGTTTCTGTATCGGAACTGATACCAAACAAACGGGCAACAACAGTCTCATCCTTTTCAGGCTTTGGGAGACTGATTTTCCCATCTTCTTCCACTTTTTCATCCAGCACTTTTGCTAAAAGTGTTCTCATTTTCCCCTTCAAAGAGCTCCCCGGAATGATTGGCGCCTTTGTCAACGGATCCCTGATAAAAGGACTGTCTACGGCGCCAATCGGCGCAAAATCGCTGGAATCCCCGATATGTAATCCCGTCTTCACTGTAAGTACCGCTCCAATCAGCAATTTCCCTTTTAACTGTACCTGTGCCATAATTAGTCCTTCCCTCCGTAAAATTTATGAAAAGCCACCAATGCTTCAATATAATGGGCAAATTTTTCATATTCTTTTGTACTGCTTTTTATCCCGTCAATCAGGCTCATTAATCCGGCTTCTTTTTCGAAATCCTCAACCGGATTTCCCCACTTACTCCTATTCCGTCCAATCTGATAAGCTAACTTTACTTTCAGATACTTGATTTGCGCCTGCAATTCCACAGGTAATGTATCATAGTCATCTGTCTTCTCTAATTTATAGGCATTCACTTTTTCGGTCACTGTATTTACGGCTGTCAAAAATTTCCGTATCTGTGTTGTAGTTACCAGCTCCGAGGTCCACTTCTCTCTTATGTGTTCCTTTAGTTTTTCCTGTGTATACATTTTTCTTTTCTTTTTTTGATCAGCAATAAAATGTTTCTCACAATTCGTTTTTGCTATTGTACATAACTTTCCCATCACCTGCTGCGCCTGATCCACAATCTTATTTTCTTCCAGCATCATGCTTCCTCCTTGTCACGCATACGATAAATAATGAATTGAAGAGCCGTCACTAATTCTTTTCGTTCTTCTTCCTTCACCGCCCACTGATAAAACTGGCTTCTTACCTTCTCATAACAGGGCTGCAATTCTTTCTCCTTCGGCTTCAATCGCGCCAATGTGTAAGCAAACCGCGCCAAATCCATCCTATCCCCGGCAGCTCCCTGCAGCAAGTTCATTAATTTGTATAAAAGCGATTTACCTGCGGAGATACGATCATTTCTTTTACTGTTGCCATTGATACCATCCAGTAGCATATGCTCCATAAGGAACTTTATTTTTTCACCGTGAACTTTCTCTATGAATTCATCCCACGTATAAACAGCAGCATTTTCTTTTTCCGCTGCACCGCCATTCTTTTCATTTCGATGATATTCCGTACCGCTGCCAAATAAAGCGATGCTGTTTTTCCCCGGATTGCTTTTTGCCAACTCTTCCAATTCACCGGTGACTTCCGCCATACGGCTGATCGGATATGTGGAAGAATACAATCCCAAACCGGCGGAAAAGGTAAGCTTTCCATTGGTATAAACCGAAAACGCACGTTTCAGATCAACGACGAATCCCATCAGATCATCCCAGGCGCCGACAAGAAAAAGATCATCACCGCCAGAATACACTACATGAATTTTTCTCGGCTCACCGTCTTTATCCTCAAAAAGATAAAACGGCTTTATGCCTTCCGGCAATTCTTTTTTACAAATACCCTTGATTATCTTTCTAAAAAACAGCGCCATACTGCGTGATAAGGCAGCATATCGGGATAAAGTCGCATAGGCTTCCGGATTTTTATTCTCCTTATGTATAAAGCCAGCAATAAAGGCTGCTCCCAATCCATCTACATCTGCCCGAAGCACGCCAAGGCGTTTAATCCCCTTTCCGGTCTTATCTCCGGAACTTTCTGCCAGCTCATTGAAATCAAGCACTTTCCCTATCTCATTCTTTGCCGCATAATCTGCCACCCACAAACGGGATGCCATAAATGACGACGTATAAGAACCATTTTTATCATAAATCCGTTTCAGTATTCCAGCTTCAGCCCACTGCTTCAAATCATCCGGAAAAGCTGCTGTAAGCCAGCATAAACCGGAACACGCGGAAATCGGTATTGCTCTGGCCGACCCTTCCGCTTTTTCTGAAAGAACAGCAAAGACACTTCTTTTATCATCAATCAGTGCTTTTCCTAAATCATACAGCCCGTTGCAGACTTCACAAGCCTGTATATCTGTACCAGCATTTGGTCTATTCCCTTTATAAGAACTCAATTGATCTGTCGAGATATGGCATATACCACATTCACGAGCCCCCTGATCCACCCTATTTACATTGCTGTTCTCATCAAATAATTCCGTCAATATATCCGGATCATACCTAGATAACTTAGCCATAGAAACCTTTTCGGACACAGAACGAAATATATTCTTTTTGTGATGTACTGTATCAGATTCCGCCATTAAATCATTGGCGCAAAGTGATTCACACCCTATCGCTAAATACAAAGTCCCGGAAAACAGCTTCACCAGTCCCTGATTTATTTTTTTCGCGACATCTTTTAACGCATCCTGTGTTTCCTTTGTATTATCCACCAGAATATAAAAGTGCCCGCCGCTGCAATAAATCAGATTCGCTCGGGAAAGATGCAATGCGTTTAAAAGTTCGTCTACTATATTCTCCAGTGCGATATCCAAGTAAAAAGAACGCCCGCGAAGCATACGCATTGCACCTTCAGACCGGATATGATATATAAATTTCTGTATGCCTGAGAAATCACCAGAAATCATCAGGAATACATCCTTATTTCTGTTTTCTTTATTATGAGTAAAGCAAAACCCTTTATAATCCGTGATTCCCAACGTCTTCATGTACTTCATCAGAACAGCTGCTGTCGCGCCGGTCATTTTCATGTGGTCATATAAAGAAATATCCGCATGTTCCTCCGTATTTGTGCTTGACGGTACATAGATCAGCGTGTCTTCCAATATGCGCAGGAGCTCATTTTCCTCCATGGAAATCGGTGATTTCATCCGAAAATTCTTTTCCATATACCGCATAATGGATGCATATTGTCCCTGTTTCGCTATACTTTTATTTCCATGGGGAAAATTTTCTTTTTTCATCGCGTCTAATTCACGTAAAGAAAAATAAGACGGTTCCGCGTCCCCCGAAAAGACATTAAATATATTTTCCAGGCACAAATCGGAATCAAACTTCGCACCCCTGTCATTAAGATCTCCTTCCGCTTCCCGCCGGTCTGCACCGGCAGCAATATTATCCGCTTCATATATAACATATGCCAAATCATCAATATCCAATCCGGCGCCGGACAATTCCCTTCCATGATGATATTTTATACAGCGCAGCAGCTGCTTGTCCGCTTCCGTATCAGCCAAAAAGGATCTAATAAACTCCGCCCCAAGAATAGAATGTCTCTGTCTCTCATGAGTAGCACGTATGCATACCTTCCCTACATCATGCAGCAGTCCCGCCTTTAAGGCTAAAGAAATTTTCCCACTCATTTTTCCTTATCCTCTCCATCGCATAATAAAATCTTATCTTTACACTATATTTAATTATACTTAAAATATCAAAACAAGTTAATGATTTATGAAAACTCCTCTCTAAAATGATAAACCTGTTAAACAAGATCGAACCTTTCCAAGCTGCCTATGCGGCAGTTAACTGCGGACGCGGCTTTGATTTTCTGCTGCATCTTTTCTAAGCTGCCTATGCGGCAGTTAACAAGGAAAAGCAAAAGCTATCTATGCTTTATCATTTCTAAGCTGCCTATGCGGCAGTTAACGCGAAACTTGATTGTAGGATTTTATGAATACATTTCTAAGCTGCCTATGCGGCAGTTAACGGGGCAGCGGCGGTAGCGGAGCAGGTCCGAAATTTCTAAGCTGCCTATGCGGCAGTTAACATGCCCGCGGTGGCTGGCTGACAATCAATCCATTTCTAAGCTGCCTATGCGGCAGTTAACATGCAAGAGTAAGCCATACTTTAGATTTATATTTTCTAAGCTGCCTATGCGGCAGTTAACGGGAAATGATGAGATTACCGATTTACTGAAAATTTCTAAACTACCTATGCGGCAGTTAACTGTGTGCAGCATCGTTTCTACCAGTTGATTATTTTCTAAACTACCTATGCGGCAGTTAACATATGACGCAAGAAGAGCTTGAAAAGGCATCTTTTCTAAACTACCTATGCGGCAGTTAACTCACTTCATGCTCCTCTCTCGTTGCCAAAAGTTTTCTAAACTACCTATGCGGCAGTTAACGGGAATATTCCGTCACGGTAGATTGCGGGAATTTTCTAAACTACCTATGCGGCAGTTAACACATGAGCCTCAGCTTTGCTGTTTTCAGCATATTTCTAAACTACCTATGCGGCAGTTAACGTCAGGCTATGAATAAAATTCTTCATAGTCTTTTTCTAAACTACCTATGCGGCAGTTAACCAGAGCCAGAAGACAAGTCGATTGGCGCTGCATTTCTAAACTACCTATGCGGCAGTTAACAGGTCCATTTCCCGAACTTTTTTCACAAAAGATTTCTAAACTACCTATGCGGCAGTTAACTCAAAGGTCTCCAATTTCTAATCAAATTCTAATTTTCTAAACTACCTATGCGGCAGTTAACAACAGGAGGTATGAAACATGAACGCAGCAAAATTTCTAAACTACCTATGCGGCAGTTAACGATTACTTTCCCTTGGATGTCGGCTTTTTACATTTCTAAACTACCTATGCGGCAGTTAACAGCGTTGATGTGTGGGATGAATGGAGCCGAAATTTCTAAACTACCTATGCGGCAGTTAACGCCACACCGGAACGAAATAATCTGCAGTGTCTTTTCTAAACTACCTATGCGGCAGTTAACATTACTTAATCCGTCTCGCGCCCATGCTTGCATTTCTAAACTACCTATGCGGCAGTTAACATTTCCGGCGGATATGTAGAAGTACTTGAACATTTCTAAACTACCTATGCGGCAGTTAACAAAATTAGCAGCGTTGTGGGTAGGTTTTTACATTTCTAAACTACCTATGCGGCAGTTAACTGCCACCGCCCGTCCTACGTGTATAAGTATGATTTCTAAACTACCTATGCGGCAGTTAACGTGGTGAGCTTACCATTTCCCCATATTTCGGCTTTCTAAACTACCTATGCGGCAGTTAACCATGTGCCTCTGCTTTGCTATTTTCAGCATAATTTCTAAACTACCTATGCGGCAGTTAACCATGTGCCTCTGCTTTGCTATTTTCAGCATAATTTCTAAACTACCTATGCGGCAGTTAACGATGCTGGAGCGGAAAAAGAAGCCGACAGCACGTGCGCTTATACATCTTTTTCCCACTTTGACCCAAATTTATTCCTGCTTTGAAATAGATTGATTTAATCGCATTTTTCAAACGCCGTAAAAATTTGGGTTAAAATTCCGGAACGGTTCTGTTATTACTTAAACCATAGGTTCCGCATTCTGTCAAGGCAGATTCTTCTTCTACCCGCTTTTTTATAAAAAGGCTAAATGTTCCTCCGCGGGAAAAGCTTTTCATCTGTATGTACGGCAGTCTGACAGATTTTCTCTTTCCTTGCAGAAGCCGGGCAGCCTCTTCGATCGTTACTCCCGGATGTCTTTTTGCATAGCGTTTCGCTTTTACCCGGATTGAGCCCTCAGGCTGGTACCTGCTATATACGGCATAAATTTTTCTTTCCTGTACTTTTCTTTCCGGCACTTTCCTTATGCTTGTACAGTGCACATAATCAAGGAGGCGTCCCAGTACTTTGGGCAGGTTGAGTCTTTCCAATTCTTGTGCTTCCGCAAAGACACGGATTTTTTCTCCCAGATCTGTTTCCCTGTATTCGGGAAATGAAACGGCATAGGGGTTATGTCCGCTTTTATTTTTTTCATCTGCAAAAGCAATATGGAGCTGGGTAAACACTTTGGTCCAAAGGAAGGCAAGCGATACTTCCGCACATGGGAGCAAGGTGATTTCCTGATAGTATTCCATGGCTTATTCCTTTTCGCTCTGACCAAAAACACCGCCGCGGACGAGAACAGCCATGACATAGTTTTTGTCATTTTCATCGTCCGGTTCACTGCCGGTTGACCACTGATCAAACAGGGTATAAAAATCTTTTTTCTCTTTTGGTGTGCGGTAGGCTTTCCCCAGAGTAGTAACCGCGCCATAGGGTTCAATGGCAATCGGTATCCGTCTGCCCTCTTCCTGAGGATACCAAGTGTCGACGGTTCTGATGGCATTGCTGAGTTTCTGCGAGTGTATGGCTGCCGTACCGTCCACATGGTAAAGAACCTTGCTCTTCTTGCCTTTTCCTTTATCAAGAATCAGTTCTTCGCTGGGATAAATTTCCTGTCCTTTCCCCATAAGTGCGAAGGCTTCCACTTCGATCAGAAGGGATGACCTCTTTCCACAGAGAGTTTCGGCAATAAAAGATGCCAATTCTTCCACTTTTTCACGATTCTTATCAAAATCCTTCAAGCTAAAATCATAAATATTAAATATCCATTTTTTATTTTCTCCTTTTATGGATACAATGACCTCCGCTTTTTCTGCCCCTACACGATTTCTCCAAAGGAAGCGGCCATTAGCTATATTCATCGCATAGCGGGCTGACAGCTCTTTAAATCCGTTCTGCTCAATAAATTTCTTTCCTATTTCTTCTATCTTTTTATGATGAGTTTCGTTATTGCATGCAGAAGGATGCTCTACACCGGAAAGGACTTTGATTGTAAAGGATAATTTCAATGTGTCATCGTTTAAAGAAATAGAAGCACTGTCTACGGTCTGCAGATTTGCTTTTTCCACTTCCGCATTCAATTTCATGGGATCATTTTTTACACTATCCTTCAATCGGTTGGAAATGGTTCCTCTTACAGATTTTTCTACCAGCATAACGGGACGGGCTGTTTCATTTCTTTTTTCCCAGGTTGTTCCATACATATAGCCATCCGATAAAACAAGTTTCTTTTCAAAAGAAAGTACAGATGCCAGATTTGATTCTTTTTTCGCCATTTTCATTTCCTCCTGATCATTCCTTATTTTTACAAAGATATAATTGATTGGTTTCTTCATAGGCATAGTGCCACATCATTTCATCTATGTCACGGAACCGATGAGCCATCTTAAATTCACCAAGGGTGACTATGCTTTCTGCAAATCGATGGGGCGTATCCGGATCCCGCTGATTTTTCACTTTCCCCAGCGGAGACAATCCTTTAAATCCTACAGCAAGCGGCGCAATCCATCCGGCCGCCGTCTTTTCATATTTCCAGTCTGTTACCTTCCCGGATTCATCTTTTTCTGCTGTCTGATGTACTTTCAGATAGTGAAGCAGCCTATCCAGACTGTCTTTCCCTTCCAACTCTTTCGCTTCCATGAGATCCCTGCGCTCAATAGGTATATAACCGGGCATAAGGGTGAAAATTACTTTCCTAACTGACATAGGATTGTCTTCATCTATACGCATGACTTGGATTTTTCTAATATCCAGTATGTCTCCCCCCGCCATTTTCATTTGGGGCAATATTTCCTTTACGGCCTGTTCCAATAATTCCATGTTATTCCCATCTACCCTTTCGACTTCTATCAGAAGGGATACGGAAAGATGGATTCTCGCATCTTCAATAAATGACGGTCTTTCTCCTTTTTCATTAAGTGGATTTGCCGTTCCTACAAGGGAATTCACATAGTCTCCGAGTCCCTTATAAATCTGCAGATTCGTTTTGTGATACGATACTGCTGTTTTTACAAGTCGTATTCCCTCCAGAGCCGGCTCTCTCCTTTCTCCCAACTTTCGTTCCAGTGCATGGACTGCCCCGAGCCATGCCGTCATAGCAGGTACTCCTATGGTTAAGGTGCTGCTCATGGCATTGGCATTATGAATACGCAGACGGGATATAAGCAAATATGCTTTCATGACAAACTTCTCACCTCCTCCATAAGCACCTCTGTCATTGCGTGCCGGATATATTTCATTTCCTCCTCGCCCAATGATACACGCTGTTCTTTTTTGATCCTTCTATATTTGTAAATAAACCATTTTGCAAAATACTTTCCTATCTCATTTGCCCATTCATCTGTCCGCTCCGCTCTATATTGTTCATCAAGCCATATTTTCTGAATCCGTGGCAGATTAAGGAACTCCTCACCGCTGCTCCAGCCGGCAGGCTCTTCCCGTAAGCGGTAACAGGACTGCAGTATGACATCAATCAGATTACAGAACAGTGCTTCCCTCTTATTCCGAATTTCCACATTATTCCGTTCCATGAGAAACAACTCATGCAGATTTCGGAACAGGAAGAAATAGTCTCGGTATGGCACTGTTTCCTCAAGGAAATTACGGTGGGGGCGACGTATTTTTTTCTCTTCCAACAGAGCCGGCATAGACATGAGCAGATCCGCTTTTCCCGCTACCCGTGCATTAAAGGCACTAATATTCTGCGCTTTCGTTCCCCCAAAGCCAATGACTGTCCGCTCCATGATTTCATCACATGCATTCCCATAAAACTCGCTTTTCTCATTACGGCAGTCAAACCTGTGCTGCCTCATATTCCTGCTTCTGCCGTTCAGCACTTGCAGGAGGCTTGAGGCCGGCAATACAGTCAACAGATGATACACTCCTTCTCCGACAGGAAAGTAAATTTGCCGCAGCCTTCCGTCCGTTGCTGCCGGATCGGCAGTCGCCATCATGCGTTCCACTTCCTGTCTCATTGTATCAAAGGATACGCCCAAAGATTCTACTTCTCTCCTGACGTTTTCATCATTTTCATAGATATGCTTCCATAATGGTCTTCCGTCATCCAATGCATAAAGCAGTAATTTTGCCGCGCCCATGTAAGCAGCGGAAGAATATACGATATCCGTTTCACAGTCCACATTTTCCGTCACTACATAGGCATTTTGTCCCGCTTTATTTTTTCTCTGCAAATACACTTTCACATCGGGATGGGTAAATTTCCCGACATGTGTCGCCATATCGCATTTGGAAAGCAAAGAAACCGTATCCGCCAGCCACTTCTGTGGCGTTTTCTTTTTCCCTGCCGCCGCTTCCGATATGTACGCTGTCAATCCGCTCAAAATCATCCCTCCTGTCTATTTTCTTCCGTTAACTTGAACATACCTAACTGATCTGAATATTTCCATTCATCCACTGTACTGGATCTCCCGTAGGGTATAGTGATTTCTCCATATCTGCAGGAAATCTCATTCATTTGCACATCCTGCGGCACATCACTTGTATCTGATACGTACCGCCTCAAGGCAGCTTCATAATCACGAATAAGCCATAACCGTCCCTCCATTCCCTCTGTCATACCACTGTAGTCGGTAATTCCTACACTATCTGAAAGCAAAGTCTTCTCCTTTCCCTCATACACAAGAAATTTTCGTACCCCCTCCTCATACACCGCGCAGGCCTTGATTTCTTCCCCATAGCTTTCACGGAAGCGGCTGCAGCCTTGCGGAAGTGCCGTCATCCACCAGTATTCTTCCATCCATCCGTGCATACACTGCGGCCCGCAATCTCCCTTGCAGTTAAAATCCATCATGCTCGCATGTTCCAGATCAGAGAGTTTTGAGAAATATTTTTTATCATCTGGACAGAATTGCTCCTTATCCAACATTTCCGGTTTTAAAATTCTCGGTACCGCATCAATCCTTCTGCCCAACTCCTCTTCATCCACAAGATCATGCATGTCATAACTGTTCAATTTCCGCTTTTTGGTTTCATACCCGGGTTTGCTGTAAGCCGGCTCTTTTCCCTGCCAAGCTTTCAGATTATAGGCCATGATTGCCATATTCTTTTTTTCAAGCGTTCCTGAAACCGGCTGACGATGACGAAGGACACGGCCGGCAAGCTGTATGATGGATCGGTACGACGACGGCTCCACCACTGCCCAATCGAAGTCATGATCACGGCCGACTTCCTCCACCGGTGTTGCTACAAGAATAAATATGATATTCTCTTCCGGTGTGCTGTCCAGATGCTTCCGCACGGTTTCATCCTGAAAATCCACTGTGGCAGACTGCGTTTTTCTTGTGAGCACCTTGTCCAGATACCGCTCCTGCTCATGACGGAGAAGAAGGATCTGCCTGCTGTGGTAAGTCATCACTCGGACAGCTGTCCCCTCGCTCCATCCGCATTTCATGAGGTACAGGCTGACTTTCACACAGGGGGTGATATTTGCCACACGAACCACACCGAAAGAAATCCGCTTCTTTGTTCTTTTATCAATGACATGGTGATTTTCATGCAGCTTTTCTATGGCCTTCCTCATATTTTCAAAATAGGAAGTCTCTTTCGCAGCGTCAGTGTCATTATATTCCGCTCCGCAGGGCTGTATATATCCCTTACGCTTTATCGGCTCTTTCCCCAGATTTTCCACTCGTTTACGGATAAATCGATCGTGAATCTTTCGATAAGCCGAATCATCCCCGCTGTCCATCGGTTCCACATCTGTCCTGAACTCATCACAAAGCGCAAGAGCACACCGTTTTTTCCCCGTAAAGAAGGAATTGTAACTTTTCAGTCCTGCCTGATATGACCTGTACAGCCCTTCCGCCAGATCAGGCGGTATCGTCGCTGAAGAGATCGCCACATTTCTTCCGCACAATCCCGCCAGATGAACAAGCCTTGCTATGGCGATGAGATCCTTGGAATTGAAATCATCAATTTCATCAATCACCAGATCCGATGACATCAGCCGCAATGAAGGCAAAATATACCTTCCTCCCCGTGTTGTCTCCACAGCCCCCATCAAATGATCGATAGTCGCCGCAAGAACAGGCTTGTATAGAAAGGCTTTATTCTTTTTTGACGTCTTTTCATTTACCGCCACTCCTTTTTTATCTGTCTTATTGAAAAAGATATCCAGAAACCGGGACTGCTCCTCGCTTTCCGTATCCACATACTCCAATTCTTCCGGCAGCAGCGGCTCTTCCGATAAATACCCCTTTCTATTTCCCTTTTTCTCTTTACCTTTATCTGCTTCCTTATTTTCCTCATGCAATTTGGTTACGGCACTGGAACCGATAAGGACGGCCAGATCATTCCTGTCCAAATGTATCCGTTCCCTGTATTCATCACCGGTCTGCAGCGTCAACGTACGGAGGCCGAGGGCAAGGATATACCGGAGCGATTTTCCGTCCGTCGATACAGCCTGCATGATCTTTGCATTGGCAAACGTTTTGCCGCAGCCGGTGCTTGCCATATTGACTATAAAATACCTGGCACCATCCCCATTCTTCTCCCGGAATGCTCTGATTTTCTCGACAACTGTATCCTGCCATCTGAAAACTGCCGGGCTTTTCTTTGTCAACGCCTTTACATCATAGACGCTCTCCATCTGATCACTGAAATAAGGAAATCTGTGGGCAATATGGGTTGCCTGTTCACAGACCCTGACCAAATGTTCCTCCAGAAACTGCTTTTTCTTTCCGGTCTTACCGTCCGTATTCGCCCACAAATCATTTTTTACCCATCGGCCCTTATCTGTTTCCTCAGGCAGGGAAGAAACATAATGGTCCGCCAGCATAAGAGACAATCTCGTATAGTGGGCGATAGCCCTGAATGATGGTTTGTATGTCTCCCCTCCCATAATATCCATCAGTCTGTCGTAATCATTTAATAACCGGCCGCACCATTTTTTTATGGCCTTCCGCCAAGCTGCCGCATTCTCCACAAGGAGTCCCTCCGGAAATACAAAGCAGCTCCTGCGGCACATAATAGCCTCCTCCGCTTCACTCTCATATCCCCAGCACGCATTCAGACTGAAGAACATACTGTGGAAACTTTTTTTCTCTACATTCACCCAGCCATTCTTATCCATAGACGGCAGCCTGTGATGAGACAGGATCAACCACATCAGAAACTTTGCAATCGGCGGCAAATGTGCTGCATCCAGCTTTTTCATATCTGCCTGCCCGTTTCCTTTTTCGTCAATTTGCAGATTCTTTTCTATATCCTCTGTCTTTATCGTTCCTTCGGCCAGTACTTTCAGCCATTTTCTGTCGTCTTCCTCCGCACCTGCAGCAAAAACAAGCGCTTCAAGAAGCTTGCAGGATACCCATTCATGACGGAAGGGATCCATTTTCAATGTTTTTTCATCCAGTTTCTTCTGAAATAACGCTGATGCCTTTCCCCAGTCATGGAAGAGTGCCGCCACCGCTGCCAGCGCTTTTATCAACGGCAGATACTGCCAGTCGTTTTCCCACTCATGGTGAAGGATTTCCTTTTGTGTGGAGTGGACAGGTACGATGCCTTCCTCATTAAACATGTCCCGCTTCCCTACAATCCAGACCAGCTCGCTATGGCTCCGTGATCGGATCCAATGACACGCCACTGCTGTACTTTTGGTAGCAGTCCGTCGCAAAAGCGCCTGCACCGTCAGCAACCCCTCTTGCGTAATGACCGTTTTCCACGTATCATTCCCAATTCTGTCTGCAAAACTATCCAGAATCCTCCGCACCGTATAAATAGCCTTCTTCTCGCTCCTGCTCGTAAATATGACCATCATGACCGTTCACCGCCCGCATATAGTCTGCTGCACCGTTTCACTTCATCAAACATAAAATCCAGCGCCTTATGTTCGGTAAACTTCTGTAAGCAGATCTGCCTGAACTCTCTGTCTCTCTGCCCTCTCATGGCACAGATAAAGCTCCATGGCAGGACGATGGCATCCTTGATCAAATCCGCCACATCAAAAACAAGAGCGCCTCGTCTTGTCTTACCATGCATCACCGCGAAGCCGTGAGGAATACCAAGTACCCAGAGAGTCGTTGCCGCCAGTCCGTACGCCAGATAATTCCCATGGTCAAGCAGCCTGTTCGCAGGCTGGTCAGAATTACGCTCCCTCGTGAAATCGACTGTTTCCGTATTCTGTGCCGCGTACCTGTAGAGCTTTTTTGTGAATTCCGCCTCCGCCGCCAATACATGGGTCACATCCCCCGCTATTTCCATGCGGCTCTTAAAAACGGAAATCGCTTCTTCTGTCAAAGCATCATCGGTAAAAAAACCTTCATCGGCCAATTCATTGTCTTTATCCCAGACTGTCTGCAGAAAACGGATACGGTTTTTCTGGAACTCCTTTGCCACAGCAAGACGTTTCTTTTCATCAAACCAAAAAGACAGCCACCCCTGCACATATTCTGTCGGCCTGTACTCACTTTGCGGATTCAGCCACTCCACCTCCGTACCGGCAAATAACGGTGTAGCCCCACCACCGCAGAAACCAACAAGTACACCGGCGCCGCTGAGCAGCCGCATTGCCGCCTGTGTCACAGAAGTACCGCTGCCCAAAAGAATTACTGTTGTGTTGGCAATCGGAATATTCCAAAACAAGTTCTCTTTTTTCGTCTCCGTCAAATAAACAATACGTCCATCCTTCTGCATGATCCTGCACTTTTCAAGATAATATAATAGCTGTATTTCAGAGTAATTCAAAGTGTTTCAATCGCCGATAATTACTATATTTTTGGTATTTATAGTCTCATGTTTTATTTCAAAATGTTTCAGTATATTTCTCCGATTTTTGACGAATTTTTGACGTAAAAGAGATGTAACGCAACAAGAGCGAGAGTGTTATCGTTCTTGTTGCGTTACATCTCTTTTTATTCCGTCTACTATTTCTTGCCGGTTTGAAAAATACCGTTCTTCTGCCTGCCTCCTTGCTTCTATGGCTGCTTCAAAGTCTTGTTTTTACTAAATAATCTTTCAACGGCCTCCCTCGATAAAAGCCATACCTTCCCTGATTTTCGGCATTCCTCTGGTGTCAGCCGGGGGGGATATGTTTTCCCCCCAGCCGCCCGCCCGGCGCAGGCGAATTTCAGTGTCGCTTCGCTCACGCTGTATTTTTCTGCAGCTTCCGGAATGGTGAGCACTTCCTTGATGTCTATCATCAGATTGTTTTCCTCGTTAATTATTTTAAATATTATGCCACTTTCCACTTTCTTTATATACCATCGGATCCGTTATGAAACCATCCTCATTTATCTCAGTCCCGATAACAAGTACCGTTCCGCAGAAAGCCTGACCGCGGCTTGCCTTTCTTTTAGCTTCCGTCAAATCCTTTGCGGAAATTTCTTCCGCTTCTCTTACGCTGTTTACATTTTGTACTTCTGCTACATAAAATTTCATTTTGATTTCCTCCTTGTAGATTGAACTAATCTGTTTTCGGGGCTCTCGCCTCTTTCTGATTATATTGTAGCGTAACCGCTACACGATGTCAAGATATTTTATTATAAATTATCTTTATACCGTGCAATAAAAAAAAGAGGGCGGTTTCCCGCCCCGTTTCGTAGATATCGGATCACCTCCGGGAGATTGCCGCTCCCACGGCTACCGCACTGACAATAATCCACATATTTCGCTGCCTTGTTTTAATTCTGATTTTCCGTTCCGCCTCTTTCTCGTACTTGTTGAATGATTCTCTGGCAATTTTCAATGAGTTCTCTGTCTGTTCGTTCAATACTTTTGATTTCTTCAGTTGTTCGTTGACTATTTTCAACTGCTTCTGTGCTTCGGTCAGCTGCGTCTGCTGCTGTATCAACAGCTTGTCTTTCTTCTCGCTGTCTATCTTGAGCTGATTCAAGCTCGTTTCTAATGTCGTTAGATCCGTTTCGGAGATCGTGTACTGTGCTTCTGCCCGCACATGCGAACCAGATAATAACGGAGATAACCAGAGCGACAGCAAGACCGCCGATAAAATAAGCCCTTTTCTGATTATCCACATTATCAGTCCTCCACATTTTTTACACAAACATTTTCCCACTTTTTATATGCATCAAGATATGTTTCTTTTTTGTCACCATTGTATGTGACTTCGTAGTACATTCCATCGGATATTGTCGTGCTTATCAACGCTTTCCAGTTCTGCAATGTTTTACTAAACCATACGATAAAAACTTCACTTTCTGTCAATTTTTTATTGTCCGTTTTTTCTACATGTTCATTGTAGTAATCGATAACAATCTGTTTTGCTTTTTCCTGATAGTTCATTTTTCATACCCCATTTTCTAAATACCACTGCGCTTTTCCGCGCAAGATGTCTCCGCCGGTCCCGATCTCGTCCTTATCGCACAGCTGCTCTAAATCCCAGCGACAGTCAGGATCTCCGCTGTACAGTCCGTAACCGTCGTCATCAGCGGCTTCCCCGTGCGTCATGAAATGCTCCCGGTCGATTGGGTTATCGAAAACCTCAGCTATAACCGCAAACATTTTCGCAAGAGTCTCAATCTGCGCTTCCGTCGGCGGATATTCACCTAAATCGTTCGGACGGGCGTTATAGCAGCAGCATAAAGCAATTGCAATACTACCTGTATTTCTGTGATATGTCGCCCTCGGTACCTCATCGAGCGGTCTTGTGTAGATGATTTCTCCGTCTCCGTCAACATTAAAATGATAGTCATTAAACGTTGTGAAATATCTCCCTGCCGACCAGTGTCCATACGTCGTTGCCGGCCACGGAAACTGATAAAAATAATCTCTTTTATCAATGAGCTCTTGTTTAAATTCGGCTATTGTCATAAATACCTCCTATCTAAAATAACCGCTATTTAGCGGTTATTTCTTGAGCTTTGCAAAAATATTATTATCAAGCAGCGTTATCAACTTGTCGATGTGATGATTTCCTGCATCCCGCAAGTTCTCACAAATCGACAGTATCTCGTTGTAACAAATATATCCGAACATAAATTTAAGCACCGGCCAAGAAAGCGGTATCTCTATTGCCGACAGAACCGTATCAATCTGCGAAGCTGTAAGAATGAGAATTGTGAAGAGAATAAACTTTGTCAGAAACCCCCAAAGCATGATTTTAGATTTTAGCCGTTTTGCACTGAACGCAAGAATAATACCGTATAGCTTTTCTCTCGTTGTCAAATAATCGGGATCCATCCCTTTATCCACAAGATACTTATACCCGATAGCCAGCCAGCGTGTAGAGATGTCGATGATAATCAACCAGAAGTATGCGTTGAGCACGACGCCGTAGGAGCTGTTGATGAACGACAAGATGTACATCAACACAACGCTTACGACTGTTTTTGATTCCCACTTGTCTAAGAGATTCAAAGAAGTTCGGCAGAAATATTCGGCGAAGTCTATAATGTCTAAGACGAAAATGCAGGTAACAAAACCGCCCCACCAAACGGGTGGTTTATTGTATTTTTGTATTTTTCTTTTTAATTTTTGAAAAAATGTCATGATTAACTTATCCTTTTCCAAAAATGTACTTTGTACGCCGGCGGCTGTACAGTGCTTGAGTTTCCGTAAATGCTGTTCGATTTTGAAGCATCCAATCCAACTCTTAATGCAGATTTATTTCCCGGAAAGATATCCCCCATTGATGGAATTCTTTCTTGCTCATCAGATAGATAAGCCATTCCGTCTGCTCCTCCAAATCCTGTTCGATCACCGTATCCAGTAATGCTACCGGTTATATTCGGTAAGCCTGCTTCTACTGTTCCGCCAGCTCCACTTGATGTACCTTGTAATACTTTATCCTGCGCAATTTCTTCCCATTGTGCTAAGCCGTCTACTTCACCGGGTTTTAATGCGTCATCGGTTGCTGTTGTTACTACTATGCCGACTGGATAAAGCATGTCAATCATTGCTTTCAATCTTTTGTCTACTACTCTGAATTTTGCGCTACCATCTGTGATTTCCTGCATATTCTTTCTCCTTTCAATCGTTTGTTAAATATACTAAACATGCAACAGATTCATGTCCTGGCGATGTAGTATATTCATCCGTATAACTGAGATATAGTTTACCGTCTGTATTTATTGTCAATCGTACAGCTTTACCGTTGCTGTTGTTTATAAGGGCATAAAATTCAAGATTTATAAATGATTTTGGTAGCCCCGATGCAATTTCAATGAGACCTTCTTTTGCACTTTTCATTCGTACAAAAAGATGCACTATGTTTTTTATTTTTACACACGATAAATTTTCGATGTACTGTGAGTCTATAGTCGCATTAATTGTTTCCATCTTTCCGTAATTATTGAGTTTTTCATCGACATATTCTTTTGCGGTTACCGTCTTAACTGTCCACTTCACGCTTCCGTCATTAACTTCTACCCCCCCCGATATAGTTGACAAATTAGGTTCGGTATTGCCGGTAGTTCCTGCCTGCGTGCATTCAAGATATGCCCAAGATGGGAGTTTTGATGAATAGACAATATCGCCGACTTTATATGCTTTCTTGCGTTGCAGCCGATTTGTAAATGACGCCGTGGATTCTAAGTCCGTCCGCTCCGCCTTTTTGTCTACTTTTGTTGATACCGCAGCTAAATCCGATTGATTTGCTTTTTTGCCAATTTGATTAGAGACCGTCGTTGCGAAATTCGGGTCATTACCGAGTGCTGTCGCTAATTCGTTAAGCGTATCAAGAGTTTCCGGTGCGGCTCCGACAAGTCCGGATACTGTGTTTTGCACAAATTCTGTATTCGCAATTGTTTTAGAACTGTCACCTGTCGGTGCCGTTGGTGCCGCACTCGTACCTGTCACCGCTAATGACTTTGCTTTGACCGTATCAGCATTGACTAAATTAAGGTCACTCGTACCTGTCACCGCTAATGACTTTGCTTTGAAATCTTTATTATCCGCCACGCCTTGTTTATACAGATACTCAAGATCATTTGCGATATAGTCTAAGATACCGTCATTTCCCTTCGTGCAGAACGGTGTATTTTTCCCGAAAGCCCCCGGCTTAATAATATTGTCATTCTCATCTCTTATTTCCGGATGCTGAAATGTCTGCGGTCTCATTTCTCTACCTCGGACTTTTTAATTTCAAGCGTGACAGTATCGCCATAGTTCAATTCATCGGTTTCTTCTTGCGACGTTGTTGACATAGCATAGACTTCGCCTGTTTCCGGATTGTGAAAACTGAATGTAGTCAAAACCCCGTCATTTTGCGGATAGGACACTTTGCCGTTGACCTTGCATGTTCTTTTCATGATTTTCTCTCCTTTTTAGTAATTTGTAACATCGATCACCATATAATTAAATGCATCATAATGATATGAATCGCCAGATCCGGGGAATCCCGTTGCATAGTACATAGATAATGTTCGTACCTGTACTTTCCCGTTGACAATCGCTGGGAAACTTACTTCCGTTATACTGCCGCCAAACTCTCCCTTTGTTTCTGTATAAGCTATATCTGATCCGATCTGGCATATGGCATACTTATTTGTTGCCGACGGCAATGTATACCCTGTTGGTCCAAAATGTCTTACCCTCATATATTCTTTAGTGCTGTCAAATACGCAACATCCAACACTGTTAAATACTTGTAAGCCGACTCCACTTTGTGCTGGTGTACTCGTGTCAAGGCCGAACACATAAGCATATACATCCGGGTATGCATTTCTAAAATCTTCAATATCTAATATTTCGTCATCGGTATCCTCATCTTCGCTGTACTCTACACCGCGAAACTCAATTCGTTTTGCCTCGTAGTCATAATCTTGAATTATCAACATATTGTTATTTGAAGTCATACCACCCACCGCAACGAGGATTTCATCTTTTGCGAGATCTAATACAGGCACATCTCTTCTCACAATTTCTACCGTTTTTAAATCTATCAATTTTATTTTTCGCTTAAGTACAAGATTCTTGTATGTCTGGTTAACAGTTAACTTATTATCGCCGTTATATACTGTAATTCCCGCACTTGTCATGTTAGTACACCCCGTATAAAAGAACCATAGACAATCGTTTATCAACTGGATATGATCCGTAATCCCACGATATGCTTTTCCCATTTTTTGTTATTGTCGGCATATGATACTCGGTATGAATTGACGGAGTCAATGGCGGTGTTTTTATATTTAGCGGATAATACCACAAATCCCCATCACTTAATTCGTCGTTAGTAATACTTCCGTTCGTTCCATTGATTTGGACTACTCCGAGATATTTAACCAGCCTGTCGGTAACATCCATCACGCATACCCCATTCTCATCAAAAACTTGTAATCCTTGCGGCATATACCTTATTGTCACCTCTTTCTTTACTCCGTCTTTAACTATGTATCCTTTACTCTCTGTCGGTACCTTTACCGTAATTTCTGTATGACCACCGTTGTCATCAGGCTTTTTCTCCTGCGGCTTTTCTGTGTTGCCTCGTTTCTTCTTTTTCAGATATGCGTATACGACGGCACCGATAACTGCAATTACAATTAACACGTACATCATTTTTACCACACTCCCATCCGTACTCTTAACATATTGTTGCTGTCATATACTTCAATTAAATTATCTTTGATTTCTGTTCTCGCTCCGCTTGTTTTTGTCCTCAACAACCCAATGTTCGCTGTAATTGCCGATAACGATGTAACCGCCAGTTTGTCCGCTGTGATTGCTTTTGCGGCAAGCATTCTTGACACAATGACGTTGTTATCAAAGACGGTCTCGCCCGTTACGTGCAGATACTTGCCCGCAATCGTCGTAGTCGTCGGCGACAAGTTAATCTGATTAATGACATCGCCTTTTTGCACTCGTAGATTGATTGCGTCGGTCATCTGAGCGATAGCACTGTAATTAGCTTTTGCAAGCATTAAATTTCCGAGGTTAGAGACAATTGTCGTGACATCTTGCTTTGCGATTGCGCCGTCGTTGAGCTTTTGCTTAACTAACGCGTCTACTTTCGCAAGACTTACCGCTTCATCGTCAATCATGTCCTTACTGATTGAGATTTTGACGACTACACGGCTCTCTCCGGATTTTTCGCCCTCTCCGAACAGGTCATAATAAGCGATGGATACGTCATAGATACCTGCACCACATGTGTGACTATACACATTATTTTCGGTCTTGATTGTCTTCTGCCCGTCGGTATCGCTGATGTAAATGTTCATTCCGGCACAATCTTTGGGGATTGCTTCAGCTGTCAGCCCGAAACCGCCGATTGTACTTGTGAGCGCAGGTGGATTCGGTTTCTTCGGTATTGGCTTGTTATATTGCAAAATGGCTGGAGTAGAATATTTGCCGATGGCAGATTTTGCGTACAGATACAGTTTCCCGCTCCGTTCGGTCAGCGGTAGGATAGCAGACAAGTTGTTCGTCCGTGCTAACAGTCCCGCCGTTTCAGCGCCGACATTGTCGTCCGTCCGAATTTCATAAAAAGCGACATCAGTATTCGTGACTTCTTTCCAGCTGGCAGTGCAAACCGTTCCAAAGTCTATTCCGAATCCGTCGGGCGTATTCGGAATTTCCGTTTTAAGTGCGACGAGGATCTTCAGCTGCGGAGATGTGTCCGGATTTGTTGATTCACCCCACTCGTCTTTCGTACAAACAGCAATTAAATAGGTGTCGCCGACAATAGCCTGCGGAATGACGACTTGATCTTTTCCGCTGCCGCCGAACGTCCACTCACCGTCAAAACCGAGTTCAGAGCCCTTCGTACCTTCTTTGATGACCAAATCTTTTGCTTGCCCGTTGCTGGTCTTATACCAGACATCGCCCTGCAGATAACTCTGCAATTCAGGCGGCATCCAGTTTACGACGATATCATAGCGAGATACACCGTCCGCGAGCTGTCTGTAACGGTTATATGCGGCTAAATTCGTAACCGGCGGGATGTAGTACGGAGCTAATGTATATTCATATGCTCTAACTTCGGACAGATCCTGCTGACCAGCCCCGAAGATGTTATATGAGCAGAATTTGAGGTAGATCTTCTTGCCGATGTCATCTTTCGCGAACGGTACTTTGAATATCGAGTTATCTAATCGGACAAAGTCTGTATCTTTAGCGTGCATTCTGACAGCCGTATTACACTGCCCGCGGATTAATCCTGACAATAACCACGATCCGCTTGCTTGCAGCGTAGCGGTCATGTAGCTCGTGCATTCCCCATCTATCCAGCACAACGTGTTCTTGCGTTCGGCGTCTTGCAGAGTACCGCTAATTAACTGATCATTACATGTTACTATTGCTTGATTGCCACTTGGATGGTTCGGCATCGGTGACAACAGCTGCATTAATTTACCGCACCGAGCGGAGCCTGCAATTTGCCCGACCGTCCGATAATTTGTGTTATCATCGGAGACGTATACAGTACAGCCGCCCCAGCCGTCATCTTTGCCTTTTGCCGCTATCCACAGCTCCAGTCCGTCTGCGGTAAGATCCGCAGGCGGCTGAAAGATAACCGGCACAGTATCCGGGGCGGTTTTGTTGTAATCAATAAATGGACGATCTACATCGTGTACATCATACGTAGCCGCGGAGTAGTTTCCCGGAGGCACAGATACAGCTGTAACGGTAAGCATTCCGCTGTCGTCTTCGGTAACTGCTGTTACTCGGACTACCTGCTTATCAATCCCGCTATACTTATCTGATATACGCACTAAGTCGCCCGGCTCTATTCTGCAGAAAGCCCAGTCAAGAGTAAAAGTATACTGGTTTCTTCCGTATTTATTCTTACGAGCGGCCATTTCGGCTACTTTCACGGCGCGCGCTTTCGTATATACATACCGTGCATTTATTGTATTTGCCTGTCGGAGCCCGTGATTCGCGATATCTTCTGAAAACTGATAAGCGACAGATTCTTTTTCATAGCTGTTAGCTCTGTTACTAAATTCAACAGGAAAACGATTATAGATATCCGCGGAGTCTTTCCGCTGATATGCGACAAGCGCTCCATCAGACTGCGGGATGAAGTCATCAGCGGTCAGGTCATACTGTACAGTCTTATCCGGCGTCCAGTTACCCGCAGGACGGTCTTCGGTTATGACAATTTTATACCGGTCGTTAGACCAAAAAATATGCGCGTTCGTGAGCCCTGTTATTTCTTTAACGATGTCGCGCACAGCGCTTTCGTCGGCATCTGCCGGCGTAGAAATAAGCAGATCGGCCTCTTTGCAGTACTTTCGATACTCATCGAGATTTTCAATAGTGACGTCAGACAGTCCGACTCTGTCTAACAGCGCTCTTATGTAATCCGCGGGATTAACGTCGACACCGTCTCCGGTACTAAGCAGCTTACCTTTTACTTCAAAGTTGTACGTCGGCATAGCTGCGGAGTCACCCAGATCGATTACTCCCGCCACGTACGCCAAACCATTGTACGGAAGTGATTTATCCGGATGGTGCTGCGCTACATAACTCCACGGCGCCTGTGTAGATGCGCCATCGAAAAGTGACAGCCCTACTTCTTCAGATGGATAATTGTAAACTTCTTTATCCTTCCAGATCCTACCGATACCGGCTATTTGGCCTTCGCAAAGTCCGATAATCGTAGCTACAGAATAGGTATATGTGATGTTAGTCTGTTTTCCGCCGCCTTTGCCCGCCCGGTGCGTCTCTTTGTGCTCATGTGCGGTAAAATCATCATAATAAATAATATTCCCGCCGATACGTGTTGTACCGTAAATTTCCGGAACAGCGGTACCGTATTCGGCAGTATTAACCGTAAATGTTGAGATTTTGTTAGCCCGAGTAACGATATTCGGACCCCTGAAAAAACTCATACTTTATCGCCTCTCCATCTATAGATATACTTAAGCCGCGGCTGCCCGCGGCGGTCATAAAACATGACGTCTTGCATTTCGGTAATTATTACGCCTTGATCAATCAGCGCATGAATAACTTTACCATGCCCAATATATATTGCCGCATGAGATATGCAGCGACCGTACTTGTACAACAAAAAATCACCAATCCGCAGATCGGTGACTTCGTCACAATATTTTTGTACGTACCTCAGAAACCACTCTTCTGAATGCGATAAATGCCACATATTAGAGTACGGCGCGACGCTAATTGTATCCGGCCTTATTATCCGTGCGCCTTCAAGTACTCCGATTAGCAGCATGCCGCAATCAACGCCTACGCCCTTTACTTTTGCCATATTAACGTGCGGCGTTCCGAGCCATGCCCGCGCTTCTGCAGCTATTCTCTCACCGATAGTCATATAAGTATCTCTTTCAAAGGCACGTACGGCGCCACGACCGACGCGTTATCTATATCGGTAGAACCGATAACACCTTCTCCTGACGTACTATACGCTTTCTGCGGATAGTATTTCCGAATCGGAAATTTCATGTTCAGTCCTTGTGTTTTCGATTTTATAGACAGCTGCAGGTCGACGCCCCCCGCCTGCTTAACTTCGACATTCCCTGCGAAAAGTCCTATCGTGCCTAACACCGACGCCCCGCGGAAAAAACAACGCCGCAAAGACAATATCGCCCCATCAAGAACGCCTTCGTGTGCCGCCTTGAGCAGCGGCTTGTTTTCTATCTTATCGTCAGGATCCGCGTTTATCGTGACTGTTAATGTATCTACCGAAACATTGCTCTGCAGATCTATCTGACTGCGCTTGATAAGCAGCGCATTATGCTGATATGTTCTTCCATTATATATAATGTCCTGATCTGTATCGGCATAGTAGTATTTATTTCCGTTTGACAGTGTCATTTCATACAGATCGCAAGACGTAAAACTTTTCTCTGTATTCAGATACGTTTCTAAGTCAGTTGTTACTTTCTTCATCGTACTACCCTCAGCTTGATACTTCCCGTTTCGTTCCAGTTTCTAAATAATTCTGATATTCCCAGTCCGTCGTCATCAAAGCAAACTTGCCACCAATACACATAATCCGCATTGATAATATCACCGCCAGCCGGAGCTGTTTTAAAAACGATTACCCCGTCCGTTATCGTATAATCCGATGCCGGCACTTTTGCGCCGTTGCGATAAACAGTGACATTTTCAACATGCGCAGCTGGCTCTACATAGTCCCCGACTTGCATAACTGCTTGATATTTACCGGGGGAAACCATCGGGAGTTGTATGCCTTTTACCTGATAATCCTTCGGATCTAACCAAAGAAACGGAAGAAGCGCCCCTTTCTGCAGCGCGCAAAAGCCTAATATTTTACGAGACTCTTCATCGGTCAACCGTTTAAACTGTACACTGATTGTCCAGTCCGGATACAACTGATTCGTCATAGCCCGCCTTCGGCCGGAGCCTGTTTTTTTCACTGTTGTATTCCAAGTCTCTTTTTTAGAGGAGTTCCATGCCGCTTTTTGTATGTCCGGAAACTTTTTCAAAGCCATTTACCATACCCCGCTATCTGTCGCAAAATTTCGGTTGTTTTCATGCAGCGCCTGCTTGATTTGCTTGAGTCCTCCGCGGTTTAAAAAGTCCATAAAAGACTTAGCATCTAAAGCTGATACAGACAGATTTACATCGCCGCCTGCATTATCATCTACTCCGCCACCATCCGAAAATTCCGGAGTAGCGCCGGCGTTAATAGCGTTTAACATCCCGACGCCTATGCGGTCTACTGCAGCCGAGCGGATAACGTACTCTCCTTTAGACAGCATAGCTGGAATAGAGTCACTGGTACCAGTACCCGGGCCGGTAATGTATCCGCCTGCCGCCTTTTTTGTAATGCCAAACACCGTTTTATTGGCCATATCCGCAGGTGTCATACCGCTTGCCCACGTAGGAAATGCAGAATAAATCGCAAACACGCCGAGCCATTCGGTCAGTATTGATACCGCAGTGTTAATAATGTTCTTAGCAAAATCAGCCAGCGCTTCTTTTCCCGACTTTGCGCCGGTAATAAAATCCGACATAGCGCTGCCCATACTTTTACCGACATCGTTCATATAACCAACGATTTTATCGTGCCACTGCTGCGCCGTGGTCAGCTGCTGAATTTCAGCATCGGCGGCTTCTGCTAAAGCCGCTTTGTACTGATCAACAAACGACTGCAGCGTCTCTCCTTTTGCTGTTAGCTCTTCTGCCAGTGCATCAGGGGTCATCTGTAGGAGCTTAGCTACTCCGGTTAAAGCATCTGCTTCGTCCGGATTAGAGACGACTGTATCAAGATCTTTCAAGTTTTCTTGCAACGTTTTCTTAAGCTGATCTATTTTATACTTCGTACTATCGGGATCACCGAGTATTCTGTCTACCAGATTTTTCGTATTTTCTTCGTTATTTTTTAATGCCAAATCGAACTGCGCCGCTCTTACTTTAGCCGCGTATAAACTGTTTTCCGCATCTATCTGATCGTTAATAGCTTTAATCGTTTTGTCGCGCGTAGATGCGTCGGTAATTTTCTGCGCAAGCTTGAGCTCGTTTGTGTACCCCTCAACTAACTGATCATGCGCATTCTTGAGCCCTTGCAAAGTTACTTGCAGACCTTCTGTTTTCTGCTCTTCTTTAGTCATCATCTTGACACTGACCTGCGCGAGTTCTACCGCCGATTTAGCCAGTGCCCATTTTTGCTTATCCGCGTCAGCGTATTTTTTAATCAGCGCTTCCACTGCTTTTTCTTCTTCGGACAGCTTTTTTACAGCTGATCCGCCACCGCTATGGGAGCCTCCCCCTCCTCCTGATCTTTTAGCAGAGCCACCCGAAGAATTAAACCTCTGCGACTCACGTACCAAACCGTGTGTCGCGTTAGCTAGTGCCGCTTCCTCCTCATCGTTATTAACGCCGCCCGCAGCAGCTATTTTATACTGACGATGGATACCAGATGCTGCCGCACTGGCGATCCTGCCTAAAATTCTCAATACCTCGGCCGCGAAATTGTAAATTTCTTTGAGTACATCGATGACCGGTTGCATGGAATCAACGATCTCTTTACCGACTTCGCTAAAGCCCATCGCAAGATTATATATAATGACATAGATAGCCTCTATCGACGTTTTTATTACTGCCAATACGGCGTCAATCCCCCATAAAATAACGCCGGCCACATTGCCTAAAAGCGTGAAGGCCCCAAGGCCGTCCCCTCGAATAAAATCTACCAGATCTTGTGTAATATCGATGAGCTCTTGCACTATCCCAGACTGCTGAAATGCATCGAGTATAGCCGCCCCGATTTCGCCGCATGCCGCGTTAATATTTCCGGTGACATCACCCCATTGGTCAATGATATTCTGCTTAGATTTAGCCATTGATCCATCGAACTGGTGTAAGTAGTCAGTTAATGCTTGAATAGCGTCCTGTGCATCCAGCGTCCCGTCATCCAATGCTTTCATTGCTTCTTCGCCGGTCATACCCAGCGACCCGAAGACATTATCCAGATTAATACCTGCCATCTGCAGGGCTATGATCTGCCTGCTGCTGGCGTCCCCGGTAGCTTTAATGCGCGCAAGTGTAGTAACAAGCATTTCTGCGCCTTCTTGCTTCTTACCGAGCCCCGCGGCCGCATCAGCACATAGACGGATCATATCCGCCGACTCTTGTGCCGTATAGCCAATTGCGAGGAGCTGTATGCCCATTTCTTGTACAGCCGCTGAGTCGTAATTCAGGTCGCGCTCGAGATCATTAAATATGCGATATGTCTCTTTTCCGCTGTTTATGTTATTTTTTATAGCGCCCAGCTGCGCCGTCGTTTGCTGCGCAGCCAAGCCGACACTTACTATATGCGTGGCCGCGTCTTTCGCTATATCGACAACCGCTGATAGCGCACTAACTAATGCGTTGCCGAGCGCGACAGAGAATGCTGTAGTCGCTGTAGACCCGCCGCGGAACGACGAAAGTAATTGCTTAAATCCCCCCGCAGCCTCTTTCGACTTCTGACTGGCGGCTTCTATACTTTTTGTAGTATCTTTAATAGCACGCGAGTATGCAGCGTTCGCTTCTTTTTGACTGTGCAGCGCCATCCTGAGATCTTTTAATGCTTGCCTCTGTTCAGTCGTCGCTTTTGTGCCGTTGCGAGTCGTCTTATTTAGATCTTTGAGTTGCTGTTTGAGTTCTGCTGCTTTCTGCGAGCCTTCTGCGAACGCCGCTTTTAATCTTTTCAGCCCGTCGTCGTCAGTAGCTGTCTTTATAACGATCTTCGCGTCTGCCATTCAAGCACTTCCTTTTATTTAAAAAGCACCGGTTAAGGCACTGTTGATTTCAAATTTATAATTCAATATGCGTCTCTAAATACGCATCTACTTGACTTGCAAAATAAGTCTCTATGGCTGCTTTATTCCGGCCAAAATAATCCCCTCGAGATGGATATTTGGTAGCTTTCATGCCCTGCCTCGGGCCTCTTCCCCGGATGTATCCGCCATGCGCCCCGGTATTGTACCACCGCGCGAAATAATTAGCGTAAATGGTAGCCGTTACGTTATCAACTTCGACAGCATAGTGGCTCGGAATAATCTCCGACGTACCATCTGGCGCGGTTATAAGATTTTTACCGGAAAAAGCAGTTTTCGGATACGTTCTTTTTATATAATCCGTTGTTGCATAATTTGCGTGCTTACACGCCGCGGCAACATCCGTAATAAACCCTTTTCGAGTATAGTCTTCTATTTTTTTCTGCAGTTCTTCAAGCGTCATGATAAAAATAATAGAGCGGTTTACTCAACAAACCGCTCTACCCTTTTAAATTAATGTCCGGGCGTGGCCGCGGGCTCTACAAAACCTGTTTTCTTGACCGGAGCGCCGACTCCTGTCGCTTTCAGTGAGTAGGATACGACGTCTTCCCCGTCTGCCGTCTTTTCCCAAGACGTAGGTACGTACTTACCAACAATGTATTCCTTAGTATCCAAATCAACGATAGCAAACTGCAGAGCGCCTTTTTCGGCGGTAATTGCGTCATCGTACAAGAACTCTTCGATGACTTTCTGTGCCTCGTTGTCTCGACGCATAACAACTTCTGCGTCCAGCTCGTGAGTCTTTGAAGTCACGACGCCGTCAGCCCAGTAACCGGTATCCTTTGTTTGCGCAGTCTTGACTTCTGCAGACACGGAGTGCGTATTCGACGTCAGACCGCCCAATCTAATCCATTTTGGACTTGCTTCAGATGCACCCGTACCGTAATTGATGTACAGGATAATTCGTTTGCCGGAAACCCCGACTTCTCCGGTAAACGCCGGGTATTTTTCTTTTGCGATAGTTACAGCCATTTTTCACCTCATGCTATTTGATCAATTCTAAAAATAAGAGTAGTACCGCCGTTCTGCCATACACCAGTATCGCCGTATACCGGTAGATTCGTCCGCAGCGAGCCTACTTTAATACTGATAAGCTGGTATCCGTCTGCGTACAGCTCTTTTTGCAGTGCATCCCAGCCCGCGTCGCCGCTTAAATAGTTCAGCAGCGCTTCCAGCTTTTCTGCAATCACTTTGCGGCCTTTATAGTTACTGTAGATCTCCAGCTGCAGCGACATATTCCACGAAGCCATATCCGGCGCAGTAGCGGTGCAGTCCGCGTCGCTGGCGCCTAAAATGCCGTAGGCAAACTCTTTTTGCTTTCTGAAATAGTCTTCTATTTCGGTAATCGGCACCGCACTGTCGAACCAGTCCAAACCTATCGGACTGTTTTTTGTCACCGCATAAAACGCTTTTGTTACGGGATAAAACGGAGATTTATACTTCATATCGGGCCACCTCCGCTATTAATAGCCGTCGCCGTAATCTGCAGGAAATATGGCCTACTTTCGTCAAGCAGCAGTATGTCATTAATGAGATAGATAAAATCCCTATATGACAATCTCCACGACGTATCCAGCCCTTTTACCGCATTCATGCCACGGATATCCCGGACAACAAAATACCGGGTATCCACAGTGACGTAATCACCTATGATCTGCTGCCGGCTCTGGTTACGCTGTTCGCACATAGCAGACAACGTAACCGCCGGAACGTACGTAGTTTCGCTTAAGCCGCCCAGTTCGTCACGGACCGGTGCGGACGGCTTAAGCAGCGTAATCCGATGACAAAACCGGCCCGGGTTTCGCTTAAACACAAAGCACCCCTTACGGCGTCTTAGTAAGCTTTACAAAGGCTTTGTCGTAAACAGAGATATCCGTGAAGCGGCATACGGCGCGGACAAGAACGGAATTTTTGGTAAACCCTGCTTCTTCCGAAGACGCAACTTCGAGAGACGGATATGCAATATGATACAGAGCGGAGAAATCGCCGACAAGAATAGTATTATCCGCAAGATTGCTTCCTTCTACAACAATAGTCGGACGACCCTCGATCTCTTTTACCGCCGCATTGTTAGCGTCGCGGGAAAGCAGGTATCTGTCCTGCTTATCCTTCGCAAGTGCAAGGCCCGCCCACGTAGCCTGATTCATGACAACTGTAGCTCCGGATCCGGCATCCAGCGGAAGCTCAATTATAGCTTTTTTAACCGCATCGACAGTGACCACGGTATTCATAGCAGCGATCTTAGTTTCTTTCGCCGCGGCAAGTACTTTAGCACAGATGTCCTTATTTACAGTGGTACCGTACACTCGATTAAAAAGCTTTCCGATAATTGCCAGTACGTCAGAGTTAGCATCCAGCAGTAATTCACGAGATACCGGAATAATAGCGCCTTTAGACGCCAGTGTATACTTAACGCTGGTGAATACACCTTTCTTCTGTGCAATCTCGGTATTTTCTTCGAAATCGGTCAGCTCGACATCCTGCCCATAATCGATGCACGGTACCGTCCCCGCGCGAGTTGTTACCGGGATAGCGGTCGCGATAGCACGAAGATCTACGCCGACCCCGTTGTTTTCCCGCAGAGACAGCAGCTCCTCGGGAATGAGGACGCCCCCATCAGCGGCAACTGCGCCATTCTGACCCGCTGCTTTGTCTTCAAAATAGGTCGCATATTCAGTATCGGTCACCGCGCGTCCCAGCAAGAAATTTTTAAGTGCTGCATTAAATCTTTTTTTGTCCATCTTGTTTTCTCCTTTTAAATAACTTTTCTTTTTTGCTTCGGCTTCCAGTGCTTTTTGCTCACTATAAGCGGTAAGCTTATCTTCTAATTCTTTCTGCTTTTCTGCAGGTACGGCTTCTTTCTTTTCGATAAAAGCCTTAATTTCAGCTTTCAGTGCGTCAATATCGCGCTTCATCTCTATGCTTTTCAGCATTTAACCACCTCTTTCTTATAAAATACTGCGCCAGTAAGCTTCTTCTTTCTCATCCATTTTCGGGACGGGCCCGTTTCGCTTCCGCCGATGTTTCGTCAATTTCTTATATGTCGGCGCTTTTCGGCCGTAGGCGCCTCTGTATGTCGGTAACGCGCAGTTAATGATCATTAAATCCTCCAGCGCATCGTAACGCCGCAAATAACCATCAAACATCGCGTCGATTTCCGAAACAGTATACTTTCCGAATTGCTCTGGAGTCAGATTGAGTTCACCGAGTGCAATAACTTCAAGCACTTCCAGCATATCCCGAAACGTTCGGTATCCCGCCGGCCTTACGCTTTGCCTGCTTTTTTCATCAGTGCCTTCATCTGTTCCGGCTTCGGCAATGCTGCCTCGACTTTTTTTGGGTCAGCTACCGTGCCTGATTTAATCAGTGCTGATAATGCGTAAGCCATCAGCACTGCCGGTGAATACTGCGGTATTGCTTCATAATACAAGCTCTCCGCATCTTCGCGTGTCATGCCATCATTACCGTCAATAAGCGCCTGTGTAAACAGCACAAACACGTCATGCAGCGGAGCTGCCTGCTCTTTGACTGACTGTAAAAATCTCATCAATGACTCATGCCTTAACTTTGTCTCAGCTTCGTAAACGCCTTTATTAGTCAGCTTTAAGTGATATGTCTTTCCGCTGATTTCTATGCTTTCGAAATTATCAAAAATCATTACCCTCCCTCCTTTCTTCTGGGATTTCCACCTTCGTCACCGCCGCTATCTCCTAAAGCTCCGGTCCCGCCGCGCTGCGTGAGCATATCTGCCCCGGGGGCATCTATCGCCGGATATCTCAGAGACCGTCTGGCCTCATTAGGTGTCAATATTCCTGCTCCAGTGTAAGCCGCGAGAACGCTTGCTTTACTCTGAGCGTCCAATGTATCAAAGACATCACCAGCACTAAGGAATCGATATCCTTTCGTTTGGTCTGCCCTATCAAGCAGCTTGAGCCGAAACTCTGCCGCGTACTGTGTAATAATCGGGATCATCGTTTGATTAAAGAACTGCGCCATTTGATTAGTTGAAAACGTAGCCATCCCAGCGCCGCCGCCTACGTTAAGCATGGCAAGCGGTATGCCGAAGAATGACGAAATCTTTTGTGCGGAAGTCTGCTGCAACGATTCATAGTAATCTTTAATCGCATTCGCAATATTCGTCGCTGTCATTCCCGCCGGCAACGGCAATATCGTATTATTGCTGTCCGACAGAAGCTCTCGAACTTGATTTTGCAGTTCTTTCTGCTTTGCCGCGCTCAAATCAGATGTATATGACAACACAATTGTCCCGGAAAAACCGTTTATCACGGCACTGCGCATTGCGCTTTCCGATTCCGCCGACCCTTTCAGCGCATTCATCAGCACATCAATAGCTCTTCGACCAACAAGTCCGTTAATACTAAAAGCTTTAAAATGCAAAATTTCTTCAGGTAAAATAGTAAAGCGGTGCCCGGATTGTGTATCATAGTACTCATATACCATCTTCCGCCGTCCTTGCAGTATGTCTGCGTTATCCCAGTACACTTTAATACCTGCCGCGTCTAGCGGAATTAACTTTTCTACTACGCCCGATTTGCCGCACTGAATGTACGCATAGGCGTTCCCATAAGCATTCCGCTGTACTTCTATCCAGCGCCAAAACTCATACGCATTTATACCGTCGTATGGCTCTACGTTAAGCGCCCGTTCGTAACGCGGGCTGAAAACTGCGGGAGTATTCCCCCCCGGATCGTACAGACCCCACTGGATCTGCCCGATGTTTTTAGCAAGAATCTCAATGCATGTAGCGAAAATAGTATCCCCACCAGCCGCAACCGCAACGCGGCGGCCTATGCCGATAGGATAGAAATTCTTTTTCGTGTTTTCGTATACACCGCCGCGGAAAAAAGCTTTAAATTTATCTAACATGGCCGTTACTCCAACTTATCAACAGTGTCAAGCAGTGCTCGAAGATCTTCGGGAACTTTATAATTTGCTTTGCGTTCGGCTTCCTTTTTTTCAGCTTCAAGATCCTGCAATTTATGTATTACTCCCGCAAAACCCGCTACGGCTACCATATCGGGTCTTTTAGCAGCGTCTTCAATAATCACATGGTCAAACATTTCTGCTGCCTGCTCTCCGGTAAGCCATACTTCGCCGTTGTCAATCCTGGCGTCCAATGTTTTATCTTTAGCGTGCTCCATCACGATACTATGTAAAACGGCATCGATAGCTTTCATAGACTCAATTACATTCGCCATCTCTTCTTTATTGCCCTCTGCGTAAGACATGCAATTGTGCAGCATGAGCAGGTCGTCTTTATGCATAATCAGCTGATTACATGCCAACGCAATAACCCCGCCCATAGAACACGCCATAACTTCTACTTTAGCCGTTACTTTCTGTTTACAATTCCTGATCGCATTAACCACCTGCAGCCCTTCAAGTACGCTGCCTCCGGGAGAGTTAATCACCAACGTAACATCCTCCGTAGCCTCATTTAATGACTTAACTACTTCTTCCGCAGCTTTAATAGCCCCGTTGATTTTCAAATCCATGTTATTTTTCCTCCAATCGATAAAATTGTAATTGTGTAAGCATCGCCCGCGCTCCGTAGTTCAAACCTGCATCGGCAATACTTGACATGCCTTCCCGCTGATCGTACATCTGCGGGCCCCACTGGGTCATCACCCATAAATCGGCTTTATTGCGAAATCGTTCATTCGCTTTATAAAGTGCTTTGTAATTGTCAATTGCATCTTCCAAGTATCCATAACCGGTATCTATAATCCGCCGGATAAAAGCGTCGTCATCGTCATACGGGATACGCAGATACTCCTTTAATTCTTCCGGTGTAATCACGTACTCACCTGCCTTTCATCATGTCAAACCAGTCGTCTACCAGCTCATCACCGGACGGCGTACGCCTGTTAAAATCAATGTAGCACGCAATAAATCCCGTCAGCGCTGCGTCCAGCGGGTCTATTCGAATATTGCTGTCTGCGCGAAGAGTAATTTTTTCGATAGAATAAAATCCGGTACTGTTCCGCACTAATAAAGAGTTCGTAACGGCTTTTAGAAATATATCTTCACGCCCTTTAGCGTATGCGATAACCCTGTCTTTAAAGTGCTGCGACAGCGCTTCGATATACTGACTTAGCGCTTTCGGACTTTGGTTTTGCAGTATGAATGTATCGCATATCTCAGACAACCGGTCTTGTATCCCGGCGATGTTGTACGGATCCGCGGCTATCGTTACGTAGTGTAAGTCGTGATCTGTCCGAGTTTTGTCTATGTATTCAAAAACCTGTACCGTGTCAATATTCTCACCGCCTGCGCCGGAACATAAAAAAAGTTCCGTATCAAGGTAATCTCGATAACAAAACTTATCTGACGTTACGTGATCCTGCAATTTCTTTTCGGGCATCCACGATACGCTATGCACAAACAATCTATACCCGGCCGCGGGAGCATCTTTCTCTACCATCGCCCCTGTTTGATCTACGCCGTAATACGTTAGCCAATCCACCGATGTTAAATCGACCGTTTGAGAAGCGTCAATTCCTAAGTACCAGTCTTTATATCCTGCTTGTATCAGGTCTTCAAAAGTAGTATCTGTTCCGCAAGCTATCAATTGGTCGTATGTACAAACCTGTTTATCTTCAGCCGAGTACCAAGTGTTACACTGTTTCGTCACAAACGACTGCAGCGTAAACCCTTTTTTCGCTACCGCCTCTTTAGCTTTTTGCAAATATTTTTTCCGGATGTGGTCTTTAATTGTAAATCCGTCTTGTTCAAACAGCAGTACCGGATTCGCTTTGCCCCACAGCTTGATATTCGCATAGTCTTTACTCTGAATATCCGCCGCGTCGGGCTCTGCTAAAAACAAGAAAACATTATCTGGTAAAAGATCTTCGTACAACATCTTTCTCAAAGTCAACCAACTTTTATGATTGTCTCCGCCGATTTCAAACTGTGCTGTAGACATCGCGACGAGTAACGCATCTTTAAAATGCGCTTGCCCGTCTTGTATTGTCTTAGTGATGATTTCATCACAGAGCATTTCTTCGTCGATAACAGCTACTTTGTTCGTGTACCCATCCAATGAGTTCTTCGCACTCCCACCTGTCCGGAACATTTCTAAATAGTTCCCGGTGTTTTTGTGCTTTGCCCAGCACGCGGTTTTGTTTACATTATCGAAAACCTCCTTCAAGCGGCGATCATTATCAATAAATTTACAAAATTCTTTAAAGCAAATAGTCGCATTCTGCCCTTTACACGACGCGAGAACAATCAATTCATTCCGGAATTTGCTCATTCCCATTAAATAGTGCAGTACGGCGGACAATAGAAAGCTTTTCCCGTTACGCCGCGCCATATACAACTTCGCGGTATTAACCAAATACCGGCCATCGGGATATCTCAGCCCGAAGATCCCGCACATAATAAACTTTTGAACAGGGTACAGACTCAAGCGTTTAGCTTTACCGTCTTCGTCTACATAAATCAGTAAATTTATAAACTGGAACATCCTGCGCATTGCGTTAAATGCGAATTTGTATTTTCCCGAATTGTACAGATCCAGAAACCGCTTAAAACACCGATATTCCGACTCTCCTACCAGTTCATTATCTGCCCGTTTTGCCAGAGCTTTGTAATAGTCTCCAATAAATTCGTTAAGTTCTGCCGGTACTTTCAGCAGCTTAATTTCATCTTCAACCATCGCCAAACCTCTTTTCAAATTCCGCTATACCGTCGGCTATCCTATGTAGCGCATACTCTTTTTTCACCCCACCAGCTCTATACAATGCGTGTATTTCTCCGTGGCTTTTTTCAGACACAGTAATCAGATTATCCAAAGTAAACAGTAAATCCGGTCTTTCATCCCGCTCTTTGATGTGATGGATAATCGGATTATTTAACCGCTGTAAAACGCCGATTCCGAGCAGCCAAATATCATAATCCATGTATTTTATACGCACGTTTTTGCGGCATTTCTGCCACAAACGGGATGCATATACTTTTTTTGCTGTGTTTTCCGTCTGATATTTTTTAGCAAATTTGCGGGTACACACAGGGCATCTGTACCCGTCGTAGAGCTGATGACACGTATTGCAGCGTTTAAAAATCGCCATCATTCTGTGCTTCGGTCAGCATGCGCGTAAAAGGATTTCCGTTGTCGGCCTCTTCATCCTTTATTTTGTCAAACTTCAGCGCTTTATAAATCCCCAGCGCCGTTTTGTTAAATTGTTCATACCGCCGCAGATGCGCCTCTATATTAGCCGCATCCATTTTGTCTAAGTTGACAGTTAATTCCTGAGATATTTCTTCGGCTAAAACAGTAAACCGGCAATACTGCATGATGAGATTTTCATTAACTTTGTTGATCGTGTCGCACCTATGCTGCAGTGTCCAGATGTAGTTATTTAGTTTTTTAATCGCCCTGTTTCGTGCTGTATTTGTCACTTGCTGTACACCTGTCTATTAAAATGCATCTGTTGAGAAAAATTAAAAAGGACCCGCCGAATTGCGGTCCCGGCCTGTGAAATTCTGGAACATACCCCCATTGTTCACCTATTGAAACACTAAAAAGGTAAACAAAAAGCACATGCCGGGGAGTGACATGTGCTTTTTGCGGAAAGGAGGTTCATCCTTATATTTCCCTTTACCATAATAACACGTCTTATAGTGAATTATAATGAATTTTAGTGAACTCTTTTTCTAAAATTTGCAAAGATCTTCCGTGCAGCTTATAAACCCATCGGATCGTGTAATTCATATCCACGGCTATCTGTTCCCACGGCTGCGTGAGAATATAGTACCTGTACAACACGCATCTGCTACTCTCGTCATCTACCTTGTCAATCAGTGCTTTAGCCTGATCTCTCTTGTCAATCAGCTCATCCCAAGCGGCATTTACCTTTTCAATTTGTGAGTCAAGCTTGTCAACAATCTCATCAAGAGTAGCTAAGTGATTCGACTGTATCTTGTCACCAAGCTTCGGACTTGAGATATTATATGCTCTGCGCCTTAAATCTTCTAATTCCTGCTCGTATGCGCGTAGAAGATTATCTTGCTCTCGGACTGACCGTAAAAACTCTTTAACCGTCATTTCTCCTCCTGCCTGCCGCGACGCACAATGCTACAGTTACGACACCAACGATAGCGCCAATCCACGCGCCGATTACGAAAATCAAAATCTCTGTCATTTCTCGTCCACCCTTTCTAATAGATGCTCGATATACCATCGTGCTTTCTTCAAGTCTTCTGTTCCGTTCTTCTGCTTCCATCGCCACAAGTATTTAATTGCATTCGCTGTACACACGGCTTCGATACCGCTTAAATCACTTGTCGCCACTTCGATTGCGTCAATGCATTCTACCCAGCCTTTGTTGTAGTGCGCCGGCCTGTTCACCATATCAATCATCTTTCACCATCCCTTTCGACTAATAATTTAACTGCATTCATCATGGCTTCCTGCCCGTTTTCTTTTCGTTTCAGCGCTTGCATAACCAACTCATCCACCGTACCTTTTGCCACCAGATGATGTATGATAACCGGCTCTTTCTGCCCTTGTCGCTCAAGTCTTGCGTTTGCCTGCTGATACTGCTCCAGGCTCCACGTCAGGCCAAACCACACAATAATATGCCCGCCTGCTTGCAAATTGAGACCGTATCCTGCGCTCGCCGGGTGCGCTATGAGTAGTTTTACCTTTCCGTCGTTCCACGCCCTTATATCCACTGAATCTTGCAATTCTCGCGCACTCGGAAAGGCTTCTTTGATCCGATCTTTGTCATGCTTGAAATTGTAAAAGACTAAAATCGGATTTCCGTCATTTGCTTCCACTATTTCTTTTAACGCGACAATCTTCGCGTCGTGAACCGGTATAACTTTTTTATCTGCATCGTACACAGCTCCGTTTGCCAGCTGCAGCAGCTTATTACTGACTGCTGCTGCCGATAAAGCTGTTATCTCTTCACCCTGCAGCTCTGTGATATATTCCCGTTCAAGTTCCCGATATGCCTTTTGTGATTTCTCATCAAGCAGTACGGGGACCGTAACCGGCGGAAGTTTATCCGGCATCAAACGATAATCTTCAGCTTTCAAGCTGATACAGATGTCTGATATCTTGTCATAGATTTCTTTTTCAGCGTCGGGACTCCGTATCCGGTAGCTGTAAACCACCGGACCGTTCTGCTTATCCGGCACAAAGTAATTATTCCGGTATTCTGTCAACGTCCGGCCAAGACGTTTACCGCCGTCAAGCAGGTACAGTTGCGCCCACAGATCCATCAATCCGTTTGGCCTCGGTGTGCCTGTCAGCAAAACAATTTTTTTGAAGCATGCCCTGACTTTTCGCAGCGCTTTCCACCGTTTCGTGCTTGCATCTTTGAAACTTGTACTCTCGTCAATGACAAGCATGTCGAAATCCGGTTTATACTTCACGTGTTCAAGCAGCCACACGATGTTCTCGCGGTTAATGATGTACACATCCGCTTTTCTTGCCAATGCTTGTATTCTCTGTGCCCGTGTTCCTAAAACTGTTGAAAACGTCAAGTTTTTAAAGCAATCCCACTTCGCCGCTTCGTCTTGCCATGTAGCTTCGGCTACTTTCTTCGGCGCTACAATCAGAACTTTGTTAATAGACATCTCATCAAACATTGCTTGAAAGATAGCGTATAAAGTCGTCGAAGTTTTACCGAGACCCATACCGAGATAGACACCCGTACCTTGATTTTTCAGTATGTGTTCAATCACGGCTTCCTGATACTTGTGCGGTATATACTTCATTTTGCCAGCCTCCGGATAAAGCCTTCCGCTGATTTTTTATTGTCGATCGCGGCCACCCGGCACCCCAGCCTGTACAGAACTCTAAGAACGGCTCTCTGCACTAATCTCGGCTTCTTTCCCTGCGCTTTCAACTCTGCAAACCCGATCTTCCCGCCGGGAAGAATGACAATCCTGTCCGGCACGCCTGCAGTTCCGGGGCTCGTAAACTTAAGACACGCCCCGCCGCGAGCCTGCGCTTTTCGTATCAGATGTTTTTCTATTGCATATTCTTTCATTTTTCACCTCATAAATATACAAAGGCTTTTTTCGCCTATATATAAGAATATAAATTTTTATTTCGCGCGCTACGCGCGCACGCGCGGAGACCCCTACGGATTATAGAGTTATAGAGGAAATAAATGATCAAGTGTCTATTATTTTCTTCTATAACTCTATATTTCAATAATCCTCCATAGAATAATTGGTAACATTGGTAACATTTGGTGTTTTTCACAGGTACTATCGGCGCTTGACCTGTTACCAATTCCAAAAATAATTGGTAACATTTGGTAACATCTGGTAACAATTCTCTATAACCTCTATAAAATTCAAAACCCATAAATAATTGGTAACATTGGTAACATTGGTAACATTGGTAACACTTTTTTCACGAATTGGTAACACCTGATTATTCTTTTTTCTTTCGAATAAAAGCCCTTTGAAGTCCGTATAAATTACCAAATCGTAATTTCCCTTGACTATCTTTGTATTCTGTCCACCCTTTCAACTGCTGCAAAATGCTGTTCATTTCGCGGGCGTCAACATTTCTAAAGCCCTGCCGCGTCCCGTCAAAAACTTCGCACCATATTTCCAGCGCGCACACACGGTTCCTTGTCACTGTTCCTTCCGGATAGCCTTCTTCGCCGCGGTGCTTGAGGTAGTCCCGCCGGTCGTATAAATCCATATCGCCCCAATTCGCCGGTAACGGTATCTTCAGATACTCTAAGACCAGCCCGAGCTTCTCTCCGCCCTCGGTATGCGCTTCCTGCAGCTCTCTTGCGATTTTCGCAGAGTCCGTAGATAAGTAAAGTTTTTGATCTGCTTCATACATCTGCTTGACCTCTGCCCATACCTGATTAATGAAACCATCTGTCAAATCAGACAGTGGCCTTTGTCCGCCGCCCTGACAGAAAATAGGCAGAAAACGGCGTCCGCCGGTACGGTCTTTAAGAAAGATGCTGTCATTCGTAGTGGCGGCAAAAACGCACTGCCGCGGGTACTCTTCTGTACGCCGCCCGTAAGGCACCCGGAACTTGTCCGTCTGCCGGGAGAGAAAAGCCTTGATCATGTCGTTATCCGCCTTTGTAGATGCCTGCATTTCGGACAACTCAATAATCCAGCTGCCTTGCAGCTGTTCCATCGCTTCCTTGCCTTGAAAACTGACAATGCTGTCATTAAACCATTTTCCGCCCAGCCGGCTTAGAATCGTACTTTTGCCTATGCCTTGCGGGCCACTAAGCACTATGCACGAGTCGTATTTGACTCCCGGGCGCTCTATACGTGCCACGGCGGCCTTGAGCCACGTCCGCGTGACATCTTTTACGTACTGCGAGTCATCGGCGCCTAAAAAGTCAATAAACAGCGTTTCTGCTCGTTTGACTCCGTCCCATTTTAGGTTTTTTAGATAGTTTCGCACCGGGTGTGTTTTGTGCTTGTACATAACTTCTACCAGCGCATCATCGATGACCTGCCTTGCGGCCAGATCGTAGTATTTTGCTAAATAGTTGCGCAGACCGGCGTCATCAGTATCCCGCCAGATATTGTCGATACCTTTTTTCCGCCACGGCAGATCCTTTTTGACAATAAGCCTCCGGGAGAATAGGTCGAGTCCGAAAGTGCCCCGGAGCTGCGGATCGTTCTCAAGAATAGCAATGAAATTCCCCGCTACCGGAAGTATCGGCGCGTTCTTCCCGGAGCCTCTTGTCAGATCACTCATCCAGTCCATATCAGCATCATCAGCATTAAACCCGGACTCTTTGAAACTCTTCTTGACATCTTCAGCCTGTTCGGTGCTTATTATGCGTCTTGTTGCCTCGTCTTCCCCTGCCAGTTTTACCATCGCTGTGTATGATGGCATTTTAACTACAGGAGTACCTTCGGCGGCATCTGCGTCAAACGCTCCGAACTTGTGAAGCCTAACCAAATCAAAAGCATTACAGAGCTTTCCGCCGGCAGGGTCTGTCGAATGGTGCGAATAAGCGAACTTGTCATCGTACACAACAAGCCCGGCGCTTGTGCTGCCTTTCGTGTACGTGTACCGCCCCTCCACTGCGCAGGCGGTGTACTCATCACTAAGGAACGTCTCTATAGCGTCTTCGATCGTGTGTGCCCGGCAGAACGCGCCGATAAGCCCCGGCTTAGTCAGCGGGTCTCCTTGCTTTTTTGCCGCTGATACCGTGATACTTGCTTCTTTTTTCGAAGTCGGCCACAGCGACGTATCACGCCAGTCTTCGTACCTGTCCAGCGTGTCATCGACATTAAGAATCGGTGCGTCGTTGTATCTGAAGATGAACTCCCCGTCCTGCGGCTTACTCGGCCAGTACATCAGACGTTCCGGCTCATATGTTGTAGAATCCATCGCTTCAATGCTGATGTCCTTTGCTAAAAGCCTTGCAATAGCTTTGTACTCATCAGCTGTTACAGGTCTGTCAAGCGGGATAAGTACGCGGTAGCGCGGGGCAGCGGCGGTGTGGCTGTGCGTTGTGTACAGCCCCCACGCCGCATTGCCTATTCCGATATCCAGATCAGTCAGGAAGTCGTCATCGGGACTGTCAGCGTCCAGACAAACAACCTGCCGGTACTCGACGCTCTGCTTGAGCCGCTGGCCGCCTTTGAGATAGCCACAGACAAAGCCTCCAATATCTTTACGATTGTCTCTGTCGGACTTCTTCATCGCTTTATACTCAGCGACGGTTTCGCCAGTCACAGTCGGCTTAGACAACCTTTCAAGCAGATGTGCCCACGTCGTTTTCGTGTGTTTCCATTTTTTAGCGAAGCGCTGCGGCGCCGTCGCTATCGTAAATTCAATATCATACTGCAGCCGCAACGCCGGCCACCTCTCTTTCTGTCTGAACGTCATTTGTTTCTATTATTAATTTCCTCGACTTCGCCCACGCCAACAGCGCGCGGTTGAGTTCTGTGTCTTCCCGGACAGGCTGGTTATTGACCAGTTTTGCCTGCGCTACTTTGGTGCCTACGATCTCGATACAGATGACAGGCTTTCTGTTTTTGAAAGCGGCAATAATGCGTACTTTATCCGATAAAACACGGTCGCGGTAAGTGCCGACGCAGTTATGCATAGCACGTCCTAAATTTGCTAATTGTTCGGTATCCGGCGGCAGGCTGAAGATTAAATCATCAACTTTGCCGGTCAGCGGGAAATCCCGCAGAGATTTGTACTTGATACGAACGTTCGCGTGCTGCTGCTTGTCTACTAAGCGCACAAGATAATCATGAATATCCCGGCTGCGGATTTTTGCACGGATAAATTTCCGCTTGTTCTGCGGAGTCAGGAGATCCCACATATGCCCGCAGTCCTGCGCGTTGTAGGAGTCTTCGCGTTCCATTAATTTGACCGCGGCAGCTTCGCCTCGGGTATGCTTGATTATTCGCAGGGATCGGAGATAACTTTCGGCGCTTTGGTAGAAACCGATACCATACCGTTTCTGCAGAAGTGTATCTAAGAGTTTGTATTTGTTGTCTATCTCGTGTAAAATCGGCCACGCCGTCCGGATTATATTTAAAAAATTAATTGGGCACTTGACCAGACGGGCATTCAGCCCCGGCATATCCGGGAAACGATAAATCTCACGCGCAGTCTGCAGATATGGCTTTCGTTCGTCAAACAGGCGCATTACCGGGTCATCTGCATATGGACACATCCTGATTTCTTCCGTTGTCAGGTTTCTTGCGTCCGGATAACGCAGGCGCCATGCGAAATTTGAAAAGCAGTAGTCAAAAACGCTGTGACCGTCCTGTAAGCTGGTCGGCATATATGCGGATTTAACAGCATATCCGACAGTATCAGACAGCTTTTGATTAAAACATCTGACAACATCTTTAAAAAAGCTGTTTATCAGATTTCTTTCTGTATGATGAATATTGCTTTCCGCGTTTAGGTAGTGAAAAATAGTATCTTTCATACAAAACTTCGTTTTATCGCTTGCTATCCTGTTCAGCGGCCACAAGCCCCTTGTAAGTACCGTGCGTCCGCGGGCGCCGTGTTCTGTGTAAATCGTCTCCCGGCTTTTGAAATCAAAACGCAAAGTATATTTTTTGACAGTATGCACGGACACGTCAATCGGCGACTCAATATCTACATTCAATGTTTCCGCGCAGATGTCCAGATAATTTTTGTATTCTTTCGCTTCCAGATCGATACGGTACGGTACGAGTACACGTTTACGCCCGGCTTCGGACAAGTCGAGCCACGGAGTGTCATATGTGCCTTTCCACAAACGTTTTCCGCACTTCGGACAAGTATATGCGGACCCCTCGTCGCTGAGGCCGCGCATGCTGCACTGAAAGCGCCAGCGGCAGTGAAAGGCGTGCCCACAGGCAGTGTGTACCTGCAGGCATTCCTGATCACAATACTGCGCACCCGGGATTAACTCTCCGTTGTTGTAAAACGCGCGCACGACTTCGAATAACCGATTATTCCGGTATTGACTAATAATTCTCATAATCCGCCTCAGAACAAGTCATCTAAATCATCCGCAGCAGCCGACGGGCAAGGTTCGACAGCAGGTTCTTCTTTCTTCTTAGCCGGAGCTCGTCTACGCTTCGGTTTTTCTTCTTTCTTCGGTTCATCTTTCTTTACTTCTTCCTTCTTCGGTTCTGTTGCTTCAATAGCTTCAATAAGTGTTTGCGACGCATCTAAGCAGTCTTTGCAGTAATCTCTTGCTTTTTCTATCTGTTCACGCTTTTCTTCCAGTGCTTCAGCGCCGAGCATTTCCGCCCATTTATCAAGTACTTCAATTCCTTCCTTTGCGATTTTGATCTGCTGTTCCATTTGTATTTTGTTCATTTTTAATACCTCAATCTTTCATATAATATTGGCTTTCAAAGCCGTCGGCGTTCTTGATCAGCCCGGTTTCCCAGGGCTCATTCTTCGACATAATTTCTGTAACTTCGGCAAGGCTGCCTTCTCCGTCCGGCGCCTCTATAACGACTTCGTCGTGGATGTGCATGATGATTTTGTATCCGGCTTCTGTGAGCCGAAGCATAGCTGCCGCTAAGCAGTCGCGGGCAACAGCCTGTACGATGTTTTCGACAAGCTTGCCGCCGTAGGTCTCCAACTTGCCCCACTTCCGGCTACCCTGTTCGATGCCGCGGTATAAGATAGACTCCCCGCCGAAACGGTTCTCTCCGATTTCCGGCTTGATATACACAAGATGTCTGCCGGACGGTAATTCGATAAACAGTGCGCCCTGCTTTCGGCAGAAAGCAAGATGTCCTTGCTTGATTCTGACGGTACCTCCGGTCTTGATTGCTTTTTTAGCTGCGCTGTCTACATCCCACCAAAACTTAGTAATCGCAGGTGATGCAGCGCGCCATTTCGTCACAATGTCCTGCAGTTCGTCATCGGAAAGACCCATCTTGTCAGCGCCCATCTGTTTCAAAGCGCCGACGGAGCCGCCGTAACCAAGCGCCAGTTCGGCGATTTTGCCTTTTTGCCGCAGGTGGCCATTCTCACCATGCTTAACAACGGGAACGCCGAACATCGCCGAAGCAGAAGCGCAATAGATATCGCCGCCGTTAGCGAAGACGTCCTGCCGCCACTTCTCGCCAGCAAGCCACGCAATGACACGAGCCTCAATGGCTGAGAAGTCGTCAACGATGAAACGGTAGCCCGGCTTTGCGGTGATTGCTGTCCTGACAAGCTGTGACAAAGTATCCGGTACGTTGTCATAACAGAGTTCCATCATTTCCAGATCGCCGTTTTTGACGAAAGCCCGGGCGGTATCAAGCTCTTCTGCGTTCATGCTGTTCCGCGGCAGATTGTGCAGCTGTACAATACGTCCTGCCCAACGCCCGGTGCGCATCGCGCCGTAGAACTGGAACATGCCGTGTACACGACCGTCTGATGTCATCGCTTTCTGCATTGCTTCATACTTCTTGATTGATGTTTTGCCGAGCAGCTGACGCAGCCGAAGCATAACGCGCACATCATCCGGAATGTCTTTTTTCAAGAGTTCGGCGATGGCTTTTTTATCGATGGATTCGATGGTCTCACCAAGCTGGTTTTCTATCCAAGCCGTGAGCTGCAGAGGACTGTTCGGATTTTCAAGTCCGGTAAGCTCCTTTGCTTTTGCCAGCAGTTTTGCTTTGTGTTCTTTGTTTATGCGGATAGCATTTTCAACCAATTTTGCATTGACTCGGGCACCGCGGCTGTTAATCTCCTGATCCATAAGCCAGTACCGATGTTCCAGCTCCGGCGGTTTCAAAGATAATAGTTTCTGCCGTATAGCTTTTTCGACAACGACGTCCTGCCGGTTATACTCGATGTATTGCGCCCATGCTTCCGGATTGTGTTCCGGTAGGTTACGCGTCCTGCCACCGTTTACTTTGGTCGGTTTGCAGGGCTTAGAAAAGTAGTTGATTAATGCCTTGCCTCGCGTGTCTTTCTGTTTATCCGCGCCGAGGTGCAGTACGGCAGCTACGTCAGCAAGTTTCGTCGGCAGTGAATTGTACAGCGCCAGTACGCTTGTACACTCCCACTGCTCCGCAGGCAGCTTCGGATATATCTTTTTAAAGCAGGTAATTTCAAAGTTCGCGTTGAATGCTGTCTTCGTGATGCTGCTATCGAAAAGAGCCTGTGCAATCCGCACAGGCATCTTTTCTTTAGTAAGATCAATTACCTGCACCGGCCCATCATCGAAACTGTATCCGAGCAACAAGATTTCAAAGTTCGGCGAGTCCACATATTTATAGACTCCGTACTTGATATCATTGTCACTGTACGTCTCCAAATCGATTGCCAGTGTAGCCATAATTCCTACTCCTTAAAAAATATCATCATTATCGTCATCTTTGGCGTCAGCGCCTAAGAGATCATCGTCGAAGTCTCCAGCAGATACACTGCCGCCGGACAGCGGCGTGCCGTCTTTAATCTTCTTCAGACCACTCAAGCTGACTCCTACGCCGCGGTTGCCACCCTGATTGTATGCGAACAGGTACAGAACAGCCTGACAGTAGCACCCGCTGTACACTTCGGACTTATCGAAAGTTTCTTCACCGTCCGGGCCGAGGATCTTCGGCGGATAATCTTCCGTCGCTTTCGCATTTAAGAAATAATGCCCTGCATAGTTAGCGTCGCTTTCGCGTTCGGTGTCTCCATCGCGCAGCGGCAGGTCGATATCTTTACCGCGCGTGCCGAGGATCTTTTTAGCTTCTTCGTCATTAACAAGCTCTTTGATTTTCGCTTTCAGACGTGAGATGGTTTTCGTGTCGCTTTTCTTGATCAGCAAGCTCGCCGAGTAGCGCATGCGGCCGCTAAGATCTTCTTTCGGCGTCCAGATGTTCGCGTAAGACAATCTGACTAATCCGGTTACAAATTTAATGCTTTTCATTGTTTTTTCTCCTTTTTTATAAAAGACTTTCGTCAAAATCATTTTTGATATTTGTTATTTCTAATGCCTGCCGCTTGTCATCTGCAGAGACCAGCGTCGGTTTGCCCGGCGGTTTCTCAATCACTCCGGACATCAGCTCACTGAACATTTTCTTTCCGCAGAGTTTTTCCAAGTCGGTAATCGACCGCAGTGCCTGCGGCTTGTAGATCTCGTTAGCTCCGAAACCTGCGTTCAAAAGATTGTTCGCTGCGATTGCATCATCGGTGATCTTTCGGTTGCTGCGGCCTTCAACGAGTTTCATCCCGGGCCAGTCGTAGCCGTCAAGGGCTTTTCCAAGCGCATATGATTCCAGACCGTCCAGCCAAGTTTTGATGTTTTTAGCACGAAGCAGTATGTCTGAAATTTCAAAGTCTTCCAGTTCCGCTGTCTGCAGATCTTCTTTAACGTTTTTTAATTCGTATTCCACGTGTGCCCTGCAGGTGTTCCTTGCTTTACAGAATCGGCAGTGGTTGCCTGCACAGAACTCACCTTTACCGGCAAAAGCGACTCTTGCTTTCTTTTTGACTCCTTCACCCCACGCAAGCAAGTCATCAACTGAGATGGTTTCGGTCGAAACGCTGTCAAGCCGTGGCTGCACGATGGTCATTCTGACTTCATCGGCACCGTACAGATAGCCGAACGCTTCGTACATACCGAGTGCGTACAGTCGCATTTGACTGTTGTTGATAGCCGAGACCGGGACACCTTTGCCGTACTTGAGATCAACGATTTCGAAGTATTTATCTGAAACCATCACCATATCGCCCGTGCCGAAACCTTCCGGTACCCAGCGGGAGAAGTCCAGCCGCTGTTCAACTTTGATCTGCGCATCCGGAGAGGCAGTTCTCGCTTCGTTGATTTTTTCAACGCAGATGTTGACGTAGATCTGTACAGCTTCCTGCATTTCTGCGTTGTCTTTTATTGCGACAGTGGTCTTGCCGGTTTTCAGAAACAGATTCAAAAATTGTTCGGCGTAGGCGTGCGCTTGCGTGCCCTCTTCCGCATACGGACTTGACGCGTCCGGAAACTTCCGCTCCAGTCTCGCCGACGGCGGGCAGTGCAGCCAGCGGGAGCTGGCTGATGCACTTAATATTGCGTGTGCCATCAGATCTGTACCATTGCTTTAAATTCGGCCAGATCGGCAGGCTTGAGTTCGGTTACTTTAGTGAGTCCTTTATCTTTCAAGAACTGCTTGATTCGTTCTTTGCCGTCGGAAACCTTATGCGTATACTCAGCGCAGAGCGTGCGCAGTTCAGTCTTCTGGTCTTCCGTCAGCACATCTGCAGCTGCCGCTTTCGGCGGTTCTTCTTTTACGGGCTCTGCTTTCTTTGCCTTAGGCGCCTTGACTTCTTTAACCTGCGGAGCGGTAACTGTAACGCTTTCCGGTGTGACCGTTACTGTGTTTTTGACTGGTTCGTTTAAGAGTCCTTTCAGCTGCGCTTTTAATTCAACTACGTCATTTGCATCAATTTCGATTCTAATCATTTTTCTGTCTCCTTCATTTGTGCTATACTAAATTAGTAAGTGTTTGTTTTTGCCGTTCGACTGTTCCAGCAGCCGGACGGCTTTTTACTTGTACTGACAAGCAATTCGCATCACCGCCTTTCATTTCTTTCTGCGTATCGGTGCGACAACGCATACCAATTTGTCATTTTCGAAAATATAGAATACCGACGTTTTTGCAGTCAGATCTACTTTAATCTCCGCGTCATGGTCGAAATATCCGAAATAGCTGTCATCGAGAAGATACGGATATTCACTGCCGTCTGGTTTTTCTAACACACGCCCGCACGGCCTTTTTCCGATAACCATGCCTGTCGGCTGCAGAGCTGTGAGTAATGTATCTTTTTTCGGAATGAGCTTGCACACATCGTGTGCGGATAACAATGTTCCGACATGCTCCGCGAAGATATTTAGCTCTTTCGGTATGAAAAACAAGCCGTAATTATCAAACGTGAGCAGGTCCTTACCGTCTGCAGATTTTGTAAACTGCCTGAGAACTACCCCTTTTCTTCCGCCTAAAATAGTTTTAAGCGCTTGTGAATAGATCTTTTTATAATTCATCTCTTTATATAAACCTCCTTGTACTGCCTTCCGAATTGAATAGCGTCTTCATAACTTTCCATGAAAATATCTATGCAGCCATCGATGCCGCAGCGGTCGTTTACGATGTATTCCACGCTGTCAATAACGACGACTGTACCGAACGGCAGGGAGTTACAAGCTACCCCGCCTACGTGGACTGTTTCGCCTGTCGCGGTGATGGTACCGCAGTCATACGGTGTGTAGGCGCTGCATTCTGCGATGAGCCATTCTGCTTGTGCTGCAAGAGGCGTCATCAGTGTGAATAAAATAGTTAATAGTTTTCTCCTCATTCATATGCCTCCTCTCTGCGATTCATGTCTTCAACAGCGACTGCTAATGTTTCTAAGTGATTTGCTAACGTTTCAAAGAAATCCATAGCTGCAATCACTTTTTCTTTCTGATCACTAGACATGCCGTGTTCGAAGTTTTTAAGATATCCGCATAGTATGAACTCCCCGCTACGGGCCACTTGTGCCACCATATTTACATCTTCGGTATCGACATCTCCTCTACATGCCATTTTTACTTCATCTCCTTTACTTTTAAAAACCTTGACTGTCTAAATCTGACTTTATTCCGCGGATAATGCATTCGATTTCGTGCTCCGTGAGTGATGATGCATTCTCTTTGCAGGTCTCCAGTGCGGCCAGAACTAAATCCCAATCATCTTTGACAAGTGCCACACTAAATGGTCTGTCATCCATTCCGCGCCTCCTCAACTCTGACAATCAACATGCCTGGCTGCAGATTGCCCACGTCCCGGATCCTGTTGTCTTTCTTTGCTTGCCAGACCAGTTTCCGCAGGTCTTCCTTATCCGTGGCAATTTCGCCACAGATTGTCCACAGGGTATCTCCTGGTCTGACCTCCCGGCGGTACTCGACGATTTTTACCTCCGGGAAGAGCCGGTTGTAGATGTTATCCGCGTCCACCGCGGCGCCGGCTAAGAGAACAATTGCCGTAAATGCGATTAAAAATGTACGCATGACAGCTTCTCCACGACTGCGATAATCATCGTGATAAACACGAACAACCAGAGCCAATTCATCATTTTGTCAATCATATTGCTTCCTCCTTATCTCATTACCAGTTTTTCAATGTCGGCGAGCCTGTATCGTCTCGTCGGCAGAAGCGATTGTACCGGCCGGATGATATCTTTCTTTTCCAGCCGCCAGAACGTCGACCGGGAAATTTTGAGCAGCTGCCGTGCTTCTTCTTTTGATAGCAGTGCGATTTCCATTTTGATCACCTCACTTCTTTTGTTCTTCTCTCCATCGAGCCGCCCGGCTTAATAGTTGTCGAACATAACACAGTTCACAATGGATATAGCAATAACAACTTGTTATTTGCGAGCGGCTCGATGGAGAGAAGAAATTAATGTGATTTTTTTTTTGCTTTACTACTCCTTTCCGTCTATAATTTGAGGCGGAGAGGAGGTGCAAACGCTATGCGTATTCGATTAGACATACTTCGAGATATTCTTCGACTCGTGATTGAAGATGAATCCGGCGATCTGTCTTCTTACGCCTTTAAGGGCGACGGCATCTCGTACAAGACTATCGCTTTCCACATCAAAATCCTTATTAACGAAGGATGTTTGACCGCTATTGACGGAAGTACGAAAGATGGTCCTGCCTATTATCGAATTGAATTAACATTCAAAGGGCAGCAATTCTACGACGCTATCGCAGATGATAAAATCTGGGATAAAATCAAGAAATATGTGATGGAACACAGCATCGACTTCACGGTTCAATCAATTCTTGCTGTTGCCAGCCGATTTATAGCTTCTTGAGTTCGTCATCAATAATTTCATCAAACAGCTTATTAAGCTTAGCGAGCTTCTCTAAATCCCCGGACGGTAATTCCATGAGCCGCGCGTTAAGTTCTTTTTTGGTTTCTACGAACACGCTCATCCGTTGTAGGTCAACATTCCGCCTTAATGCTTTGTTTGCATCTCGACATATTTTTATTTCTGTCATTTTCTTCATCACCTCACTTTTACTAATATAGTGATTTAAAATCACCTTATTGTGCAAAAAAAATTAGGTCTCTTTCAGCGGCGGACAGAGATAGAAGACTTTGAATCTTTTTAATTTCAGTCGCTTTAAATTCTGATTGATTTGTTATTTTCTTCCAGAGTCCCGCTTCAGATAATGCGAGTGCGGCGGCGATCTCTTTTTTTGATTTACCAGATTTCGCAATCGCGCCTTCCAACTCCGCGGTATTCGTCATATAGGTTTCCTCCTTTCTGATATTTTAACGTGATTTTTAATCACCAGACACAGTATAACCCTTTGTTTCTGAAAAGTCAACATTTTTTTATGAAATTTAATTTTTGTTGATTTTTCGTAACCAAAGTAATATAATCTTTGTTAGGAGGATTTAAACATGACGTTAGGGGATAGGATACGATTGCGCAGGGAAGAACTGCGAATGTCACAAGAAGAACTGGCTACACGATTAGGTTATAAATCCCGATCGACAATCGCTAAAATAGAAAGCGGTGAGAATGATTTAACACAATCTAAGATAGTAGCATTTGCCGAAGCTTTAAACACTACTGCTCGCTGGCTACTGGATTATGATGATTCAGACACGACACTCCCGCCCGGCGCCCACCGTCCGCAATTTAAAAAAGTCCCTATGCTGGGGTATGCTGCCGCCGGGCAGCCGCTTGAGGATCTCAATCAAGACACACCGTATTATGATATAGAGAATAAATATGACGTGGATTTCTGCATTACTGTCCGCGGCGACAGTATGATCGACGCAAACATCAACGACGGCGATATAGTCTTTATAAAGTCTATGCCGGAAGTACCAAACGGGAAAATTGCTTGCGTTGAAATAGATAATGAAAAAGTCTGTCTAAAACGTTTTTATAAATCGGGTAAAACGGTGTCTTTGGCTTCAGCTAACAGTAAATATGCACCTATGTTTTTTACCGAAGATACTTGCGAAAGCATAAAAGTATTAGGGTTAGCTGTACTAAGACAGTCCGAGATACAATAATTTTTTATGAGAGAGGAGACTTTTAAAATGACAGTAACAACGTTATTACTATTAAAGGACCTGACGCCGACGCAGAAAAGCTACGTGACGAGTAAGCTCAATACTAAAGAAAAAGAGACGTCTATGGCGTACATCTGCTGGATTTTGTGTGGTATCCATTATTTCTATCTTGGGCAGCCTATCAAGAACATCTTATACTGGATCACTTGCGCCGGTTTTGGGATCTGGGGAATTATTGATTTGTTCCGGATGAAGTCACTTGTTGAAGAATGTAATGAGAAGATAGTGCAAGAATTAATTCAGGAAGCCACTTTGCTTGAAAGTTGATTGTAAAAGGAGTGTTTGCTAATGAGTAGTATTATAGTATTTTTAATTTTATTGTGGATCTACTTTACGTACGTGAAAGAAAAATAGCAGCATAAAAATCCCGCTACCGTACTGCCATACGATAACGGGAAAATGTAATAACCCACCTCGGGCTGATTACGCTTATAGTATAGCATAATCAGCCCATTTTCAAAAAGGAGCTGATTTTTTAATGCGTTACAATTTTTTAGTCCGGAACCGCGGCACGAAAAGCAATCCGGCTTGGCAGCTGGTTATCTCATATGAACAGGACGGCAAGTGGAAACAGAAAAGCAAAGGCGGATTTACATCCCGCGCAGAGGCGATGTCTGATACGGCAAAAAAGCTGCTGATAGATAAGATCGGAGTAACCACGGACAGAGATTTGTTAAGCCTGACGCTCGGTGAATTTATAGATATTTATGCGGCGGACAGGCACCTCGCGTACAGGACCGAAGTATCTTATAAAACAGATATAAAATCTCTTCGAAACGGGCTTTATGATAAGAAAATATCGGATGTTACTTTCGCCGACCTGCGCCATGCGCTAAACAATATCACACAAAAAGACACGACGAAAAATAAAACTATTATAGTTTTAAAAACTCTATTTCACGCTGCACAAAAGACTTATAAAATAATTGCGATCAATCCTGCCGAGGATCTGCAGTGTATAACCATTCGATCTGCGGATAGTTTGAACGTATTAACCGATTTTGAATTAAAGACATTATTAGCAAGAGCAAGAAAAGAGTTACAGTTTGCCAGCTATCTACAAATCGCAGTCTGTGCTAAAACCGGTACACGCGTTGGAGAAATGTTGGGGTTAACAAGGGATTGTGTAGACCTTGAGAATCTTGAAATTACGATCAATAAGCAGTGGGGCAGAATCAAACCCGAATCTCCCAGGGTTTTAACGGGATTCATGCCGTGCAAAACTCACAGAAGCAATCGTACTATTCCAATACCACAGTCTCTTGCTGACGAGATAGCCGTATACCTGCAGGTCCACCCGGTAAATTTTGACAGCCGGCTATTTACAAGACGAAGTAGCTGCGGTATCTCCCGCATTGTTCGAAACTACACGGGTCGCGGTATCCATTGTCTTCGTCATACTTACGCAACAAAATTGATCGCTGCGGGAACCGATGTAAAAACGGTGGCCGCTCTGCTCGGTGATTCCGTAGAGACTGTGCTTAATACTTATGTGTCGTATACAGAAGATATGCGAATTAAAGCAAAAAAGGATATACAACGATTATTCGGATAAATTAAAAAAAAGTGCATTTTCTGCACATACTCTTTTTGACGAATTTTTGACGAAACCATATTAATTGCACGTATTTGTCGTAATAATCAAAGATTAATTGTATTCTTCAAGATAATACAGATTCGCCCGTTTAGAATGAAGAATCGTTTTCAAATCCGACTTGACAATATCCTCTATCATAGCCCTCACCACATTCTTTCCTGCAGAATTTTTACTGCAATACAGATACGTTCTCTTTTGCAATATTCATCAATACCTTACAGTAATAAAGATAATTTAACACCATCCATCCATTTCTGATCGACAGCAATCTACTAATTTCTTTGTTATTGCTTTTCTCATTTTACCCCTTAAGTAAAACCATGTCAAATATAATTATTTATTAAGTGGAATTTATTTGACATGGAAATAATCTTTTATGAAATTCAAACTGCCTATGCGGCAGATAATTATAATCATTCATTAAGTTTTCTAAGCTGCTTATCCAGCAGTTGTCTACATTGTACACCATGATAAAAATAAACAGCAACCACAAGATGTTCTTAATATGGATACATTTGCCGTACTGATTTTTCTATAGCTCAGCTTCATGAATATTTTGATCATCCTTACTTTTCATTATCCAAAACCTTCAACTTTTTCATTCCTTCAGTATTCAAATTCTCCAAAGAAAATAATTAGGTTCTTGCCAATTTTCTAAGCACGACCATTCGCTCTTTCCAATCAATCTTTTTACCAATTAAAACTGCATTACAGCTTTCCATATTCGCAAGGACCAATAACTCATTTAGATTTGCACAAGCCCTCATTTTTCTTTCAGATCCGGATTTCCCTCACGCCACTATTTTGCACGTTTATTGAACAACACAACATTTAGCACATCCGCTTCACTTACATATTTGCAGGACAATTGTTCACTTGTTAAATCAGATAAAAGATATCCGTTGACAGCATCTGTGTAAATTTTATAGTTAATCTTTAGGATTTCTCTATTTAGATTCCAAAGCCCTGAATACCCATTATCGGGGCAAATCCACTCATAGCTTATCCAAGCTGCGCCTCATTTTCATTGCATTTCCAAAAACACTCTACAATCCTTTACTCAAAAACGGCACTGTTTTTCTTTCAGTGCTGTTTTTCTGTTTCAGAAGTCAAGGCGGAAGGAAATGCGCCCTTCTTTCCATGATACGTCTATGGTTCCATCGAGGATCTGCACGATGTCGGCAGCTATGGAGAGGCCTACGCCGTAGCCTTTGATCTGGCTGCTGTGGGAGATGTCGTGGCGGTAGAAGCGTTCAAAGAATTTCGTGTAGTCTATATCTTCTCCTTCTGCAAAGTCGTTGGAGATTATTATCGCAAAACCTTTTTCTTTTTTCTCTGTCGTGACTTCCACTTGCACGCGTCCTTTTTCGTCGCAGTATTTCACGGCGTTATCCAGAAGGATGCCGAGGATCTGTCCGAAGAGTTTTTCTTCTGACCGGACGTGGACGCCGGGCGGTATATGGGTTTCGAGCGTCTTCCCCCGTTCAGCCGCCACCTGTCGGAAGTCACCTGCGATGGTTTCTGTGACTTGGGAAATATCCACATCTTCCAGTTTCAGGTTTTCTTTTTCTATTTCCCCGACCCGGGCGAGGGCAACAAGGTCGTTGATAAGGTTCGTCAGGCGTTTCGTCTGTTTGATAATATTCCCTGTCCATTCGCTCTTTCCGCTGACGAGTTCGAGCGCTTCCGTATTCGCCGAAATGATCGCCACCGGTGTTTTCAGCTCGTGGCTGGCGTTTGTGATGAACCGTTTCTGGTTTTCCATATTTCTCACGAAGGGCTTAATGGCCTTGCTGGAGAGGAAGGTGATGATGAGGAAGAAGAGGATGATGCAGAAGAGACCGAGCGCCACGGAGTAGCTGAATATGGAAGAGAGGGCGAGGATGTCCCGGGTACAGTCGAAAAAGACGACGAGGGTGTCACCGCTGGCGGTCTGTGTGATTTTATAGTTGTAATAGGCCCTGTCTTTAAGGAAGAAATCTTCCGATTTCCCTGTCTGGAGAACCCGTACGGCGAGGTTGAAGGCTTCTTTGGCGTTGAATGCGGCGATGTGGTTGACGTTAATGACCTTCGCTTCCTTTTTGTTCGCGTCAAAGAGAATGGAGAAATATCTCGCCTGATAGGAGAATTCAGGTGTTTCTTCCGCCCAGTTCCCGAATTCGAAGAGTCCTTTCTCCTGCGGCGCGAGGTCGGATGGGATAGTGCCGCCGTTCTGCGAAATGATGTCGGTGATGGACGATATTTCATGGTGCACCCTGACGTAAAGGGAGCCATTGATCAGCCCGACGGCAAGGACGATGATGGCCACGACGGAGGCGGTGGCCATCCATATAAATTTGCGGTGGAGCCTGCGTATCATATCCATAGGAGTACCTTCTGTTTCTGTATGTCAATCAGCGGGAGACGATCTGGAGGCGGAAGTCGCTGTTTTTCTCTCCTGCTATCCGTATATTTCCATGAACGGCCTCGATTTTTTCTCTGAGGTAGGAAATATACATCCAGACGATGCCGATATCCATGTCCGCTTCATCACTCCAGACATAGCGGAAAAGCTCGTCGGTAGAAATAGTCTTCCCTTCGTTCATCATAAGGTAGGAAAGGAGCTTCGTTTCCTTGCTCGACAGGCGGACGGAACTGGTGCAGGAAAGTTCTTGCTCCGCCACATCCAGCTCGACATCGCCTTTTTTCAGCTTAGTCGGCGTGAATTCGCCCATGCGCCTTGTCATGGAACGGATGCGGGCGAGCAGTTCCCCCATGGCGAACGGTTTAGCGAGGTAGTCGTCCGCGCCTGCGTCAAGGCCCATGATGCGGTCTTCTACCTCCGATTTGGCGGTCAGCATGATGACCGGCGTCATATCACCGCTGTCACGGATACGTTTCAGCGCTTCAATACCGTCTATTTTCGGCATCATGATATCGAAAATCATACAACTGTAGGAGTTCTCCCTCGCCTTTTCCGTAGCGGCGAGCCCGTCATAGACGGCGTCCACCTCGTAGCCGAAATGTTTCAGCACCGCCGCAAGGGCGTCTGACATAGCCTTTTCGTCTTCTGCTATCAATATTTTCATTCTGTTCCACCTTCTTCACGGATAAGTTTACGAATCGTCTGCATGGAAATATCGCAGGACGCCAGTTCATCAGCACAGCGTTTCAACTCCTGCTCAATGAGCGGCGCATTCCTGATATGGTGCTTATATTTCATTTCATGCTCCAGACTCGCCCACGAATCCATAGCGATGGTGCGGAGCTGTATTTCCACAAAAAAATGACCCGGATTATCTCCGCGAACGTCCTCATACGGCGCCTCAACCGACAGGATCATATGGTAGCTGCGGTACCCATTTGATTTCACATCCAGTATATAATCCTTTTCTTTCACCACGGTGATTCCCGGCAAGTTTTTAATTCGTGAAATATTTTTGTAAATATCGTCGATAAAGCGGCAAACAACACGGAACCCGATGGCATCCCGTACCTCGCAGAGCGCCGAATAAGGGGTAAGAGGCAATCCCCGCGTTTCCAGCTTCGCCTGCATGCTTTTCTCCGATTTCAGCCGGTAACGCAGATGCTCATAAATCAACTCCCCCGAATTATCTTTATGTGCCTTCGCATACCGCTCTATGGAAACCGCCATCATCCGCATGACCGCCTCTAAAGAATCCTTGTACTGTCCATATATATCCATATGATAAACCTCTTTTACATAAGTATGCCTAAATTATAGCACAGGAAAAACGGCCCCTGACAAAAAAGCCCCCCACTTCGCCACATACGCCCTGCAACATCAGCCGCGCAACACAAAAAGCCGACCCCCATCAGACGTCAGCCATAAAAAAAGAACTATGAAGTATATAACCTGCCTATACGGCAGATAACGAAAAAGGAATACAGCTGCCACTGATCACGAACGTTTCTAAACTGCCTATACGGCAGATAACGTCTTTAGCTGTGCTTTGAGCGTCTCGTAATTTTTCTAAGCTGCCTATACGGCAGATAACGGGATGGTTAGAGTTAATCGTAATTGGAGTATTTTCTAAGCTGCCTATACGGCAGATAACGGTGAATGTCATAAAAAATGGCAGTCATTCAATTTCTAAGCTGCCTATACGGCAGATAACGATATCGACAGGGTATGCACAAAGGTACAAATTTTCTAAGCTGCCTATACGGCAGATAACGAGTTTTGGGGACACGGTAAACACTGGTTTGATTTCTAAGCTGCCTATACGGCAGATAACTTATGCAGCAGACCGTAGCGGCTTTGACGAAATTTCTAAGCTGCCTATACGGCAGATAACGGCGGATTATTCCGCTGGCTTGGTTATATATGTTTCTAAGCTGCCTATACGGCAGATAACGAATTGGCGGCAGCGACGCCTCGGTCATCATGTTTCTAAGCTGCCTATACGGCAGATAACACTTGCGGCATTCTTCCGCAGTAAACCTCGATTTTCTAAGCTGCCTATACGGCAGATAACTTATAAACAGATACCCTCGTACCCCCTTTTGATTTCTAAGCTGCCTATACGGCAGATAACTATTAAATTCCCCTTGATATTAGGGAACATCATTTCTAAGCTGCCTATACGGCAGATAACGGACTATTCCGTCACAGTAGACTGTGGGAATTTTCTAAGCTGCCTATACGGCAGATAACGGAGATGAAAGATGAAAATCTCCTCAGTAGTATTTCTAAGCTGCCTATACGGCAGATAACTGTAAAAAATAAAAAGATATTGCGATACTGTCTGGCCGTATCCTTTTTTCTTTATTTTATCCCAAATTTATCTTCTTTTGCAAACATATAGGTTTTATCGCATTCCCCAGTGTCCATAAAAATTTGAGTTAAAATTTAGTATTCAATACTTCCTCTATCCTCCGTCATACCTTACCGCTCCTTTCGTCCAAGTATGGCGTTTCAAACGCTTTTATAGTGTCGCTTCGCTCTCTTAAAAATGGTTCACTTCCTTTCTTTTGAATAAAAGGGCTCACCCAAACCCTATTCTTACCGGCAGAATTCCTTTTATAAAACCGGTTCGCAATAAATACCTTATGAAGCAAAAGGTAATCAGAAAGCCTCCTTCGCTCCTGCTCTGAATGACATCTTACCGATTTCCTCACCACGGGTACAGATCCTTCACATTCGTTCAGGATAACGATTAACGTCCCCCCTCATTATGATGACTTCCATGCCACGGTCATTCTGAACGGAGACAAGAATGCTTTGTAAGAAAGCAGGAAAGCGGAAATATGACACGGAGTGAAGAATCTATTACCC
>ULYF01017120.1_pt1 | contig 109081 bp, 124 predicted proteins | sample 1961941 | NCBI WGS metagenome assembly ULYF01 (sample SAMEA4835857, study PRJEB28245) | human gut metagenome | biome: gut microbiome; material: fecal sample | place: Denmark | collected 2008 | reverse complement strand
CATGTGCTTGCACAAAGTGTAAACCATGTTACTCTTGACACTCCTCTCTCCCCCTACTCTCCGCATTATTGAAAGCGTGGAAAACTCTACGAGTTTACACACTCTTTCAACAACGCTGCGAGCACCCCCTCACTCCTCCGCCTCTCTCCACACTCACAAAAAGAATATTTATTTTTTGAGGGAGGACGGGTTTTATTTCCTCGGGGTGCCTTGTGCTCTGTTTTGGTCGTTAAGTTATTATCCATTACGAGCCCGAAATAGAGCCGCTCGCTCCTTGCTTAACTATTGACTTTTCGCTGCCGTTGTGCTATACTTATATATGTAGTTAATCGGTAGCACAAAGGCGCTACGGGGCTTATCAAGTTTGCGGCTTGATAAGCCCTTTTTATTTACTTCAAATATTGCCAACTCTGCGGGGCGCGTGTTAATCCGAAATCCGAGAGCGGGCGAGGTTTCGGAAAGCGTACAACCATATTTACCCGCCAACCGTAAATAACGGAGTCCTGGGCGTATGCTACGAGCTCGTCCTCGGTTAAGCAAGCGCGCGTTATAAAGCTGCGGCGCAATTCCTCTTTGCCCTTGAAATCGTGCAAGGTAAAAGCGTTTGTTGCCTCATAAGCACCGCAAGAGAAAAAGCCAACAACCGCGCCCGCTCCGCCGTCCGCTTTTGTTTCATATAAAAATACGGTGTCTTTTGCTCCGCCGCCCCAGGCTCCGCGCCGAGGGGCGCTTTTTCGTATTTCGAGTGTCTTTTTTTCGGTTAAAATCAGCTCGCTGTATTTGTGGTGAATTGAAAGTATTATTTTATTGTTCATTGCTGCCGTTCCTCTCTGCGGCGAATTTGTCCGCCTGGGCGAGCACCCGCTGCGAGGTGGTCGTTTCGTATACGCCTTTGTCCCAAAGCACCGAGGCTCCATATTCGCCCATTTTGTACGCCATAACAACCTTTGAGCTGTCGTTGTACTTTTCAAAAAGCCCGCGGAGGATATACAAACCCGCTCGGATATTCTCGTAAGGGTTGAGCATATCGGTAACGCCGAGCTCCTCTTTGAGCCAATTGTTATTACGGTCCCTTATTTGCATTAAGCCGAAATCGTGCCCGTCCTGGCTTACCGCGGCGGCGTTAAACGAGGACTCGGAGAACATAAGCGACATTGCAAAGTCAAAGTCGATATAATAGGCGCGGCACATATAATATGTAAACTCTTGCAGCTCCTCCGAAAGCTCGCAATCAAGAGGGGTAAAACCCGCTGCGTCTTGTATGAGCATAAGCTCACCGTTTTCTGTTACGCTTTTGCCGTCGCGTGTGCCGTAGGGCTGTTGCTCTTTTGCGTCATTCCCGCCGAGGGCTTGTACTCCTCCGACAATGAGCCCTCCTGCAATTCCTCCTACGAGAAATACACATATAATAAAGGTAATAAATTGCCGCTTGCATTTTTCGCGAGCGGCTCTTTTGCTGTCGCTCGGAGCCGAGCTTGTCCTGTGCTGTCTGTTTCCGTTTGCCGAAGTCATAGCAAAGCCTCCTATTTCTTTTTATTTATGAATGTGAGCAAAACCAGGGTAGCGCAGATAATCGCCGTTATAATAATTGCGTTCATACTTCCATATCCTCCATTTTTACTTGAGTGTTGGTATCTGTTATCGAGTCGTCTTTCTGCTTGTTAAAAAGAGCTATTCTCGATAACTTCAATATTTCGTCGAGGTTGTTTATAAAAGTTTCATTAACGAGGTCGTAGGGGGAAATAATGCCGAGTAACATAAACCCGTTCTTTACCGCAATATACGGTTTCCCTTGTGCGGTCGTTCTCTCGTAAAGTTCATACCCCGCGTCAATATCGGAAAACGGCTTTAAGTACCGAGTGTTTATAAAGGCTATACCTTGTGAGGTTTTTAACGGCTCAAGCGTTCTACCTTGTGCATAAAATGCTATTACTCCTCGTTCGAGTAACTGCTCGCTGTCGTCGCCGTCCTCAAAATTTATATGTGGCGGGAGCGGGCGCTCCTCAAAATAAAACTTGTCCCGCTTTTCCTCTGTAATATCAAACATAGTAAATATATTGTCTTTTGTGAGTTTCGGGAGATTGTATACGGGATAAAATGCCGCGCCGTTCCCGAGCCATTGACAAGCGGACGTTTCGGAAACAATTATTGTTTTTTCGGCTTTTAATATTGCCTCGATTTGCTTTAGTTTCACTTTGTTACCTCGCTTTCTACGATTTTTGCCCGCTCGGGGCTTATGATTGAAATACTGTGCCCGCAATAGTCCGTAACCTCGGCGGAAATGTCAAGTTTTCCGTTGCGGTATCGGTAAATGATAGCCGAAACGCACTTATATACAATTCCGCTGCTTTCTACGGGGCACCCGCTGACGAGCACGGCTTTTAATTCCTCGTTTGTCATAGCTGCCCTCTTTCTCGCCTCTATCGAGGCGGATTATTCAAAGATTTTAGGATTGAACAGACAAGCGGGGGCTACGCCGTAACCAATGCACGCATTGTTGTAGTTCACTTCGCCCGAGGAGCTGACAAGTCGCGCGTAGCTCGCGAGGGACGGGGTGCAAGTCCAGGGCGTAAGCGTCCACCACCAATTATTAAAGCGCGGCACGGACTCTCTGTATTTGCGGTAAAGGTCGCACGAGAGGAGGAAAACGTAATCCTCGGCGGTGCCGTAGTTTTTCATACCGCCGTCGGAGGTCAAGTCCGATACAAACGGGAGAAGGTCGCCGCGGTTGAATTGCTCGAGGTATTTTCCGTTAAGGTATTTACGGAGCGAGGAGGTGCGCCAGTCGTTTTTATTGCTTTCGTCGAGCGGCATTTCCTCCTCGAGCAGTTCCGAAACAATGGCAAGCACGCCGCCCTGCTCCTCTCCGAGAGCGGTAAACTTAACGCCGTTATACTCGAATTGCTCGCCAGGTTTCGGAAATTTGGTTTTATCTTTTTCCGCTCCCGCTACGGAGTCGTTCTCGGTGTAGTCCTCCTCGGTTTCCTCGGGCGTGAATATCCCGCCGAAAGCAAGAGCTAAAATTGCATTTGCTCTCTTTTGGTTGTCCTCTGCGTTTGTGTTGGTGGCTATATCGTCGCAAAGTGACTCAATAGCGCGCAAAATGTTGTCGTTCATAACTTTACTCCTTATCGTTATTAAAATCGGGGTTGCAATATCCGAAATATTTACACCGTAAGCAACAACGCTTACAGCTTTTGCCTCTCGTAGTCCATAGCATAAAGCGGGAGCGGAAGTCCCACGGCTTTGCGGTGGCTGCTTGTTTGATTATGTAGCAGCATTGCCGCCCTGCCGATATACGCGAGTAGACGAGGCGCTCCCTCTCGCGTAATTCTTTACGTCTGTATTCCCGCACAGTTTGCTTCCTAAAACTTGTAGGTATTAACGAGCCGCTCGAGTTCCTCAAACAGAGGGGCGATAACTCGCTTGTTTTGCCTTGCGTTTATAAGCTGCTTGCCGAGGGCGTAAAAGGCGGCGAGCTCGCGCTCGGTGTCCTTTGCTTGCTCTACGAGTTTTCGGGCGCTCTTTACTTCCTGGCGTGCCGCTCTCATTTCGTCGTATTCTTTCGCTGTGAGCTGCACGCTTGCCGTAACGCCTTTAGGGTTGCCTCCGCCGCGGAGGACAAATAAGCGGTTACGGGTTGCGTCCTGGGAACGGTTAAGCTCGTCCGAGAGCTCGGCAATGGTTTTCCGCTCCTTTTGGTAGCCGTTCAGTAACAGCTCGTCCTCCTCGGGAGTCCAAGCTCCCGATTTAATAGCCCTCTCGGGTGTAAATTCGTGTCCGCATTGCGGGCACTTTACGGGTTTGCACATTGTGATACCTCCTTTTTAATAGCCTATGCCTATATAATCAAGTACCCGAGCCCAACCGTATTTTTCTCCCGTAAGCTCGTCGGTACAGCATTTATACATCCAGTACTCCCATTCTTTCGGGTTTCTCTCCTTTAGTTGGTCGAAACGGTGCGGGCGCTTTTCAAGCTGAATACCAAAGCCGCACATTGAGCACCCCGTTCTCTGCGCTCCCGTAGTTCTTAATTGCCCGTCCTCGTCCCTCTCGATAGTTCCGTAAATTTCGGGGACGGGAACGTTTAAGTCGAGGGCAAGTTGCAAAAGGTCTTGTCGTGAAAAAATAGCAAAGGGCGCGGAGCGTATCGTAGACTTACCGAAGTAATTACACCCGTTAATCATTAAAGATTTTGCACGTCGTCCGCCCTCCGACGCCATAAGCCCCAGGAATGGAACGCTATTATGTTCTTTCGCCCAGTCGTCGCACGGCTTTTCTTTGAGATAGTAACAGCATTTCGACGATACCTTGAAATTTGGTATTTGATAGTTTGTACCCTCGTAGTCGTTGGCGTAGCCTCCGAATTTTTCAAGCCATTTTTGCGACATTTTCATACGGCTGTTTTTTTGAAAGCCGCCGTATTCTCCTGTTTCGCCCGTTATAATAGCGTGCCTTACTGTTTTATTCTTTTCTGTCGGGTTTGCGAGAGTTTCTATTTTTGCCGCGATTTCTTTTGAGAGAACAGGAAAGCCAAACTCTTGTATTATTTGCGGTTTCGTCCAACGCGTGCCGTCTGGCTTTACCGCCGAAACGAGCCGCTCTATGCCGAGTTGTTTATGTATACGCTGTATGCTCAAGTCCTCGAGGTATGACACGCTAATACCTGGAGCGTCAATACCTATTGATTTAAGAAAGAGAAAAAGAGTAATACTGTCTAATCCTCCTACCGATACGTGATAATTAAGGTCGCGCATATCGCACTCGCGTACAAATTCACGGGCGCGTATGGTTGCATACTTGACCTTAAAGCCGTAGTCCATTTTTTGCTTAACGATAAAATCAGCTATTTTCCTTTTACCGTCGATACGTTCCATTTTTTCTAAAACATTTTCCATAACAAAATCACTCCGTTTTATTATTTATTTGCCGCTCGTCTGCCGCGGCGTTTGAAATTCTCGCTAACGCGCTTTTGACCGAGTGCGGCGCTGTAACCGCTACGCCCGTTTTTGTCAAGTTCGCCCGTGCCGCCGCGCGTTAGTTCTCTGTAAACGGTGGCAAGGTGTACTCCGAGCTCGGAGGCAATGTCGGTAAGGCTTACGTTGTCGGCGTAAAGAACCTCGAGACTCTTTCTTTCCTCGTATGTGAGGTATCGGCACGTCATTACGTTTACTCCTTTCATTTTGTTTTGAGAGCAGAGGGCGGGCGCGCCCGCCCTCTATTCCCTTATGCTAAAATCCTATAACGCGCTCGAGTCGCACCTCTGCGTTGCTCTATCCTCGTTATAGGCAAAAGCCATAAAAAAATAAGTGCGGTAAGGTCTTAAAAACCTTTCGCACTTATTGTAAAACTTTTTAAAAATCAAAAAATTGTCGAAAAAGGGTTGACAAACGTCTGACTTTGTGATACAATATTATCTGTTGTCACGGCACAGCAAAACCCGATGAAGCCGAGAGTAAAAAAATTAAAAAAATTTTAAAAAACTCTTGACAAGCGGTTTTCGATATGATATAATATAACACGTCGGTTGACAAGAAACAAATTAACAAGCTGGTGTAGCTCAGTTGGTAGAGCAGCTGATTTGTAATCAGCAGGTCGGGGGTTCGAGTCCGTCCACCAGCTCCAATTTTTTCTTTAACTTAATATGGGAGTGTTCCCGAGTGGCCAAAGGGGGCAGACTGTAAATCTGTTGCGTTTCGCTTCGGTGGTCCGAATCCACCCGCTCCCACCAAACCCGTAAGATTTTCTTACGGGTTTATTTTTATATATAATTTGCCCCTTGCCTGTCTTGAGAGGCAAGGGGTATTGTCAAAAATCAGTTTTCAAGATATTTCAGGAAATCGTCAAAAATCGCTCTGTAGCCCTGCTCGTTTATATGCAAGCCTTGCTCTAATCAGCCTAAAAAGCGGAAAATGTCAAAATATACGGTTTATTATATCCGAAACCTCATAAAAGTGCAAATTTCTCCTTGACAAATCTATTCCTTTGTGCTACAATAATTATCCAAACAAACGGGGCCGTAAAGGTTTCGACGGGGATTGTGAACCCGGCTAAGCACGCAGAGATCGCCTTATCTCTTTAAACGGGGCATTTTTAAAATTAAACGCAGACAATAGATCTGAATTAGTAGCTGCCTGAGTGCGCTACCGTCCTTGTAGAGAGCGCTGTGGCTCTATAAAGGGCGTCGACTAACAGCCAATGTTTTCGGTGAGAGTCCTGTAACCGTCAACACATCAAAGGACTACCGGACTTCTATCCTGTGAGCCGGAGAGGAGAAAGGGAATTTCAAAAGACTTCACTAAGCGTGTAGAAAGGTTGGCGGATCGGTTTTCGGACAGGAGTTCGATTCTCCTCGGCTCCACCATTTTTTCCACGCTCATATATATGGGTGTGGAATTTTTTATGTACGGTAGTACAAAACGCATAAAAATTATCCCACATTTTCCGTACCTGACAGCACTGCCCTGACACCGTCATAATTATAATATAATCACCTTTGACTTTTAAAGCCCGATATGCTATACTGGTTTTGAAAACCGGAATTATTCCGGCTAAAGATTTAATGGCAGATAATATGTATTTTCACACATCAAGGAGAAAGTAATAAATGAAACTTTTATTCAAGCAAAGATTATTCTCGTGGTTTGACAGCTATGACATTTATGACGAAGCCGGAAATACTGCGTTCGTTGTAAAAGGTGAGCTTGCATGGGGACACCTGCTCCGTATTTATAACTCCTGCGGAAAAGAGGTCGGATACATTAAGGAAAAGGTGTTTACCTGGCTTCCGAAGTTTGAGATGTATGTCGACTCTCGTTATGTCGGCTGCATCAGCAAAGAGTTTACATTCATAAGACCCAGATTCAACATTGATTATAACGGCTGGAATATAGACGGCGACTGGCTTGAGTGGGATTATAACATCCGTGACTGTACCGGTCGTTACATAGCTTGCGTATCCAAAGAAATCTGGAACTGGACAGACACCTATGTGCTTGATGTGCAAGACCCACAGGACGCATTGTATGTATTGATGCTGGTTCTCGCCATTGATGCTGAAAAATGCTCAAGAAATGACTGAAAACGCATAAAAATTATCCCGCACCTCTGAGGTGCGGGATAATTTTATATGTCGGTTTACTTTTATGCTGTATTACTTTTTGAACATACCGAAAACGCCTTTCAGCTTTGATTGCGGTGCAGTTCCGTTCAGCTTGTTTTCGGTATTTGTGAGATATTCATTTGCTTCGGTCGCCTGCTCTGATGTTATGCCGAGTTCGGGAAGAAGCTCTGCAAGCTCGTTCCTTGCATTATTGACATCGGTTACTGTGTTGTAAGTCTTGCTCTTCACGAATTTAAGAGCCCTTTCCTTTGCCGCTTCTTCTCTTGTTGCGGCGGTTTTGATAAGTGATACCTTTCTGAACTTTTCGTCAAAATCCACCAGATGCTTTTTGATAATACCTATATACTTATCCTTTACGGGAGTTCTGAGCTGTGACAGCTTATCCTCGATTTCAAGCAAGTTTCTTTCATAGCTCAGTAAAGGCTCATTTTGCGGAGGTGCGACCTTGAACATTATATTCTGTATCTCCTCAAGCTCCTTTTTAGCTAGGGCGGCATTCTCCCTGTCAGGCAGAACTACTCCGTCAACCGTATTCAGCTTGTTCTCCTGCGCCTGTATGTAATCTGTCGCATCGGTTGCGAGTGCCTTGTCTATACCAAGCTTCGGCAACGTGTCATCAAGCGCCTTTATTGCCTTGTCAACGTCATCATAGGTGCAACCGGTCGGGGCTATGGATTTTACCAGCTTCAATGCTCTTATCTGCGCCGCCTGCTGACGTGTTTCAGCCTTTGAAAACGCACCTGTCGTCTTGAAGGTCGTATCAAACTTTGCTATATAATCGTCAATAATCGCAATATACTTATCCTTTACCGGCGTCTTGTAACTTTCGAGTTTTGCCTTTACATCGAACAACTTCTGCTCATAATCGAGAAGAAGATCGGGATTCGGTTTCGGTACATCGCTTATTATAGCGGTAATCTCCGCAAGCTCGGCTCTTGCCGCTTCTGCTTCTTCCTTGCTGTTGAAAGCAATTCCGTCAACGGTATTGACATTGAGATAGCATTGTCTGAATAGCTCACTAACCTGCTCTGCTTCCTCAAAGGTTATTCCGACCGTTAACAGAAATTCATCGACCTTCTGCCTTGCATCAATCAGATCCTGCTCGGTGTAGCCCTTGGGTATTACGCTCTTTGCAAAATTCAGCGCTCTTTGTGCCGCCGCTTCTTTTCTTGTTTCATACACTGTAAATCCTACTGTACGGAATGTTGTGTCGAACTTCGCCTTGTATTGCTCGATAATTCCGATATACTTGTTTTTTACGTCTGTTTCATAAGATTCCAGCTTTGCCTTTGTTTCATCAAGCATTTTCTCATAAGGAAGAACGCTGTTCTTGTCAGGCTTCGGCACGGCATTTACTATTGCCGTTATCTCGTTAAGCTCTGCGGTAGCCTTTAAAGCCTCTTCCCTGTTTGCAAACTGTATTCCGTCAATTACGCAAAGGTTCTTTTCGACCTCGTCCAGATAAGCGTAAGCGTTTTCCGCCTGTGCCTCGGTTATACCGAGATGCGACAAACGCTCGGTCAGCATCTTAACAGCGTTGTCACGCTCTTCAAAAGATGTTATTCTCATGCCCTTTACATATTCAAAGGCTCTTATTGCCCCAGCTTCTTCTCTCGTCAGACTACGGTCGAATTTTCCCTCTTTCCTGAAAAGCCTGTCGAAATCGGAAAGCAATGCGTCTATATTTTCAAGATATTTGTCCTTAACTTTTGTTTTGAACGAATCTATCTGCTTTCTCTTTTCGATAAGGTCGTTTTCATAATCAAGGTCAGACTTGTCGGTCGGCTTTGTAACCGTTTCAAATATCGCCGTAATCTGCGGAAGTTCTTCTCTTGCAAGGTCTGCTTCCGCTCTTGAGTCCATAAGAACGCCGTCTACGGTGCAATAAAGGTCGTTGAAATATTTAAGACGTTCTTCCACTATATTCCTTGCCTGTACGATCTGTACAGTACTGAGCCCTATCTTTGCGGCGTACTCCTCCATAAGTCCCTTGCACTTCACGGCATCTTCTTCGGTTTCACCGATATTATCGTTTACAAAGCGAGCAAGAATATCGTTCTTGATGTCGAATATATTCACGCCGAAAAATTCGGAGAATTTTCCTATGGAGTCATCCTCATCGCCCATTGTATCAATCAGCTTTGAATAAAAACTGTCCTCGTAAGGATCAAGCTCGAATATCTGCACGATAAAAGCATCTCTCTTTTCGGGGGGAAGACTTATAGACATCATATTGTTGAACATAGCCTGTGCTTTCTGCGTATCAGCCGCACTCACAGTACCGTCAAACTTTATTGCGGTGTTCTTCTCTACTATATCAAGCAGTAATAAATGCAGATTGAAGCAGGAATCATAAACACTGTTCACCATATCCTGACGAAGACTCATTGTATTAAAAAGTTCCTTTATCTGTGAACGTGCATAGCTGCGGCTCATCATATTTCCGACCGCATTAACAAGGCTGTGCGCTATACCCTCGGTGATATTCATTGCCGTTGCATCAAGCTGATTTGACCAGGCGTTTATGGCATTTCCGCCGAATGTAGCCGACTGCCAGCGAGGTCTGCTCTCTTTTCTCAGTTCTCTTGCATATTCGGCATCGTTAAGATCGGTAAGTATCTTTTCATACTTTTTGTCAATGACCTTGAACGCTTCTGTGAATTCGTCAAAATACACACCGTCAAAAGCCATATTCACAACAGCATCTTTATCTATTGTATAAATATCCACGCTGATTATATCCTGTATCAGCTCGAGCAGAGCCTTTTCAATGCAGTATACAAAAGCGCTCGGAGCATTGTTTATAAGATCGTCAAGATCCTCAAACTGCTCGTTTATCTCTGCGAATTTCGTCTGCGCTTCAAGAGCCAGTTCCTTGTACTTGTTTCTGATAATGTTATAAATGTTCCTGTCGGGAGTAATTGTAAACGGAACATTGCAGAACTGAGTTTTCAGTTCATGATTTTCACTTTCGATAATACTTTTTAAATCTCTCGCTTGCATCTGATTTCCTCCGTTTGAATATTGACAGCCTTGCGGCTTTACTGCATACGAAACGTGTATTTTGATATAACCGATATAAAATTTGCACATTCCGTTTATTATTTTTCATATTATCACACAACAAATATATTTTCCACCGTCAAATTCCACGCAGAATTCCTATCAAATTGGCATATCGCTGTAAATCCCATCAATAAGCCAATTCTTATTGTAAACTTTTCACGTAACCGAGTTGAATTTTCCTCCCTGCCCCCAAGCAAAAGATTACAGCCAAAGTAAATCTGTCGGACAAGTATATTTTTCTGCGTTCCACATTTTCCACCGCATATCAAGGCGCAAAACAGCCACGAAAACAGCTTACATACCTCTTGACATTTACCGCCTGCCGTGCTATAATAACTCCGTTATCAATAACGGCGTTATTGATTTTAGGGAGGTGGAGTTTTGGCAAATAAGGATCATTCGCTTGATGACAAAATCATTAAGGCGGCATATTCTGAGTTTCTTGCTTACGGCTTTTGTAAAGCCTCGCTCCACAAGATTTCCGAAAAAGCCGGAGTCACCACCGGAGCAATCTACACAAGATACAAAAATAAAGACGCACTGTTTGTTGCTCTGCTGCAGGATTTTTTTGAAGCGATGAAGGTTATGTTCGCACCTGTCGCAAAGGAATACGAAAAGGCAATTACCCTTTCCCGCCACGCAACCTTCCATGTGCTTGCTAAAGTGCGGATAATAAGGAGATACATTTTGTTTATCGTTACTCACGATTATGAATTCTTGAACCGTGCCTGCAATTGCTATATTCAGATAGAAAGAGTCAGCGAACCGGCAGAAAGAAAAAGCTGTAGCACTGAACGTACAGCTTTGCTTTCATAGCTTCAATAACAGCATCAACCCCCACACCGATTGTCTGAACGGTGCAGGGGTTGATGCTATTATTATATTTTTCTACGTTCTTGCAAACACTGCAAAATCTATAGCGGCACATAAACAGCCTTCACAATCGTTTATGGTTTTATACATTTCGGTCAGCGTTGCTCCGGTAGTTGTTACATCGTCAATTATGAGAATATGCTTTCCGTTGAGCTTTGACGGCTCTGTCACAGTAAAGCAATTGTCGAGATTGCTCTCACGCTCTTTCTTACCGAGCGTTTTCTGCTGTGCGGTCTTTCTTGTTTTGGCAACGGCGTTAACTGTCGGTATGCCGGTTATTTCGGAAATCTCACGGCATATCATCTCGGTATGGCTGTAGCCTTTTCTGATTTTATCCGTATAATAAATAGGAACAGGTACGATAACGTCGGGCAGAGTTTCATAGTACCCTGTAATCTTCTGTACAAGCGTATATGCCATAAAACTGATTTTACTGCCGTCACGGTGCTTCTTTGCACCTATAACTACAGGCGAAGTCTTTTTGTTATAACGGCATACGCTTAACAGCCTGCCGCCGCAAAGGCTTTCCTCTTTCTCGTTATACTCGAATTCGCAGGCGCATTTATCGCAGATATAATCCATTCTTCCTATGACCTTACTGCACAAGGGACAGCGGTTCGGAAAGAACCAATCAAGCAGTATACGCTTCAGCTCGTATTTATTCATCATCATTTTCATCTATAAACGGATTGCGTATCTTTGTCGGCTTTATTATGCCGTCAAGCAGCCGTTTTGCTGTATTCCTGTTCATTGTGCCGCCGTTGTCACGTCTGCGTCTGTCCGCTCCCGGAATATCATCGGCATCGGTAAGGCTGTCTACTAAAGGAGCGTCCAGCTTTATAACAGGGGGAGCGTGCTTTTCGCTCACAGCCGGCTTTTCCTCGGACTTTGCTTTTACGGACGTTTTTTCTCCGGCCGACACAGTAAGTGACGGCGAGGATGGCAGAATGTCAAAATCATCCTGCGTCAGATGTTCTCCGCTTTGCTGTACATCAGGGAAATCTTCTGCCGGTGTCTGCGTTGTTTCAACGGTATGCCTGTACATATTTGCCGCATAGTTGCTCTTAGGCGTTACAGAGTGCTTTATGCTGTAGTCGGCTTTTGCAAATTCGCCTGCAAAGCCCGTATCAACAGCAGGCTCTGTATATGCGTTATCGTCTTTATCGGAACTGTCTTCGTCCGCAGTGCCTTCATCAGTATATCCGCCGGATGTCTGCTGTAATTTGTCATCTGCTCCGCCGAAACTGAAAATATCGTCAAGCGGCTTGAAATCATAACCGCTGACCTTTTCAAGCTCGGAGATTTCGCTTTCGAAAGCATTGTCGAACGGATTTTCAAACAGGCTGACATCCAGCTTATCCGTTTCATCAGCCTTTACAACGTGAACAGGTGCCTTAGGAGCTTCGTTTTGCAGTGCGGCCGCTTCCTGCTGTACGGGTGCGGCGCTTTCCTGCATCATATCATAAAGCTCACGCTCCTGCTCCTGCTTTCTGCGGCGGTTTTCCTGCTCATAAAGAACACTGCGGTCTACCCGTTCAAAAACAAAAGGTTTGACCTCAGGTTGCTTTTTAGCAGTGTCGGTGCTTTCTGAAACATTTGCCGCAGATGGTTTTTCCTGTAGCGGTGTCTGCTTTACGGGTGCAAAATGCAGGTCGTGCGAGTATTTTTCAAATTCACGGAATTCCGAAATGCTTAAAGCGTTATGGAGGATACTTTCCTTTATCGCCATAAAGCTCTGATACCACTCTGCAAAATCACGCTGTGTAAGATCGACATTTATACGCTTCGACATATATGTGTACAGCTCTTTGGTCATATCCTCAAGCCGTCTTATTTCATCCGCCGTTCTCGGAGGTACCGCCGTACTCATCTCAAGGCAGGTGCGGCCACCCGGCTGAGCCTTACTGCAATAGTCATAGTCGTAGTCCTTGTCACGAATAAAATACTCTCCGCAGCGTTCGCAGTGCTGAAGAACTCCCCCGCTTTCAAGCAAAAGATCTATTTCCAGATCTATTATCGCCTTGAGGCTGTCCGAAACGTATACCTTCTTCGGCAGAGAACGCATCGTTGTTATTATCGTGTTCAGCACCGAATCCGGTTTTTCGGGAACGTAATTCTTTATCTTTGCAAAGACGTCCATCGCCTCGCTGTCCGAATGCAAAGCGGCAAACGGTCTGTGCTCGCCCTCATATTCGATCTCGGGGAGTGCAGAAGCCGCTATTGCCTTAGAAATATTACTAGTTATGAACGGGGCGGACGGCAGCCTGCCGACAGTGTACACCTTTGCGGCGGTAAAGCATTCCGACGGATAGCCCATCTCATTTGCGGCTACGCTGAATGTCAGATCGAAATAGTCCCGCTTTGCAAATGCCTGCTCTGCCGTGACCTTTTCACCGAACACAAAGTCTATCTTGCGTTTTGCGTATTCCTGAAGCTGAAGAAGGCTCACCCAGCGGTTGACTGCCTTATTGTGACGATATTCGGTAAGCCTTTTGAATATGAGCTTTTCAAAAGGAGTTTTGGCATTTATAAGCTCGTTCCATAAGGAAGATATGCCAAGCCCCTTTTCTCTGCAAAGATATTCTATAAACAGATCCTGTACCGCTTTTTCATAAATGCCGTGAATATTCGCCTCAACATATTTGTGACACGCACCGAGCGAATTACGGAGCGCAACAATATCCTCAAGTCTGTACTCTCCGCTTTCCGCACATCTTTTGCAATAGTCGGTGCAGCGTCTGATAAAGCCGGAAAAGTCATATTCGGCAAATTTAAGGACAGACTGCGGATATGAAAGAGAATATATCTCACTCGAATTTATACCGGTTAAGCTGACTGTTCTTTTTATACTCATATCCGCTTTTCCTTTCCGCAGGTCCTTTAATAGTCTTCCGACGTGTCATCTGTCGATACTGCGTCGAAGTTGAATTCACGCTTTCTGCCGTCAACATAAAGCGTATGCTTGTCTTTCCACTTGACATCGGCAGGCTTGTTATAGTCGGAGGTTATTATATGGATGCCGCCCAATGCGTTACGGCATTCAAGGAACGGCAGACTTATATCTCCGTCTGTTTCTTCAAGATAGAAGGATACCGAACGGCTGGCATCGCCCTCAGGATCAACGTAAAGAACTATTCTGTACTGCTTGTCAGGTGAATAGCGGTAGCTTGTGCTTCTTGCGGACAGATCGACATCCATAAGAGTAATGTTTCCGAACAGCATCTTGAAAGTCAGATAAACAAGCACTCCTACTACATACATCAGCAGATATATAGTGCCGATAATGATCTTTGTGGTCTCGCCCGTACCGCTCAGCAGGAATATAAGTACGCTTACGACTATCGGAGGCACTGCGGCAAACCAGTTGCCGAAGCCGAACAGAAGTATAGCGAACGCCAAAAAAGGCGAAATTATCGCAACGATTCTCGTGACTATCTGCTTTCTTGTGAAAAGCATAATACCGAAGAAGATAATATTGATAAAGATATAAAGCGTAACAAGTGCGCCCTGATGCGTCGGTTCAAGATAATATCCCATAAAAAGCCACGCCACGAAGCCCAGAAACACGGGATAGGCTATCGACAGGAACGATACGCCGAATTTGAACCATTTATTTGTTAAAAAGCTGATTACTTTTTCCATTTAATTTCCTTTCCGCTGTGCAAGGCACATACGTTTGATTTACAGCGTTACTTATTATATTGTATACTAAATCGCCGCAAATTTCAAGACTTATTTCATTATCGGCGGTATTTCGGGCTTTTTTCATCATTGCATAGCCTGCCGGTTAAATAAAAAGGAGCATCATTTATGCCCCTTTCGCCTTATTCGGTTATTGTCGCCTTTTCCGGTACAACAGCGGTTCTCCTTACAAGAGGCTCGGCTCTGATCGGCTCATCCTTGCCGTACCGGGTCAGTTCCGATTTATTCGCCGTCGTCTACGCCCGCATCTGCTTTTTCTTCAGGCAGTTTTCCCGCTTGTGCCGCCAATTTCTTTTCCTGCGATTTTACACGCCGCTCCAATTTTTTGATATCCTCGGAAGGCGGCAGTTCTTCCGGCTTGATTCCACGCTGACCGAGCATCTCACGCACAGAAAGATTATTCTGCACGTGTTCGCCGGTGATAGCACATTCGCCCTTTAAGTCTTTTTCCTCCACATTATAATTGGTCATTTCTGTTGCCAGATTTTTTGCCGCAATCGTCAGTGTCGGTAAAAAATCTGCCAGCGGGCGATTATCTTTCACGCCGAGGCGAGTTTTCATTTCCTGTGTAGTGTGACCGCCGAACAGAGCCTGATCCCCTTTGGAACGAATACGACCAAAACCGGCATCATCGACACCACGCTCATAGATATTCTGTGAAAGACGCTTCTCAGATTCACGCAGTCTGCCACGAGCCTCAGTACGCTCAATCAGTGCGATGCGCTCTTCAATCAGTTCCTGCTTTCTGGTCTGGACGGCAAAATAGCTTTGTGCAAAGGCAATTTCTTCTTTTTTAGGGTCACCGTTCTGTGCAATCAAATAACAGGCATAACGGGTAAGCATATAGTCCTTGATTTTCCGCTGTGATCCACTTCCCAGCGGAACCATTTTCGCGACCTCGCGAAAATGGTCAGAAACTTCTATACCACCGCTTTCACAGGAATCCATTGCACGAGAGACGGCTTTATCAAAGTTGTTCCAACGCTCGTAGCCGAGCAAGGACATCAACTCACGGGCATACCAAAATTCGATGTTTGCGTTTTCATCACTATGTATAACAAGGTCAAACTGCTCCTTAATCTGACCAACTCTCTTTTTATCCATTATTTTTCCTCCATATTATCTGGCAAAAGCGCTGAAATATCGTTGGGCGTACAGTCCATAGCCACACAAATACTCACAAGGTTTTCCGGTGCCATATACTGACCATTTTATATTTCTAAAATGATATTATCCGAAATATTTGCTTTGCATCAACTCGGCATTGGACACATCCTTTTCGATCATCATATGCTACAGCCCTTTTATGCCCCTTTCGCTTTATTCGGTTATTATCGCCTTTTCGGGTACAACAGCGGTTCTCCTTACAAGAGGCTTGCCACGGACAACGATATTCTTTTCATTGTCGAAGCCGAATTTCTTATACATACGGCTTACCCCGTCCGACATCAGACGCTCCTGTCTGAAAGTTACGGCTGACAGTTCCTCCCCGACCTCAAACTGCGCCATAGCCGTAACCATAAGTCTTGACGCTATACCAATACGCCTGTAGTCAGGCGACACGGCGATATGATCTATCATTTTGTTCTTCTTCGAAAACATAATAAAGCCTGCGATATTGTTTTTGTGCGCTATAACAAATATCTCGCCGCTTGACATTCTTTTCTTTATAAGCCTTGCCATTCTTTCGGCATTGTAGTCAGCAAAATTCTCACTGCAAAGCTCAGCCAGAGCCGTTATTTTCTCCGCTTCCTCAGCAGTAGGAGTGCGTGGCAGGGTAAGTGAAACATAATCAAGGTCAAGCCCGAACAGAAGTGCGGTCGTTTTCATACTTTCCGTATCTGTTCCGGCAAGCCGTGATTCCTTATCACGCAAAAAAAGATTGCCTATCCCGTATGTCATTATTATAGCCAGCTCTTCCGTGCTTATCAGTGGCTTTGCACCGTATCCTATCAGCACTTCAATAATCTGCTTTATGTACGGGACGGATATTTCAAGCGAGCGGTCACGAATATCTCTCAGCGTGCTTTCGTGCATTTTCCCTACAAATTCATTGCGGAAGCGTTCTGCTTCATCCGCAAACAATCCGAATATATCAATAAATGAAGTATACGGCGACCTTACGGCTTTTTCCGTCATTCCGATTATCTTGATTTTATAATCTATGAACAGTGATTCTATAAACGCACTGTATATATCATCCTTTGACTTAAAATAGTAATAGAACAGACCGACCTCAGCGCCTGCCTCATTCATTATTTGCCTTATTGAAGTGCCCTCGAATCCGTCTGCCATAAAACAGTTTGCCGCCGCACTGAGTATTTTGCTTTTTTTAGCGTTATCCTTTACAGCCTTTTTCTGCAAGTCAACACCTCCCGCCAAATATTACCTATTTAATTATAACACTGCATTTATCAAAAAGCAACAGGAATATGTACAAACAATGTAAGAATATTTTGTTGCGAGGTGATATTATGGAAATAACCGAAGCAGAGATAGAAATCATTACAAGGCAGATTGTTAAAATCATCATAAATCATCAACGTGACGCATCAGCTGTCGGTCCTGAGGACGCAGACGATGAATAAGCTCAGAGCCGCAGCCTATTGCCGTGTTTCAACCGACCGTGCCGAGCAATCCGGCTCACTTGCTTCACAGCGGTCGTTCTTTGATGATTATATCAGAAATTCGGACTCCATGACTTTGGTCGGAGTGTTCTATGACGAGGGTACAAGCGGCACGACAACGCTCAACCGTTACGGCTTCAACAAAATGATCTCCCTTGCCGTGTCCGGCGGTATAGATATTATCCTTACAAAAGAGGTCAGCCGCTTTGCCAGAAACACTGTAGACACCCTTAACATCACCCGTATGCTTAGGGCGAAGGGCGTAGGTATTATCTTTATAAACGATAATATAGACACCCGTGACAGCGACGGCGAGCTTAGACTTTCTATAATGGCAACGATAGCGCAGGAGGAGAGCCGCAAAATCTCCGAGCGTGTAAAATGGGGACAGCAAAGGAAAATGGAACAGGGCGTAGTGTTCGGCAGAAGCTGTCTCGGATATGACGTAAAAGACGGCAAAATCACTGTCAATGCGGATTCGGCAGAAATAGTAAAGCGTATTTTCACAGAGTACACCGTGCTTTTAAAGGGTGCAGAAAGCATAGCGGACGGATTGAACGCCGAGCAGATAAGAACCGTCAACGGCGGAAGGTGGAGCGGTGCGTTTATCCGTAAGGTACTGCGAAATGTAAAATATGTCGGCGACCTTGAGCAGAAAAAGACCTGCACTCCGGATTTTCTCACGCACAAGAAAAGGCTCAACAGATCGGAGCATATCTATATAAGAAATCATCACGAACCGATAATAAGCCGTGAGCTGTGGGAGCAGACCCAAGCCGAGATAAGCCGGAGAAAACCTACTGATACAAGCCGCCACAGCGACCGATACGTCTTCAGCGGAAAGGTATATTGCGGTGTGTGCGGAAGTGTGATGGTATCCCGTGTAAAAACGCTGAAAAACGGCAAGATATACCACGCCCTGCGTTGCTCGGGGAGAATCGGCGGGAAGTCCTGCAACAACGAAACGCTTAATGTGACCGCTCTGAAAGCCTGCGTTAAGCGTATTTTCACCGATATGCCCATTGACAAAACAGCCGTCATAAACGCAGTAATAAAGGGCTTATCCCGAACAGACAAGCCAGACATTCCTGCACTGCGCAGAAAGATCGAAACGCTCAACGCCAAAAAACGCCGTGCGGTTGATCTTATGCTGGACGGATTGATAACACAGCAGGAGCTTATCGAGCAGAAATCGTACTATGACAGTATTATAGAAAAGCTGTCGCAGGAAATATCAAGTGACAGATCCGTTCTCGAAACGGATAAAATCAGAAAAAACGCAGAAAGGTTTCTTGATTTCACAAGCGATCCGTTATGGCTCTTGGTCATAAGAGCCGATTATATCCACGGCACTCTTACAGTGTATCTTAAGGGTATAGAAAATGGCTTTACGACCTGCTTTACCGCAACAGGCAGAGGGGACAGCTACCGTGTCATCACGGGAAATACAGTGAGGTCGCAAGGGATCATTCCGGGAACAATGCAGGTACAGAAGAATCGGTGCCGCCATGATGTCAATGATAAATAAACAAAAAAGGAAGCACACCTGAAGAATTCCAGGTGTGCTTTAAAGTTATTTGCCGGTTGTTCTGCTCTTTGTGCGTGGCGGGTCATTCGGCACCCACTCTATAATTTCAGACGGTTGGCAATGTAACGCCTCGCATATCAAGTCAAGATGCTCAAGGCTGATGCGCTCGGCAATGCCATGATAATACTCGTTGATAGTATTCGGTCTGATACCGGTAGCCCTTGCAAGATCCGCCTGTGTCCACTTAGCCTCGCCGAGCTTCGTAGACAGTAAAAATCTTATCATATGTAGTTCCTCCTTTCTATAATTCTACATAATTTATAGGTCAGTGAACTACATCAGATAGATAATAACGTTACTCGATATTTAATATCTTAAAAAATTACAAAAGTTTGTAGACATGCACAAAAAATCAAAACTAATTTGTACAAAGTTTCTAATATAACAAAAAATCCTCCGATGAATAAATTGTTCTCATCGAAGGATTTTTTTTATTTTTCTATTTACCTTTCGCTATATCCGCACGAATAAGCTGCTTTATATATCCCGCCTTATTCGGTACGCTTTCAAGCTTTTCGATAATGTCCTGTTCGGTGGTAGTAATGCAATCTATCTTAAACTGCTTTTTATATTTTGCCGCATACCTTTCCTGCGGTGTTTTCTTACGCTCACTCATCAGAATTGCCCCCTAACACCTGCCGCTTTACATAGTCAACGACCTCTGCTTCTGTTTCGCAGAGTTTCTTTTCTACATTAAAGCATACAGATAATTCGTTTTCTTTGTATGACACCTTCCAATAACTTCCGTTATCCATTACAGTGTATACAATGTCGCTCTTGTTTTTTGCCATTTTATCCTCCTCTATATGTCGTCTTGATTTTCTCAGCTCTTTATGATATAATAGGTCTTACGGAAGGGGTTGCGCCCCCTTCCTGCCTATGAGCTTAATTATTCGCTCTTGGGTTCGTTAGCCTTGTTGGGCTTCGGCTTTTGCAGTGTTACTGTAACCTTTACGCTCTTAACGGTCGGGTTGTTTTCTACTGCTTTTGCCAAGTCTTGCAAGGCTTTTGCTATATTGTTCATTTGCTCACCTCCCTTCTGTAATTATATTATACCATAGTCGTACGCCTATGTCAAGCATTTTTTGAAAAATTTTATAATTTTTATATAAAAAGAAAAAAGCCCCGACGAAGATAAAAATATATCTTCGTCGGGGCTTAAAATTACTTTTTAAGGTATTTTACATTTATAGGCGACTGTATATCAAAGACGCCCGTAGTATCCTTACCGAGCACTGCTCTGTCGCCGACTACTTCGGTGACTATCCAAGTCTTTTCGAGTAGCCAGTCCTTTAACAGTGCTGTTCCGCCATACCACGTCGCACCGTCTTTTATCTGCACACGATCACCCTTGCGGATTTCTGCTGTAGGCTTGTCGGCAGTCTTACCGCCTATATCATCAACTTTTACCCAGCCTGTCACTGCACTACAGCCTTTCGGCGTGGTGATGCGAATCCTGCCGTTTACCGTATCATCTGCGGTATGTATGTAGTATGTGCCTGTCAGATGATTTGCGGGCTGTGATGTGGTTGACGAGCCATACAGTGCGGTATTTGACAGCTGTACCACGTCACCTGCCTTGTATGTCTTTACAATGGGCGTAGTATCAGGCTTAACAGGTTCTGACGGCTTTGCGGGGGTATCTGTGCCGCTGTGCGTCTTGTACCAGTAGTCAGTCTTTGCAGGATAGGCAATAAAGCATATATCAGAGTCGACGTCTTTGCCGCCGATGTTTTCAACGCCCCACTGCCATATCAGCTGACCAAAATCAAATTGACTAGGTATTTCGGGATCATGCGTCCAGTTTGCAAGCCATATATCTATACCATCCAGACGGTCACTGTCGTAATAGTTGAGCATCCACGACGGATTAGCATATATACCCGACGGCAGACCGATAGCCGTCATTTCAGCACAGAATTTGAGTGCCATATCTGTACGCTGTGCGGTTGTTAAATTGTCTATCTGCTTCTGCTCCTCCATGTCAAAGAACACAGGATATGACGGCTTTAAGCCTTTTACAGATTTTTTGCAAGCGGCAAGTTCCGCCTTAAAAGCATCGTCAGATGTTGCTTCAAAGTACCAGTACAGTCCATAAGGCATGTTGCGCTTCTGGCACTCGGACAGATTGCGTCTGAAATATGTATCCTCATCCGTGCGTATGCCGGCACGGATAATAACAAATTTCACACCTGCCTTAACAGCAGCATCAAAGTCAAACTGTTCCTGCGCTCTGCTGACGTCAATTCCCTTAACTTTTAACATATTATTCGTCCTCACTTTCGTCTTTTTCAGTGCTGTCACCCTTGAGCTTCAGCTGTTTTAACACTTCCAGCATTTTCTTTGGTATTGGTATGCCTAACCCTGCGGCGTTCTCCACGAGCGATATGCCCTCGTTTGCCACAAAAAACATCATCACCGCTGACTGTAACACGGGTGTACTGTTAAGCACATAAGCGTCTAAAACGTGTGCAACGCCGACGAGCATTAAAATCAGGATTTTTTTGACGATACCCTTGAACCCGATTTCGCTTGACACATCTTTTCTGATGACTGCACACGCAACACCCGATATGTAGTCAAGCACCATGCACACAATTAAAGCGGCAAGCAGGGGAGTAAAATCGCCCCATATCCAGCCTATCACTCCGCCAATCGTAGCTACAACTCCGCCAAAAATAGCATTTATCTTTTCCATTGCTTTTCCTTTCCGCTGATCACTCAGCTGTTATATTTGCAAGCTCCTCACGAAGCTGTGCTGCCTGTTCTTCGATTTCTGCCAGTTTTTTTCTGTCTGTTTCTATTGCTGTACCTGCGGCAATGGCTCTTAACGGTCTTACCGCCTGTAAATCCAAGTGGTCAAGCTCGGCAAGTATTACTCTGTGTCTGTCCTCTATCGGCACTACCTGTATGTTATCAAAATCGTCAAAGTCGTTAGTCGGCGATAGCAGTCTTACCTTTGCATACTGCTTGATTTCATCTGCAAGCCGAGCATTATCACTTATAATCATAGCTCCGTTGGGAACTATTGTTTCGTCTTCACCGCAAAGCCAGCTTCCGTCTTCAAAAATAATCATATTTGCCTCCTATTATCAATCAAATAGCAGTATTTTGTATCCCCAACCGCCATTTCCTGCGAATGTGATTTTTCCGTCTGTTGTTAATGAATATACGATAGCAATGTCTGTTGAACCATATATCGCTTTATGAGCAACTGCCGTTGCCGGAGTAGTGTCAGTTATCACAAATGGGTAAGAAAAACTTTCGGAAGCACCGCTAGTTGTATTCGATACCTTATAAAACTCGATATATGCCTGTTTTCTGGATGAAATATCTATTGCAGTTTGTAAAGCTGACCCCTGTTTAATCACTACAGTATTTACCGTGTTCGGCGGTACAACCCACGCTCCGTCACATCGTAAATAGCGATTTGACGCACCTTTTGCAGGTGCAGGAGCATACCCCGCTGTTCCTGCGGTACTTGTTGATGAACCAACCAACGCTTTCCATGTATCAGTAAACACGGCCGATGCAGGTACGGACTTTGCGAGGGTGTACGGTATCGCCTTGGGGACACCATCCTTGATATATACCGGCTGTGTAGCACTTCCTGCATCGGTATTGATTTTGTCAGCACTCGTCGCCGCACCGCCTACCGATGAACTGCCGGCATAACTGTGAGTATGTCCACTTGAAGCTTTACTGTCCACAAGTGCTTTAAGCGCTTTGCCCTGTGCAGCTGATAAGCTATCTGTTGCACTGTCAGATGTCAGGTTGTTCTGTATTCCTCGCCATGTGTTAGTGTAGTTGCGTTCTACCCACGCACTCCATGTCCCGCTTGTGCACCATCTGCTGTACTCTTTTTTCGTTGTGACTGAAACAAAGACCTGCTCGGTAATATAGTCCGTGCTTGAAGCCCATCTTATGTTTTTTGCTATCATAAGGAACATTCCTGCCTGCGGTGCATTTGTAATGTTCGCCGATCCGCCTGCCAGCTTTTCAACGTAGTGCTTGATCTGTCCGGGTGCATCGCTTAAATTCAGTGTGTTAAGGTCAATCGTTTTTTCCGTAATGTCAATCGCTTCAAGTGCAGAGTGGTAATGGGAGTCCTTTACGATTGACATTGTGCCATCGCTGTTTACTATTACAGACGGACCTGTTTTTACGCCACCGAGGGTTTCACTTGCAACGGGAAGCTTGTATTTATCAGCTCCGGCTTCTATGCCGTCAAGCTTTGATTTGTCAGAAGCGGAAAGCAATCCGGCTGATGTAGTTGTTGCAACACTATACTTAGTGTCAGGCGGTACCGCCCATGTGCCGTTTTCACAAAGATACTTTGATGTTCCTGCTGTCGTGGACGGTGCAGGAACAAGCCCTGCTTTTGCCCCTGTTCCCGATTTTGCAAACGGCGAATACTGCGTATCCGTAAATTTTGCATTTGCCGGAACATCAGATGCTACAGTATGACCGTTTACAGTAGCAGAGTTACCACCGTTTGCAGGCAGGCTTGCAGGGAAATCGGTTATCTGCGACTTTGTATGCGTGTGGCCACTCGCCGCCGCTCCTATATCTGCCGCCGTATGCGTGTGATTGCTCGCAGCGAAATCGCTTGCGTGCTTGCCGTCTACCGTATCTGCATCACCGGACTTTATTTGTTCCCAGCTGTCCCACACTCCGTTACTCAGCGACCTGATGTACTGTGTCTTGTCACGTCTGTCCGATGTTGCTATCTGTGTTATATAATTTGCACTATGTGCAAACACTTGAACATAGCAATCATTATTAGAGTTGTTTCCGTTAGGTGCGTTTTGCGTCGGTTGATCGCTAGTTCCGAGTAACTCATAAATACCGTTTGTCATCAACGAGTTATAATCTCCACCCAAAACAACCCCTTTTTGTGCGGGGTAAAATTCGTTTGCGTGTTTACCGTCCACAGTGTCGGCGTTACCGCCATCAGCCGGTAGGGCTGATGGCATATCTGATATATCAGCTGTCTTATGCTTATGTGCCTTGTCTGATTTTCCGTTAAGCGCAGTCTGTGTTGCCGAAGATATAGGCTTATTCACATCTGATGTATTATCCGCATTGCCAAGCCCCACCTGTGCTTTTGTTATACTGTGAGGGTTTGATTTGTTGGCAATATGTGCAATAAGCGAAGCTACAGCCCTTGCAATTTTTCCGAACGCCGTTTCAATCTTTTCACCACTTACAAGTCCTGCATTTGATGCAGGAACTGTATATGTCGGTGTCTGGTCGTTTGTGCTAACGTTCGGGACGTTGCCAAGCCCCACCTGCGCTTTTGTTACGCCGTGAGGATTTGTTTTATCTGTCTTATGCCCGTCAAGTTCTTCTTCGGTAACGTAGCTTGTTTTATCAACATTTACAGTGATATTCGATGTGTCACTGATAGCGATAATCAATGACACATCATATGTGTACAGCTCGCTTTCGTCGGGAACTGTTTCGCCGTTCTCCGACTGCAAAATTGCAAAAAGGACTTCTGACTCGTCTTCTGCCGTTGCAAATAATCCCAACTGTTTAAAGATATATGACGATTTGACACCTGTGTTTGTAACTCTCAAAGTCACTCTGTAGCCTTCAGGTTGATTTGTTGCATTTGCTATAGTCGCATTTCGCACGGTACCCGAAAGCACACTCTGCTCCTTCAACTCGCTTTCGGGTACCGTGTCAGTGCCGCTTTTTGCGGCGGTAATCGTAACCTTTTTGCCGCCTATAGCTTTTTTTAGCACCTCTACGCCTGCATTTGTGACGCAGTAATTATTCCATTCCACTAATACTTACCTCCGTTTTATGATGACTGTACAGCGGTTTTATGCCTGTATAAAGATCATACGTTACGCTCGACACATACAACAGCTGTAGACTTAGATGTGCCGGAAGCTTGTCAGAGATAATCTGCCGTACATCCAGTAGCTTTGCAAGTCGTGCGTTTTGATCCATGTCGATCTTACACTCGAGATACTTATACCCCTCTGCCTGCCGCAATCGTATTTCTGCCGAAGCACCAAAAACTTTCATGATATATCGCTCAAGCGTTGAAGCCGAGCATTTAGCATCTCCGATAATCAGTGCAGTTAATACGGTTCTGCGCTCGTTCATTTCAAGCGTTTCATTTGTGTAGCCTAGCAAAAGCTTTTCAAGTTCCGTCAGCGCATTGCTATCGGCTGTAGCTATGTGCTGATTATCAACAATCTTGCTTATAGCTGCGTCGAGCTCGTCCAACTGCTTTCCCTCGGTTTTTAACAGTGCATCAATTTCCTTGAATTTGAGCATAAAAACAGGGTACATACGGCGTAGCTCTTCGTAGCAAGTGTCAAGCGGTTTAGGAAAAATAACACTCATATAAGCCCTCCTTATTCCATTGCCGCCACTGTAAGCGCACCAAGTATCGGGACGCTATTCACGGAAATTGTGACGTTCGACGTTCCGCCATCGAGAGTAAGATTGCTGTAGTCTATTATTGAATCACAGTTAAGCAGGATATTTCCTATGCTCGTCAGCCTAACAATAGCGGTGTCGCTTTTGTTGTCAAGTGCAAGATCCTTGAAATATGCGATAAGCTTTTCTTCAATTTCGGTCTTTGCTACCTGCATAGACTTTTCTTTTGCAAGAGCCACAGAAACATTTACAGCAATAGATTTTTCTGTTGCGGCTTTCGCTGTAAATACACAGCCTATGTTCGCAAGACCTTCACCAAGTCCCTGCTTGTCCAGCGGGTCTATCTGCTTCTGCACTTCGTCAACCGTACTCTGTTCAGCGCCTCGCCCGTCTGCACCAATCAGCACAGCTACAACGGTATTCGGACCGTTCTCAAGTGGCAATATTCGGGCATGGCCTACGCCCGAAATTGCTTCACACCACGTCTTAAACTGCCTCTTATTGCCGTTCTGCGACGGCGTTGTGATTTTTTCTACAAGTCGCTGACGCAAATTATCATCGCTTTCTTCGTCAACGCCGTCGGTTACCACATCGCCGATGGTTGCACTTGACAGACCGACTATCGTGTTTACAGGCACGACAATATCACCAACGTTAACTCTATCGTCTAAGCTTCCAGCTTCTTCCGCACGAAGCACAAGGTTGTCGCCGCTTTTGACGACCTCAAAGAAAACGCTGTTATCAAAAAAACGACTGCCTACAGCAGGTGCCGTTCCAGTGTATTCAAGCAAATATTCGCTCTTTGTTGCTCCTATTCTTGATATTCCGTGCTCGTACGCTTTGCTGTCGAGCACTTCACCGTAGCACTTATCAAGCGAAAGATACTCGCTCAGTGCTGACATTTCCTCATACATACGAGCTATTATCTGGCACTGTCCTGCAATTGCATCATAGTATATGCTTCCTTGCCGTGTGTCTACATCATCGGGGGCGTTTGATAACGCCTCGTCAAGTAGCTTGTCATACGTCTTGTCGCTGAACATTTATATCTCCTCCTCAATTGTGGTATCTCCGAATATTGTACTCACAGAAAATGATACATACAGCATGTCATCAACGTGCTCTACAGATACATCGGAAACACTCAACACTCTGTCGTCAACCTTCAGGGTATCCTCTATCAGAAACGCCATATTATCGGCGATATACTCGTCCGAAGCGTCTTCTTCTGTTATAGCTTCTCGTATTTCCGAGCCGTACTGATTATCATAGACACGACACTTAAAGCGTGGTGTTGACAGTGCCTTGCTTATCGCCTGTTTTACGGCTTCTATGCCGTCTATTTTGTCACTACCAACCGAATATGTGTCATAGTCAAGCGCATACGTCTTGCTCGGTTCGTTGACTTCCGTATCGACTGTGACGTTTATCGGTACATTCAGCATTACTTGTCACTCGCTTTCTTGTCAAGGCAATAGATTACATTGCCTGCTATAAGCAGATAAACACTATTACCTACCGACAGTTCTTTTTTTACACGCTCCGGCACAATTACGCTGCGCTCGGTTATCAGCAACTGTTTATCTGACCGTGCCTGAAAAGTAATGGGTGACATTTTCAAGACATCTGCAACAAGGATCTCGGTTTTTCCGTTGCTGTTCATCGCTTGAATCAAGCCTTTCAAAGAACTCACTTTTTATCCTTTCTTCTCAAACGTTCCTATATCAACCCAGCCGTAAACCATGCTTTGATTGTCCGTGTGAACAAGCGCATACGGGTGTTTTGCCCCTGCACAAATATTCTGTACTTTCGCAGGACCGGCAGTAAGTAACGGACCTGTAGGCTCGTCGCTATTAGCTGTGTAATAATGCCGTCCTCCGTTAAACCACACTATATCACCAATCTGCGCATTGACTGTGCTACCGCTGTTACTGCCAGCTGACAGCACATTGCCCTGCACAAGTGTCAGTGTCAAAGACATTTGATGTCTGCCACCGCTGAATGTGTGCGTATCACTGTCGATATAGTATGATGCGGCAATATCAAGCGGCTTCAGTACGCAATATACGCACCGTCCCGAGATAAGCTCGGATTTGCCGTCAGCAGTGACCGACAAGCTGACAGACGGTTTTCCCTGTTCGTCAAGCAATGACTTAGCCAACTCGTATATTTCGCCTTCGCTTGCATCGTCGTTTGTACTTTGGCTGTCCTGGAACACGCCTATTTTTGCCTCAAGTGCGGTATTTGCTTCCTCTGCCACTGCCACATTATCCTTAGAGTACAGCTTAACTCGTGTCTTTATCTTCTCGATACTGCGAGTATATGTATACGCCGATATGTTGCGACCGCTTTCTATCATCCACTCGATAAGATGCTCCTTGCGCTCAATAAGGCTTAATTTGCCCTTACTTGCTACAATGGAGTGCTTAATGCCCGTAGCCTTATATTCTTCCTCCATTGCCGTTGTAAGCACATCGTAAGCCGTAGAGTTCTTCTTAACGATAGACTCTATACACGCCGATGAGGAGCATACGCTATCATACGGGACACCGTAACGGCTACACACATCTACAAAGATTTCCGAGAGAGTATATCCCTCATAAACAAACGTATCTTTATTGTTTGACAGATATATGCCTAAATCGTAAGCCGTGACAGTCATAGAGTTGCCACGGCTTTCTGATATTTTCGTTATGATACCTTGGAAAATTTCTTTTTCGTCGTGCAGTATGCAATGCCAGCCTTCTTCAGGCGATAGCTTAAAATTAGCGTTTCTTGCACGGTCATTCAGCATTGTAACTGTAACAGATCGGCTCGCACTTTCGTTTTTTCCCGACCACTTAACGCTTGATGTAGCTTCTGTAGCGTCAAAGACTTCGCTGTCATGGTTTACGAAATATAGTTTCATGTGCGCTTCTCCTTATGGTATTGCTAATACCTGCCCTGTGTGTATGGTATATTTAGAGCCCTTTTCGCTTTTGTTTGCGGCATCTATCGTTGACTTGTTGTACTCGTACAGTTCTTTATATCGCTGTCCGTCCCCAAGCTGATAGTATGCGATACTGTATAAGCTATCATTATCTTTTACCACATAAGTCGCACTGCCGACAGTGTTATCGACACGATTAGTTTTCGTTCCTACAGCGACAGTCTGTGCGTTTATTGTAATTTTGGTTTTCAGCTTACGCACTTTGATTTCCTTGTATTCTTTCAGTGCTAAGGAGTAATATATTGTACCGACATCTCCGCCTTTTTCCGTTACGGTAAAGGAGTCAATCATGCAGTACATATTTATTCCACAGCCGGACACCACCAGTCTGACAGGTTTATTGCTCGCTTTCCACTTGCGTATTTTATTGACAAGAGAGCGAGGAGTATTCTTTACTTTTATGCCCGGAAAGGCTGTAACAGGAAAGAAAGAAGAAAAACTTATCGTTGCCGCACTTTCAGTTGACGAGGTTACGACCTCGCCAAGCTGAACAATGTCCATAGTCTGAAGCTTGCTTGAATATTTCACTGAAAACTCAGACGGCAGGACCGGCAACGTAATTTTTTCCTTAGAGCCATTGAATGACAAGTGCATTGAATACTTAGAACTCATGGCTTTCTTCTCCTTCCTCTACCATTTCTTCTTCCAGCAGAGAAACAAGTATAGGTTTTGCGTATTCGTACATCACTGCTACAATATCATCGACATTTGCGTTTCCGTCAACCTTAATCGAGCCTTTACCGCCAAAATCAATAACGATTTTACGCTCCTGCGAAGCATACGGAAGAGCTGAAGACTGTGCAGCACCTAAAGCTGCCGCCGCATTTCTGAATATCGACTGTGTTTCATCAGCTGTAAATACCTTAGAACCGCCTGCACCGACAACAAGCTCCGGTCCTTCCTCGCCTGCTATAAACGCATTTGCGGCATTATCGGTACCGTTCGCATTATGCTGAATTTTCTCATAGACGTCTGACGGCATTCCGGGGACGTAGCCTGTCGCATACTGAGATTTGCCGTTAAGGATATTTGCCGTAGCATAGGCAACGGCTTCAGAAGCCGAAACAGCTTCAGCCTGTTTGCTCTTTATTGCTTCGATATAAGCGTCCATTGTTTCTAGTGCCGCTTTTCTCGATTTGTCGCTCATATTCATGTCATTTACGGCATTTTCAAGGCTTTCTTTAACCTTGTCTACTTCTTTATCAAAGTCGGTCTGCATGCCTGCTACAGTATGCGAGAACGTGTCTTTTGCCTGTTCTGTCTTCTTGAAAGCGTCATTAAATTCGCTTACAAATTTCTTTGCGCCGTCGCTGTCAAGGTTTTCGGCCTGCGTTACAATTTCATTCAGATAGCCGGCACTTTCCGCACTGCCATCCGAAAGTTTTGCTATGAGGTCATCGTCAAGCCCAAGTGAAGCCGCTTTCTTTAAGTTTTCGGAGTATGTTGTAAGATACTCATACTGGCTCGTAAAAGCGTCAAACATATCTTCAACTTTTATTTTTGACTCCGTAGCCATTGTGTCAAAAAGCCCTATCTGACTGTCAATGCTTTTTCTTGCTGCGTCATATGCTTCGTCGTATTTATCGCATAGTTCCTGTATCGCATCCTTACTACCGTCAACAGCACGCTCGCAAGCTTCTCCGTAGCTTAATGCAGCGTTTGCGGCTTCCTCTGCCTCTTTTGCATAGTCTTCGATAGCCTGCTTTGCATCTTCCTGAGCCTGTATATTTGCAGTAAGCTGATCGTGAAGAGCTTCCCATTTTGCTTTAGCGTCATTATATTCTTTGGTCGCTCCCGAGTTGAGCAATGTAGTGGCAGCTCCTTCAAATATATTCTGCTGAGAATATTTCTTACCCGCAGCAAGCATATTGGCTTCTGCTATTTCAATATCCCTTCGAAGCGTTTCCTCTTGACCCATAAGATCAGCTATACTATTTTGAGCGTTTTCAACCTTTCGCTTTTTATAGGTCTTTTCGGCCGTTTCCATTATCTTATCGCCCAAAGCGTCTATATTGTCAGTTACGCTTTCAACGTTTAAGCCAAGCTCAGGATACATTCCGTTAAGAGTAGATACTATCTGCTTCATTTGCTCCTGGCTTGCCGCCGTTTTTTCAGAGCTGGTTGCTAATTCCTCGAGCTTATTAACAAGATTCCCTGCGGTTTCGTACTGATTTTCAATTTCAAAGTTATTATCTTGATAACTTGATGTTATCTGTTGTGACAATTCGATATGCTTATCAAACCTATCATAAAGTTCCTCTATGGTCATCTTGTTATTCTCAAATGACTCGGTAAGACTGTCAACCTTATTTTTCAGAGTGCTTGCTTCGGCGGAAGTTGCACCAAATTCCTCACAAGCATTCTTGTATTCGGCGTTTGCTTTCTGTAATTCGTCATAATTGACTTTCGTGGAAGCAGTCCACGATTCATACTCTTTGTTTGTGTTAGAAAGAGCAACAGTCAGCGCCGTTATTACAGCCACAGCACCTGCAATTGCCGCAACAATAATCATTATTTTTGGGCTTAACGAAAGCATTTCAGCAATTTTAGGAACAAGTTTTACTATTCCTGCGATAGCACCTGCAAGTCCCATAGCACCTATTGCAACAGCAAGTCCTGCTATAGCGCCACTCAGTGCCGGGCATTGATCTATCCACGAAGCAAATATATTTAGCACATTAGAACCTGCATTATACATAGCCTCAAGGCAAGGATTGAGATCATCGCCTATCGCTATTGCAACGTTCTGAGCGCTGTTGCTGAATTTCTGTGATGCGGCTTCTGTCGTATCCATCATCTTGCTATATGCCAGTTCGGTAGCGCCTGCACTGTCTTTCATTGCCATAAGAGTGTCATTATATGCGTCACTACCTGCCTTTGCAAGTGACAATGCGCCTGTTCCCGCTTCTACCGAACCCCACAATTCGTTGAATTTTGTGAGATTGCCGTTTACGCTATCTACGAGAACGTCAAGCACATCACCTATTGATTTGCCTTCGCTCGAAAGCTCGGCGAAGGTGCTTCCGGTTTCATCTTTCAGTGCCTTGGCAACATTGCTCGAGCTGTCACCCAACTCATTAAGCATTGACTTGATGTATGTACCTGCTTCGGCTGTCGCAATACCGTTTTTAGTCAGCTGGGCATACGCAGTAGACAGATTATCCATCTCTACGTTATATGCCGCCGCAAGCGGTATAGTCTTGCCTACCGAGCTTGCCAATTCATCAACGGTCGTTTTGCCTAAATTCTGCGTCGTAACAAGAATGTCCGAAATATACTCGGTCTGATCGGCAGACAGGTTGTAAGCGTTAAGAGCCGTCGTGAGCACGTCAACCGCCGTAGCACTCGACGTAAAACCGCCTACAGCCAGTTTGTTTGCTTTGTCAACTGTAGCAATCGCATTTCCAACTTCCACGCTTGCAGAAATTGCCTGATATGTAGCGTCAGAAAGGTCGTTTACGCTCTTTCCGCTTTCTCCCGAAAGCTGCAACAGCTCATCTCTCATGCTACGCATTGAAACTTTGTTGGTATCTACAAGCGTAGACACTTTTGCAACGGACGTTTCAAATTCCGCCGCACTCTGTGAGCAATCGAGTAAAGCCGCACTTATTTCCTGTGCGACTTTTGCAAGTCCGAGTGCCTGAATTACATTTCCTAAAGCTTCAAATCCTTTTGGAGCTTTCTCACTTTCTTCGGTAAGCTTTTTTATTTTTTCAGAAAGCTCATCGATTGTTTTTTCCGCCTGTTCCAGCTTTTCTTTCAAGCTATCATAGTCGGACTGCAATACTGCTGATGATTCCGAATTTTGCTTTTGTAATTCTATCAGTTCATCGAGTTTCTTTGCAAGTACGTCGGAAGCTTCCGCTGTCTGCCCTATGCTATCTGTAACATTATCCGTAGCCGCCGACATATCAGCGGCGCTTGAAACTGTCTGAGACATCTTATCGGACGCTTTGTTTAATCCTGTTGCCACTTTATTCATTGCCTTGTCGGCAGAAGTGGCGATAGTATCAAACTTTCTGACACACGCATCTCCGGCTTTTGTGATTACATCAAGCTTTTTCGAGAAGTCGTCTATCAGCGAAAACTTTGCTTGTAATTTCTCCGCCGTATGTCTCACCTCACAATCTAACAGCAGGGGGAACGCAGGGCTTTTCTGCTTCGTACAGCTCTGATGCTATGTAAAACAACTGCGTTTCTCTTGGCATATCGTTAAACTCTTCCATACGAAGATGATGACGTTGCCAAAGAACGTGCGCCCAATACTCAAGCCCCTTGCTGTCAATTAGTTTTTTGCTTCTTCAATCTCCTCGTCTTCACTCTCAGCCGATGCCATACCACATACTTTCATGACTGCTTCTGCGACGTAGTTATAATCGTTGATGTCATCAAATACCAGCGAAGGCATATCGGTAAAATCAAAGCAGTCATAGCTTTTCATCAGTTCTTCATCTTTAAGATCGGGATATACAAGAGCCTCTGCGATTATATGTGAAAGAGCTTTTTCTCTGTCATTGTCAACAACAAAAAGCACCTCGCCGTTTTCTGCATAAGGTCTGCCGTTCTTGCCGTAAGCAACACGCTTATCCTTATACCCGTTGTTGATCTTGCGGATATCGGCTGTGCTTAACTTCTTTATCTGGAACATGATTCGAGCGCCGTTTTCGTCTACAAAGCTTTCAGGACCTAACACAGAAACGATTTCGGGCTCTCTGTTTTTCTTCATAAAATAGGATAAATTCTTTTTCATACTGTTTTCTCCTTATAATAAAACTTCGGAGCGGCTTTTTATAGCTCGCTCCGAGTTGTTTTTATTTACTTCGTCACAACGCTGTATGCGTTAAAGTTGATCTGATCCTCAAGGAAGTTACCTGTAACATCAAGCTCCAGAAGCTTAATGTCGCTTGTTATTACACAGCCTGTAGCTGTTGTAGTTATTGATTTGTTCTTCTTGTAGTAGTCCGAAGCCTTATCATTCATCGTGCCCTGAATGGTGAACACAGGTGTTTTGCCTGTTTTAAGATAATAGTTAATCTTATCTCTTAACCATGTTGTAGCTCTGCGACGTGTGATAGTGCCGGTATACTTTAAGTCCATCCAGCGAGAGCTTTCACCCTTATCGCCGATACATTTGCTTGTCTGCACTTCGGGAGTAGCCGTGATAGTGCAGTTTACACCGTCATAGACTGTGTAACCGTCAAGCATTATCTTACCGTTTCTGATTGATATATCGTTACGCATTTCTGTTACCTCCTTATCTTGTGGTTACCGAAAAATACAGCTTTTCTGCGCTGTCTACGGGAGTGATTGCTACATCGAAATACGTTGAATCACCGGAAGAACGCACCTTATCAACAAGAAAGTCCGCTTCGGTGTCGACATTCTTTATAGCCCCTTCTTCCTCGTATTCCTTGAGCAGTGAAACGCCTATGCCCTCCATGATGTTCCAGCCGTCCTCGTCGTTGTCAAACTTATTAGGCGGGAAATTATCCTGAATAGACTTTGCGATAGCGTCAAGGACACGAATTACACGGTTTTTTCTGTAGCTTGAGTCTTTACCGTCACCGAACGAAATAAGGCTGTTGATGTCGTATTCAACCGCTACCGAGCCGTCTTCAAGGTTCGTAAAGAAAAATTCGCCGCTATTGATAGCGGTAATGCTTTCTTCGTGTGTCTTTAAGCCATTTACGGCAACTGCACCATCATATTTCAGATAGGTGTTTGACTGCGTTTCAGTTGCCGAAGCATAAGCCGCCGCTACCCATGCTGTTACCTGTGAAACTGTAAGCGTTGCATCGCTCAGTATTACGGAGTTGGTAACGTTGATAATGCCCTCGTAGTTGCCCGCAAAATTAGGCAGAACGGCGTTTACACAACGTCCCATATTCTCACGCATATAAACGATTTTTGACTTACAAGCCGTCTGTAATGACTGTTCCGTCGAAGGAAACGCAAGTGTATTAAACGTTATGCTTTCGAGCTTATCGAGGAAAGCTGTTATATCGCTGTTGGACGCTTCTGTAGCTGTTGCATCTTCAAGAGCAACGCCTGCCACAGCTTCTATGTCGGACGAAGCAACGAAATCAATGTATTCACTTGTCAGCTGTGCGGCGTTTGTGATGCCGACAAACTCCTCAACAACCGTTCCTGCGATATAAACATTTACGTCCCAGCCGCTTGCGGCGTTTGAAGCAACAGAGAAAGAAAACTGATTGCCTCGTGTACCGCCGTACTTAGCTGTACCGGTAAGACCGCCTCCTGTGCCGGTTGCCTTAGTACCCGTTTTAGGCATATATACGATTACGCTTTTTGCAAGCTTTAACGCCTCTCTTATCATAAGCATAAACTGATTGCCTGCGTCATAAACACTGTAACCGAGTTCGTTGTAATGCTCATCGGGAGAGCCGTTGTCAATAGTGATAAACTCGCCTTCAGGTCCGTAATCATGACCAATAAGAGGCAGTACCACAACACCTCTATCAGACGACTGTATCAGCTCGGTTACTGAGCTCTCAAAGTTGATATAAGTACCGGGGCGTGTCTTACCGGTACGCTTGTCAAATCTTCCACCTGCCATTTGTTATTTTACCTCCTTCGACTGCCACTGTCTTATTTTTTCTGCCATTTCGTTTACGGTAAACTTTGCGTCATCTGCAAGCCCGTAAGCAGCACCGTCAAATGTGCTGACAGTTACTCCGAACAGCTTTAAAGCGTGCTGACGAAGCTGTTTTACAGTAAAAACAAGCTCCGTTTTTTCGCTCTTTGCTGTTGTTGCATTAGTGTTTTTGCTCATGTATTCTCCTTTCTTGAGATAGAGCACATCACATCATCAGCTGTAGGCTTAACCTCTCTTACATCTCTGTAAAATTCAGTGCTTCGCCAGCCGATGTCTATGCTTTTGGCACAACTATCATTTGCGTTTATTTCGCATTTTGTTATGCGTATATAATCATCTGTCGGCTGACCGTCAGAGTCAACGACAGGGATCAGCATAGCATTGTCACGAATTGCTTTTGCAATCCTTATAGCGTTTTCATACGCTAAATCATCATTAGTCGCAAACACAACCACGCTCCAGCTGTATATAAACGAATACGAGGAAACGGTGTGTTCGCTTGAAGAAACAACGGGCGAGGGGAAGAAAACAGACGGAACAGCAAAATTCTCTCGCATTTCTTCATAATACGGCACTGTACCCTCCACGGCGTTCTCGATGATGAATTTTGCAATACTTGCCGTTTCGCTTGTAATAATCATTCTTCCACCTCACACACATTGTCAGAATATATCCAACAGCTCCGCCATGTAGCTGTCAAATATCTCGCCTATCTGCCCTTCCATTTCCAGAAGAGCTTTAGCAAAAAATTTTTTGCCTTCAATATACTTCCGTTTCAGCATCATTCCGCCCTTAGCGGTCGGATCATAGACAAACTTATCACCCGTATCGCCGCTTTTCCAGTAGCCTGGAACAAACCTGTGAGTAACATCTTCCCCCATGTTCCAATGTCCGTTTTCGACAAGGTAAGCGTACCTGACCTTGCTACCTACAGTAATCGAGTTCTTATCGACTTCCCATATACTGTTGGTATCACCAAACGTAAAGCTTGCGATCATGTTTGATGTTACTACAGACTTGCACTCTATGATGTTATCCGTAACTTTGTTCAAAAAGATTATTCCCCATTCATTCAGCACGTTGTTTATAACCTGCTCGGCAAGGGGACGCAGCTCTTCAAATTTGTGCAGATAATCTTCTATCTGCGAGTAATCAAAGCTTACATACTTCTTGTTCATATCTTTTTCTGTTCCTCTCTGCGAGTCAACATAACAAAAATATGATGATTACGGATATTTCTCGGCACTTCGGCGGTGTATTCGTATCCGGTTTCCGTATCAACAATTTTGTCATTGATACGGACATCTGTAGATACAGGAAGCACCAACTTTATAGATGCGGATACGGCGTTATACGCAGGAGAAGTTTGAAGGCTCAAGCCTGTATTGGCGGTACAAAAATGGCATTTAACATCTGTGCAGTCAGGCTCATCGGAGTATTTAAACTCTTTTGTAGCAGGCAATCCATAGCCAACCTGTTTTTCAACAGCCTGCAAGTGATAGATGTTGCATTTGTGATTTAGCAAAGCGTCTAAACTCATTGTACCGCCTCCTTTTACAGCTTTCTTAAATTCATAACGACCTTTCCGCTCTGTACTGATATCACATACTCATCAAGCAAAGGAGCCAGATTTAAGTCAGATATGCTTACAAGCGTGTCATTGGCCGTGTACGAATAATCGTCGAATGTTTCCGACTTCATTTCTTTGCTTGTTGCCATTGCGTTATAAGCGTAAGCTTCCGCAAGCAGTAAGCAAGCCGTTTTCACATTTTCGGGTATCTCACCGTCAGCAAAATTGTTATGCGTGTAGTTCGTGATTGCCGCCATAGCTCGCTTTATATCTATGGCAAGCTGATTATCTCCCCTGCTTTTTACTGACGGATAGTTTGTGTAGCTCCTCAGCTCATCAGCTGTTATCCACGTCACACTCACCGTAATCAGCCTCGCATTCTGCGTTGTCAGCTTCAAGGTCGGTTATCGCTTTTACAATATCCGCCTTTTTCTTTAACGATGTTATATCAATGCCACGCTCGGCGGCAATAGACTTTAACTCGTCAAGCGGCAGGTCCTTATATTCAATAGGCTTTTCTGCGGTTTCGACAAGTTCAAAATAGCCGTCTGCAATAAGCTTGTCGGCAATATCCTTGTTTTCAACCGATACAAAAGGGCTGTTCCTTGTTGCAGAAACAGCCCCACTGTATGAAAGCCCCTTGATAAGTCTTAACTTATACATAGCACCCTCCTGTATTATGCAATACCTGTGATGATAGCTGTTGCGTCAGCTTCTTCGATGATTGCGTCAAAGTCAAGGTGTACTGCGTAGAAAATCTTGTCCTGCATAATAGATTCCTTGTCGGTATCTGTCTTGCGGATCTGAACACCGTATGTATTAACTACGATAAGGTTGTTGGGGTCGGTAAGCAGAATGCAGTCATCGGCGATTGACGGACAAGAAATTACGGGTATCTTTGCAGGCTCATTGTACATTGACTGAGGTATCATGCCACCGGCTGTAATAGCCTTGTTGAGCAGGTAAAGTTCCCACTCCTGCGCTCTGTGGGGTGACATAACCCAACGGAGCTTGCCGTTATTGTACTTGTTCGGCATGGACTTCAGCGCATCATAGAACATATCAAGTGACATTGCACCGCTGTTTTTGCTTGAAACGTCAACGATGTGTCCGTTAGCCTTAATCTGCTTGATCCAGCCGTCATTGATAGATAAGAAGTCGTAATCGGGAGTAGCCGCCATAATCGGATTTGTTTCTCCATCCTTCTTACCTGTGTCGTACTGTGCAGGTGTTGCCTCGTCGCCGTTGAGATAGAGGTCTTCGAGGTCTACGCCGAGCTGTGTAGTCATGAGATTTGTAACTGTTGCTTCAAAGCTCTGTCCCTCGATGTTTTCTCTGAGCGTTTCGCCCGTAATCTCCCAGGGTAATCTTATGGCCGTTGTCTTGTACTCAACCTGTGACGGTGTTACAGTTGCTCTGTAGCCATCGTCGGTGTTTTCGACTTTCTTTCTCACGATACGCTTTGCAATGCCGATCTTGTCAATGTAGCCCGTTCTTGCTCTGCGCATTTCGTGACGTACTGCACTTGCAAGCGGTGTAGCGTCAAATGTCTGCTTGATAAACTGCTTAGCCTGTTCAGGATTAAGCAGACCGCTTGAAATGGAGTTGGTGGTAATTGTACCTTTGATGATCTCTTCGTTCTGGAACATGGTTCTTTTTCCTCCTTAGATGATACCTGCAAGATAGTGCTTCTTCTGAGCACCGTCCTTAGACTTGTTTACGTCAGCCTCATCGCTCTGCTGTGTTGTGCCTCTCTGTGCGGCAAGAGCTTCCTTGAGCATTGCAGGAACTGCCTCCTTGACTGCCTGAGTAATCATTGCGCCGATTTCTTCTTTTGTGAGAGGTTCTTCTTTTTTCTCGGCATCCTTTTTGTTGTCGGCCTCTGCACTCTTTTCCTCGGAGCTTGCCTGCGATGTGCCGCTATCTGCCGCCTGAGCTTCTTCCTTGATGATCTTAGCAACTTCCGCCGCAATAGAGCCGGCAGACTTTTCTATCGTTTCAGAAACGATAGCCTTCATTTCGTCCTTTGTCACTTCTGTTTCCTCCTGTTTTTCGCCGTCAAGTAATGACAGCAGTGTTTTTATGATACCTCTGCGCTTCTTCGGAGTGGCATCATTAAATGATTTTTCGAGATTGTCAATGTCAACGTCTTCGGTAGCATACTCACCGACACCGCCCATTGAAAAGCCGGTAATCTCGCCTTTTTCAATGCGGTTCCAGATTTTATCGTCTGAAATTTCTACCGTCATCAGCCAAGTGCCTTTTTTGACCGCTTTGTCGCCGAGCGAAAAATCCGCTTTTGCGACCCAGCTCTCTACGACCGAAGCCGAAGAAAGCGGCGAGAAGCTATGCTGAACATCAACCATATTGCCGTTCTTTGCATACCACCTTGCCGCCTTGACTATCTCGTCTTCTGTCATGAAGTTGCCCTGTGAGTCTTTTACCATAGGCTCATAGACAATACCTGTGACATAGTGATTATCTGCGTCCGCCTTTACTATCTGTCCGCAGGTCGTAAAGCTTGCTTCGCCGTCCTTGTTTTTGGTAACAAGGAAGCTCTGAAGATTTGCCGCCTTATCGACAAGTGACACAAAACGTATTCTTGCGTTTCTTATCTCGATTGCCTTTTCGATATTGTTCATATCGGTGTCCTCCTTTCTGATTTTGAATATAAAAAAAGCACCCGTTAAGGTGCTTCATTCCGATATATTACCAACAGGCTTCTTGCGGTATTTCCTTGTAGTCATAACAATAACCCTCTCTTACAGTTCAACGCCCTCAATGGTTGCTCTTACTTCAAGCATATACAGATATTTACCCATCGCAGCTGATTGCTCCTTTAACAGTTCTATACTGCATTTAGGCTCGAAATTTAGCGTTCCTGCTTCATACTTCACTATCATTGCATGTAGCTTTTCATAGCGAATCTTTGTCTGGTAGTATTCACCTTTGAATCTATCCTTGAAATCTGCGCTTTCCATAAGTGCAACCGTGTCTTTAAGTTCCATTGTAGTTCTTCCTTTCTGATTTTTGATATAAAAATACCGCTCCAAAAGGGGCGGTAAAATTATTAAGTTTGGCTCTGCCTGTTTTTCTTCTTATCAAGTCTTTCGTCTTCAAATTTAAAGCCATTGCCACACTCATTCAATTCGTGAGGCTTAATTACATTATGCACAATTTCATCGGGAAATCCCTCAGGATAAGCCCCGCAAACTAAACCATACTTATCATCTCGATGAGAGTTCTTGCAAAAAATGCAGTCAAACACAAATACAGGTATCATAATCAACCTCCTCCTGTCGTATATGTATTATAAATATTCATTATTTCATCGGATAATTTCTCACCACGGCTTAAAAGCACTTCACATTCGGCTATACCTTCCGAGCCGTCGCTACTTGCTAATTTAGATACATCAATATCATGAACAAACTCAAGTTCTTCTTCTATTCGTTCATAGTTGGCGTATGTTCGAGAATAAATTGTTTTTGCATGACCTATTTCATGAATTACTGCATCTTCTAAAGAGTTGCAAACGGTGTTAGTTGCGTTTTCAAATAGTTTATCAATTGAATTTTTGCTGGCATCCACGAACACATTTTTATTGATTTCTAATACTACTTTTGGATAGCCTCCGCTATCAATTGCATTTGTGCGCAAAACATCTAATCCGCCATTTCTATTTGGAGGAATGTTCACCATTCTTACTGCATCAAAGCTAAATTTATGCCCATCTTTTTGGAATTTTTCGATAGTGCTTGCAATAGCCTCTTTGCATTCATCAGATATTGTTCCGTCCTTGTCAACTGCGGCAATATCCTCTACTGTTATTGGTTTAATTATACCACTTTCTGCTGTATTGTCAACCGGTAAGCCTGCAATCTGCTTGTGTTTTCCACTCTTTTCAGCATAATTCTCGTTAAGCATGCGGATATTGTCACGTTGCATTTGTGCCTTTTGCTCGGGCGGCAGGGATTTCAAATCTTTGTCTATAACCGCTTCGAGTATACAGTGACAGTTGATCGCTTCTGCCGCAGGCAATGCGGTATCATGCGGTAGCATTGGGTGATATGTAGCACCGTCACGTCCTGTCAGCGTGAACGGTTGATCTTTCGGCACTGTCTGACCGCTGATGTTGACGTGATTTTCTCTCGAAGCTGCACCCTTTGCTCCTGTATGCCTCCACCGTTTTGCGTTTACAACGGGCGACTGTTGGAGTGCTTCGTATTTGGCGTAAGCGTGTGTACGCATCATTTCTGTTTGTGCCACTCGGCGAGCTTCGTAATATTCGTCACGCAGTCTACCGTCAAAGATACGTTTAGCCGCATCGTCAACGCTGTCACCGTTGTTTATTGCTTCCTGTATGATATTACTTATCTCATCAGTAACGTGCCTTAAAACCGATGTACCTGCCTGTATGCTTGCTTCGCTTACTGCCGCCGCTGTCGGTGCACTTATTTCCGTCACCGACAGTTCAGCGTCCGTCTGCCGTATGTACTGATCTGCCGATGCTTGCAACACATCGCCGCAGGTTTCTTCAACCGCCTGCGAAACTGCTTGCACAAGCTCCGCATCAGCTTCCGATTCTGTGGTGTGGGAGGACAGAAAAGAAAAAAGACTTTCTGAATTAAGCAGAGAAGTCTTTTCGCTTTTATGCCATTTTTTCATTGCTGTTGCTATACGCTTTTCAAGCAAAGATATTTGCCGGACAGTCATTGCCGCAAAAGCTATACCCATTTTCTTCAGCTTATCGTAAAGCTTGTCGTTGTCTTTTTCGATTATCCTGTTAATGCACTCAATGATTTCGGCATCACAGCAAGCTTTTCTATCCATAGTGTTTCTATTCCTCGAACCTGTCCCGTATTGATTTAAGCACCGATAGAACGTCATCGGAGCTTTTGGCTATCAGTGTATCGTCTGCCGGTGCAGGAGAAGCGGACGACTGCTGAGCAAGAGCTATAGGAATGTTTCCCCATTCGTCCGGATAGTCCTCGTATTCATCGCCGAGGAACTTGTACGTTACTTCTTTTGCCTTGTTCGGCGTTAAGCCGCCTGCACGTTCCGTAATGCCGAGTATCTTTGAGAGATCATCGGGATTGCGTATCTCAGGTGCTTTGAATGCTATATGAACGTATTTAAAGCCATAACCGTTAAGAAGCTTGTTATTGATAATCCACTCAAGGCTTGCTCTTTCGGGCTGAAAGACCTGCTGTTCCGTGACTTCCATTGCAACCTGGGCGGTTGCTCTTGTATAGTCGGAACTGTAGCCGACATATATATCGGGAAGCTGAAAAGCACTCTGTATCCTGCGGCGGTTGTTGTCAAGATACTCCTGAAACAGCTCGTCTTTTTGCAGAATAGGCGCAAGGTCTTTTATTTCGACCTCAGGGCGTTGTGTGTTTTCAAAGCCTGTGTCGCTGTTTAAACCTTCAAGCTCCAGCACCATAAATGCGTGTTGTCCCTTTTCGCCCTCAATTTCGGTTATGTTCTGCTGAAGATTAGTATAGCTCTTTTGTGAGAGCGTACCGCCTTTGACAAGTATCGCCATAGGCGTGTGTCTGCCTTTTCTGAAGTAGGTGTTATTAAGATTCTCGGCTCGCCTTGAGCCGTCAACGCTAAGCGTCTGACCTATCCAACGCACCTCACCATAAGGCATACTGCCGATTTTTATTTCAAGTATTTCATTTGCCTGATACTGAGCGGGGATTACTTCGTCAACGTAATCGCCGCTTCGGATGTCAAGCGTTCGCTTGTCGCCGAATTCCTTGAAATAAACGTACTTACCGCTTACCTGCTGTCTGTATTTGCGGAAACGCTTTTTATAGGTGAACGGGACACCTTTATCCATGTACTGCACCTCGAACCAGTCCTTTGAAAGAACAGATTTCTGGATAGTGTCAACATCTCTTATATTCTCAATCTGAACTACATCGCCCATAGCGTTACGAATAATTTCGATGTATGCTATTCCGTATATTTCACGGCTTCTTATGGCTTCCTTGAAAACCCCTTCGATAGGCTTGTCAAAGTTCATCAAAGACAGTATCTTTTCAGCTTTTGTGTACTCGGCTGACATTGATTCGTCTTCGCTTTTGTCATCGCAGTATTCTATGGAAATTCCGAAGCCGGCAATGTTGCGTTCGTAGGCGGCTACGCACTGAGGAAGCGTTGAAGAGTGCGTGTACATTTCGTAGAGGTCCTGAAGGGGAACAGGCGGTTCAAGCCATTCCCCAGCTGTATACTCGTCTGTTTTTTCCATAGCCGTGTCCGACAGAGCTTTTTTTATCGGTGCGTCCACAAACTTGACACCTATCGTAACAGACGGCTTTTTCTTTTCATCAGACATTTTCAACATCCTTTCAGTCCTTCTTTATCGGCAGGCATAACAGCAATACGCAGTCTGCCTCATCAGGAGAGGGTAGCCCTCTCGCCTTCATTTCTTTTTTACTTTCGATTTTTATAACCGAGTTTTCAGTCATAGTATATTTTCTGCACGACAGCTGTGCTATAAGGTCATCGTCTTTCGGGAGTACAAGTTCTATCGGCTTTGCTTCACCGTTTTTGTCGGTATCAGACAATAGCTCTTTCACGACAGCCATCATATAGGTTGTCGTGTCATAATAGTAGCGGTGACGTATCCTCATACCGAACTTGACAGGCACTACCTTCATGCGCCCGTAAGTTTTCGGTTCAGCCTTGCATATACGGCGTAATCTGTCAACAACACCACCGCCGACACCGCCGTCATCGACAGTGACGATGATTTTGCCTTTATATTGGCTGTATCTGTCTATCAGCTTTTTGTAACACAGAGCTATGTTATCAGCTGTACGCATCGTGTCTTGCCCCTGTGCCTTTTCGTAAAAGCTTACTTTTTCGTCAACTTTTACGCCGATAATTGTTTTATCATCGCCATATCGGGCAACGTCGCAACCGATACGCACGGTAACAGGAGCAGGCTTCTCATCGATAACCGTATTTGCCGATCGTTCAAGTGCAGACAGTGTTATAAACACATCGTCTTCCTGCTCGGGAAAATCCCCATATATACGAACACGGGCGAAATTGCTGTTTCGTCCGTATTTTTCAAGCATTGCGTTTATGTTTTCTTTGTTAGTGCGAGGGCAGTCAAGTGAAGAAACACGATACGTCTTGAATAACGCACGGTCACGATTGTGGCTGTCAAAGAACACGCCTGAGGTTTTAGTGGGGTTGCCACACATCAGCAGTTTATTGTTCTTGCCTGACAGCGTACCGAGGATAGCTTCGATGATCTCATCGCTGACACCCGAGGCCTCGTCTATGATAAACAGCATATTGTCTTCGTGGAAACCCTGCATATTTTCGGCTGTAGTAGCTGTTCTTGCTGTCGCAAACCACCGCTCCGAGTAGCCTCTTACTTCGACTTTGGTTTTAGTCCATTTCAGCAGAGCTTTAAGGAGTGGGCTTTTGCTTATCCACTTTGACAGCTCCGCCCATAACACGTCATTGAGCTGTCTTGCTGTAGGAGCAGTGGCGACAACTCTCGACATAGGAAAACACGATAAAAACCACAAGGCAATAACCGCTTCGATACTTGTCTTGCCGACACCCTGACCACTGCGGACAGAAACTTTCGGTGCTGTAGCCACGTCCATAAGCACACCGCTTTGCCATTCGTCAGGCACAAAGCATACTACTTCGTTAGCAAACAGCACAGGATTTTTTCGGTAAAGCTTAATGCGCTCGGTGATAAAATCTTGTCTATTCAATGCTATCACCGTCCATAATTGCTTTTATCCAATCGTCAACCGCCTCATCTCCGGTAGCTTCGTTGCGGTTTTTGCGTATATCAGCAAGCTTACCGATAGCCTCGACTTTTGCTCGCTGTACTTTCGTCAGTTCTGCTTCGAGCCGTTCTATGCGCTTATAGCTGTTTTCCGTCATTGTCTGCATCTGAAACGCATCGCCTGCAAGGCGTTCGCCCTTTGCAACCTTTTCTTCGATTTGCTCATTATACCGCTCCATTTCTGAAGCGTTCTTGAAGTTACGTTTATTTTCAACTCGCATTACGCCTGTTATCAGTTGGTGTTCTTTCTGCAAAGACGCAATTGCTATCAGTATGCGGCGTTCTCTTAATCGGTAAAAGCGGATTTGCTCAAGCAGCAGTTCTTCTTCGTCCTCATCCATGCTGTCCCATAGTTCTTGCTCTTCTTCGCTCAGTCCCTCGCCATACATTCGCATTGAGTAACCGCCGTGTTTTAAGCTGTTGGTGTTTCCTTTCGGTGCGCCGTGTCCTTTTGCGTTGTGATTGCCTTTCGGTGCGCCCCGCTTGCGTTTAGTAACGTTACCTTTTTTCTTTTCGGTAACGTTACTTTTGCTATCCCATTTATCCTGGCATTTCCACTTGCGGACAAGTGTTTCAGGTTCGCCGAGTTCTTCCGCTATAGACTTCAACGGTTTTGTGCCGTTGGATTCTTTCCACATCTCGTATGCCCTATCTCTGTTAGGGCTTCTTTGTCTGCCCACCTATCCCACCTCTCCGCTTCGGATTTTATTTAATTCGTATTTTTACAGCAATCTTCTTCGGCAGAACGCCTTTTTGTGAAAAAATAAAAGAAAGGAGTATCCAGTAAAGCGATACACGCCTTTACGAGATACTGACCTATAACCATATTTACGACAGCCTGAGGATTATCCCACAGCCAACCAAAACCAACACCAAAAGCGATTACGCAGAATATTGCGGTATCTACAAGCTGACTTGTAAGCGTTGACGCATTGTTCCATATCCAGCGACCGCCTTTTGTGCTACCGTGCTTCTTTATGTATGCGTCTCTTATTTTGTGGAAGATCGAAACATCTAAGCTCTGGCTGATGAGATATGCAGTCAGGCTTCCGAGTGTAAATATCCAGTTCTGTCCTAACAGCATATCATAGGCTTTCTGCGTTTCTGCCGAAACTGTAGGCATATACTGCGTCACCATTATGATGAATGTTGCGAGCAGCTGTGTGGCAAGCCCTATCCACACTATGCGATTAGCTGATTTCTTGCCCCATTTTTCGCCTACAATATCTGTTATCAGATATGTTAAAGGGTAACAGAGCACAGCTCCGGGGATTGTTATTACGCTTCCGAACAGGTATATGCCTGTGTCGATTACCTTGCAGGCCACCACGTTCGATATGACAAGGCAGGCGCAAAATAGCGCTGTCATTATATTTAAATTCTTTTCGCTCTTTATCATTTTTATGTTCTCCTATCATCTATCAAGATACTGTTGAAATCTTATCCATTGCTTGAGATTATGTGCGTCCAACACCTTATAATCTTTCAGCCGTGTGTTTGCGGGTCTGCCTACCTGTGTCATTCTGCCGTCCTTGAACAGATATATTCTTGCATATCGTGAGCCTATCGTCCACGACGAACTATCAACACTGTAGAAGTCATATTTTTCTACGTCGGCAGGCGTAAACCCTAAGCCGTGTACTTTGGTGTTATGCGCTCTTGCATAGCTCAGCAAAGAGTGTATGTATTTATATTCCGCAGGCTTTATGTCCTTGATTGCGAAGCCGCCTATTGCGATATATGAGTATTCGGCACACAGATTTTTAAATTCTTCTATGCCTCGGCTCTTGTGCCATACCGGTATAGCTTGTTTCTGTGTCTGACATTCAATTCGTTTGCGGTATTCTTTTACTTTGTCATATCCGACAAGGCAGTCAATATCCAACTCGAAAAAATATTGAATGTCATTTTCGTTGATAAAGCGTATGTACTGCGATATGTAATCGTTCCAGTCGGGCATAGCTCCTTTGGAGTTTGACATAAATGTAAATGCCCCCGAATCGAGCAGAAACATATCGGTACTCTTTATCAACTTTCTTTGCCACTCTCGGTAATAGAAAAAAGCCGTCAGCAAATAACGGCTTTTCATCAATTCGTCTTTTAAATACTGCTTTCCCTCTGAGCTTGCAAGGAACAGCTTCACGGCGTAAAAGCGTGACCACATTCAGGACAGATCACGCTTTTGTCTTTTTTGTCCTTTTCCTCATCATCGCTATTTTCGGGCTTTTTCTCCTCAAAAATGTCCTCAAGGTCATCAAGGCTGTCATTGCATATCAGAGATTCATCAAAACCCGTAATGCTGACATCGAAATTACGCCCGCAAAGCTCCTCAATTTCGCTTACAACGGCATTCATATCAAAATAGGATAAATCACTCATGCGATTGTCCGTAATGATATACGCTCGTTTCTGCTCGTCTGTGAGCCCTGTAAGGATAAAGCAGGGGATTGATTTAAGGTTTTCGGCTTTTGCGGCAAGCACTGCTCCGTGTCCTGCGAGTATGGTGTAATCCTCGTCAACTATAACAGGCTTTGCAAAGCCAAACTCCCGTATGCTTCTCTGTAGCTTTTCTATCTGCTTCTCAGAGTGTATACGGGAGTTTTTTGGGTGTGGTTTGAGCATATCCGGCGAGATATACTCAACATTTCTTTGATTTTTCATAGGACCTCCTTAATACTTGAGCATATCCGGCGAGATATGCCGCTTCTTTGCTACTAAGGAGAAACTACATATAGGATTTTACGATAACATTGTATCACGGACCGTTTGAAGTGTCAATGAAGACTTTTTGAAATCACACATTAAGAAACATATCGATTCCAAAGAATAGGGTAGACAACTTACTTACCGCCGCTTCGATGTCGAGATATACGGTTCTTGGCTCTATGCTTTCTTCACGAGCAATTTCTTCTATTGTGAGCTGTTCGTCAGAAATGTATCTGGCGGTGATTACTCTGCTACGCCGTTTTTCCAACTCATCGTTAGATTTCTCAACGAGGCTGTTGTATACGTCAAGCATTGTATCAATATGCGATACGATTACCATAGTACGCACTGCACTACGCTTTATGCTGTCAATCACAAGTTCTCTGCGGTCGTCATCCTTTATCCACAAAGCTTCGAGTATATCAATAGCGTGCGGCGAAGTTTCTGCGTTATAGACCGCATTCGCAGAATACGCCTTAAACTCACGGTAATGCTCAAGCAACAGTTTAGTGTTGCGAAGCCGCTTTGAGTGTTTTTTCTTTTCAAGTTCTTTCTTTTTTTCAGCTTCTTTTTGAATAGCGGCTTCGGCACCTGCTTTGGCTGCTATTCTGATGATCTCATCTTCTAAGTAAGTAGGCATAAGCTCCCCCTTTGGCTTTAAGTCCGAAATCTTCTGTTGTAGCAGCACTGTATAATTTATTTCTATCTGTATTCTTTTCCTGTCACTTTGTGCTTGAGGGCTATTCGTCCGACAACTTCAAAACCTGCAAGCTCTGCAACCCTCTTGATTGTCTTGACGAGGTTGCCGAGGATTTCAAGCGTTTCCGCTTCTTTTCTACGTTCCTCACGACATATATTTTCATACGCCTTGCCTGCCGTCGGATCTCGATAGCCCTCGGAATTGATGTCCATACGGTTCGTTTCCAACATTACACCTCCCTTAACATTTAATTGTTATCTTCAGCTGTCTGCCAAGCCATTTTAAACCGTCAGTAGTTAATGTGTACCAAACACCTTTTCTGTCGGCTTCTCTCGTTATGAGAAACCTCGGAAGTTTATCTAATATCGGCTCGCCGTCGGGATTTGCACCCCAATAATTACGATACGGTTTATAAAACGCCTTGCCATGTCTTCGGTACGGTTTTACATAATCAAGCCCTACCATATGGCTACAATATTCTACAGCTATTTTTCTTTTGTCTTCTGTCATAGACATTTCGACACCCATATCGATGCCCATGTTGCCGAAATATTCATCGTGCTCTTTATCTCGTTTTTCTACCCAATTCTTCGGGTGACGGCAACCGAGCATACCGTCAGCGTGCTCTATTCCGTATTTTCCTTCGCTTTCTGGACACACATCGTCCTCAGCAATAGGGCATAAAGGACAGCAATCACATCTCATATTTCCAACCCTTCTACATAACACCATGACTGCGGCGGACGATTGATTGTTTTGCCGTTACAAACAAACTCGTTTAATTCTTTTGGTTCTTCGTAAATTTTAAGACAAGATATGTGCCACGCATATCCTGTTTTGCCGTTGCCAAGATAGTCCATAATCTGTTTGTCGGTCAGGCAAGTATAAGGAAATTCGTTTAAAGCGGCACTACTCGAAGCATCACTATATTCAACGCTTATCGGAAAAATTGAATCACACACAAATTCTCCAATGATTTTTCCGTTTCCCGCTTTATCGAAAGCGTTGTGACTGTGGTCATCAGTGTATGAGTATCTTTTTCCAGTCCAAAAGAGCTTGTTTTTGCCTTTAGTGCAGTATATATAACACTTGAAGGGAGTTCTGATTTTAGACTTGCTTTTGCGCACTTCAAGCGTTTTCTTGCCGTTTGCAATCAAAGCACACCATTGTGGCTGAATGCTTATCATCACCGCTCTAACGCTCATGCTTTTTCTCCTTTCCTTCCTCTATAGCTCCCGGAAAATGCACCACATCTCCATGATTTACTTTAAAAGCACCTGTACATATTCTCGGATAACCGTCTTTTTTGCTTGTACCGAAGGTTGTTAAAGACACAACCTCGTCACATTCATCAGCGAGTATTAGTGTTACCGTTTTCATTCTGTCTCCTTGTCCGTTTTTTCACATTCCAGCTGTGTATAAGCCATTTCATAGCCGACCGCCCATAGATACACACGCATATTTATACTGCTTCCGCAGTCATAAAGCCACTCATAATACTCATAGTACAGTTCTTGTAAAAAGTTTGTCATATCTGTCGAATAATGCGGTTTGGCATCCGAAAACCAATTCTCATCTATATCCGATTTTACAGCGTTCCAAAGTTCCTCTTCTGTTTCAACTGAATACCATAAATGCTTTCTGCAGGCATTCAGCAGTTCTTCGAGCTCTAACTCCATGTAGTCTTTAAGCCAATATTTTATGTCTTCAAAAGCGCTGTCCGGATCGTAGATATATTTATCGGTCGAACACTGAAATTTGCTTGTGAAGTAATGAACATCTTTGAGATAGCTTCTCATTTGTCTGGGACTGACCGCATTGTACCACGTTGCAATGCAATCTCCCAAGTCGCCGCTTATTATCAGACTTCCTCTCTTTTTATCGAGAATGTAATTAACATAATAGTCGATACTTCCATCGGCTTTGCGCCAATCAATAATCATATAGCGGTCAGTGTCCTGTATTAAAGTTGCCTTATGAGCAGCAAACCTTTCCTTACATTTGTTCAAGATCTCTTCTTCATTCATTTGTCATACTCCTTTCTTTCAAAACACAGCTTCTCGCCCACGAACGTATGCTCATAGTCGCATCTGTCTGCGTTCTTGCAGTAATTCGCTTTAGGACACGTTTTCTCAAACATTTTGCGTAATCTTCTTGAACGTCTTGCGCTGTTATAGCGTTTATTATTATAATACCTCATCTGTTACACCTTGCTTAATGCTCACAGGCGTCTTTTATAGCCGCTTTGACTTCCTCAAGGCTCTGACCGTGCTTAACGCCTACAAAGATTGACGGCGGTGCAGGCATTTTCTCGTTGATAGGTCGCCAAAGATGTAAACAGTTCGGTAGGTTGTTTACATACTCGTTTTTCGCAGGGTGGTACTGCACTACCGTTTCATCGCTACAGAAGAACATATCTTTCAGCTTGCACATTTCGTCCCATGTCGGCGTATACGAACGCTTAAACGGGCTAATGCTGACGTGTTCCCACCCGCCGCCGTTACTCCATACAACCGTTGCGAAGCTTTTGCCGGCTTTGAATAACACTCCGAGCCCTCCGTCTACAGCGATATGCTGTATCATCAGGTTAGGCAGCTCTTTTATTTCATTCAGGGTTTTCATTGGTTACTCTCCTTACTTTTTCATTCGTATGGGCTGTAGCAAGCCTATAAAGCCACCTGCACTCTTGACTATAATCGGCCTTCCACTGCCTGTTACAGTCAGTGTTATTGACGGATTATCTGCACCCGCAGCGTGGAGCATCTCACTCATATAATCGCCGTTAAATGCTACACTCACCGCTTTATCGACGGTGTTTTCTATCTCGATTTCCTCCGAAAATGCTTCAAGGGAATCGGTCGTTTTAATCGTTACTGTATTAGCATTTGCGTCAAGCATCATGACAATTGCCGAACGCTTTGTGCCCTCGCATATTTTTGCTCTTTGAAGTGCATTGAGAAGTGATACGCTGTTGATTTTCAGCTTATTTTCGCTTTTCTGTTTTGTAAGCTCTACAAGCGGCTTGTAGTTAAAGAAATTGTTTTCCAACAGCTGAACAAACAGCGTGTATTCTCCTGTTTCAAACGCCAGCTGATTTGTACTGCTTGTCTTTTTTAGTGTGATACCGTTGCCGCTTGAAATCGACAAAAGCTTTTTAAATGCAGCTTTAGGTATTACCGCTCTGATCTCACCGTTGTAATCAACCGAGTTTGCGGCTAGCTTAACTCCGTCACTTGCGATTATATTCAGCTTTCCATTTTCGTCGCTGTCAAGCAATACGCCCATCTGCGCCGGTCGTGTATCAATAACGCTGCAAGCGTATGTTACGCTGTTGGCCGCCCGCAGAAAATCGTCATCTGCAAACGCCAGAAGTGTGTCATTCACTTCCGGCTCGCTTACATGATAGATTGACGGTGCAACTGTAGCGAATGTTCCCTTGTTGCGCTTGCCCTTGACAACAATTTTGTTTTTGCTCGGCTGAAGTTCGATTTCTTCATCAACCATATTTTCGATGAAACTGATAGCTGTTGTCGGCAGTGCAAATTCTTCGGCGTTACCGCAGTCAAAATCAACAGATAAAGCGAACGCAGGATTGCTCGCTATGATTTTCCCGTCACGGAAAAGCGCACCTGAGTCTTTCATGATTACATCCTTGAGCTTTTTAAGCTTATCCGAAAGTTCTTTTCTATTAGCCATCATCTTTTAATCCTCCAAGTTTATTTTTATCGTCGGGTATTTTTCGTGCAGGCTCTTCATTTTGAGCTTAAACACAGGTGTCTGAACGCCTTTGACATCTACAATGCGATATGTTCCGTCATTGTGAAATTCGATGAAATCAGCAACATATTCTACGCAACGTGTATTGTTATCGCCCTCGGTTATAACAAAACGTGGTTGACGGCAGAAACCGGCGATTTTTTTAGCCTTTACAAGCATTTTAAGCTTGTAGTAGTAATTTGCTTCTGCTGTACTCTGAAACGTTATACCATCAATTTTACAGGCTTTTGAGCGATATTTATTCGGCTTCTCGCTCTCGGAAATTGATATTCCGAGAGCTTTCAGCTGTTTTTTCGTGAGATTAAGTGCCATTGCGCACCTCTTCGTATTCGATGAAGTAGGTATATGTGCTACCGCCGTTCATTTTTTCTTTGCCGATCCTCACTTTATATCCGGCTTTTATCAGCAGTCGTGCGAGGTCCAGTCTGTCATTTTCGTTCAGAGCACCGCCTCTCTGAGGATATATTCTTATCATACGCTCACCTTTTCGCTTTCGTCTGTATTATTTTCCATTAAGTCCTCACGAAGCACCGTAACAAGTAAATGTCCTTGCAACGCTCCGTTGCGGATTTGTGCCTTTGTGCGTTCAAGCTCTTCAAACTCCTCGTTCCTCAGTTTCTTGCTTTTGCTTGCGAGTTTCATATCTTCGGAGCTAAGTCGCTTTGATATGATTTTCTGCCATTTGCGCAGAAACGTTTTTGCATCCTCTATGTCGGGGTTCTGCCTGTCAAATTCCGTCCGCTTTTGCCGTACTGTGCCGTTTGGCTCGACCTCAAGGGTATAATACGGCTTGTCCTTTTCGGCCGTTCGGCGCAGGAACATCAGATATGACTCCTGTACATTTATGCGGTCAAAATATCTGTCTGTTTTGTCTATACAGTGGTGCAGTGCCGCTCCTTCGGCAAGTATATCCTCTATATTCTGCGGTATGAGTATTGAGTACGTTTCGTCTTCATATTCGTATTTTGGCTTTATTTTTTGCAAAACCGTTTCTATGTTAGGATATTTCTTGCTGATTTCAGCCGCTCTTAACGCACGTTCTTTGTCATCAACCTCTTTTACCAGTTCGTCGTGACGCAGCCTGAGCTTTTTCGCTCGGTACACGATAGGATCAGATGTATTCATTTTCAGCCGTTCGGCCATACTAAGATAATCGCTCCACGTCTGTATTACACCTCTGCTTGTCATACTGTTTTCGGACATCTGACGGCATATATAGTTTTTTATCTGCTGAACACTCATTCTGTCGGATATAAAATCCAGCATATCAGGTCTGATATGCTGAGCGACCAACCACTGTATAGTTCTGTCGTCGTAGACTGTATCTTTTGTTTTCTCATTTCTGAGCCATTCGAGATATACAAGCCCACCATTGTTTGCAATAAGCCTTTTGGTACGGAAGTTATCAATTAACAGCATTTTGGCTAATTTCCCATCGCTGAACTCACAACTCTCGTCATAGCGATATTCATACATACAGTCATTTATAAGACGTGGCAGTCCAACCTTTGCAAGCTTTTCGATTTCGGGAGATCTTTTCAACTTTGTGATGAACACTCTCGGATCACATTCGTCGTTGCCTTTGATATACTCGATAAGTCCCGTTCTGCTCAATCGTTCGGCAATTTTGCCGGAAAGATTTCTCTTGTAAACTGTTCCGAACGAGCTGTTATAGTAATCCGGGTTTACCCTTCCGAAGCAACACCAACGCACTTCACGCTGTTTGTACAACTCGTAGCTGTATCCGGTTGCAGAATTGTCGCTATCGTATATGTAACGGCAACGTTCGTATGAATATGCATCAGCTATCCTGCGAATGCCGCCCATATTGTGCTTTTCGTATTTGCAACGTGCCTCGAAAAGTCTGATTATAAAATCATCACCATAAGGCTGTATTAAATATGCGGCAAAATTATTAGTGTAAAAGCTTCCGGATTTTCCTGACGCTTTGTAGGTTATTTTATGACCGCAGTGAGGACAACGACCTTGTGCATTATGCTTAGGATTTTTTACTTTTACACCATTCTCGCACCAAGTACAGTAACCGTCTTTTTCGGATTTTCTGCTGTACTCGTAAAAAATGTACTGATCTTTGATGACCGACTTAGCAATAAACTTATCCCAGTCTTTCGGAACCTGCGTTACCTTGTTCATTGCCTCATCCCATTTATCCGTTTCTTTTTTGTGCCTTGCGAGGAGCTGACGTTCTCGGACTCTCTGCTGAAACTTCAGAATGCCGTAATAATCGCTATAACTATTGTCTTCCTCAATTTTCAAGTTTGTTCTCAGAAACGCTCTCTCTTTGGCCGACATATACTTTTTTTCTTTTGCTTCGGACCACCAATAAAAGCTTGTGTCAAGTTTTTCTATCGTGGCGTTGCTCCAGCGGTTTGCGCTGTAATCGTAAGTGATAAAATCTTCGTTTTTGTAATCAATGAATATTTCATACGCCGGCATTGTTGCTCCAAGCCGCAAGTTCTTTGTATAGAACAAAGCAACTTTGATTATGTCACCATATATTTGGCATTTTGCATACTCCCTTGTTTCATATCTGTACTCGGTCGAACCGTATTTTTTTATCATACGGGGAGTATCTTTTCCTGCCTTTTCGACGAACGACTTTGGTGCAGTGATTTTCGGAAGCTTACTCAGCTCTTTTAATTTCATGAAGGGCCTCCATTTCTGCCTCTGTCACTATATCGCCGTATTCGTTGTACGGCACACCTGCCAACATTGATTTACCGTCAACCTTAAAAATCGAATACCACAGTATTTCTTTGCTATACTGGCTTTCTTTGAGCATACACACTACGGTGTCTTTCTGTGCGCTTACTGCCATTGTTTTTCCACGAACGATAAGGAACTTATCGCCTTCTTTGCCACAAGCCATATCGTTATGTACATTGTGATTCTGTTCACGGTATGGGTGCAGCGTGATGTATTTTGCCGCCGCCTTTACAAAATCAAGCACATCAAGCTTTTTGCGGAGCGTGAGAACAGTACAGCTTATCTTGCTATCTATATCATCCTCATCAACATCGCCTGTTGCATCTACCTCGTAAATCACGCAGTTATCAAAGCGGTAGTATGATAAGCAGTCAAGCGGATTTTCGGCGCAGTGGAATCCGTTTTCCCTGCAATTTGCCTTATCTGTGTAGTTAGGCTCATTTTCCTTGAATTTGTACTTACGGCAGGTCAGATCTTCGTTGAAAGCTTTATATGCTATCATCTTCTGTTTCCTCCATACCCATATCGAACAGTGAGGACTGTTCTAATTCTTCTTTTTCCTCGGCAGGCTTTGTTTTCTTAGGTTTATCCGCTATTTTCTTCTTAGTCGTTTCAGCCTTTTCGGCAGGTGCAGGCTTCGGCCTTTCTGCTTCAAGCTTTTTCTTCAGTTCATCATCAGAAAGCGTGTAGTATTCGTCTGTGAGTGCAAATATCTCCTCAGAAGACATTCCTATCATTATTCCGCCCCGCTTGTCTGTATTGCTCATTTTACGGGCTTTTTCGTACGCTATATCCGATATGTACTGATAGCACTTGCTAAGCGTCTTGCCCTCGGCTATCACTTTTTCGGCGTAAATGGCATCGCTCATTATGCGTTGAGCAACATGATCTCTGATAGCGATTGCCGGCACATTGTAGCCGCTAACTGTAGCAGCTTCGTTGTTTAATTTGGTCATAGCACTTTCTTTATTTTCCATTGTATTATCCCTTCCTGCGATAATCAGCCCAAGCCATTGTTACTCGCTTGTAGCTTTCAACAAATCGGCTGATTATTGCCGCAGCTGTTTCTGTGTCGCCCTTTGCAGATAACTTTTCTGCAAGAGCGGATGTGTTATAATTCGTTGTGATTATTGTCGGCAACAAGGCTTCGTAGCGTTCGTTCAGAATGCTATACAGCACGGGTACCGACCATTCTGTCACTTGCTCCTTTCCAAGATCATCTATTATCAGCAAGTCAACAGTCTTGTATGCTTCGAGGACTTCCTCTTCCGTTACTTCGCTGTTGCGCTCGTAGCAACGTTTTATATCGCCGAGAATGTCTATTGACGTTTTGCAGATAACTGGAACTCCTGTATTGATGATTGCAAGCGCAATTGCAATCGCCAAGTGCGTTTTACCTGTTCCGCACGGACCTTCCAAATATAGCCCTTTACCCTGAGTGAAGTATTCTCTGAAATTCTTGATATAATCAGTTGCCACTTCAAACGACCTTTTGTTCTCAGCGGTAACGGAAAAGCTATCTATCGTCCGTGATAGGTAACGTTTCTTTATTCCCGACTTGCCGAGTATGCTTTCAATTTTCTGCTTTCTGAGCTCTTGTTCTTCGGCAAGCTCTTTTTCTTTTTTGATTTTTTCCTGTTTTGCATCCCAGCCTTTCCAAAACGCAACCGCTTTTTCACAATCGCAACGTGGCTTTTCAAGATTCCAGATCATCGCCTGCCCCATAAGTACAACGCACTCGTAGTACAACGTTTTCCCACAGTATTTGCACTTTTCCGGTTTTGGAACAGGTTGCGTACTCGGTATTCCCAATTCTTCGACTTCTTTGCTTGTATAGATAGGACCGTGAACATTACCAATCGCTTGGTTTGAAAGGTTTTTCAGTTCTTCCATTGTTCACGCCGCCTTTCTCTTTTAGCTCATACACGCTTTGCCATGAACGCTCAACAGATTGTTCAAGAATCTTCTTTTGCGTTACCGTATCACCGGGCGCAAGAGTTTCAAGCTTTTTGATTGTTATTTCCATTGCGTACTCTGTCATCGGCTTGCGCATTTTCTTTCGCATTTCGAGAAATGCCTGCCATGCCGGCTCAAGCTCCGGAGCAACTGCGATAGCTGTTGCGGTTTTAGTTTTATTTATTTTATTTTTATTTTCTTTTATTTTATTTTCTTTTGTAGGGTTTTTCTCGGATTTACTGGGGTTTTTCTCGGATTTACTGGGGTTTTTCTCGGAAAAACTCTCTTTGGGGTGCACTTTAATAAACCCTAACGTCGCTTCTTCGTTTAAAATCCAAACGCTGGGTTCCACAAACACGTCTCTTTTTGTGGATTTTTTTGCTTCTTGATAACGTGTTTGTATTGATGCAGCAGTAAGTAAGTTGTCCGCCGAAAACCGTGTGTTATCAAACAGTGACTTGCTTGCGAGGAGCTGTACTATCTGCCTTGTCTTGCCCTCCGGCACTCCCGTGTCTGCACTTGCGCAGCACACCAAATCGTCGTCGTATGCGATGTAGTACCCCTTGCCTTTGTATATCTCACAAAGCAGGTAAATGTAAATTATTATCGCATCAGTGCCATATTCCGAGCCTCGTATAATCTTGATTTTTCTATCCGAAAAAAAGTCCACATCAAAAGGAAAGTACGACAAACCGTCGCATTGAGGTCTTGCCATCGCTACCTCCTTGACTTTGTATTAAGCCTGAGCTTTTTACATAAGTATTCGTCAAGCTTTATGCCGTAGATGTAGTTTTCTTCAAACAGCTCTTTTTCTCTGATATGCGCTTCCATGTGATGTTCGTGACATAGAGCGATCGCCCTCATTCCTATGTGGACTGTTTCTTCACGATCTCCGCCTATGCCTATGCGGTCTACATGGTGTACTTCCGCTCGTGCGTTGCATATAGCACATTTGCGGTGTTCAAGGCACATATACAGATATTTACCTATATCGTCTGTTTCGTGAAGCAGTGTGTCTTTCGTCGGCACATCCCAATGAAAACAGAACTCTATCAGGTGTGTTATAAAGTCCTTTGCCGTTGTCATATCGACATCGGACAGCGAAAACCATTCACCGTCGTGACGCTTGATGTAGTCCCACGTCATGTATGCCCTGATAAATTCAGGCTCGTGTCCGCTCCATAATGCGATGTCACGAACAATAGCGAATATCTTTCTTCTTTGGTCGGCGGAGATCCTGCGACCGTCATTCAGTCGCAGTTCTACACTGCCGATATGCTTTTGTATCAATTCCCGTTCAACGTTTTCGGGAAGTTCCAGCAACAGCTTATTGCCGTGCTTGTCAAATTTAAGTATCTTTCCGGTCGTTATCATCTGTATCACGCTCCCTGTGAGTGTGCATATACACATATACGCCGTTAGGACCTATGTTGCGGTAGATAAAGTCATCGCATTTTTCTTTAGACAAATGATTTTTCTCTGCCTGAATTTCGTAGGCGTATTCGCCTGCAATTTTCTTTTTTGCGATGCGTTCCTTGATGTCGGCTTCTGTGTGATTAGCCTCTATCATATACAGGTCGTAATTGCGGGCTGTAACGCCGTTAAGATTGTTTGTGTCGGTGGCATATATCATCTTGCCTTTGTCGGCAAAATGCAACTTGTAGCCGCAGTTTGGCACGTTGTGCTTTAGCGGTACAGGGATTATATTGCATATCCCGTAACCGTACATCTTGCCGTACTCGAAAACATCTATTCGGCGTTTGGATATGCCCATATCTAAAAGCACAGGAACAAGCCAACCGCAACAACCGAAACGCAGCAACGGTCTGTCCCTTGCAAGACTTCGTATCGAAGATTTGTTGAAATGATCTGAATGAATGTGGGTAAGCAATACAAGCTTCAGCTTGTCCGCATACGGACGTATCAACTTATAGCTTACACCGCAGTCAATCAGAATGTTATCCTCGATAACCGCCGCATTGCCCTGTGAGCCGGTGGAGATTATCTCGTACTTAATCATAAGTCTTCAAGGTTTATATTCTCTACAACATCAGCAACTTCGGGCTGTGTTACTTCGTTATTACTTACAAGGTGCGGTTCTGCGGGCATTACGTCCGCTTCGGTTGCGATATTTTCAAAGCCGTCAGAACTACGCTGAAGAACGTTGTTATCGTGTTCAAGCGCTACTCTCAGCGGTTCTACCGCCATTCCGCCCCACTTGCTGATCAGCTGACGTATCATAGTCTTTTTCGCCATATCATCAAAGCTTTTGTACCAGAACGACGAGTATTTCCACATCTCGTTTGCCGGGATTTCGTTGTTTATCAGCTTTGCATACGCATCTTTACTAAATGCAGGGCTGTACTTGTCTGCATACACAAGCATTTTATCCTTGCTCCAGTACAGCGTTTTTCTGAACCCGTCAACGTACTCAAACATTGCGTAATATCCGATAGTGTCTGTCTTATCACGCTTTTCTTCGTTTTCGATGAAGCTCGCTTCAAATTCTTCCATCAGCGGATCCCAGCGTATCAGTTCGCCGTCCTTGATTTCGTGGACGATGATTTTGCGGTACATACCGCTGCGAACAGCAAGCTGTATGTAGCCTTTGTAGCCAAGAACAAACTGTGCGTTGACGCATTCGGGCGAAATCAGATTACGATTACGGTCATACTTTGCTTTCTGCTTGAACGGTACTAAATAGAACTGACCAAGCTGTGGTGACGGTGAAAGATTAAGACTTTCGCCGAGGAGTGCGCCTGCTACAATCGTAGATGTTTCGCACTCCTGCAACTGCGGATTGACCGCTACCGCAGATGTGATTGACGCAATAAAGCGTTTTGCCCTTTCGGGATCGGCAAGCGTGTTGCGTATCAGATTCTGATACGTTGGTGTGCTTATCGCCACCGAAAATTTAGGCTTCTTCTCGACCGGTGCATTATAACTGCTCATACTTGTAACCTCCGTTTACCAAGAAATTCTTTAACGCTTTTATTTCTTCAAGCGTTCCATTAACAGCGAATGCAACACGGTACAGCTTTGCAGGCTGTTCCTGTGCTTCGGCAACAGTAGGCGGTGCAATCGCTTCCTGCTGTTCTTCGCCGTAACTTTCGACTGCCTCATCGACACGAGCCTCAGCCGCTTCATAGATTGTCTGCTGTTCCGCCTGCTGTCTGGCTCTCTCTGCTTCTTCTTCGATAGCCTTTTTGCGTTCAATCACCGTCTGAATGGAATACGCAACATTGACTGTCCGCTTGTATTCAACAAGGATTTCCGGCTGTAAGTCCTGTGGCTGAGTGCCAATAAGCTTCAGCTCGTCCGCTATTCTGTCAAGATATGCAGCAACCTGTTCCTTAAGCTTTTTGGTACTTGCTGAAAGCGTTACCGTGATACCGCTTTTTTCGTAGGGAACAAAGTCGATACCCAGACTTTCTGCATACTCGTCATAGTATGCTCTGATTTCCTTATCCTTGTTAGCCTTGATTGCGTTTTCGACAATTGCAATACGTCCCTTGAGGATTGCGTCCGTCTGCTTATAGATATTCGTTACGCATTCGGTATACACTTCCTCAAATCGCTCATACGGCGACATAACTGCACGCTTGACCTCTTTGCGCTTTTCTTCAAGCTCGCTGAAATCTTTGTTCAGATCTGCTCTGAGGCTTTTGATTGCCTTGACTGTAGCGTCGTTACAGTCAAGTGCTAAAACGTGCTGCGTCTTAGCGTCAATCTCAGCTTTGATAAGCTGTAATCTTTCTTCGATTATCGGCAACTGCTTAATTGTGATAATCTGACTTTCCATTATGTGTAGCACCTCCTAATGTTTCTGACATCATTCTGTCTATGACTATCTGTTCTGCGATCAGCATAACAGCATAATCTATCGTTAATCTTGCTCCGCCCGCATCTCCTTCTCTTTCTACGATGCGGAAGAGCTTTGCGTGAGCCTTCGGCAATGCCACCCAGAACTCGCTGTCTGCAACAGCGCCTATTCTCAGCATTACCTGTGTTTTCAGCGACATCGCCATATCTTGACATTCCTTTCCGAATGTGATATACTCATCACAGTAGCACTTTTATATTTATTTCTTTGGCTGTCCTTGTGACAGCCTTTTCCTTTATGCCGATTCCTGTCCGACAACCGTATAGGTCATTCTGTTTATGTCCTTGTACTCGTAGCACTCTGCCGTTTGGTGTTTGCCAACACGGTGAAAGAATGTCACTGTGCATCCTTTTGTGTGAACGTCACAGTGTTCAAAAACGAACTCGCACCAGTTGCCGTAATCGCCATACTCGGTACGGAAGATGTCGCCGGGCTTCATTTCTGCGGCGGTCTTGATAATCGGCTTGTCATATCTAATCATCGTCGTCTTCGTCCTCCTCGCCCTCACAGTCTGTTACATTGATATTGTTCACAATACCGGCCAGTGCACAGGTGATCTTCATTACTTCTTCATAAGTAGTAACGGTTGTGCTAACTTTAAATTTCATTCTATTGGTCCTTTCAAAATAATTTTAACTGTTCGTAATCCTGTCTCCAGTCAACTCCGATATAGTCGAGAACGTGTCCCCAGCCCTGATCATACATCCAAAATTTCCACTCTTTTGGATTGCTTTGATAAAGCCTATCAAATCTATGAGGCCTTTTTTCAAGTTGGATACCGAACCCGCAAAACGAACATCCGGTTCGTTGAGCCCCTGTCGTGAATAATGTTCCGTCGGCCTTACGCTCTATCGTACCGTATATTTCCGGAATGTGAACATTTAAATCAAGCGCAAGTTGCAGAATGTCCTGCCGAGTGAAAATTGCAAACGGAGCTGAACGAATAGTTGATGCTCCGAAGTAATTACAGCCGTTAATCATCAACGACTTTTGCCGTCTGCCTCCTTCTGAAGCCATAAGTCCCAAGAACGGCACGCTGTTATGTTTCTTAGCCCAGTCATCGCAAGGCTTTTCTTTTAGATAGTAGCAGCATTTTGACGATACCTTGAAATCGGGCACCTTATAATTAACGTTTTCAGTATGGTTTTCATAGCCACCGAATAGTTCGAGCCAACGTTGTGATAATTTCATTCGGCTACCTGTGCGATTTCCGCCATATTCTCCTGTTTCGCCGGTTATGATGGCATGTCTGACTGTCTTATTTTGATCTGATGGATTTTGAAGCAACTCAATTTTTGCCGCTATTTCTTTGCTAAGTATCGGATAGCCGAACTCTTTGATTACATCAACTTTGGACTTGTACGGTCGTATAACTTCAACACCAAGTTCTTTGTGAACTCTCTGAATTGATACATCTTCAAGACTTGAAGCAGATATGCCCGGCACAAAGAAGCCGCAATAATCGTTTATGAACTTATAAAGAGTTATGCTGTCCAGTCCACCAACTGAAACATGACAATTCAAATCACGCTTGCCGCACTCTTCTACAAACTCCTTCACCCGAGTGAATGCGTATCTGACCTTGAAATCGTACGGTTGCTTCATTTTGACACGAAAATCGGCGATACGCTTGTCGGCGTTGATAGCGTCCATGCGCTCGATAACATTCATCTGCTTGTCCTTTCTGCAATCTCGCTGTCTATCATCGTTTCATCGTATCCTCGGCTATGCAGAACATCTTTTGCCCATGGACGCTGTTCTTCGCTTTGGTATGCTCTTAACAGACAGTCAAGGCAGTATTTCTGACAGCCATTTGGCAGTACAGTGCCGCACGTTTTGCAATGGTATTTCTTTCTGCGCTGTTCCCGATACTTTTTGTTGCGTTTTCTATTTTGCTCTCTTATCGCTTCGGCGTGTGTTTTTTCGTAGCGTTTCTTGTACACGGTCTTCCGTTTTGCTCGGCAGTCATTACTACACAAGCAATACAGCGGATTTGCCGCTAAAAACGATTTTCCGCACACAACGCAGACTTTTTCAATTTTCATTGTCGTGCCTGCCTATCATGCTTCTGTACCACAGCTGTGCGCAGTAGTCAAAGCCAACCCATACAGCCGCAACAACAAGGATTACAGGGATTATTTCGCCGCCAATGGCATTATAGCCACGTTCGGCAAAGGCAAGCGCTGACAGTGGAACATATACCGCTATGCCCGCAAATGCTGTCACCCATATTCGCAACAACTGCGCAACAACGAAGGCAATCACCTTTTTAATTTTCATCCTTTTTACACCTCTTTCTGCGCCAAAAGCTTAGGTATGCTTGTCCTTTTTATTGCCGCTTCAATCTCGATGATTTTATCACCGAAGATTGAAACTCTCGTCCAGGTGCTTCCCGTAAGTATCGCCGCCTGATATTTTGGATATTTCGCAGGCAGTACGGTATAAAAGCGACCTTGATAAAGAAACTTGCTTGTTACAGGTCTATCCTTTACTTTCGCCATTGCACGCTATGGACGCTTTAGCTCGTAAGCTATCCAAGGCGTTTCTTGCTATGCGTTCAAGGATTTTCGGTGCTTCCTCGGTTCTGCAACAGTAGTCTGTTGCTATTCTGACTTTCGTGTTGCCGATCATAAACTCTTCGGCGATCTGTGGCTCTGTGCATTCCATAGCTGACACCTCCTTTCGTCATTTTATTCGCCGTGAGCTTGCCCTTATGTGAACCGCCCTGTTTTTTCCGCTTTTTCGAGGTTGATGAGGTTTTCATCAGCTCTGCGGCGGAACTCTAACAGCTGTTCTTTAAGCTTCGGGATAAGAGTACGTTCATCATCGCTTAATTCGCCGTCTTCCATAAGAAGCGATAACTGCTTGATTACGTCGTCCATTTCGTAAGTTGAGTTCTGTAATCTCAGTAAGGCTCTTTCGGCAGGCATCTGAGGCGGTGTCTCTCGGCAGTCCTTGCCGAGCGGGCATTCATTAGCGCAGTACCACTGCCGCAGCTCAGGCTCGTTATAAGCGTCTGCCATAAGCGCAACAACAATGTTCGGCGGTCTGTTTATATCCAGCTCGTACTTCTTCAAGCTGTCTTCCGTCACACCTGGGATCACCTCTGAAGCTCCTGCTCGTGTGAACAGTTTTTCGTTAAACTTTGCCGCTCTCATTCGGGCTTCAAAGTATCTGTTTCCGCAAGCTTTTGTCGCCTGTTTCGACATTTAATTTCACTCCTTTCGGTACTATAATTAAAAACAGAAAGTCAAGCATTTTGTGTTTACTTTCTGTTTTCCGCCGGGTAGCTTGTTGGCAACTGAAAATGTCAGCCTTTGGTGTCAACATTCTTACTCGGCGTTTTGCTTAGCTTGAAATTTCAAGGACGCTTGCGATTGCATTTCTCATTCGGTCGCTACTGCGTTTGTTGCACATAAAGCCGTAAAGGCTTCCAACCGGATAACCTATCTCTTTGGCAAGTCGGTCGTACTTCCAACCTCTTATCGCAAGCTGTTTTTTCACTTCCGCTATAAACAAGCGGTTGTCACGCATTTCAACACCCCTTTTCAGACTTTTTTGTAAGGAAACTTGACAAATGAGGTAAAAAGTAATATCATATACTTGTGAGGATATATGATATATACTTTTACTCGATTGCTTGGTTGTAAGGGAAGAGGTCTGTCCTTTTCACTCACATATTGCTCGTCTTTCCGAGCTGTCATCACGCTCCTACCGATTTTTGCGCTTCGTTTGTGGTGAGCCAGTCAACATATGCGCTGGGCTTGATACGCTCAAGCGGGCGGGCTGACGCTCTGCTGTTATCGCTTATGGGTAAGCCATACGGTTAAGCACCTGTTGAGGAATAGGTATCCTGTAGTCGACAATTTGGAAGCGGCTTTCGTCTCGTACCTCCCGATCTTCCGTCGGGTAAACGCACGACCAGCATGTGCGGTTTCATTCTGACTAATTTTATATCCCGGATTTCCTTCCGGCGATCAGCGGGTCTGGGACGGACAAGCTCCGACGGGCTTTTGAATTGTAATTTTTCTTACACGTTTATTATAATTCCGATTTCGGAATTTGTCAATACAAAAAATCTGATTTCGGAATTTTTGTATTGTTCCACAAATTTTCATTTAAAAATTTGTTTATAATTGTATTTTTTTAGAGAGGTAATATGTTTTATAACAGATTAAAGCAATTGTGCAAAAGTAAAAACACAAGCATTACTGCTGTGCTAAAAGCATTAAATATTAGCACATCCAAAGGGACTGCTTGGAAAAATGGCTCGGCACCATCATCAGAAATTGTAATTAAATTAGCGGAATACTTTGATGTTTCGACCGATTTTTTACTTGGTTTATCAGATGAACTACACAGAAAAATCAAATTAAGCGATGTCGATACTATTTTGCCTTCCTATCCAAACGAAAAATTTGTGACAAAATTTGCCGTAACTTTTAAAGATGAAAAAGAAGAACAAATTGGTTTGCTTATGGAACAAGCAAAATCGCTTTCTGATGAAGACCTGCAAAAAGTTATTGAGTATGCTGAGCTGTTAAAGCTCAAGAGCAACGATAAAAAGTAAAAAAAACAGCCCCTAAGAGCTGTTTTACATATATTTAATTTAAAGGAGAAAATTATGTTACATTTAGACACAACTATTATTATCGCTTTAGTGGTGGCTGTCCCCGTTATCTGCCTTATTTGTCTTTATATATCACACAACGTAGCCAACAAAAAAGTGAAGTTTGTTGCAAGCGTAATCACATGGGTTTTCGCACTTCTGATACTCAGCGTTCTTATGCTCAGCCTCGTTCCTATGCCTTACTCAATCTGCACCGTTGTTCTCGTTCTTGCGTTAGCGCTGCTATTCAAAGTAATTATACCTATAACACAAAAAGTTAACGGCAAAAAAGATGAGCAGACTCCCGATGAGCCTGCAAAGAACGATGATAGCATTGAACAGCTTGAAAAGCTCGCTGAATTAAAGGACAAGGGCATTATATCAGAAGAAGAATTTGAACAGAAAAAGGCGGATCTGCTTGCGAAGATATAGAATGTGTTGGAAAACTTGGGAAAAGATATGACTATATGATTTTTTGTGACTATGACTCCTTAACTCATTATTCAGCCGGAGAGTTTTCGAGCAAATATAAAACTGATATTCATGATGCGCTTACACTAATTGAAAAAGACACTAATCTTGATCATGATGATGTCAATAGCTTTCTAAACGCCGATTATAATACATATGTCACAACCAAGGAAGTAATTTTGTATAGGGTCTTTGGAAACTTTCAATTCAACAAAGATAAAAATGTAAGAGGTGCTGGTGCTAATGGTCGTTTTGTTTCAACGGAATTTGCTGAATCGATTATTGATGCCAAAATTCGACTTGCTTTGCTTCCCCATTGGGGAAATACAAGAATGTACGAAGAAAAAATATTGTTAGCAAAAAACGAAACCATAAATTTAGGCGTTGTAGCTCCAACAACTACATTAAGCGGTACCATACTTGCAGGTGGAGCGGATCAAATCATTCTCAAAGCAAACTGGGCTCAAAATCCGCATACTTCTATATTGGGAATCCGGCTGGTTACAACACATCAACTGATTAACCCACCAGAATATTTAAAAGATTTTAAACCAATAATTAACGGAAAAGATACGTTGTATAATTATCCTGGTGCAGTAGCTTGTCCTTATTGCGGAAACTCGTTTGCTAAAAAATTGAACACAACTGAAAGAATACAAGTCACCGGAAGCAAAGGAAACAAATATACTATGCATTATCACTGTGACAATTGCGGATATTACTGGTAAGAAGCAAAGTCTTCAAATACACATTACCCATACGAAAACGGAGCTGCTATGATAAACATATATATAAAATCGTTCAGAAGTTTTCTGACGCTTCTCGAAAATCACTATAATTCTAATTACATATTTCGTGGCGAAAACAGCACTGAATATAAACTCATCCCTAAAATAGGCAGGGAGCCATACACCGAAAAACTTTCAAATGATAAATTTGCTGATAATTTGCAGTCATTGGAAGAAAATACCATGCGTGATTTTGTAAGAATGTCTATTCCTTATTTGGATTTAAGAAATATAAATCACTTAGAGCAATGGACAATAGCCCAACACCACGGATTACCTACTCGTTTTTTAGATTGGACTGAAAACCCTCTTATCGCTGCATATTTTGCAACCGAAAACTCAGGTGAGCGTGATGTTGTAATATATGCTATGGATAAAACCCAATTCAATGTAATATTTGAACAGGAGGATACAGATATTTTCTCGTTGCCTGAAGAAGATAAAGTTGTATTCTACACTCCGAGTTATTTTCACCCAAGAATTATAGCGCAAAAAGGAGTTTTCACAATTCACGCAAGTCCAACTACACCATTAGATAAGACAAGAATAAATAATCGTAACTGCAAAATAGAACGTATAATAATCAAAAATAATATTGTGCCTGAATTCATACACAACTTAGATTGGTTTGGAATTAACCGATCTTTTATATATCCAGGTCTTGATGGATTAGCATATCACTTAGACAGTAAAGCGAAAGGAGAAAGATAGTATGTATGTTCCCATAATGAAAAATCGAACTGTAGAAATGAGTGTTCTTACACAATTGGCAGGTTTAGGTGTTTTTAATAACACAGAAAATGTATTTCCTCTTGTAGAGCTAATTCAAGAAAAAATCAGGACGAATAACAATAATACTTCTATAGATTCGCTGATAGAACTGTTAAAAGATAATTCTGAAATGTCTGTTATGGTTGATTTTTATAAATCAACTAAACTAAACAGCACAACAGATACTATTAGGAATTATGTAACAGCCTCTACTCGTCAGCCTGAATTTTGTATATCTGAAGTGAACAAATTTGGCGAATTTTCAAATAGAGTTGTTCCGGTGATCTCTTATTTATCTGATATAACCCCGCCAATACAAATTGAAACAGACGAAAAGAAACTCAGAACAACATTTCCTAAAATAGCGTTTAGAGTTAAAACACAAGACTTCGATGTTTTATTTCCTATTATAGAAAATATAATAAAGGAAAGTGACTTATTGCTATTGGATATAGAATCTTCTTCGCACACAAACCCTGTGTTTAAAAAAATATATAGAAAAATTTCCGAATCTAAAAAGGATAAAAAGTTCATTTCTATTATTATAAGCGCACACCGTCCGGAATCTTTAACAAACAAGAGCATGGTTAACGGAGAGCCCATAGCGTCTATAGATAATAGCTTAAAAGATATGTACAGTTCTTCCACATTAAATAAGTTTGATGGTTTCGGAGATTACGCAAGTATAGTAGCATCACTTCCTTCTTCCGGTGGAACTATCAGTCCTGCTGGAGTGTATTATTCAAACGAAAACAACTTTTTTGTGTCGTTCACAGGAAGAGCCCCGCTTCTTTCAGAATTTCCCGATTACATTGCTCCTAACATTGTTAATTCCGAATACTGGAGCGAATTTGACGACGAACATCATTCAAAGTGTCCCGGATGCAGAGAAATTTCTTCGATTATGCAAAAAGAAAAGTCAGGTAAAAATCAGGCTCAATGGAAAATGATTGCAATGTCTCATTATATTTACACTCTTTATGAAACCAATGCGTAAAATAAAGCCGTTTTGCAACAGCAAAACGGCTTTATTTTCTTTCATAGAGCATATCTGGTTTAATTCGTGAGGAGAAAAAGGTCTGACAATCAATCGGCACTATTTTTTCAAAATTATCTTTCAAATAGTTCCATTGCTCTTTATACTTGTTCTTTAAAAAATTTCTGTAATATGACCAAATGTTCTTTTTGCGAGAAATATTCAGTAAAAGCTCCTTGTTTTCTGCTTTTCTCTCCAATGGTTTTGCTCCGAGAGATTTTAATATTTTTACTATATCCACGCTTGACAAGCTGTTTATGCAAAACTCAATATCGCAGTTGTTAATAACAGCAGCTTTTCGATAACAGAAAGTCATATTAAAGTTGTTATCACGTTTATATGTGATGATTCCGCATTCCAAAGGAATGAAATTTTGTACTTGCTCATAGTTCTTAGCAGGAACAATTACATAAACTTTTTCAAAAGCCTTCATATAATCTTTCATTTGAGTTTTCAATCGATCATAATTATCATACTCAGTTTTTATCTCATAAGCGCAAAGCTTTCCGTTTATTCTACAAATGTCAATCCTGCTATCCCCTATTGACATTTCAAAAGCAACTATATCATGAATAGCGTCTTTGAGGTGCTTAATGAAATGATATTTGATTACTCTCTCACAATTGTAGAAACGCATTAAAAGATAGTTTATAAATTCATTTGAATTTACTTTTTCTTTCAAAACGAGAATGTCTGGTTTTGTAGTTTTATGAAATGCATATTCAATCTTTTTCCAGCGCATGATTTCAGTATCGTATATGTTGTAATCCTTATTAAGATACTTACAAATATGCAATAGCTCATCGTTGGAATAAGCACTTAAAATCTCTTCGTACATTTCAATCATCCTTGTTACGTTTGATGTAGCTGTATACATCGCACTTTTTTGTATACTTATATATTTTAGTGCATTTTTGCGTTTTCGTCAATAGCTAATTTACGATTAAGTAAAATTGTTTGACTTTTTGTTTCTTTTATGAGATAATAAAAAGCGGAAGCCCTAAGGACTTCCGCTCGATGCAAAGGAGCGCTAATTTTTTGGCTCGATTTCTTTGCGCTCAAAGTCTTCTATATAGCTTTCAAGCGCTTTGAGGCTGACAACATCTAAAGTCTTGACAAGCTCATAGAAGCGTTTTAACAACTCCTCTCGCTCCGAAATGTCCATAATCACACCACCTTCAAGTTTGATATTAACATAAAACTTGAAGAATAGGAGCATTTTGTTATTTTATATCGAAATGCGTTATATCGGAGTGATTAAATGTACAACGAGAAAACAGAAAAATCTTTGTTCTGCGGTACATTTGCCGCTAAACAGCAGAAAGTACAACATAAAATTTTGACTTCCGAATATACCTATTTTAGTCGGAGGGAAAAATGGAACAGTATTGCTTATATCTGCGAAAATCCAGATCGGACATTGAAGCCGAAAATCACGGAGAAGAGGAAACGCTCGCAAGGCACGAAAAAATCTTGCTCGAGCTTGCAAAAAAGAGAGAGTACAACGTCACTCAGATATACCGAGAAGTCGTTTCCGGCGAAACGATTGCCGCTCGCCCTGTCATGCAACAACTACTGTCAGAGGTAGAGCACGGTATATGGAGTGGCGTTTTAGTCGTTGAGGTAGAACGTCTTGCCCGTGGTGACACGATAGACCAGGGCATTGTTGCGCAAACTTTTAAGTACAGCGACACGCAGATAATAACGCCGATGAAGACGTACAACCCGAACAATGAGTACGATGAGGAATACTTTGAGTTCGGCTTGTTTATGAGCCGGCGAGAATACAAGACTATCAACCGCCGTCTTCAGCGTGGAAGGCTCTCTTCAGTAAAAGAGGGCAAATGCGTATGCAGCATCTCTCCTTATGGGTATGATAAAGTCAAATTAAAGGGCGATAAAGGGTTTACGCTGGCACCAAACCCTAACGAAGCCGATGTAATAAAAATGATCTTTGAGTTATATACAAAAGGTGAGCTACAGCCTGACGGCACATATAAAAGAATAGGTGTTGCCTTAATAGCGAGAAAACTTAACGAAATGAAAATACCTGCAAGAAAATCGGAATATTGGGTACCAGCCAGCATAAAAGATATGTTGCGTAATCCTGTGTATGCTGGGAAAATTCGTTGGAATTGGCGATCACAGAGTAAAAGAATGCAGAGCGGAAGCATAAGTATCTCACGTCCACGTTCCGAGGAGGACAACTGCATAATTGTAAATGGCTTGCACCCTGCGCTGATTACAGAAGAAACATTCGATTTAGTGCAAGAATACCTTGCCAAAAATCCACCACGACCAACAAAAAGAAATGCTCCTACCAAAAATCCTCTCGCCGGTATAGTTGTCTGTGCTTTCTGCGGAAGAAAGCTCGTTCGCAGGCCGTATACCTCCGCCTCTTGCCCTCCAACATTGATTTGTTCAGTCCCTCACTGTCCTAACGTAAGCTCATTTTTGCACCTTGTTGAAGAAAGAATACTCAAATCTCTTGAAGAATGGCTTCGAAATTATAAGTTGCAATGGAACTTATCCAACAACAAACCGTCGGAACTCATATCAGAATCCGAGATATTAAGGCAATCACTAAATGACATCAACTCACAGATAACCAAGCTAAACAAGCAAATGATAAAAGCCCACGAATTACTTGAACAGGACATATATACAACGGAGGTGTTCCTTGAGCGTTCACGGGCCATAACAGAACGATTAAATCAGTTGTCATATGACAAGGCGGAAATTGAGAAACGTCTTGGGACAGAAACTATACGTGAAAAAAGTATGAAAGAAATAATACCGAAAGTTGAAAAGCTGTTGGATGTATACCACGAACTGCCGTCTGCAAAAGAAAAGAACGATATGCTAAAAGATGTGTTAGAAAAGGTCGTTTATAAAAAGACACAAAACACTCGTTGGAGCGGATCGCCGGATGATTTTGAGATAACTATATATCCGAAGCTACCGAAATCATAAAAATGTGCGAATTTTCTACCATATATTAGGCACTCATTGACATCATAGCGGTACCGAAGAACTATCCCACCTCGAAATGATAGGCTCTATAGTATCCCAACTCACAACAGGCGAGGGTGCAAAGAGCTTTGACCGATACGGAGTAGGCGCATATTATATGGATCACGCAAATGCGGTTTACCCATCCAATGCCGGCGGTGTGCCGTTTACCGCCGCATACATCCAGAGCAAAGCAGATCCGCTCGCCGATATTCACGAAGATCTTGCGGCGGAGCAGAAAGCCAGAGCTACCTATGACAACATCCTCAGAGTCTGTGACGATCCGGACGTAAGCAATGTGATTAAATTCCTGCGTGAACGTGAAGTAGTGCATTTCCAGAGATTCGGTGAGGTCCTCGATATACTTCAGTCGCAGATAAAGTAAATATAAAAGCTGTGGCAACAATGAAACTGCCACAGCTTTTTCAGCTTGCAGAAAAAGTATGTTTTTTCAAAAAAAGTGCTTGTTCTCAATCCCTATCCCCAAACCCCTTTCCCCGGTAAAGGGGCTATATTACTGGGGCTACCGCCCCTAGACCCTGTCGGGGGCTACGCCCCTGCGACCCCGTTTTTATATAATCAAGAGGTTTATCGACAGTCTGAAAGCTGTGGCAGCAATGAAACTGCCACAGCTTTTTCAGCATACTGCAATGCGTAAGTTTTCGCTAAAACAAAAATAAAGGACACTCGAAAATCGAATGTCCTTTACACTGGTGCGGGAAATGGGACTTGAACCCACACGCCAATACTGACACAAGCACCTCAAGCTTGCCTTGTCTGACTGCGGAACAAGTTCCGCTTCCACGAAATCAAAGATTTCGTACGATTCCAGTGTGGCTTTTTTGCTGATAATGCTTTGCTGATTAGCCGAGATATAAAAATAAAGGACACTCGAAAATCGAATGTCCTTTACACTGGTGCGGGAAATGGGACTTGAACCCACACGCCAATACTGACACAAGCACCTCAAGCTTGCCTGTCTGCCGATTCCAGCATCCCCGCAAATCAGCATAATCTATTATAGCAGAATAAAATCGGTTTGTCAAGCACTTTTTTGATTTTTTTCAAAAAATGTTGTGCTACGACAAACCGACTTGTTTTTAGGTTTATCTGTTACGCATTTTCAGCTCACGGTCGATGGTGCGTTTTGCATCACGCTGAGCCATAGCGTCACGCTTGTCATGCTGTTTTTTACCTTTGCAAAGGCCGACCTGAACCTTCACTCTGCTGCCCTTGAAATAGACGGATATGGGGATAAGCGTCAAACCGTCCTGCTTTACCTGTCCGAGCAGCTTCATTATTTCACGCTTGTGCATAAGCAGTTTTCTGGTTCTCAGCGGATCCTTGTTGAATATGTTGCCCTTTTCGTAAGGCGAGATGTGCATCTGCTTGATAAATAATTCGCCGTTGTCGATAGAAATCCAGCTGTCCTTCAGATTAAGTCCTCCGTCACGGATAGATTTCACCTCGGTGCCGGTCAGCTCTATTCCTGCCTCGTAGCTTTCAAGGATGAAATAATCATGCCTTGCCTTTCTGTTGTCTGCAATCGTTTTAAGTGCCGTTTTCTCCATTGTAACCTCTCTTTTCTTATATATAAAGGTATGATCGGCAGTGCAAAATGCCGATATTCGTTTTCTTAAATAAGTTATAAATACTATTTTACTATAAAACCGGTATTTTTGCAAGCGAATTTACATTCACATTGTAAAAAATTCCTGCATTTTGCAATAACACGAATAAAATCTTGCGGAAATGCACATTGAAATGCGTAGTTTTGAGTTTTTTAAACTTTTTTATGAAAATTTTAAAAAAACTATTGCAAATTTTGCGTATATGTGGTATACTTTTTCTTGCAGTTTAAAAGCAATAACGGCTTTAGTCACAGAGAATGCAGTAAAGCTTACCGATGAAGTCGGTTTTCTCACAAATTATTATATGAAACGCAGAAAAACCGTGTTTATCCGTAAAACCAATGTATATCACACTTGAGCCGAAAATATCAGGAGGATTTAACAATGGCGTTAAAAAATCAGTATCTTATCGACCTGCTCGAAACAGTCAAGAAAAGAAATGCAGGCGAGCCCGAATTCATTCAGGCAGTAACAGAAGTTTTCGAGAGCCTTCAGCCCGTAGTTGAAAAAAGACAGGATCTCGTTGACGCAGGCGTATTTGAGAGAATCGTTGAGCCTGAAAGACAGATCATGTTCCGTGTACCCTGGGTAGACGACAACGGCAAGACTCAGGTAAACAGAGGTTTCAGAATTCAGTTCAACTCGGCAATCGGACCTTACAAGGGCGGTATCAGACTTCACCCCTCCGTATATCTCGGTATCATCAAGTTCCTCGGCTTTGAGCAGATCTTCAAGAACAGCCTTACAACACTGCCTATGGGCGGCGGCAAGGGTGGTTCTGACTTTGACCCCAAGGGCAAGAGCGACGGAGAGATTATGCGTTTCTGCCAGAGCTTTATGACAGAGCTTTGCAGACATATAGGTCCTGACTGCGATGTTCCCGCAGGCGACATCGGTACAGGCGGACGTGAGATCGGTTATATGTTCGGTCAGTACAAGAGAATGAGAAACGAATTCTCAGGCGTTCTCACAGGTAAGGGTCTGACATACGGCGGTTCACTTGCAAGAACAGAAGCTACAGGCTACGGTCTTTGCTACTTCACAAACGAAATGCTCAAGGCTAACGGCAAGAGCTTCGACGGCAAGACAGTTGTTATTTCAGGTTCGGGCAACGTTGCTATCTACGCTACAGAAAAGGCTACACAGTACGGCGCTAAGGTAGTTGCACTTTCTGACTCAAACGGCTACATCCACGATCCCGACGGTATCGAGCTTGATGTTGTAAAGCAGATCAAGGAAGTTGAGAGAAAGCGTATCAAGGAATACGTTAACAGAACATCACATAAGAATGTTACATATACAGAAGGCTGCTCAGGCATCTGGACAATCAAGTGCGACATTGCACTCCCCTGCGCTACACAGAACGAAATCAACGGCGAGTCAGCTCAGGCTCTCGTAAACAACGGTTGCTTTGCAGTTGCAGAAGGTGCTAATATGCCCTCTACTCCCGAAGCTATCGAGGTTTACCTTTCAAACGGTCTTCTTTACGGACCTGCTAAGGCTGCAAATGCCGGCGGTGTTGCTACATCAGGTCTTGAAATGAGCCAGAACTCAATGCGTTACAGCTGGACATTTGAAGAAGTTGACGCTAAGCTCCACGATATAATGAAGGAAATCTTCAAGCAGTGCGACACAGCCGCTAAGGAATACGGCTTAGAGGGTAACTACATGGCAGGCGCTAACATAGCAGGCTTCTTAAAGGTAGCTGAGGCTATGAAGGCTCAGGGTTGTGTATAATAATCCGATTTCACTAAAACTACTCCCTTAAAGGAGGGCTTTATATGAAACACGGTACTTTATCTCAGGGCAAAAAGAGTACGGCTGACCCTAAAACCTCGCTTGTCAGAAATGACGGAAGCGTTAAGCGTACCGATAATCTTTCCGAAACGGGGTTGGAGTTTCACAAACCGTTTACTCATCAGAAGCCCGATAAGGATAACAAGTAAATAAATCGACCTCCGCATTATTAAGCAATGCGGAGGTTTTTATCTGCGTTATTTGAAAATACCGCCCTGCGTTTTTATACACAGGGCGGTATTGCTATTCAGAAATTTTCTGTAATGCTCTTTGCAAGCTGTTTTATTTCGGGAACGTCTGCCGCTTCCCACAGTCTTATACTGCAATGAAGAATACCGTTCTTCTTATAGAGCATTCCAAGTCGGTGGCAACGCTCGGTGTTGTCTACAACCTGAACTATCGGAGTAACATCGGGTGTATCATCAAGTATATCAGCCTTGCTGTGCGTTACCGCCTCATACCACTGCGGCGTGGTAAACTTTTCACACGGGAAGGCACTCAGCAGCTTATCGTTCTTGTCTATAAGAAGTCCCATCGTACCGGGTGCTACAGGCTTGTTCATACTCTCCGAAATGACACGGAACATATGATAGTTCCAGAAATCCGCACAGTATGCGTTTTCTATAGCATTACTGCCGTCGGTTATAACCATAGCCTTTTTGCCGCTCGCTATAAGCACTTTCGCCTTTTCAACGCTGTCTGCAAAAATCAGTTCGTCATCGGCTGTCTTTATGCCGTTTTCGGTAATTTCAACATCTGTCTGCGGATAAAGCCAGAATACATAGCTGTTGTGCAGTTCGCCCATAGCAAGTGTAATGACGGCTTTCTGCGGTTTTGTGATACCGCTGAAGTCGGGAACGAATGTGCCGACAGATGTAAGGCGTGCATCCGATGAGGTAAACTCAACACTGCCGTTTATATCAAGCTCATCGCTTATGAGTGAATACTGCACCGCTCCGCTCTTTATCTTACCTTTACCGTATGACGAAAGAAGAATCTCTACAGACGGTTTTTCTTCTGCACCGAAAACATACTTTTTCGTCTTTGCAAGCAGTACGTTACTGTCGCAGAAGCCTCTCCAGTCCTCGGGCGTTATAAAGCCCTTCGATTGCATAAAGGCATTAAGCACGCCGACAAGCGAAACTCCCTGTCCGTTGAAATCCTGCAGATCGAGAAGCTGAAAGCCGCTGAGTTCGGAAGAACGCAGAGCCGTTTCAATTTCGTCCTTATAGCACTGCGTACAATGTGCGCCGACCGCCTCGAAGAAATCTCTCCACTGCGTGTAAAGTCCATTTTCTTCAAGCCTTTCTCTGAAAATATCGAGATAGCGAGGAACGAGAGGACCTGTGTACATTTTCATCTCATCAAAATCAGGGAAATAATCATACTGTCCGACCTCGTGTGATATTACCGGCTTGTGCGGAATATAACTGCCGTCTGCGGCGCTCAGCTTTACCGTCTTTACCCCTGTGCCGTACTGAATCTGTATCGTATCTCCGCCCTCGTTCTCCGAGCCGTTTTCGCCTCTGATTATCGCATCATAATCGTAAGCGGTATTCGGCTTGTCCGTCTGGATATGACCGAGAGGTGCGTCACACATAGCATAAGAGCCTCTGAAAAGTCTGTCACGGGAAAGTCTTACTCCTGCGAAAAAATCCTCCTGCGGAATTTCGGCAGGCCAGAACTGGAAATTGTTTGAGCCGCTTGTAAAGAAGATTGAATGATTTTCACGGCGAAGAATGTCGATTATCTCTCCGAGCCTTTCACGGCTGCCCCAAAGCTCGTTTCCGAGCGACATCATAACAAATGAAGGGTGGTGGGAAAAATCTTTTATAATACGGATACCCTCGTTTATAAGGTAGTCCTGTTCTTCCTCGTTATAACCGTCCTCGCCCTTTGCGGCAATCGTTCCCCAGAAAGGAAGTTCCGGCTCCATATAGATACCAAGCTCATCTGCGGCGGTAAATGCGGCATCGGGAGGACAGCAGGTGTGGAAACGGTAATGGTTTATACCGTAGCTTTTGGCGATTTTAAGACGCTCTTTCCAATCGTTAACATCACAGGGAGCATAAGCGGTAAGCGGAAAAATCATTCCGTCGTGCTTTCCTCTGAGAAATGCCTCACTGCCATTTACGAGCAGTTTCCTGTCGATATTCGAGAATGTCACAAAGCCGAACGAGGTATTGAATATATCTTCACTGCAACGTAACTCAAGACTGTAGATATTGCGTTCAAATTCATCCCACAGCTGAGCATTTTCAAGCCTGAACTCAGCTTCAAAAGTATCTCCGTCAGCTATGATATTAGCTTTAAGCACACGGATTCCGTCCGGTGCTGTAACGGTCGCAGTAACAACGGCATTGTCCGCACCGCTGGCCGTGCCTCTTACCGATAAACTGCCGTCAGCAGATGCGATAACTCTTACATCGGAAATGTAGCTCTTGGGATAGATTTCGATATTCATCTTTCCTACAATGCCCAGCCAGTTTGTCTGGGTATCCGGACTTGTCATGTGACCTCCGCCCGTTTTATATCCGACATTTGCAACACGGATAACTATTTCGTGCGTGCCTGCGGTCATATATGAAGAAATATCATAGCGGTGCGTACTGCAAAGGCTGTCGCAGGTACCTACTTCCGCACCGTCAATATACAGCGTGCTTACTCTGGTGCGTTCAAGCGTGAGTATTGACACCAAGCCCGTCATATCGCTTTCAAGGGTACACGAACGTCTGAACCACGCATATCCCGTGAATGTATATTTATCGGTAAGGTATCCTTCGTCCCTGTTCTTGTTCTCAGCCACCTTTGCGGCATCTGACAGCGTATCGGGAAGAATTATGCTGTCGTTGTAATTATCCGGAAGCGAGATACGGTTATTTTCGCTTATGAAAAGTTCCCACTTTCCGCTGATGTCTATCGTATTTATCATAGCTGTTTTCCTTTCGTGTGAACGTTTACATTCTTTGACTATGATACTATAAAGAAGCAACGCTGTCAATAGACGACGGGGAAGAAAATATTAAAAATAATCCGCAGAATTTAAATTCAGTTAACAAACGTCGAATATAATACAGGTACAGGGTGAGGAAAAGCCCTATAAATGTTGCTATCTTCGTTTTCATATATTTCCCCAAAGCATTGATGCCCGGCTGTAAAAGGTCGGGCATCAATGTTTTTTATTTATTGATTATTTTCAGCGGAATAGTCCTTCCACATTTCAGTTACGTTTCCTTCGCCGTTATGCTTCGCATAAATATCTCCCATAAGCATAGCGTATGTATAATCGCCGCACTGCCACACCTCACGGTAGCGTTCACGCACCTCCATCACAATACCTTTTCCGAGAGCCTCCGCAATATAGATATTATTCTCGTCAAAGCCGGCGATTATCGCAATGTGACCGTCACAGCCGATAAGATCGCCCACCTGCAATATTCCGCTTCGCATTACCTCCTCGTCAAGCCATACACGCTCTCCGAAATCGGAATATTCATCGTCATAGCCGGGAGTATCCCCTGCGCCGACATCGCCCAGCGGAACACCGCCGTTATACAGGCACCACGAAACAAATCCGGAACAGGTCATGCCGTTTGCATATTTCGCACCGGGAATAAGTCCGAATGCGTCCTCCCAGTTTGTGAGCGGTTCTCCCCACGTTGCAGGTCCGTATAATATGCCTTTCTTATCAAGAATATCAAACTTACTGTGGGTAAGATAAAGTCCCTTGTGATAGAATCTGCCCTCGCCGTCACAATACGGTCTTTCGGGCTGTGGATCAAGCCTGCCGTTTTCATAGAAATACGGTATCTTGTAATTGAATTCAAGCGGAATAAACCTTGCCGCCGCAACTACGCCTGCTCTTGTTCCGTAGCCTGCGGTATTTACACGGCTCTCAAGCACAGCGTCGATCATACTGCCCTCCGCCTCACTGTATTGACCGGGCTGAAGAAGCGGCTTTGTTGCAGTGATCTTCGGCGCTCTGAGTAAATCCGTGACCGTTATTTCTATACTGTCTGAAATGCTGTCCGATACGCTTGCTGTTATTGTCGCCGTACCCGCTTTCAGAGCGGTAATCACACCGTCCTTGACACTGACCGTTTTCGGTGCGGAGCTGTTCCACTTTACCGACTTTTCGCTGTCTGTGGGATTACCGATAGTTTCAAAAGCGGTTGTAAGCGTACCTGTCATTCCGACATTCAAATATGTATCGGTTTTGTCTATTGTGATTTTGGTTACTGCATCAACGTTTACTGTAAACTCATCACTCTGCACGGCTTTTCCGCTGTCGTTAGTCACGGTTATAATGTAGCTTCCTTTTGGCAGAGATAATACCGCTTTTCCGCCTTCAAGCCTTTTCCTGTCACTATCGCCGTTATATGAATAATACAACCCGTCCGTTGTACCGTCCTCGTTTCTGCATTCTATTGCTACATTGCGTGTGAAGTCTGCATTCAGTTCTTCCGCTGCCGATACGGATATGATTCTCGGTACAGGCTTTATTTCTGTTGCTGTCAAAGACGGCTGTACTTCGCTAGAAGGTCTGTTAGGTCTGTTTTGATTCATTTGTGTCATAGCATAACCGCAGAAAAGCATTATCCCCGTACAAAAGGCTATCACGACCGAAAGAAAAACTATGCAGAAATCCCGCAGTCGTCCTTGTTTACGCTTTTTATGCCCGTTTACAGCCGTTAAGGCGTTTTTTTCACAGACAGAAACAGAAATATTTTTTTGAGCGTTGTTACTTACCGTTTTAGCTGATGCAGATGAAGATAAAGATGTCATGGCGTTTACCTTTTGATTCTTGATTTTATGATTTTTCGGATTTTTAATATAAATAACTGTTTACTTGAGTATAGCATTTAAATTTTGAAAAATCAACTGAAAAAAGGTTACAATTTGGTTACAATTTTTGCATATATTGTCGAAAAAACAGTATTGCGTATTTTTCGAAAAATTTTTTCAAAACCTCTTGACTTGGAGTGAACTCCATGTGATACAATACGGTTGTAACAGGAAAGCAACGTGCTGTCCGTCTTATAGCGGCAGACGCATACTAAAAAGGAGAATAACAATGTATCTTGAAAAAATCAACTCACCGTCGGATATAAAGAAGCTGAGTGTTGACGAAATGAAAAAGCTGACGCAGGAAATGCGTGACGCACTTATATTCAAGCTCAGCCGTCACGGAGGCCACTGCGGTCCCAATCTCGGATTTGCGGAGGCAACGGTCGCTCTGCACTATGTATTCGATTCACCGACAGACAAAATAGTATTTGATGTATCCCACCAGACATACTGCCACAAGATGCTCACAGGCAGAAAGGACGGTTTTCTTTACGAAGAGCATTTTGACGATATTTCGGGCTACTCAAATCCTGCCGAAAGCGAACACGACTTTTTCGTCATCGGTCACACCTCAACTTCTGTAAGCCTGGCACTCGGTCTTGCAAAGGCAAGGGATTTAAAGCACGAAAGCGGAAACGTTATTGCGGTAATAGGCGACGGTTCGCTCAGCGGCGGCGAAGCTCTTGAGGCTATCGACTACGCAGGCGAATTTGACGGAAATCTTATCGTTATTATAAACGATAACGATATGTCTATCGCTGAAAACCACGGCGGTATGTACAAAAATCTCAAGGCTCTGCGTGAGGGCAACGGAAAAGCCGATACGAATCTGTTCACAGCTATGGGTCTTGACTATGTGTTCGTAAAGGACGGCAACAATATTGAAAGTCTTATCGCCGCTTTCAGTAAGGTAAAGGACAGCAAGCGTCCTGTCGCAGTGCATATAGTTACCGAAAAAGGAAAAGGTCTGTCTTTTGCGGAAGAAAACAAGGAGGACTGGCACTGGCATATGCCGTTTGACGTTGAAACGGGCAAGGCAAAGTACAATTATGACGGCGAGGATTACGGCGACCTTACAGCTAAGATGCTTCTTGAAAAAATGAAGAAGGACGAAAGCGTATGCGTTCTGACCTCCGGTACTCCCACAGTAGGCGGCTTCTGGAAAGGCAGAAGAGATGAGGCAGGCAGACAGTTTATAGATGTAGGAATTGCGGAAGAAAATGCGGCGGCTATGGCTTCGGGAATTGCAGCAGGCGGCGGAAAGCCTTTGTACACAGTATACAGCACATTTATACAGCGTACCTATGACCAGATCTCGCAGGATATATGCATAAACAACAGCCCCGTTGCGATAAGCGTATTCGCAGGCTCTGTCTACGGTATGAGTGATGTTACCCATCTCGGACTCTATGACATTCCTATGCTTTCAAACATTCCGAATCTTGTTTATCTTGCTCCCGCAACAAAGGAAGAATATCTTTCTATGCTTGACTGGGCAATCGAACAAAGTAAGTATCCCGTTGCGGTGCGTGTACCGGGCGGTGCTGTGATTTCGGACGGCAAGGAAGTTAAAAGCGACTGGTCGGATATAAACAAGTACGAGATTACAAAAAGCGGCTCAAGAATAGCAGTGATAGCGCTCGGCACCTTCTATCAGCTCGGTGAGAAAGCGGCAAAGCTAATCGAAGAAAAGACAGGCACCGCTCCCACTCTTATAAGTCCCCACTATATCACGGGAATTGACAAGGATATGCTTGAAGACCTCAAGAAAAACCACGATGTTGTGATAACTCTTGAGGACGGAATTCTTGAGGGCGGTTTTGGCGAAAAGATAGCACGTTTCTACGGCAGCAGCGATGTTAAAACACTGTGCTTCGGACTTGAAAAGAAGTTCTACGACAGATACGATGTAAACGAGCTTATGTATAAGGCGCATCTGACTCCCGAACAGATAGCAGAAGACACGATTGCTCTTCTGAAGTAATTCTATATAACCACAGCCCGTAACGGTCATACCGCTGCGGGCTGTTTCTATTTCAGAATAAAAAAATATCTGTATCCGCCGTCACGGGAGGCAGGTTGATATAATGTGCTCTCACCCTTTGTCAGTTTCCACTGTTTGTTATAGCGTTCCTCGGCATACAAGGCAATAAAGCCGACAGTATCATCGGTTACCTCCGTTATCTCAAAACTGTGCTTTCATTTCTCAAAGGCGATAACTTTTCCGACAAAGCAAGGTACTTTCTGTTTTTCGGATTTTTGTATCTTCAGTTTTCCTGTGCGGAAATCTATCTCCCACAGTTCTTCCTTTATTATAAGTTTCATATTCCCCGTAACACTTTCTGAAAATTTATCGTTTAGCAAATTATACCATATTTGCTTTTGATTTTCAAGTGTTATATTCCGATTTTTGTAAATTTTTCACTTGTGTATTGAATGATAGCAAAAATCATGATACAATGTTCTCAACACAACACAAACTGCTTTCGGTGTTGTTCAATTCTTCTTTTTCCTCTGTTATAATAAGGACAACAAAGAAAAAAGGAGGCTGTGAAAATGAACACAGACAAAATTTATGCGGAACAGCTCGCAAACGAATACGCACCCAAGGACACCTCAAAGGTAGTCGCACTGAGAAAGCTTGACGCCAAAGCAAAGATGCCGGCTACGGTATTCACCTACACGCTCGGCGTTATATCGGCACTCATATTCGGTACCGGTATGTGCCTTGCGATGAACGTAATCGGCTCAGGCAGTGCCGCAATGACCACACTCGGAATAATCATCGGAATTATCGGAATGATAGGCGTCAGCGTCAACTATCCGATATACAAGAAGATGCTTGCAAGCGGAAAGCAGAAATATGCTTTTGAAATCATACAGCTTGCTAAAGAGATAAGCGACAAGCAATAACCGTGCAAAAGTTCAGGGGGATTTTTGAAGCGGTTTTCAGGCACTCCGTTACATTCCTTTTGCTTACTTCAATGCCTGTAGCAGCCGCACTGATTTATGTATTCGCAAATGGAAAAAACAAAAGTACAGCGGCATATATTGTATACTTACTGTCAGCTTACTGCCTCACTTCGTGTATTGCTTCGGCAAAGGATATGATATGTCAGATAAAAACAGTAAAACAAAAGCTGACGTATAAAGGCAGAATTGCCGGAAAACTCCGTTCATCAAAGCTTATATGCCGTTATCTTGACAACAGACATTTCAGAGGCGAGGCAGGTATTTATATCAGCCTTGCCGCTGATATGCTGTATACGGTTTTCCGTGCGGTTACAGGCATAATCTACGGTTCGGCATGGTTTTTATCACTTGCGGCTTATCACGCAGTACTCGGTCTTATAAGAGTTTATCTCGCATTTTCGTACAGGAAGGCTGAACGTACCGCTTATAAAGAAAAAAGTATATTCGCATTCCGCCGCTACAGGAAAACGGGTATAATGCTGTTTTTTCTGAACATTCCAATGGGCAGTATGATTTTGCTTATGATACATACAAACTCAGGATTCAGATATCCCGGATATATCATATATCTGTCAGCAATGTACACTTTTTATACCGCAATCACAGCAGTTATGAATATCGTCAGATACCGCAAGCTCGGAGATCCCGTGCTGTCGGCGGCAAAAGCGGTAAACCTTGTATCGTCTGCTATGTCGGTACTTGGTCTGCAAACCGCAATGATAGCGGTATTTTCCGAACAGGGAGAAGATTTCCGCAAGATAATGAATACCGCAACGGGAACAGGCGTATTTATTATAACCGTATCGGTTGCCGTGTATATGATTGCACATTCGGCAGTTGAACTCAGAAACGAAAGGGCAGGAAAACATGACAAAATCGGAGAGTAAATATTTCAGCACAGCCGCCCGTATGGATGAGGCTTTTCTTTCCATACTCGAAAAGAAAGACCTTGAATATATAACGGTAAAAGAAATCTGTACTGCCGCAGGCGTTAACCGTTCAACATTCTATCTTCATTATGAAACGATAAACGATCTGCTTGAAGAAAGTGCACAGCATATAAAAGACAGTTTTTTGTTGTATATGGGCAAAGACCCCAAACACATCATCGGCAGTATAGATAACACTGACAACAGTAATCTGTATTTTCTCACCGACGAATATTTACTGCCGTATCTGAATTTCACCAAAGAACATAAAAAACTGTTCTGCACTATCATAAACAATCCCGTTTCGCTTAAAATGGATAAATCGTATATGCTTATGTTCAGGCGTATATTCAGTCCGATACTTGAACGTTTCGGTATTCCCGAAGAAAACAGAGAGTACATGATGGCTTTTTATATACACGGAATGATAGCAATTATAACACAATGGCTGAAAAACGACTGCAAAGAACCTGTTGAAAAAATAAGTGCTCTAATGCGTAGTTGCGTCGGAAGTGTAAAAGACAAACAGAAATAAAGAAACACGCCCCGATTTTAAGTCGGGGCTGTTCGTTTTATCAGGAATACTTTTTATAAAGCAATTCCGTCAGCTTTATAATATCCGAACGTGTATTGAACACCGACGGTGCAAGCCGTACCGTCCCCGTTTCAAGCGTACCCTGCTTTTTGTGGGCAAGGAAGTTGCAGTGAAGCCCACCACGCAGATAAAACCCGTTTTTCGACAACATATCGGCTGTGACCGAGCTGTTTTCATCTCCCGCCGTAAAAGATACCACAGGGAGAGATTTTACGTTTTCCGGACGGTAGACCCTGATTTTCCCGATATTTTCAACACGCTTTATAAATAAATCGCACAGCGACATTTCGTGAGCGTAAATCCTGTCGATGCCTTTTGAATTTACAAATTCCACTCCCCTGCCGAGTGCGATAGCACCGGGAGTATTTATCGTTCCGCTTTCAAAGCTGTCGGGCAGAAAGTCGGGCTGGTCGATTTCTCCGCTTGCACTGCCCGTTCCGCCCTCTATAAGTGTGCTGAGCGGATATTTTCCGTCAGTCACAAGCACTCCCGTACCCATAGGACCGTAAAGTCCCTTATGACCGGGTGCGCATATAATATTGATGCCGTCCGCCAGATTAAGCGGTATAACGCCTGCCGCCTGAGCGCAATCGGCGATAAGACATATATTGTGCTTCCTGCAAAGCTCCGCAATTCTGGCAAGCGGAGTCACTCTGCCGTTTACGTTACATCCTGCGGTCATAATGACCACGGCAGTGTCACGGCGGATTTGCTTTTCCACAGCCGACAGCAGTTCATCGTCACTGCCGCCGCTGTCGGCTATGCTGTAATTTATCCGTTTTTGTTTATACAGTGCGTGAAGCGGCCTTATTACCGAATTATGCTCAAGGTCGGACGTTATCACATGGCAATGCCCTTTTGCATTGCAAACGCCCTTGAGCGCAAAATTTATTGCATGGGTACAGTTGAGCGTGAAAACCGTATTTTCGGTTTCACCGCCGAAAAATTCCGCACATTTCTCCCTTGCGTAAAACACCTGCCGTGAGGTTTCGAGCGAAAGCCTGTGACCCGACCTTCCGGGATTTGCCCCGTAGTCGTACAGCGCCTTTTCCGCCGAATGAAGCACCGAAACGGGCTTTGGATAGGTGGTGGCGGCATTGTCAAGATATATCATCCGGCATCACCGCCGTTTCTTATCTCCATACAGTTAAGACCGCCCAGCGACAGCAGACGGCAGGTCTTGTCGGGATCGTGTTCCGTGTAAATTCCGAACCTGCAGCCCTTTGAAGTGGTGATTTTTCCCGTAGTAGATGATATTTTATAGCCACTGAGGATTTTTCTTGCTTTTTCGGCGGCTGTAGCCGAACGTAAAACAATAAAATACATAATCAGTCCCTCGTTTCCGTATATTCACTGCTTCAATATATGCCGCAGGAAGCGAAAGAGTGATGATAAGCAAAGCGGCAAAAAAGCGGAAAAGCAAAATTATTTTCCGCTTTTTCGGCTTTATAAAGCAAAATACGACCGTTTCCCCATACTTATTATTCTTGACAATATCGTTTTTATGTTGTAAAATATATGTTGAATGTGGCAGTAACCGCTTTCCGCTTTTTTTCACGGTGACAGCGTGACAGATTTTCCATGCAGGCTCGGCAAATGATTTTAAGCGGAATGAATAACGGATTTATTTTAAGTAAATTATAAAAACAAAAGAATAACGGAAAAGCGGCTTTAAGAAATTATATATTTTCCTTTTACTTCAGCATAAAATTTCGATAGCACGAATACGGTACTTACAAGGTAAACGTTCAGTTACGATAAGAGCAACACGTTTATTGTACTCAGGACGACATATTGACAATGCCGCTTACGGCAGGAATGGCTGTATCAGTGATACAGGCTTAGCTTCGCTTTGGCTTTTGCAGGGAGAGGTGTGTCTTTTTGCAGGAGCGTACAAGCGCTTTTGATTTTTTGCCGTAAAAGCTGTGGACGAAATTATATACCGCCGCTTTTCCGTACAGAACCGCCGACGAGGGCTGTATGTCATACATAAAGATAAAAGGACAACACCTGTCGGCTATTCGGAAGGATGGTATACTGAATGGGAATTATTGACTCAAAGAACTTACTGACGGCGACTGAAAACATAAAGCCGAAGGCTACAAAGCCTTACTCAAAAAGAAGAAAGAATCCTTTTGCAAAGCAGTTCAAGCTGACCGACAGGAACGCCCCTAAGGACGCTTCCGCAAGCGAATCGCTTACAGGGATTTTAAATGCAAAGCCTGCAAATAAAACAGTTCTGACCGACAACAGACAGCAGGGCAAAAAGCCAGTGCTGACTGACAGAAGAGCATCTGAAAGCAAAAAGCCGGTACTTACCGACAACAGAAGTCAGAACAAAAAGCCCGTGCTGACCGACAATAAAAGCAGTGAAAAGAAAAGTATGTCCGCAGACGGCAGAAATGATAAAAAGCCTGTTCTTACAGACAACAAGCCACATCATAACAATAACAAGCAGGAACCGAGAAAGCAGGAGTATCCTTCTTTCTTTGCGGAGGACGAAAAGAAGAGCGGCAGAAAGACACCCGTAAGGATTATGTCGCTCGGCGGCGTAAACGAGATAGGCAAAAACATCTACGTCTACGAGTGCTGTAACGATATATTCATCATAGATTGCGGACTTGCTTTTCCCGATGACGATATGCTCGGTGTTGACCTTGTTATCCCCGACTTCACCTATCTTGAAAAGAACAGGGAGAAGATAAGGGGCATTGTGCTGACGCACGGCCACGAGGATCATATAGGCGCACTCCCCTACTTCCTTAAGAAGATAAACGTACCCGTATACGGCACAAGGCTGACGCTCGGACTTGTCGAGGGAAAGCTCCGTGAGCATGGAATACTGTCGCAGTGTTCGCTGAACGTGGTCGTGCCCCGTCAGAATGTCAGAATGGGCTGTATGAGCGTTGAATTTATCAGAGTGAACCACTCTATCCCCGATGCCTGCGCAATGGCAGTGCATACGCCTGCAGGCGTGATAGTGCATACAGGCGACTTCAAGGTTGACTATACGCCTATCGAGGGCGGTATAATTGACCTTGCAAGATTCGGTGAGCTTGGAAACAAGGGTGTTCTCGCACTGCTTTCGGAAAGTACAAACGCAGAGCGTCCGGGCTATACGGCTACAGAAAGAAAGGTCGGAGAGAGCTTCAAGAGTCTTTTTGCAGGAGCAGAGGGCAAGAGAATAATTGTCGCTACATTCTCCTCAAACATTCACAGAATACAGCAGATTATAAACAATGCGGAAAGCTGGGGCAGAAAGGTCGCCGTTTCGGGCAGAAGTATGCTCAATGTGCTTACTACCGCAATTGAACTCAATTATATAAAAGTACCTCAGGGTATGCTTGTAGATATAGAAGATGTCAACAAATATCCTCCCGAAAAAATGGTAATTATCACAACGGGAAGTCAGGGCGAACCGCTTTCCGCGCTTTCGAGAATGTCATCGGGAGATCACAGACAGGTATCTATAACACCGAGCGATCTTATCATTATTTCGGCTACTCCGATACCCGGCAACGAGAAGTTTGTCGGAAAGCTTGTAAACGAGCTTATGAAGCAGGGTGCAGAGGTAGTATACGAGGCTATGTACGAGGTACACGTTTCGGGTCACGCCTGCCAGGACGAGCTTAAAATGATGCTTGCGCTGACAAAGCCGAAATTCTTTATACCGATACACGGCGAATACAAGCATATGAAAAAGCACGAGGGTCTTGCAATAAAGATGGGCATACCCGAGAAAAACATATTCCTTCTGAATATCGGTCAGGTGGTTGAAACCGACAGTGTTGAAATGAAGGTAGTAGGTCAGGTGCCTGCAGGAAAGGTGCTTGTCGACGGTCTCGGAGTGGGAGATGTCGGCTCGGTCGTACTGCGTGACAGAAAGCATCTGTCCGAGGATGGTCTTATTGTTGTTGTAACCACTATCAACCGTGAAACAGGTATGGTAGCGGCAGGCCCCGATATAGTATCAAGAGGATTTGTATATGTAAGGGAATCCGAGGAGCTTATGGACGACGCTAAACAGCTTGTCAAGAAAACGCTCCAGACCTGTGCAGACAGGAACATCAGAGAATGGGGCAATATAAAGTCTAACGTAAGGGATGAGCTTGGCAACTTCATATTCCAGAGAACCAAGAGAAGTCCTATGATACTGCCTATCATAATGGAAGTGTAAAATAACGGAATACAAAGGAGGCGCAAAAGGTGAAGAATTTTTATCGTGACGGCGGACTTGTAATATCGGTTTCCGCGCTGGTTATCGCACTGGTAATAATCCAGGGATATATTTACACGAAGGACATCAATGTATTCTGGCTGTCTGCGCCTTTTGTTGTGCTTATCGGCGGTTTTGCGATAGGAAAACTGATACAGGTCACAAGAAAAACATTCCAGTATTATGCACGAATAGACGATGAGCTTGAATCGAAAATGCATATGTCCGTGCATAGCTTTCCTATGTCCGCCGTTATAATCGACAGTGCCGGAAGAATAGTCTGGACAAACGGAAAGTTTACCGAGGAATTCCCCGACTGTTGCGAATACGGTATGGAACTGTCAAATATAACCGATATTCCGCCTGCCGATTTCTTCACCGATGACGGAATAACCGTCAGATACAAGGACAAGGTATATAAGGTTTTTGCAAGAATACCCGATGAGGACGAAGCAAAGGAGCTGACGCTGTTATTCTTCAAGAACATAACCGACATAACCGCTCTTGAAACAGAGAAAAAGCTGTCACAGCCCGTTGTCATACTGTTTATGGTAGACGGCTACGAGGAGCTTATAAGCGGTTGCCTTGAAAGTGAAAAGGCTCACGTTTCGGTACAGATAGACAAGCTGCTCGAAGATTTTGCGGGACAGACGACAGGCGTACTCAGAAAGAATGCGTCCGACAGATTTATAGCCGTAATAGAAGAAAGACACCTGCAGGAAATCCTGCGTAACAAGGTCGAAATTCTCGATAAAGTAAGAGAAATTTTCGTAAATGACCGCCTTAACGTAACAATGTCGATAGGTATCGGCAGAACAGGTAAAACGCTGAAAGAAAGCGAACAGTTCGCACGTCAGGCGCTTGAAATGGCACTCGGACGAGGCGGCGATCAGGCGGCTGTAAAGACGGACAACGGCTTTGAGTTCTACGGCGGTGTTTCAAAGGGCGTTGAGCGTCACACGAAGGTCAAGACACGAATCATCGCAAACTCACTGCTTGAGCTTGTTGACAATGCAGACAAGATATTCATAATGGGTCACAAGTACAGCGACCTTGACAGCGTAGGCTCATCTGTAGGCCTTACCTGCGCCATAAGGAATCTCGGCAAGAGCGCCTGGGCGGTATGCGACTACAACACCTCACTTGCAAAAGTCCTGATAGACAGATTCCCCCACGTTGACGGTGAAGAACCGCTGTTCACAGAGCCTGCGGACGCTATGGAGGAGCTGACGGACAATTCACTGCTGATTATCTGCGATACGCATAATCCGCTGATAATAGAAAGCAAGGAGCTTTACGAAAAAGCAAAGAAGGTAGTTGTCATCGACCACCACAGGAAGATGGTAAACTACATAGACAATGCGGTAATATTCCACCACGAGCCGTATGCTTCATCCGCATCAGAAATGGTGACGGAGCTTATACAGTATTTCGGTGAGGCAGGAAAGCTTAGAGCGGTGCAGGCGGAGTGTCTGCTTGCAGGCATTATGCTTGATACAAAGAATTTCGTTATGAAAACGGGCGTAAGAACATTTGAGGCGGCGGCTGTACTGCGTAAGATGGGTGCGGATACGATAACCGTAAAGAAGATGTTCTCAAGCTCTATAGACAGCTACAAGAGAAAAACACAGATAGTCGCAGAGGCGGAAATTTACCGCAAGTGTGCGATAGCACCGTGTGACTTCTATGCGGACGATCTGAGGATAGTCGCTCCGCAGGCGGCAGATGAACTGCTGACTATCAAGAATGTTGACGCATCGTTTGTATTGTTCAAAACGATGAGCAACGAAATATCAATAAGCGCAAGAAGCATGGGTAACTTAAACGTCCAGCTTATAATGGAGGCTCTTGGCGGCGGCGGTCATCAGACTATGGCAGGTGCTCAGCTAAAGGACGTTACGGTAAACGAAGCGCTTGATACTCTCAAGAAGTCGATCGACGACTACTATTTAAGTCTTATAAAAGTAAACTCAAACGATAATAAGACTGCACAGCGCAGTTAAAGAAAGGACGATATAAAATGAAGGTAATTTTCACACAGGACGTTGCAGGCTCAGGCAAGAAGGGCGAGGTAAAGGAAGTAAAGGACGCTTATGCAAGAAACTGCCTTATAAAGAAGGGTCTTGCGGTCGAGGCTACAAACGAGAATCTTAACCACCTTGAAGGACAGAAGGCGTCCGCACAGCACAAGCTCGATGTTGAAGCCGCCAACGCAAAGAAGATAAAGGATACTATCGACGGCAAGGTGCTTACATTCAAGGCAAAAGCAGGTCAGGGCGGAAAACTGTTCGGCTCTGTTACCGGCAAGGATATAAGCGCACTTATAAAGCGTGATTTCGGCTTTGATGTTGATAAGAGAAAAATCGTTACAAAAAGCGATATAAAATCATTCGGTACATTCACTGCAGAGGCAAGGCTGTTTACAGGCATCGTTGCACAGTTCAGTGTAAAGGTTGAGGAAGAATAATGGCTGAGATGGAGCTTGCGGGGGTAAATCTTCCGTACAGCCTTGACGCAGAGCAGTCCGTACTGGGTGCTATACTGCTTGACGGAAACGCAAATATGCCGAAAGCGTCGGCAAAACTGCACCCGGAGCATTTCTATGTAAAAGTCCACACCGATATATACACTGTTATGATGCAGATGTTTGCGGCAAGCGACAATATTGATGTTGTTACCGTGCTTGAAAACTGCATGAAGAACAATGTTTTCGAGTCGCAGGAGGAAGGCAGAAACTATCTTGTAAAGCTGATGGAAACCGTCCCCAGCATCTCAAGCGTTGACAGATATATAGAAATAGTCGAGGATAAGTACACAAGACGGCTTCTTATAAGCATAGCAGGCGATATTCTTGAAAATGCAAACGAAGGACAGACGGACACTGCCGCCCTGCTTGAGCTTGCCGAAAAAAGAATATACGATATAAGAAACGAGAACCAGGTAAAAGGTCTTACAAGGCTGAACGCTGTCATTGTCGGCATTCTCAACGAGCTTTCCGAGCTTTGCGCAAACCCCGACAAGCAGGGTATACAGGGACTGAAATCCGGATTTCCGTCGCTTGATAAGTACATACACGGACTGAATAAGTCGGATCTTTTGATAGTTGCGGCACGTCCCGGTATGGGTAAAACATCATTCGCTATGAATATGGCGACAAATGTCGCAAAATATCATCCCGAAAAATCTATCTGCGTATTCAACCTCGAAATGTCAAAGGAACAGCTTGTAAAGCGTATGCTGTCCTCTGAGGGAAGAATTTCGAGCGAGCTTATGTCAACAGGCAGATTTGACCCTGCACAGTGGAGAAATCTTGCCGATGCCGCATTCGTACTGTCAAATATGAATATCTACATAGACGACAGCTCAGCGATAACGGTCAATGAAATGAAGGCAAAGCTGCGCCGTGTCGATAATCTCGGGCTGATAGTAATAGACTATCTTCAGCTTATTTCTTCGGGCAGAAGGGATCTTAACCGTGTAAACGAAATTTCGGAAATGACACGAAACCTCAAGATAATGGCAAAGGAGCTTAATGTTCCGATAATCGTACTGTCACAGCTTGCACGTTCCGCCGAGAAAAAGGATGATAAACGTCCTATGCTGTCAGACCTGCGTGATTCGGGTTCTATCGAGCAGGACGCAGATATAGTTCTGTTCCTGTACCGTGACAGCTATTATAACAAAGAGGCAGAGGATCAGAGAGCCTGCAAGTGTATCGTTGCTAAGAACCGTCACGGTGAAACCAACGATATAAACATGATATGGGACGGTCAGTACACGAGATTTACAGATGTGGAGTATGTCCATGCCGAGCAGTAATTTAAAAAATTCCGTTAAAAATACTATAGAACGGTATTCGATGATAAATAAGGGCGATACTGTAATTGCGGCGGTAAGCGGCGGCGCAGACAGCGTCGCCTTGCTGTATGTCTTATATTCGCTGAAAGACGAACTCGGCTTTTCGCTTGCCGCCTGCCATGTAAATCATAATCTGCGTGGCGAGGAAAGCGACAGCGATGAGCGGTTTGTCCGCAGGATGTGCAGATTCCTTGACATTCCGCTGTACACCGCAAGCATAAAGGTAAATGATTTACGGCAAAAGCACGACAGCCTTGAGGAATGTGCAAGGCGGTTAAGATATGAGTTCTTCGACAGCATAAGCAAGGGTAAGCTGATAGCGACTGCCCACACAGCATCGGATAACTGCGAAACCATTCTCATAAATATGGTCAGAGGCACTGCACTCTCGGGTATATGCGGAATTCCGGCAAAGCGTGACAATATAATCCGTCCGCTGTTATACAACACCCGCGAGGATATCGAGCTTTATTGCAGTGAAAACTGTCTTGATTATGTCACAGACAGCACCAATCTGTCCGATGATTATACAAGAAACAAGATAAGACATAAGGTCGTGCCTTTGCTGAAGAGCATCAACCCCTCGCTTTTCAGTGCGATAAGCAGACTGTCGCAGTCTGTATCGGACGATGACAGGTATCTTGACAAAATAGCATCGGAGCTTATGGAAAAGGCTCGCACCGCCGATAATAAATATGATGTCGGTATACTGCGCACCGCCGATGAGTGCATACTTCGCCGTATCGTTACGATGATTTTCAAGGATAACGATATACCGCCGAATATGAAAGCGGTTGAAAGCTGCGTAGGAATTATAAGAGCCGGACAGGGAAAGATAAATCCGTGCCAGTTCAGATTTGTTCAGATAAGAAAGAAAAAGCTGTTTGTTGTAACAGACCGTGAGAAATTCAGACGAAATTAATGTGATAAACAGCTTAAAAATGATTATCGCCGTTGCTTTTTCGGCATAATCGTGCTATAATGGCTGTATTGCCGTTTTGTTTTCATCGCTTAACATTTATTTAACATAAGCGATGTATTATTTAATACAACGTGATTACGGAGAGAATTAGTAGTGAAAAACATACATGATGACATTGAAAGAGTGCTTTTTACGAGCGAGGAGCTTGTAAAAAGAGCAGAGGAAATAGGCAGACAGATAACACAGGACTATAAGGGCGAAGAAGTAACCGTGATAGGCATACTGAAAGGCTCGTTTATGTTCCTGTCGGATGTGCTGAAGAATGTCGACCTTTATACAAAGCTGGATTTCGTAACGGTTCAGTCTTACGGAAACGGCACCACATCCGGAGAATTAAGACTGACTAAGGATATTTCGGCAGATATAAAGGGCAAACACGTTATTCTTGTCGAGGATATTCTCGACAGCGGAAAAACGCTGAAATTCGTAAAGGATCTTTTCCTTGAAAGAGAGCCTGCGTCGATAAAGGTATGCACTCTGCTCAACAAGAAAGTCAGAAAATCAGAAGTAATCAAGGCTGATTATATCGGCTTTGACGTTGACAATGTGTTCGTAGTAGGATACGGACTTGACTATGCCCAGCTTTACAGGAATCTTCCTTACATAGGTGAGCTTAAGGTCGAGGCACGTTGAAAGCAACGTCGAGGCTGTAAAAATATAACCGTAGAGGCGGTCGGATGCTATGCAGATACGACCGACAGAAAGGGAAACTGATGAATCAGAACAACAAATTCAAAGGCGTTTTCATTTACCTTGCAGTTATCGTTCTGCTTGTTATCGGTATGGTAACAATGCTTCAGATGAGTGCAACTCCCGGCGAGCATACGACATACTCAAAGGTGATAAGCGAATTTGACAACTACAACGTATCGGGCTACACGCTTGATCTCGGTTCGGGTGAATTACAATACACCCTGAAAAGCGACAACACAAAGAAGTATAAGTATTCCGTACCGAACGTAAGCCTGTTCTTACAGGATACGCAGGGCTACAGAAAGGCATACAACGAAAAGAATCCCGACAGTCAGCTTGTCGAGGACTTCTACCCCGTTTCAGACAACTCGTTCCTGCTGAGCTTCCTTCCTTATCTGCTGATGGTTGCGCTGATGATAGGATTTACATTCGTCATAATGCGTCAGGCAGGCGGCGGCGGAAAGATGTCGCAGTTCTCAAAGGCAAATGCAAGGACCCAGCCTTCAAACGGTCCTAAAATAACCTTTGCCGATGTTGCCGGTGCCGAAGAAGAAAAGGAAGAAATGAGCGAAATCGTTGATTTCATGAAGAATCCCAGAAAGTATCAGGAGCTTGGTGCAAAGATACCGCGTGGTGTTCTGCTTTTAGGCCCTCCCGGTACAGGTAAGACATTACTTGCAAAAGCTGTTGCAGGCGAAGCAAACGTTCCCTTCTTCTCAATAAGCGGTTCGGACTTCGTTGAAATGTTTGTCGGTGTCGGTGCAAGCCGTGTAAGAGATCTGTTCGATCAGGCGAAAAAGCACACCCCGTCAATAATTTTCATAGATGAAATAGATGCCGTAGGCCGTCAGAGAGGTACAGGTCTTGGCGGCGGTCACGATGAGCGTGAGCAGACACTGAACCAGTTACTCGTTGAGATGGACGGTTTCACGGATAATCAGGGCGTAATAGTTATTGCGGCTACCAACAGACGTGATATTCTCGACCCTGCACTGCTCCGTCCCGGACGTTTTGACAGACAGATTACAGTAGGCTACCCCGATATCAAGGGCAGAGAGGCTATCCTGCGTGTTCATACAAAGAATAAAAAGCTCGCTCCCGATATTAGCCTTGCTACAATAGCAAAGGGTACGGCAGGATTTACAGGCGCAGACCTTGCGAACCTTGTAAACGAGGCGGCTCTGCTTGCGGCAAGAAACAACAGAAAGGCTATCACTCAGCCTGATATAGAGGAAGCTACCATCAAGGTAGTTGCAGGCCCAGAAAAGAAGTCGAAGGTTGTAAGCGAGGAAGAAAAGCGCCTTACGGCATTCCACGAGGCAGGTCACGCTGTCTGCACGTTCCACTGCAAGACGCAGGATCCCGTACACCAGGTTTCAATCATACCGAGAGGTATGGCAGGCGGCTACACAATGTCGCTCCCCGAGCATGACAGGAGCTTCAGAAGCAAGACGCAGATGGAAGAAGAGATCATTGTTCTTCTCGGCGGCCGTGTTGCCGAAAAGATTGTGCTTGACGAAATCTCGACAGGCGCAAGCAACGATATTGAACGTGCTACAGACCTTGCAAGAAGTATGATAACAAGATACGGCTTCTCCGAAAAGCTCGGTCCTATCGTATACGGACACGATAACTCGGAAGTGTTCCTCGGCAGAGATTATTCTCAGGGCAGAAACTACTCCGAAAACGTTGCGGCAGAAATTGACGGCGAGATTCGTGAACTTATAGACACAAGCTACGAAAATGCTAAGCAGATACTGCTCAACCACAGAGATCAGCTTGACAAGGTTGCTCATTACCTTATGGAACATGAGAAGATCGACGGCGAGGATTTCTACAAGCTGATGAATGGCGAATCGCTTGATGATAATACAGCCGCTCCCGTCAGCGAAAACAGTGATACCGCTCCTGCCGGTTGCGATGATACCGCAGAGGCCACCGGCGATAACAACAACGAAACAAACGAATAACAGCATCTTTACGGTCGCTCCCTTTTTCAAGGGAGCGATTTTTTTTGCAGATACAAAAAAATCCGTACCGGCAGCTAACCGGTACGGATTTTATGAAAAACGGATTATATAATATCCTTAATGTCGATGTTCTCTCCTGTAAGACCGACATAAGCACCCTGCTTCGCCTCATTGCTTTCTGCGTGAGCCAGTAACCACTTGTTGCAAGCCCAGAGCGTCTTATCTTCATCATAAACGGGAGTAATGTTGGGCTTTGCTCCGTTTGTTCCCTTAGGAAGCGCTATAACCACCTTGAAACATCCATCCTTAGTCGCATTGCAGGGAGCGTAATGCAATGTTGTGGCATAAACCTCGACAACATCTCCTGCTTTAGCCTTGAAAGCCATAACCTTTGATGTATCAAGCTTGCCGTCAACAATATCATCCTCTTTCGCAACCAGCAGGACAAAATCGTATAAGCCTATGTTGAACTCGCTGTCACGGTGGTACTCAAGGCAGTTGAGCTTTGTGTTGTGACCGTTGCACCAGCCGAGCTGAACAGGCATACCGCCGTATGCGTTGTTCTGCAAAAGGCCGAACAGCTTTGTATTTTCAAGTGCCGCCTCGCTCGGAACATATCCTACAGCGTCAGGTAACGGTGTGCTTTTGTCAAGTGCTGAAAGCAGGTCGCTTACGTCATAGCCGGTATGTACCTTGCCGTATGCGGCAAATTCATTATCGTTTACCGAATATATCTTCATATCAGATTCTCCTTTTAACTTGCAGAATTCTTCTGCGTGTTAACGTTTTCACAAACAGTAAAGAAAACAGCCATAAGCTGAAAACTCATGGCTGTCCTTGATTTAAAATTATTCCTCAGCGGGAGCGCCAACAGGACATACACCTGCGCAAGCACCGCAGCTAACACATGTGTCAGCGTCGATAACGTACTTGCCGTCACCTTCAGAAATTGCCTCAACGGGGCACTGAGCAGCGCAAGCGCCGCAAGAGATGCAATCATCAGAAATTTTATAAGCCATCGGAATGATCCTCCTTGTGATTTTTTGTCATAGAGTTATATGACTTGCTTATATTGTAACACAATTTCAAAAAAAATCAAGACCTTTTGATAAATTTATATTGAAATATCACACTTTTTTCTGAAAATTTACGCCATTTTCAAGTTAGCGTTAAGCAACTGTAAAACCGCTCCCCGTCTTGCTTTGCAGTTTTAGTCGAGTAAAGCGAGCAACTTGTCCTTGCTGACAAAACCTACCGATTTGTCTATCTGTTTACCGTCTTTAAAAGATATTACGCAGGGTATAGAATCTATGCCGAAGCTTATTGCAAGCTCACGTTCATCATCCGTATTGACCTTGCATATCTTGATTTCGGGATGTTCTTCTCCAAGCTCCTCAAGCACAGGGCCGAGCATTCTGCACGGACCGCACCACGATGCCCAGAAATCCACCAGAACGGGCTTATCGGACTGTAAAACCTCCTGCTTGAAGTTTTCCGATGTTACATCTATATGGCTCATAATTGATACTTCCTTTCATTTTCTCGGTTTATTGCTTTCCAAAGAATATAGTGCGTAAATTTATCGCACTTATTCTGTATACGATTTTATCACATTTAAAGGGAAATGTCAAGATAATTCGTAAACGTTACTGATTTTATTTTTTTAAAAAGCCGTTGCAAAAGCCGTCCTGATATGTTATACTTTAAGAAATATGTAATATCACCATCGGTGCGGTTTTTCGCACTTGAATTCCCAAAGACAAGAAGGAAAGGAAACTGGAAAATGGCGGAATTTTCAACAAGCGAGCACGAGCTCGTACTCGTCATTGACTTCGGCGGTCAGTACAATCAGCTTATCGCACGCAGAGTCAGAGAACATAACATATACTGCGAGGTCATCTCATACAAGACATCTATCGAGCAGATAAAGGCAAAGAATCCTAAGGGCATCATCTTCACGGGCGGTCCGAGAAGCGTATATCTTGACGACTCCCCCAGAATGACAAAAGAAATATTTGAACTCGGCATACCGATATTCGGCATCTGCTACGGTGCGCAGTTTATGGTTTACGGTCTTGGCGGTACTATCGGCAAAGCAAACGAAAACGCCGCCGCAGAATTCGGCAGAACAGAGTGCGAATTTGATACGGAATGTGCCGTATTTGACGGTCTTAAGAAAAACTCGGTCGTATGGATGAGCCACAACGATTATATCGAGGTTCTCCCCGACGGCTTCAAGGCTGTAGGTCACAGCGACAAATGCCCCTACGCCGCAATCGAGAACGTTGAAAAGGGATTTTACGCTACACAGTTCCACCCCGAAGTAAACCACACCGAGCAGGGCTTTGATATGCTCGGAAACTTCCTTTATAAAGTATGTCACTGCAAGGGCGACTGGACAATGAGAAACTATGCGGAAGAAGCTATAAAGCAGATTCGTGAAAAAGTCGGCGATGGCAAGGTACTGCTTGCTCTTTCAGGCGGCGTTGACAGCTCGGTAGCCTGCGCACTGCTTTCAAAGGCAGTCGGCAACCAGCTAACCTGCGTGTTCGTTGATCACGGCTTTATGAGAAAGAACGAGGGCGATGAGGTCGAGCAGGCGTTTAAGGACTGGGATGTAAACTTCATCAGAGTAAATGCCGCAGATCGTTTTATCGGCAAGCTTGAAGGTGTATCCGACCCCGAAACAAAGAGAAAGACCATCGGCGAAGAATTCATCCGTGTATTTGAGGAAGAAGCAAAGAAGATAGGCAAGGTCGATTTTCTTGTACAGGGTACGATTTACCCCGATGTTATCGAAAGCGGTACAGGCGATGCCGCAGTTATAAAGTCACACCACAACGTAGGCGGTCTGCCCGACTATGTTGACTTCAAGGAGATAATCGAGCCGCTCCGCCTTTTATTCAAGGACGAGGTAAGAAAGCTCGGCACCGAGCTTGGCTTATCGGATGTCCTCGTATGGCGTCAGCCGTTCCCCGGCCCCGGTCTTGCTATCAGAATCATCGGTGAAATTACCCGTGAAAAGCTGGCAACTCTTCAGGACGCAGACTACATCTTCCGTGAGGAAATCGCAAACGCAGGACTTGACCGCAGCATCAACCAGTACTTTGCGGTACTTACAAATATGCGCTCGGTAGGCGTTATGGGCGACGACAGAACTTATGACTACACCCTCGCATTAAGAGGCGTTACAACCAGCGACTTTATGACCGCCGACTTTGCAAGAATCCCTTATGACGTGCTTGAAAAGGCAAGCGTAAGAATTGTAAACGAGGTCAAGAATATCAACAGAATCTGTTACGATATTACGAGCAAGCCGCCGGCTACTATTGAGTGGGAGTAAATCGAAAAAGTCTGAAACCCCAATAACATCAAGAGTTTCAAGGTTTTCAAAGAGCCCATTGATAAGATTCTGCTCGGTACCCTTTATCGTGTGTATCGAGTGGTTTGTGAGTAAAAAGTAATATCTTGTGGCTCGCAAAAACACCATATTAACATTAAACCCCGTACTGACGGATTAAAGTCAGTACGGGGTTTTGTCGTTATTATTGCCATTTTATAGTCTAAATTTCCCAAGCAAAAGAAACTAAGTGATAGGTTTGGAGTACATCTCTTTTAGGTGCATCGCAAGGGAGATTATCGAAATCACCGACATAATAAGTTGCATTATGCAATGATGGATATTTTATTAAATTATCTTCTAAAAAATCCGTAATAAATGTGCCAGCTACAAATGAATCATATATTTGCTTCTTTTTTCGGGTTTCAGTCCAAACATCTGCCAATATCATACCAAAAATTTGATAGTTTAAGATATCAGGAATTCTTGACATAAAATCGTGCAAATAATTGATTTTGATATTTTGAATTCGATCGATATCATTAGCGATACTTGCAATTTTTGTATGAGGATTTGAAAACCGTTTTGATTCGATCAGAAGAAGCCTTTTGTTTTCAGGGTCAATTATTACTGCATCATAATGTAAATTGTTATTTTCTCCAAACTGGAATTCAAACCAAGTAATTGCAGAAGGATTTATCCGTTCATATGCATTTGCAAAGTTGACAGATAAATTTCTTTCCGTAAAACCTGTACTGTTTTTAGATGGATAAAGTATGGAAAAGATGCGCTGATAGTTATAACGATAATTTTCAAAAACATCTAAAAAATACTTTGGCATAAATAATCTAACCTCCTAAAATTATTTACCTCAAATTTTCAGTTTACAGCTTACCCTTAAACGCTTCAACCATAGCATCGCTGAGATTCTGTGACGGTACTTTCACAAAGCCGGAAGCTTCATCATACTTCGGATAATTGTAGCGCCACTTGTCATATTCGTCACGGTTAATGTCGCCGTTGTGATATTTCTCTGATTGTTCAGCCCACACATTAAGCATTCCCGAAAGCTCGGCGGCATCCGTCCCCTTGCGAGGGTCTGCATACATTGAAACACCGTTTTCAGCCTTTGCTATTATATTTCGTATTTGGTTTAGATAATTCGGTCGCTTCATTCCAATGTACCTTCCATAATCAGCAGCGTTATCTGAATTTATTTTACAATATTTTCTACGAAAAATCAAGTATTTACAGAAAATAGTGAGCACTATTTTCCACCAAATGCTTTGAATACGCAAAAAGCGGAGCCGAAGCCCCGCTTTTTCAGATATAAATCAGTTCGGCATTTACAACATCGATTACCCTTGCTTTAATGCTGTTCATCTGCCGAACCCATTCCATTTGATTTTCTGCTTTGAGTTCTTCGGTAATACCTCCAAGTCCAGCATACTGTTTCGTCATCAGTTCAAACATTTTCTGCGCGTTTCGGTCGAGATCGGTTAGATACTGCTCAAGAGTACCGTTTAACCGCATTACATTGATAACTGCCGTGTTATTCTCTTTCAGAAAGTTATAATGTCTTTGTCCCCACAGACCTACTCTTGATATAAATTCATCTTTCATATAGCAAACCTCCTTTGCTAATCTGATTTTACATCAAAACAAAGAAAAACACAAATGTACGCTTTGCTTGACGACGAAATGACGACAAAATCTCTCGGACACGGTAATTATTCCCCGTTATTTTTTCAAAAATCGGCGCAAATCGGACGATAAGGAATAGTTTATCACAGAAAAACACCTTCAAAACAATCATTTGACTCGAGTGGGAATAACCCTTTTTAGAACAGCGTAAATATGTGAGTTTTCCCATTTACGGTTGCTGAAGGCAATATTATTTGATTATCGTAAAAGTAAAAGCTATCAGATTTTTTGAAAATCTGATAGCTTTTTAAATTTTATGGCAATGAAGAAAAATCAAGCAGCACTTGACAAACACAGCATATTGTGATATAATTAATCAAAAATCAAGAAGCTGCTAATTATAGCAGCTCTCAATCAAGGAGGTTAATTATGAAAACTAATGACAAATTGCGTTTAGCAGCAGATATGAACCCTACCAAAAAAAGTACACAAATGTCTATTTTTGATATGTGCGATAAGATTTCCAAACAAGCTATTTCGCTTCCCTTATATCAGCGTGATTTAAGTTGGACTCTTACTAAGTGTATTGCTTTGCTGAATTATCAATTGTTAGGCAAAGCACCTGTATCACCTATTTCCATGAACGTTATCAATAATACTCAAGAATACGTTCCACAGGTTTCATTCATTGATCGAGAAATTATAAATAATATTGAACGTGGTCAGTTATCCGTGGTTGATGGACAGCAACGTTTAACAACTAACTATAAAGCGTATACAAATGATGATGGTTTCAGAAATATTGTTTTAGATCTAAGAGAAGGGTCTTTCGTTCAAACCGATATTGCGTACAAAAGTAATCAAATCCCTGCAGGTGTTTTATTAAACCAATCCGATGATGAATTATTTACATACATTAATAACGTCAAAGCTCTTAACAAACCAGAAATTATAAGTCTTCTGCTTCAAGTAAGAAGCAAGATCAAAAACTATAATTATACAATTAACTCAGCTGATGATTTAAGCGAGGACGAACAGATTGAATGGTTCGAGATGCTTAACAATGCTGGAAGCAGAGTAAGTATAATTCAAATGCGTTTTTCAAAATTAAAGATGTATGGAATAGATATTTATAAACAGTACACAAGCGTATTTAACAGTCGATTGGTTGAGGTGGGATTTGATTTCTTTACGCCAGAGAAGACAACTGTATCCTATCCTATTGCAGCATTGAATCCATCATATGAAATAGTTACCGGAAAAAATCACAGCATCAATTATGCACCGATTCCATCTGACACAAAAGAAAATCAACTATGCCATTTGACGCCTGAGAAATTAAAAAAATGCATTGAAACTACATTAAGTTACGAAGATAAGGTATTAGATTTTATTAAAGATAACTCATTAAAAAAACCAGAAAGAATTGATTATGTGAATTATATGATAGGTTATTTTGCCTTTAATGGCTTTGAATTATCTGATATACAAAAACAATATTTAATATCATGGTATAACGGTGTTGATTTCACAAACAAGACAAATTCAGAGCGCCGAGAACTTTACTCTAAATTGATAAATAACTTATGATTACCAGCAACACGATGGCAACAAAAATCGTATAGCTGATAAGTATCAATAATTCAAACAATATTGATAGCCCCTGCTAAATACCCAATCAAACTTGTTTAAGATGATTTTACAGAGGGCGAGTGGGAATAATACAAATCAATATAAGAAGAACTACACTCGTTGCTTGAGGGTAGCTCTTTTCCATTATCTATCTATATCACCTTTACATCTTCGCAAAATAGTGCCCGATATTTTCATGACCGCCCGACAATTCGACAAAGGCTGTTTTTGTATACCAATCGGGTACAGCACATCTGAAACTTAACATAGCAAAACCTTTTACCGCATATTCGTTGCCGTTATCATCAATGATCGTATCACCGACTCTGAGCTTCATGCTGATGTCAAGCAGAGCGATCAATTTTTCTTTTCTTATTGTAATTGAAAATATCTGAATTGCCCGGTGATACGTTTTGTCCTCGATACTGACTACAGCATTTTTGTCTTTGCGATATTCGTCATATAACACGGATATATCTTCATCGTTGTTCTGTGAATATGGAGAATAAATCATTTTGAAATCTAATTTCCTGCTCATATCTTTGTTTCTCCGAAAGCAATTTGTTTTATTATTTGCCATACAGAATGGCATTAAGTTCCGGCTTTTTATAAACTCTGTATGTCAGGTTAAGATTGAAATATGTCAAGTAATTCGGACCGTCAAGCGTAAGCGCTGTTTTTTGAAAATACGGAGCATATTCTGTTACTATTGCTTTCAGACAATCATTATTCAGCGTATTAACTCTTTCCGGATTCAAAATTAATGATAATAACAGCTTTGACGGAGTGAAACCTGCAATTTTTTCAATTTCGGCAATAATCTGCTGTTCTTTTTCTTTAAGATTTTGTTTTTTACTCATAACGCTTCTCCCTAATTATTTTTCCTGTTCAATCCATCGCATAAGCTCTTCAACGTTTCAAACGCAATGTTTATATCGGTTTCAACCGGTACGACAACAGTAATACCAAAGCAATCATCCCATTGAAAAGTGAGGTTCAGCTTATCATTCTCAATTTTATAATCCGGTAACTCGGATACCTGATAAATCCTGCCGTTTACCATATCATGATACGCTTTTACAAGCTTTACAAAATCATCGGGATTATTGTAATCATCCGAAAAAACAAATATCCACCGCTCCTTATCAGACTTACTTGCCTTGTACATTTCGTTTCTCTCTTTCAAAAATATATATTATAATTTTATGATAGTACTTCTTCGTTCGCTTGTCAAGTATCTCTCCCCTCATTGACACCCACCCTCTTTTCCACTATAATAAAAAAGTATGATCTTAATATAAATTCCGAAAAGAGGAACACCACAAATGAAAACCAAGCTGTCATCCGACATAGACATAAACGAAATAAAAAGCGAGATAACAAAGACCGTATCACACGGGCGTGCGTACAACTTCTTCCGCAAGCTGTTCGGGACCGTGACGATATGATGGACAACGCCGAGAGCTTCAAGTCGATGTAATGATTGATGATAAGCCTGAAGTCGCACTGCACCTTGCTGAGAACGGTATTAAAGTTTTACTGTTTGATACAAGGTATAATCAGAAAATCGAACACGATAATATCGTAAGAGTTTATAATTGGATCGATATTTATGAAAAAATCAAGGAGCTAAGTAATTAAAGCGTTATCTAAACACTACTTAAGACACATAATGCGCTTATGAACAAAAGTGTTAATCCGGACTGCCGGTCAGATGGCAATAACCTCCACCCCCGAAACCGTTTTACATCACGGTTTCGGGGGTTTGTTGTATAGCCGGCACAGCAGCATCACTTTTTCTGCCTCCCCCATTCCAAAACCGCCGGCTGTTCGCCCTACATTTCGCAGTACCGAAAAACATCACAGTTATGCAGTTTATAAATTGACATACAGGCTCGGATATAGTATAATTATACTGATTAGGGTCTGCCTAAAATCAGACAGACAAAAAATCACAGATACTAAAAGCTGCAAAAGAAAGGACGATACAGTTGATATTCGCCGATTTATTTTTTCTGTACTTCTTTATGGCTCTGTGCTTTATAGCATATTTCATCTGCCGTAAAACAGTATATCGAAACTGGGTGCTTATCGTATTCTCAATGATATTCTACGCATGGGGCGAGCCGGTGTGGGTATTCCTGCTTATAGGAAGCGTTACCGTAAACTATGTCGGCGGACTTCTGATAGATAAGTTCCGTGACACTAAAAAAGCTACAGCAGTGACCGCCTGTACGCTTGTGTTCGATATAGGACTTCTTGTGTTCTTCAAGTATACAGGCTTCCTTGTCGAAAACTTCAATGCAATAAGCCCTGTGGATTTGCCCGTTCCGCATATTGAAATGCCGATAGGCATCAGCTTCTTCACATTCCAGATCATCTCTTATATTCTCGACTGCTACTGGGGCAAGATAAAGGTGCAGAGAAGCTGGTACAAGCTGCTTATGTACATTTCGATGTTCCCACAGCTCGTTGCAGGTCCCATTGTCCGCTATGCCGTAATCGAAAACGAGATAGACAACAGAGTTATAACCTCTGCCGATGTAAGCGAGGGTATTACAAGGATCTGTATGGGTCTTGGTAAAAAGGTCATCCTTGCAAACAACCTCAGCACTATCGTTGATACGTTCTTCAAGACCGGCGATCTTGCGTCTTTGTCCGTTGTCGGAACGTGGTACACGGTAATAGTCTACGCTATGCAGGTTTACTTCGACTTCTCCGGATATTCCGATATAGCCATAGGTCTTGGACGTATATTCGGCTTCCACTTTGACGAAAACTTCCGTTATCCGTTTGTCAGCAAGAATATCACTGAGTTCTGGCAGAGATGGCACATCTCGCTCGGTACATTCTTCCGTGACTACCTGCTGTATGTTCCTATCTTCGGTAAGAGAAGAAAATACCTCAACCTCTTTCTTGTATGGTTCTGCACAGGCTTCTGGCACGGCGCAAACTGGAACTATATAATCTGGGGTCTTTACTTCGGACTGTTCATTCTGATAGAACGTACCATAGGCAACAAGAACATGAGAAAGATGCCTAAGGCTGTTGCGCATATTTACAATACGATAGTAGTTGTTGTCGGCTTCGGCATATTCTACTTTACCGATTTAGGCAAGCTCGGCACATTCCTCGGAAACCTTGTCGGACTTAACGGAAACTCATTCACAGACAAGATTTCGACGCAGAATATGACAGCTAACGCTTGGCTTTTCATCGTCAGCGTAGTGCTGTGTATGCCTGTTATCCCCGCACTCAAGAAAAAATTAGAAAGCAAAAATCTTTACCTTGCAACCTCTGTAGGTCAGACGGTGCTTAATGTTGCGGTATTTGCACTGAGCAGCATCCTGCTTGTAAACGCCACCAACAACCCGTTTATCTACTGGCAGTTCTGAGAAAGGAGTGAGTAACATTGTCAGACCATATTGATGATAAGGAGCTTGAGGAGCTTAACGAGATATACCGTCGGAAGATGGAATCCCAGAAAAGCCACGAGCCTAAGAAAGCAAAACACGAAAAGCCTGTCAGAGCCGCAAAAAGCGAAGATACTCATTCCGTAAAAGCCACGAAAGGCAAAAAATCCTCAGAAAGCACAAAGCAGATCAGAGTAAAGCCCGAAAAACAGGACAAGGAAGATAAGGTACAGCCCGAAAGCAGTTCCGATTCCGAGCGTAAAAAAAAGCTTGCCGTCAGAATAAACATCGGTGTATGCACTGCATTCTTTGCGGCTGTAGCAATCGGTCTGCTTGTATTGCCACGCCCTACCATATCCGAAGCCGAAAAGCGTAACCTTGCCACCTTCCCTGAGTTTACATGGGACGCTTACTGGAGCGGTAAATACACAGAGGATATAAGCTATTTCTTCAATGATACCGTACCGTTCAGAGATACCTTCAAGTCTATCGGCGCAGGCTTCCGCTCGCTTTTCGGATTCTCGCTGAACGGCGCTGAGATTAAAGGCAATGTCGCACAGGTAAACAGCGGTTCATCTCAGACAGAGGTTACAACTGCGTCAACAAAGCCTATCGTTATCGTTACCCCCGCACCGTCGGACACTTCAAGTGACGCTCCCTCAAGCGCCCCCGAAACCGAAAGCAAGAATGATTCTTCTTCAGGAAATCAGCAAAGCGAAACCGGTTCAAAGTCCGATGAAAGCAGTAGTTCGCCTAAGCCCGAAAACACATATACAGAGCCCTCAGACCCGAATGCACAGGTGCTTTTCGAAGAAGGCTCACAGCTTGTTTATCAAAGCGGCGACACCATATACGGCGCACAGATTTACAGTGGCAAACGTGAAAATGCGGAGGACTATGCCAACACGGTAAATTCGCTTGCAAAAGCACTTCCCGGTGCAAACGTCTACAGCCTGCTCGCTTTGACTCAGAATACATTCATAACCCCCTCCCAGCTTCAGAAGGCTCAGTATACCGAGCTTAGCGACTCCGTATATATTTCAAATATGCTGAGCAAGGACGTCAAGGTCATAGATGCTATGAATGCTCTTTTGCCTCACCAGAAGGAGAATATTTTCTTCCTGCGTGACTGCCACTGGCAGCAGCTTGGCGCATATTATGTCGCTCAGAGCTTTGCCAAAGCCGCAGATGTAAAATTTGCAAAGCTGTCCGATTACGATAAATACGAGAAGGATTGCTTAGGCTCCGTCTATGCCGCAACAAAGTATGACGGACTTATGTACGAGGGCGAAACATTCACTTATTATGTACCCAAGAACGACTATACCACCGAGTATTACAATGCAGATTATGAGTATCAGTTCGAATATCCGCTGATGCCCGCCTCTGACTACAGCGCAAGCTCGTTCTACAGTCTTTATATGGTTGCCGACAGCTATATAAAGCATATCACCACCGATGTAAAGAACGACAGAGTTCTTGTTGTGCTTAAAGACGATTACCCCAGCGCAATGATACCCTGCCTCACGTCATCGTTCAGTGAAATATATGTCATAGATGTGCGCTATTGCAACTTCAACGTTGCTTCCTTCTGCGTTGAACACGGAGCCACCGATGTTCTTGTCGGTATGACGCCTGAAAACGCACTCGGAGAAATAGGCGATACACTGTCATATCTGCTGAATATCTGATTTATAAATATGCCTTTGCATAACGCAGAAACGATCTGCGGCAAGGGCGTATTTGTTTATACCGGCAAACGGCAGGCGGTTTATATTCGGTTAAATGAAGAAAAATATAATATAAGTAATTAACACCGGTTAAAGAAACGGAGGAAATAATATGTTTCATATAATGGTTGCGGAAGATGATACAAACACAAGAAAACTTATGTGCACAGTGCTTAAGCAAAACGGCTATGAGCCGGTACCTGCCGTTGACGGCATAGACGCACTTGACATACTCGACAGACAGCACGTTGATCTTATCCTGCTTGACGTAATGATGCCCCGTATGGACGGCTACGAATTTGTTAAAACGCTTCGTGAGGGCGGCTGCAACACCCCTGTTCTTATGGTGACCGCACGAGAAACCTCGGCTGATAAAATTGCGGGATTCCGTGCAGGAACGGACGATTATATGGTAAAGCCCGTTGATGACGAGGAAATGCTCCTTCGCATATCCGCACTCCTGCGCCGCAGTAACATTGCCAACGAGCATAAGCTCCACGCAGGCAATACCGTGCTTGACTACGATGCGCTTACAGTTACCTGCGGCGGCGTCACCCACGAGCTTCCCAACAAGGAGTTTATGCTGCTGTTCAAATTGCTCAGCTATCAGAACAAAATATTCACACGCCGTCAGCTTATGGACGAGCTGTGGGATATGGAAACCGAAACCGATGAAAGAACGATCGACGTACATATCAACCGTCTGCGTGAGCGTTTCCGTGACAACGAGGATTTCGAGATAGTGACTGTCAGAGGGCTTGGCTACAAGGCTGTGCTGAAACAGCATTGACTTAAAACGGAGGAATAAAATGCACAAGAGAATAAGCGATGAAGAAAAGCGTTTACGCTCGATAAACGCTTATGTTGTGTTGTTCGTATTTTTTATAATGGTATCCGCAGGCATTATCTGCGTGATGATCTATAATATCCTCAATGCTTTCGGTCTGATGAAGCATATTGAGGTAGTACCTATGCTTATGCCCCTGATAATGCTCTGCTCGTGCGTAATTATCGGCAGTATACTTTCTGCGATGCTGTCAGGCATACTTCTCCGTCCGCTAAACGATCTCAAGGAGGGTCTGCTCAAGGTTTCAAAAGGCGATTTTTCGGTAAGACTTGAGGAAAACGGAAACAGCGAGCTTTCACATATACAGGAGAATTTTAACATAATGGTAAAGGAGCTTGGCAATACCGAGCTTTTCAGAAATGATTTCATAAACGACTTCTCACATGAATTCAAAACTCCCATGGTTTCCGTATACGGCTTTGCAAAACAGCTTAAAAAAGGCGGTCTTACAAAGGAGCAGGAGGATGAATATATCGACATAATCATAAATGAATCGCAACGGCTCATAAATATGTCGAGCAATATCCTTATGCTGAACAAGCTGGAAAACCAGGAGATAATCACCGATAAGAAGGAATTCTCTCTTGACGAGGAGCTTCGCAGATGCGTTCTGCAGTTACAGAGCCAGTGGGGCGCAAAGAATCAGGAGGTAATCCCCGAGCTTTGCGAGCTTAACTATTACGGCAACAGCGAAATGCTGAAGCAAGTATGGCTGAACGTTATAGGCAACGCTATAAAATACACTCAGGAAGGCGGTACTATCGAGATACGCCTTGACATAAACCCGAAGAACAGCAATGAAATCCGTGTGCGTGTCACCGATAACGGCATAGGAATGGACAAAGCCACCACAGAACGTATTTTCGAGAAATTCTATCAGGGCGACAGCTCACACGCAACAGGCGGCAACGGGCTGGGTCTTGCTATGGTAAAGCGTATCGTTGAGCTGTGCGGAGGAAGGATCCGTGTTAAAAGCGAGCTTAACAAGGGTACGCAGTTCACCGTCTATCTCCCCGCTCAAAACAAAGAAACCGAGAAAGAAGATAAGAAAAAGAAAAGTTTAAATACCGTTAACACAGCAGGTTTAAAATAAGCCGAAATATTGTTTGATACAGAATATAAAATACAGTCTGTCGTTAAACCTCTTGTTTATCGAAAATGGGGTT
>ULYF01042759.1_pt1 | contig 128233 bp, 101 predicted proteins | sample 1961941 | NCBI WGS metagenome assembly ULYF01 (sample SAMEA4835857, study PRJEB28245) | human gut metagenome | biome: gut microbiome; material: fecal sample | place: Denmark | collected 2008 | reverse complement strand
ATAATCTATCAATGAATTATGAAAAACTACTTTAAAAAAGTTGCAGTTTAGGGTAGTATATCTAATAGAGTTATTGTCTGGGAAATAATTAATAGGTATATATGATATATATTATGAAATGTATATTAAAAATATAAATGGTGCTAAAGATGAGTGAAATTTTAGAGTTTATTAAAGAGGAATTAAATATTGTTTCAAATAGAATTTTTGAATTGGAAAATAATATAAGGTCATATGAATTAGACATAGAGTTTATAGATAAGGCATGTAAAAAAATTTCAAAAGACAGAGATAATACAAATGATGTGTTTTTGTCATTAGATAATAATAGGGATTTTGATATTCTTGAGATTGATAAGTTAAAAAGGCAAAGAGAAGAAATATTATCTAAAATCAGAAATACAAATAATGAACTTCAAAGTCTTAATAAAAGATATGAGAAGTTAAAAAGATTAAAAAAGCTTCATAATGTGGCCGGAGAACTTACGATTAATGAGGCTGACAGAAAAAGAATAGCAATAGATATACATGATACAATAGTTCAAAATCTTACGGCAGTTCTTGTGAAAAATGACTTTATATTAAAAATAATAAATTCTGATGTATATAGAGCATCAACTGAATTAAAAAACAATAATGATATTTTAAAAAAGAGTATTGATGAGTTAAGGGAGGTGATTTTTAATTTAAGTCCTATGAGTATTGATGACTTAGGATGCGAAGAAGCATTTTCAAATTTGTGCCAAAAGATGTCGCTGAATTCACAGATGAATATAGAATATACTTGTGAACTTTGCAATAAAAAGATTGATAAGAATTATTTTATTAATTTATTAAGAATTATACAGGAACTTATAAATAATTCAATAAAACATTCAAAAGGAAGTAAAATAGTTGTCAATTTAAAATACAAAGATGATTTATTTTATATAATACAGAAAGATGATGGAGTAGGTTTTGATTATGAAGATTTCATTGGAAAAACAGATAATAATAGAAATTTTGGCCTATCTATAGTAAAATATAGAGTAAATCTGTATGGGGGAAATATTAAATTCAAAAATAGAAAAAGCGGTGGTATTGAGTATAAAATAGTGTTGCCTTACAATAATAATACTAATTAATTGTGCTGAAGAATGGAGAATTGTTAGATGGCTGTTAAAATTGTTATAGTAGATGACCACGCAATGGTAAGAGAAGGTTTTAAGCAATTATTAAGTCTTGATGCTTCTTTTGAAGTTGTTGGAGAAGCAAGCGACGGTTATGAATGTTTAAATCTTGTTAATAAGACAAATCCTGATGTTATTTTACTAGATATAAATATGCCTAATCTTGATGGACTGCAAACATTAAGAATTATGAGACAACAAAATATGAATAATAAAGTTATAATGCTTACAATACATAATGATGTTGATTATGTGATAAAAGCAATGAGTTATCAGTGTAACGGATATGTAGTAAAAGATTCAGATTTTGATACATTAAAAAATGCTATATTGGCAGTTAATGAAGGTGAAATTTTTGTTGAACCTAAACTTACAGTTTCACTTAATTCCAGTCTTGCAAAAAGAGATACAAAACAGGATGTTATATCTGAATTAACAAAAAGAGAACTTGATGTTTTGATATTGCTGTCTTCAGGAATGTTGAATAAGGAAATAGCGTATAAGCTTAATATAAGTGAAAGGACAGTTAAAAATCATATATCAAGTATGTTTAAAAAAATAGGAGTGTCAGATAGAACACAAGCAGCTGTTTTTGCAATTAAAAATAATATAATTTCAATAAAATAGATAAATGAAAAATAAAGTGGAATTGATTTTTAATATGTTATACAAAAATGAAAATATATAAGTGGAAACAAAGATACATAATTAAAGTTGAAATGTTTCACGTGAAACAACATATATTTAGTTAGCAGAAATGTTTAACTGAATTATTGAACGTTTCACGTGAAACATTTTGTTTTAAGCTTGATAGAGGTTTTTAGAAATGGTATAATAATTGCACAAAGTGCAATTCAAGGCGACAAGTCGCCTTGCGCCGCCAAAACGGCGATTATACCTTGACACATAACTCCAGAATCCAGATGTGTAATACACATCTGCCGCTGTCAGAGACAGCTTACTGATTCTGTCGTTACCATATCAGGTAAAATCAAATGTCTGCTTCGCAGCCGCTTGATTTCCTGCTGATATGGTATAATGATTGCACAAAGTACATTGTGATTGTATAAATTAGGGTTTAGTTATACGTTGGGGAAAGAGGTTGAAATGGGAAGAATTATAGCTATCGCAAATCAGAAAGGCGGAGTGGGTAAAACTACTACAGCAATCAATCTGTCAGCGTGTCTGGCCGAGGCTGGTCAAAGAGTACTTACTATAGATATAGATCCACAAGGAAATACTACCAGCGGATTAGGAATTGAAAAGGATGAAGTTGAAAATACAATATATGAAGTAATGCTGCAGGAAGTAGATATAACAGAAGCTGCATGTAAGAATGTATTTGATAATCTTGATGTTATTCCTTCTAACGTAAATCTTGCCGGAGCAGAAATTGATTTAATAGATATCAATGATAGAGAATATGTGTTAAAAAATGCTATAGATGAAATAAGAGATAATTATGACTATGTTATTCTTGACTGCCCGCCATCTTTAAGTATGCTTACCGTAAATGCTATGACAGCTGCTGATACGGTATTAGTACCTATTCAATGTGAATATTATGCATTGGAAGGTCTTACACAGCTGATACACACAATAAATCTTGTTAAGAAAAAGTTAAATCCTGAGCTTGAACTTGAGGGCGTTGTGTTTACAATGTATGATTCAAGAACAAACCTTTCGCTTCAGGTAGTTGAAAATGTAAAAGATAATTTACATCAGAATATTTATAAAACAATTATACCAAGAAATATAAGACTTGCTGAAGCACCGAGTCATGGATTGCCTATAAATATATATGATAGTAAGTCATCAGGGGCTGAAAGCTACAGGTTATTGGCTGAAGAAGTTATGAGTAGAAATGAAGGAGGAAATAATTAATGGCAGTTGCTAAAAAAACAACTTCAAAGGGGCTGGGGAAAGGGCTTGGCAGAGGAATTAATGCACTTATTCCCGAAGATGTTAATGAAGAAAATGTGGTTGTTAAGGAAGTTGTTAAAGAAGTAATAGTTAAGGAACCGGCAGAAACAAAGGTGAGAATTTCACAGGTTGAGCCAAACAGAGAACAGCCAAGAAAAATGTTTGATGAGGATGCACTTATAGAATTGTCTGAGTCAATAAAGCAGTATGGAGTTCTTCAGCCGCTGCTTGTTCAAAAAAAAGATAATTACTATGAGATAATAGCAGGAGAAAGAAGATGGAGAGCTGCAAAGTTAGCCGGAGTTAAAGAGATTCCTGTAATAATTAAAGATTATTCAGACCAGGAAGTTATGGAAATAGCTTTGATAGAAAATATACAAAGAGAGGATCTTAATCCGATTGAAGAAGCACAAGCCTACCAGAGACTTATAAAAGATTACAAATTAAAGCAGGATGAAGTTGCTGAAAAGGTATCAAAGTCAAGAGCAGCTATAACCAATTCTTTAAGACTTTTAAAGCTTGACAAGCGTGTACAGGAAATGGTTATGGAGGGTAAAATAAGTAACGGACATGCAAGAGCTATAATAGGCATCGAAGATGGTGACAAACAGTATATGGTCGCCATGAGAATATTTGATGAAAAGCTGAGTGTAAGAGAAGTTGAAAAGCTTATGAAACAGCTTGATAAGCCAAAGAAAGAAAATAAAATTCCTGCAAATGATTTTGTATATAGAGATTTAGAGGATAAAATGACGAAAATCATGGGAACACAGGTTGTTATAAAAAATAAAGATAAAAAAGGAAAGATTGAGATAAATTACTATTCCCAGGATGAGCTTGAAAGAATTTACGAATTACTCGAAAACTTAAATAAAGATTAACTGTAAATCAAAATATAAATGTACACAGAAATGGGGATTAACATGAAAGATGATTTTTTTGAGCAATTTTCTATAAATACTTCTTATATTGTTCTTGGACTCGCAGTGATTACTATTATAACTCTTATAATAGCAATAATTGCATTAGTTAAAGCCGGCAAGATGAAAAAGAAGTATAATATGTTTATAAATGGTGCGAGCAGTGAAAATATTGAACAAATTATAAAGGACAATATTGATGAACTGAAATCTTTAAAGCAGACGGTAGAAGAAAATAAAAAGTCTGTTAAAGATATTTATGATAAAATGCAGTATTCATTTCAAAAAATTGGTATAATAAAATATGATGCCTTTTATGAAATGGGAGGTAAACTTAGCTTTGCTCTTTGTATGCTTGATAAAAACAACAATGGTTATGTTGTAAACGTTATGCACAGCAATACAGGCTGTTTTGCTTATATTAAGGAAATAGTAAAAGGACAGTCTTATGTTGAACTCGGTGATGAGGAGAAAAAAGCACTTGAACAGGCAATTGCAGGACCAAATGGAGATGCACAGCTTGGTAAGAAAGTAAACGACATTATTGAGTCGGGAGATAACTAAAGAAAATTTTTAAATGTACTAAAAGCACTGGAAAAATATAAAAAATAAGTGCATAATATCAACAAAAGAATTTGAGAAAGATAATGGAGGAATATAATGTTAGATTTAAAATTTTTAAGAGAAAATCCGGATGTTGTAAAACAAAATATTAAAAATAAGTTTCAGGATAGAAAGCTTCCTATGGTTGACGAAGTTATACAGTTAGATGCACAGGCAAGAGCAACACAGGCAGAAGCTGATGAACTCAGAGCAAACAGAAACAAGCTTTCAAAGCAGATTGGTGCTTTGATGGCTCAGGGAAAGAAAGAGGAAGCAGAGAATGTAAAAGTACAGGTTAGTGCTGATGCAGACAGATTAAAGGAACTTGAGGTAAAAGAGGCAGAATTAGGAGCAAAAATCAATGAGATCATGATGGTTATTCCTAATATCATTGATCCAAGTGTGCCAATAGGTAAAGATGACAGTGAGAATGTAGAAATAAAGAAGTATGGCGAACCTGTGGTTCCTGATTTTGAAGTTCCATATCATACTGACATAATGGCAGAATTTAACGGAATTGATCTTGACAGTGCCGGTAAGGTAGCAGGAAACGGCTTCTATTATCTTATGGGAGATATAGCAAGACTTCATTCAGCTGTAATTTCTTATGCAAGAGATTTTATGATAGACAGAGGTTTCACATATTGCATACCTCCATTTATGATTAGAAGTAATGTAGTTACCGGAGTTATGAGTTTCGATGAGATGGATGCCATGATGTATAAGATTGAGGGTGAAGATTTATATTTAATCGGAACAAGCGAACATTCTATGATTGGTAAATTTATTGATACAATAACACCTGAATCAGAACTTCCAAAAACTCTTACAAGTTATTCTCCATGCTTCAGAAAAGAAAAGGGAGCGCATGGAATAGAGGAGAGAGGTGTATACAGAATTCATCAGTTTGAAAAGCAGGAGATGATAGTTGTATGCAAGCCTGAGGAAAGTAAAATATGGTTTGACAAGTTGTGGCAGAATACTGTTGATTTGTTTCGTTCATTAGATATACCTGTAAGAACACTTGAATGTTGTTCAGGAGATTTGGCTGACCTCAAGGTTAAGTCTATAGATGTTGAGGCATGGTCACCGCGTCAGAAGAAGTATTTTGAGGTTGGTTCATGCTCTAATCTTGGAGATGCGCAGGCGAGAAGACTTAAAATCAGAATTCAGGATGAAAATAAGAACAAGTATTTTGCTCATACTCTTAATAATACAGTAGTTGCTCCGCCAAGAATGCTTATTGCATTTCTTGAAAATAATCTTCAGGCAGACGGCAGTGTAAGAATTCCTGAAGCATTGAGACCATATATGGGCGGACATGACAAGCTTAGAAAAATTTGATAAAAATCAGTATAATAGTAATTAATTTAATGTTATATTCATCTTAAAATAAGTTAATTAAAAAAAGTTCTTTCATAAGATATTTTGCATTTAATATCTGAAGAAAGAGCTTTTTTGTTTATAAAATAACATTATTAAAGAGAGGTTTACTTTATGAAATTACAGTGTTAAAGAGGAGTTTGACGTGTAAAAGGATATGTGAAGCAATACTTTTAAAACTGTAATCTGCATATAAATTTTGTCTAAAAATTTGTACCGGATATAAATAACTGAATATTTACTATTTGTGCAGAATGTTTATCGAAATAACTGAAAATTAGACATTTATTGACAAAATTGACAAAAGTTGATTGACACATATAATTCATAAATGGCATAATGTATATAGATTTGGGAGCGTGGATATCATCAGCGGTTGATTTTTTACGTGAATGGGCAAAGAGACTTCCAAATAAAAATTATGAATGGAGGATAGGTATGAAAAAGAAAAAAGGCAAAAGAGTCTTAGCTGCTATCATGGCTGTACTTATGGTAATCGGTTCAATGCCGGGAATGCCAGCAGGTATATTTTCTGTAGTAGCAAAGGGCGCAGATGCATCTGCAAGACTTGAGCTCGACGGGGCTCCGGTCACACTTGATTTCAATGACTCTACATTAGGTTTGTATAAAGAATGTACGTCAGCAGATGGAAAGTGGACTACAGATGACGGAGTTATTACATTTAATGGCTTTTATGAGCCAAATAGCGGACATGGCTTGCATACAAAAATGGAGGGTGATACATTTTCAATAAATGTACCGGCCGGAAAGACGACAATAACAATGTATGCATGCCAGTATAATCCTGCAGGAGCAGTGGTAAAGCTTTATGACGGTGATAAGCTTATAAGCGATAATACGTCTTTTAAGCCGGACGCATGCGGAAATGTTTCTGTTAGTTATACTTCAGCAGTTGATACAACACTTAAAGTAGAACTTCCAAGAAATGCTTATATGCATAATCTTTCGGTAAAGGCTGAAAGTGCAGGAACTAAGCTTGAGCTTGACGGAGCTCCGGTAACGGTTGATTTTAAAGATTCAGCACTCGGATTATATACAGCATGTAATTCAGCAACGGGTCAGTGGAAAACAGATGACGGTGCAATAACATTTAATGGTTATTATGCTTACAATGCCGGCGGACACGGACTTCATACAAAGCAGGAAGGAGATACATTTTCAGTAAATGTACCAGCCGGAAAGACAACAATTACAATGTATGCGTGTCAGTATAATCAGGCAGGTGCAGTAGTAAAGCTTTATGACGGTGATACTCTTGTAAGCGATGATACAAATTTCAAGCCTGATAAGTGCGGTGAAGTTACATTAGAGTACAAATCAAATGTTGATACAACACTTAAGGTAGAACTTCCAAAAAATGCTTATATGCACAGTCTTTCAGCAAAAACAGAGAGTGCACCTGTAAGTCTTATACTTGACGGAGCAGCAGCATCTCTTAATTTAGCTGATCAGTCATTAGGAATATATACAGACTGTACAACAGATGCTTCTGAATGGAAATCAACAGATAAGATTTTTACATTTAAGGGAAATTACGGCTGGGGTAATGGACATGGTGTTCATACAAAGTCAAAGGATTATGGTAATAAGGTATCAATAAATGTACCGGCTGGAAAGACAACTATTTCTCTTGGAACATGTCAGTATGGTACAGGTGGTCCTATTAAGCTCTATGACGGCGATACACTTGTAAGTGATAATATAGAGTTTAAGACAGCCGGCTGTGATTCAGTTGATGTTATTTATATAGCATCAAAGGATACAACACTTACGGTAGAATTTCCTTATAACTCATATCTTCACAGTATTTCAGCTAAAGCCGAAACTGTAAAGGCACTTGCAACAGTTACAGGTAAGGTTGGTGCAGCGGTTAACGGAGAAAAGCTTGTATTTAATCAGAATGGTTCAAAGGTTGCAGAGGCTGTTGTAACTGATGGTTCTTATTCTGTGACTCTTGAAGTTGGAAAGAGCTATACAATAGCTTTTGAAAATTCAAATATTTATGAGGTGTTATCAGGCGGCGAGGTTGATTTAACTAACGCTAAGGAAAATGATGTAATTACAAATGATATTACATACAGCAAGTGGGATGTAGCAAAAATATTTACATTAAAGATTGGTGATACAGTATTTAAAGTAACACCGGGTTCAGAAAAAGGTAAAGACTTCACAGTAGAAAAAGTTAGCGGTTCAGGTTCTGTTGAAGTAGTAACAGCAGGCGAAGCTTTAGTATGGACTGATTTAGGCGGTGCCGGAAACGGTACAATTTCAGCTTCAAAACTTACAGATTTAAGCGACAATATTGAAGCAGATTTTGACGGCAACACAGTAACAGTTAAATATAAAGATGCTTCAAGTGCACCAAGATCTTATAAGATTACAGCAAAAGACAACAGTGCATCAGGTATTCCAAAAGCAAACGGTACAGTATTGTCATATAACTTTGGAGCCGGTGATATAGTTTCAAAGCTTCATGATAAACCGACACCTGAGCATTATATTAGTGGTGGTCAGGAAGTAACATCAACAGACAAGCTTATAACTTTAGTCGGAAATAACGGCATTATGCATAATGATACAACACACGGAATTGCATACGGCAGCGGAGATGTTTTCAAGATTAAGGTTGCAGGAAATGCTTCTATAAGCATGGCTGTATGTAAATATGCAGCAAAGGATGGTATTTTAACAGTTACAGGTATTCCGGAGGGAGGAAAGATTACTCCTGAATCAGCAAGTAACCAGAGCGAAACTGATGGTGAAATAAAGGAATTCAGATATACAGGACCTGCAACAGAACTTATATTTACATATACAGGTTCAGGTGCTGCTTATATGCACAATCTTACAGTTGTAAATGATGCAGAGCAGACAACAGTGACACCACAGGCAGTTATGCCGGATAAGCTTACTAATATTGGTACAGCCGACACACTTACAGTAACACCAAACGGACAGAGACTTGTGTTTACACAAAAGGGCGGTTCAATGGGAAGCAAGGATGGAAAGGTTGATTCTTCAGTAAGTTATTATGGTTTCCCTGTTACAGGTGATATAAGTAAGTTAGAGTTGGATGTAGTATTAAATTCATGCGGCAATTCAAATTCAAATGGTGTATTTGTCGGTGCATTTAATGAGGATGGTATAGCAACTGTTGCGATACGTAAGGGTACAGGTCTTAGAGGTATTTATTCTAAGAGTTCTGCTGATATGGCAGGTGCAGGTATTATTAATCAGGAACTTCAGCCTGGTCAGAAAGTACATTATGTAGTTGAAAAGGTAGAGGACGTATTCAGAATTACAGTTACTCCTGAGGGAGATAAATCTTATGTTGCAGAATTTAAGTACAATGACTCAGGATATGTAATATTTGCCGATAAAGGTAAAGATACACCTGTTTCTTTAGGACTTGCAGTAGCAGGTGCAACAGCAACAGTAACAAATATGAAATATACAGACAACAAGGGTGAAGTTGTATATGATCAGAATTTGTGTTATGCACCAATAGGAAATGCTCCTATAGCTTCAGCTATAACAGCTACAGTTCCATCAACAAGAGATTATATTAATGTTTCATGGGATATAAAAGAAGCAGCTGATGGTGATGGTGTATTTGTTCTTGAAATGAAAAAGGGTGATGGCGAATGGACAGTACTTAAGGTATTGCAGGAGACATCATACAGAGTTGAACTTACACAGTCAGATTATTATCAGTTCAGAGTAAGCGGCAAGCTTGGTGCTTACGGAGAGCTTAGTACTCCTGTATCTACAGAAAGGGAGTATATTGTAGCAGCACTTGCAAAACCACAGGTAAATATTTCTTATACTTCAAAGGATATTACTTTAACATGGGATGCAATAGATACTGTAAATAAATATGAAATATATCGTTATTCTTATGATGAAGGCGCAGATAACGCAAAGGTTGTAGCTACAGTTACAGAACCTAAATATACAGACAGTGATGTTTTAAGTGAAGTTCCATATTACTATTACGTAAAGGGATATTCAGCCGACAACAATACAAACCCTTCAGATGTGGTATGGGCAGTTCCAACGGCAGGACATAAGGGTGATTATGTATATGAAGACGAAGCTACAGAGATTACAATAACAAAGAAATCTTATGATACAGTATTTAAGAATAAGGCAGTACTTGAAGGTGTTGCTGATAAGGCAGGCGAAATTAAGCTTGTAGTTAACGGAGAAGTTCAGTCTACAAAGACTGTAGCAGTAAGAGGAACATTTGCATTCGAGGCTTCTTTGAAAGAGGGAAGAAATGATGTAGATTTACTCTTTACAGATTCAAAAGACAATGTAACAAGAAAAACATTTAATTTTGTATACCTTACAAATTATGATATCGTTGTAGATGCTTCAATAGCAAATGACGGTGATCTTGTAAATGGAAAACCTGCATATAAGACTGTACAGGCAGCTGTAAATGCAGCAGGTTCTTCAAGAACAGTTATTTTTGTTAAGGCAGGCAGCTATAAAGAAAGACTTGTAGTTGATAAGCCAAACATTTCAATTATCGGTGAAGACAGAGAGAATACATTAATTCACTGCTATCCTGGTGAACTCGGCGAAGATTATGAGGCTGGCGCAGATATGAAGCTTAGATGTGCTACTTACATAATGGAGGGTTCTAAGGGCTTCAGTGCAGAAAACATTGCATTTGCAAATGATTATGTATATTCTACACCGGATAATAAGAGCAATAAGTCAGCTGATGCTTTAAGATGTGATGCTGATGAAGCTTCATTTGTAAATGTTAAATTCTCAAGCGTACAGGATACTCTTTATATGGATAAGGGTAAACAGTACTATAATAAGTGTCTCATTGAAGGTTCAATCGACTTTATTTATTCAGGTGAGACAGCAACAAGTTTGTTTGACGATTGTACAATTAAGTTTGTATATGAAAGCACAAAACCATCAGGTTATGTTGCAGCTCCAAAGACAAAAGCAGCACAGGAATATGGCCTTATATTCAATAACTGCGTAATCACTTCAGAAGAGGGATGCAGCGGTACAGGTTATCTTCTTGCAAGAAACTGGGGTGCTTCAGCAAGTGCTACATGGGTTAACTGCTTTATGGGTGATGTTCTCTATACAAAGCAGCCATACGCTCCTATGGGCGGACCTCTTTCAGAGGCAAGATTTACAGAGTTTGGAACATATGGTCCGGGCTTCGAAATCAATGTTAACAGAAATCAGATATCTCCAGCAGCAGCAGAAAAGGCTGTAAAGAATAATGATAATGTTAAAGAAGCAGCAGGAAAGATTGGTTCAGTAAATTATGTAGGTGATGTTGCATCAGATTTTGAAGAAAAGTTTGATGAACAGGTTTATAATCCTGATACAAATTCACCATCAGATGGTGATGATACAAATCTTAAGCAGTATGACATGGAAGGTTATGCAGCAGGTTATGGCGTAACAGGCGGCGGATTGCTTAAGGATACATCAGATAACTATTATAAAGCTGGCACAGCAACACAGTTCCTTGATGCTTTATTAAAGATAAAGGAAACTGGTAAGAAATCGGTTATTGAGCTTACATCAGATATTAATCTCGGATGTAATGAAGTAGAAAACTTTGATTCATACAGCAGTATAATTAAAGCTTACAAGGCGCAGGCACTTACACATCCTACATTGATGAAAACAGGTGTTTCACAGCTTACATTAGAAAATTATAATAACCTTACAATTATTTCTACAAACGGTTCATCAATTAAGCATGCTAATATTACTTTGAAGAAATCAGAGAATATTATCATAAGAAATATTAAGTTTGATGAGCTCTGGGAGTGGGATGAAGCAACAGAGGGTAACTATGACAGAAATGACTGGGATTATATGACAATTGATGAAGCCTGCGATGGTATATGGATTGACCATTGTACATTCTATAAGGCTTATGATGGTATCATTGATGTTAAGAATCCTGTAGATGTTTCAAGAATTACAATTTCTTGGTGTGAATTCTTACCGGGAAGCGAAAACAATACATTCTTCAATGAAATGATGAACGTAATTTATGAGAATCCTTCAGATTATGCTACATACCAGCATATGATAGAGGGAGGCATGACTCGCGATCAGGTACATGCATATGCATATGCACAGAAGAAGACACATTTGTTTGGACAGTCTGATGATGCAACTAACGCAGCAGGTATCAGAGTTACACTTGCAAATAACTATTACAAGAATTCTATGGACAGAATGCCAAGATTAAGATATGGTGATTCACATGTTTATAACTGTATAATGGATTCACAGGCACTTCTTAACGTAAAGAACAGTATAAATTCTGACCTTGCAAAGAAGATTGTAAGTAATGGTGCTTCTTCAACATGCGGAGCACATGTGCTTCTTGAAAACTGCTTCATAAGCGGTATTGAAAATGCGCTTAATTCAGGTAACGGTTCAAGCCCATCAGGTTATATTAATGCAATTAACAGCAAGTATTACATGAATGGTGTTGAGACAGAGCTTGTACCTAAGTGTAATTCAACAGGAGACACAAGAGTTCTTATTACAGATGCAGAAGCATTTAAGGCAGCTTTACCATACACATATAAAACATATGATGCAGATAATCTTAATAAGATTGTTATTCCTAACGCAGGTGCAGGTAAGTTAGATCTTACATATCTTCAGTGGGAAAAGACAAGCTACAATGCAGATTATGTTGATATTGAAGATGGTTTGTCAGATGCAGATGTATTGGTAAAGGTAGAGATTAACGAAATCACAGATGCAGTTCTTACAAATGAAGTTAAGATGCTTACAGGTTGTGAGACAGTTGAAGAATTAAAGAAATATTTAAGTGAATCTCTTACAGGTGATTTTGTTAAGTCAATACTCGGAAAGGCAGTAGAGCCAAAGAATACAAAATCATTTGATGTAAATATTCTTATTAGTACAGATAATGGTAAGACATGGTCTAAGGCAACAGAGTCAAACTTCCCTATAGGTGGTGTAGATATAGTTCTTCCATATCCTGAGGAAGTGGATGTCAACAGAAGCAACTTCGTTGTAGGACATTTGTTTACAACAGAGATAAATGGTGCTGTTCCTGGAACTATGGAATACCTTAATCCTCAAAAGACAGAGGACGGTCTTAAGATTCATGTGACAAGCGCTTCACCATTTGTAATCGGATGGGAGCAGGAGGCAAAGATGGGTGATGACTCATTTAAGACGATAGCAGTATGCAGCGGACTTATGATTGCTTCATTGTTAGGTGCGGCATATGTAATTATGGACAGCAAAAGAAGAAAAAGAGTGTAATAATAATTCGAGGATATTGATATCCTAATCGAACAAAAATAGGTTGACAGCAGAGGTGCGGTGATTGTATTTAATACAGTCACCGCGCTTTGTTTTTGCTTTATAGGATTTAATTCTATAAAGCAAAAACACTCCGTGAGGATGCGACCGGCACGCAGACGAATATTACAAGCTAAAGCTTGTGCGTACCGGCGCGCAAATAGTTGCAAAGCAACTATTTGTTATGCTGAATGGTTGTAAATAGTCAGCATTTGTGCTATTTTATAGTTATAAGAATTTACAGGCTGAATTAAATGAGAGATGATTGCCGCCTCTCAGAAAAATGGCAGGTGGATATTATGAGATTGGTTAACATAGATGAATTAATTGGAAATGAAATACTTGCGTTACCGGTGATTTCCGGTTCGGATAAGGTGCTTATACAGTCAGATACGACATTGAAAAAGGAGTATATAGATAAACTTAAAAAATATGATATCGAGTATGTTTATATAAAGGATAATGTAGATTATGATGAGTGCAGCAGGTTATATTCTACAGAAGAGACGTATGAAGAGTCTGTAGATGTTGTAAAAAAGATTTTAAGCAAGCATATTTATAAAATAAATGATGATTTAAAAAAAGTTACAGAACAGGCAGAAAAAATTATTAATTCAGTCTTAGAAGAGACAGAGGTTATGGATGGGCTCACTGAGATTAGAAATATAAGTACTGATATGTATTCGCATTGTACTAATGTGTGTGCACTTTCTACAATTATGGCGATAAGGCTTAAAATGAATAATTCACAGATAAAATGTGTTGCGACAGGAGCAATACTTCATGATATAGGATTAAAATACATACAGGTGCCTTATGTGAATGTTGAATTAGATGAAATGTCACTAAACGACCGTCTTGAATACAAGAAGCATACAATATATGGTTATAGCTCTATTCAAGAGGAGGAATGGCTTTCTGATATTGCAAAAGACATTATATTGCTGCATCACGAAAGAATTGATGGAAATGGGTTTCCGTTCAGACAAAAGGGAGAAAGAATAGGGCCGGAGGTAAAGCTTGTTGCGCTGTGTGATGACTTTGACAGCCTTATCAGTGGTATCGGTAATAAGAAGATTAAGATCTACGAGGCAATAGAATATATAAAGGCCCACATAGGCACAGTTTATGACGCAAATATAGCTTCAAAATTTTTGGAGACAGTTGCAGCCTATCCGGTAGGTTTGGAAGTTATTACAAATGAAGGTGAAATTGGGAAAGTTATAAGACAGAATAAGGAGGCACCATACAGACCGGTTCTTAAAATGTTGAAACATTCCGACGGCAGTGATTATGAGGAGGGTATTGAAAAAGATCTTATGAAAGCGCTTACTGTATTTATAGTTGATACTTTGTAGGTGACAAGAGGAAATTTATGAATTTATATATGAGAACTTTAGGCTTTGCTTCGATGGATTCAAAACTTGAAAAGAAATTTATCAGAGCAGGAATAAAACAGTGCGTATCGGAAGGATTTGTTTTAAAACATGACGGATTTAACAGAGGCGTAGTTATATTACAGGTCAGTCCGTCGACAGGAATATATATTTATGGAAGATATGAAGGTAAAAGATTTATATATGAGTATCATTTTCCTTTTGTTGTAGGAAAGACAGTAACAGATAATGACGAACTTACTATTGAAAGACATCTTGATAAAGAATCATATGCCGTACTTTGTGATGAGTCAAAAACAGGGGTGACACTGATTTTTTATCTTCAAAATGTATATGACTATCTTGACTATATTTCAAAGCAAAAAGATTTTAAATATGAAATGTTTGATCCTGATAGGCGCAGTATTTTAGCTAAACGTCCGGTAAAAGGAAAGAGTACTGTTTTGACGGCATTGTCGTTAGGGGGAATGATACTTCTTCCTATAAGCAAAAGCAGTCGTGTTATGAAAAAAAGCGAGGAGGCTGAGAATAATAGAAGGAAACTTATAGCAGCGGCAAAAAACGGAGATGAGCAGGCTATAGAAAATCTTACTATAGAGGATATAGATACATATACAAGCATTTCAAACAGGATAATACATGAGGATGTTTTTTCTATAGTCGATTCAACATTTATGCCAAGCGGAGTGGAGTGTGACCAGTATACGGTTATCGGTCAGATATTGGAATTATCTAAGGAAAATAATTTATATACAGGTGAAAAAATATATATAATGACTCTTGAATGTAACAGTATGGTATTTACAATGGCAATTAATGAGCAGGATTTACTCGGCGAGCCTGAGGTTGGAAGAAGATTTAAAGGACAGATATGGCTTCAGGGAAGTGTAAAATTCAGTTAAGGTAAGTATTTTTATATATAATCAACCATGTTTTAAGCCAAAATAACAATAAAATCTGTAAAAAAGCTGGTAAAGACAAATTTTCAGTGATATACTAATATTGTATAAATATTACATATTAAGGAGGAAAATAATGGGTAAAAAACTAAGAAGCATCGGCATACAGCTCGTACTGTTTTTTGTATTGGCTATAAGTATTCCGACATTATTGCTTGCTTTAGATGTGACAAGAACAACAAAAAATCAACAGAATAAGAATACAGAGATTTCAAGTCAGCAGACACTGACAGAGACAGAGAAAGGTTTTAAGATATATCTTAAGACATTGAGTCAGCCTGTTGACCTTCTTACAAGAAAAGATGAGGTTAAACATCTTGAAGATAAAGGTGATTTAGATACAAATATTAAAGCAATACAGGATTCACTTATTGCTTCTGTTAAAGTAACAGATGGTTCTGAAAAAGCATATTTTACTACGAAAACAGGTTATCTTATTACAGGTTCAACTGAGTGGAGTAATGAGAAGAATAAGCTTACAAATGTAAAGGATTTACAGACAGGTGTTAATAATACAAGTAAGGAATGGTATACGAATTGTATCGGAATGCCGGCAAGAAGCAGTATTTTTTCTGCATTTACAGAGCCTTACAAGGATGAAAAAACAGGAAAAACAATATTTACGGTATCGCAGGAAATTAAATACAGTTCAGGTGAAAATTACGGTGCTGTTGCCATGGATATAGATTTTCAGGAAGTTGTTGACTATGTTCAGAATATAGGTTTGTTAAACACAGGTTTCGTAATTCTTGTAAATCAGGACGGTGAAATACTTGTAGATAATGAACGCAACAATTATATTGAAGGTACAGTTGCAGAGCTTAAGAGCTGGAATGAAATGAAAAACCTTTCTGATGAAGAGAAGTATAATGTTCATTCTTATACCGAGAAGATTGGTAAGGAAAATGTTACTGTATCAACTGTTACAGATGAGATTACGGGCTGGACACTTATGGGCTTTGTAAGTGGAAATGAAATTCATGATACTGTTGCAAAAATTAATACAGCTACTATTCGTACAGGTATTATTTCTTTTATAATTGGTATTTCAATAGCGATATTGGTAACACTTATGTTTACAAAGGAAATTAAGAAGGTTAATAATGTAATGAATGATGTTGCAGAAGGAGACCTTACACAGAGAATAGTTGTTAAGAATAAGAATGAGTTTGGTATTCTTGAAACTAATTTTAATAAGATGCTTGATAATGTATCAGGTCTTATAAGGGATGTCGAGAACCATTCTCAGGTAATTATAGATGCTTCAGAAAATATTTCAGAGATTTCAACAACTACTACAGAGACAGTAGGACAGGTATCAGATGCAATACAGAGTGTTTCAGTAGGAGCCACAGAGCAGGCAGAGAGTACATCAGTTGCCACTGATGAGATTGAAAATCTTGCAGAAAAGCTTCATGAAACAAAAAGCTATGTAAGCGATATTAATGATATGTCTAATGAAACACAGCAGCTTAGTACAAAGGGTATTGAGATTGTTGATGAGCTTATTGGCAAAGCCGAGCAGTCAATTAATAATTCAAAGCTTTCAAAAGATGTAATGCATGAGATGATTGAAAGCATTGATAAGATTAACTTTATTTCAAATGCGATTATGGAAATCACAGAGCAGACAAATCTGTTATCTCTTAATGCAAGTATTGAAGCTGCAAGAGCAGGTGAAAGCGGAAGAGGATTTGCTGTTGTAGCTGATGAAATAAGAAAGCTGGCAGAGCAGTCACAGGCTTCTACAGATGAGATTAAGCAGATAGTAAATGAGATTTCAGAAAAGTCATCTATGGTTGAAAAGACTCTTGATGAGACAGATGAGATTATCATGCAACAGAATAAGTCAATTCAGGATACAAAGGAATTGTTTAACACAATTTCTAATGCAGTAAATGCGTTGACGGAGGGACTTGATAATATTAATAAGCTTAATGAGAAAATGGATGAAAGCCGCGGAACAGTTGTAAGCAGTATGGAAAATGTGGTTAAGATTTCTACGGAAACAGCAGCAGCTTCTGAAGAAGTTACAGCATCTGCACAGGAAGTTAATGCAACAATGCATAACCTTAACCAGTGTACTGTTGAACTTGATCAAATAGCCACAGCTTTAAGAGATTCTATTAATAAGTTTAAGTTGTAAGAAATTTATTTGCAAAACACAAGTTGTTGTGATAGAATACTTGTGTTTGCAAGTTCTCATAGTTAAGTGGATATAACGGGGACCTCCTAAGTCTCAATCCCCAGTTCGACTCTGGGTGGGAACATAAAATAAAACAGGACCGTCAGATTTCATTTGGAATTTGGCGGTCCTGTTTGCTTTTTTATTATTTATTGGGTTTTTCATTTTTCAAAGTCAGGTATTTCAGGAGCCCATACATCTAATTGCTCTTTTGAATAATCTTTGGGGTTGACGGTATGAACCGTGTTAAAAAACAGTTCTGTTATTTCTTTACAATTATCTGGTTTATATTCTCTGATAGTCATTTTAATCCTCATTTCTGCATATTTTTTGATTTCATTATATAAAATATCAGAAAAATCTACAATAGTACTATAATTGTGGATTTAGCCTTTATATGTTAATATGATTAGAGTGTCAAAACACCCTAATTATGATTACACGGATTGTTTCGTGCTTCGCACTCCAACAATCATCCCCAATATTCGCATTATGCTCCAATTTTGGGGCGTGTCCCAAGGTCATTCCCCCACTATTGTACAAGCACAAGTGGGTTCCAGACCTTTTGACACTGCAATCTTAACATGTATATAATTATACTTTAAATTAAAATTTTGGTTATAAGATATATTTAAAATATTATGATAAGAAAAGGTAAAGTTTATGTTCGACAAATATAAAAAATACAAAACAGCAGGAATTATTGTTATTGTATTATGTATCGCTATATTTTTGGCAGCTAATATAAGAATAAGCACAGTTAAGTCACATGACAGGGAAAAAGAAAATAAAAATGTGGATAACTTTGCGCAGGAGACGGTGCTTGGTGGATATCAGGCTGATGCAGGGGCCGGTGAAAGTGAAGGTGATATAATATCAGATAGTAAAGCAGCAGATAAAGATATATCGGACAGCGGTGTTGGTACGGGTATATCAGATAACAACAGTAAATCTCAGATTGGCGGCAGTACAAGCGGTGGTTTACAGACGGAGCAGGATGAACATAATAGTCATATAGGCGGAGAGTCCAATAATCATATAGAGGAAAATACAGAAAATCAAAATAGTCAGAATCAAAATGAAGAAAGCGATAATGCAAATAATCAGAACACAGATGATAAAAATGATAATACGCAGGAAAAATATATAACCTGTACGATAGAGATACGGTGCGACAGTGCAGTAAAAAAACTTGATGAGATTACAAATCCGGGGATAGTCCAGTATATTCCAAAGGACGGAACAATCTTAAAAAAGATTTCTTATAAAGTAAAAGAGGGTACAAGTGTATATGAACTGCTTGCGACGGCAGCATCGGATAACAATATACCTATAGCGGCTTCGTATGATAAATCATACGTTATGAGTATCAATAATCTTTCAGAGAAGATGATAGGAAAATGGAGCGGATGGATGTACAGTGTCAACAGTCTGCCGCCGCAGATTTCTGCAAATAAATATATTTTGAAAGAGAATGATGATGTTTTGTGGTATTATGTCTGTTCGTGATTCAGAATGTTCATGATTTAAAGAGGAATATATGTATAATAAATTAAGAATAAATAATATACCTGAATTTGCCAGAATGCATCCGGCGGTAAATCTGATATACGCAGTGAGTGTACTGACAATTACAATGTTTACGATGAATCCATGGATCCTTATGGTGTCATTTGTCAGTTCAACAATATGTGTTTTTATTTTTTGTGGAAAAAATGAGATGCTTAAAAAATTTTATATGTACATACCGGTAATAATATTTACTGTGTGTATACAGCCTGTTTTTTCGCGAACAGGGCAGACACCTCTTTATTATATAAATGATAATGCAGTTACATTTGAGGCTTATATCTATGGTGCGGTTATAGCACTTTTGCTTATAACGGTAATACAGTGGTGCAGTGTATTAAGAGTTTTTCTTAATCAGGAACGTATGATGTATCTGTTTAGCAGGGCAGTACCTGTATTTGGTCTTACATTTTCAATGATATTAAGGTATATACCTCTTCTTAAAGACCGTTACAGGCAGATTCATGAGGCACAGCTCGGACTGGGAAAAATAGACCGGAATGCAGAAAGTAAAGCTAACAAAGTAAATGTGGGTTTGTTTGAGAGAATCAGACTGTTTATAAAAGAAATATCGATACTTATATCGTGGTCGCTTGAAAGTTCAATAGAGACATCAGCGTCAATGGAAGCGAGAGGTTATGGACTTAAAGGAAGGACAAGCTGTTTAAGGTACAGATTTAAGCTGTCGGATACGGTTGTGACCATGTTTATTTTAGTAATTTATGTTATTGCGCTTACAGGAGTTTTAAGCAAAAGAACAGCTTACTATTATCTTCCAGTCATAGTTTTTGCAGGAGACATTGCTGCAAATATTGTCGTGTCAGTTTTGACAGGAATTTTGTGTATGCTGCCGGTGATATTTGAAATCAAGGGCTAAAGGAATTAATCAAATGCCTGTAATTTTTTTAGAAATGGGGATTAAGGAATCTTGTTTGAATTTAAAAATATAAGCTTTAGATATGCTTTATCAAAAAAAGAGGCTCTTAAAAATATTGATTTACATATAAATGAGGGCGAATTTATTTTAATTACGGGCAGGTCCGGAAGCGGAAAATCTACGCTGCTGAAGCATTTTAAAAAGAGTATGACGCCTGAGGGAAGCCGAAGCGGTGATATATTGTTTGAGGGTGTCTCATTTGATGATATTGATAAGGTGAGGGAAGCGACAGGAATTGGTTATGTCGGGCAAAATCCGGATAATCAGATTGTGACTGATAAGGTGTGGAATGAGCTTGCCTTTGGTCTTGAAAATATAGGCGTTAAGAGTGATGAGATAAATAAAAGAATTGCCGAGACAGCGAGTTATTTCGGACTGACGCAGATATTTGAAAAAGATGTATTTGTTCTTTCGGGAGGACAAAAGCAGCTTCTTAATCTTGCATCGGTTGTTGTAATGCAGCCAAAGCTTATAGTTCTTGATGAGCCGACATCACAGCTTGATCCGATAGCCGCACAGCATTTTATTGATACTGTTGTCAGGTTAAATACTGAGCTTGGAATGACTGTTGTTATAACAGAACACAAACTTAGTGAGCTCTATTCACATGCTGACAGAATAGTGATTATGGAGGATGGTGAAATAATATGTGATGATACTCCTGTAAATGCGGCTGCTTTTATTGCTGAAAACAGCGGCGATATTCCAGCTTTCGGAGGTCTGCCTGCATCAGTCAGGATATATGCAAAAGCAGATAAAAATATACGAGGCAGTGCTGATTTTAGAAAATGTCCTTTAAATGTCAGGGAAGCAAGGAAATGGCTGTCAGGGGCTTATCAGGCAAAACAAGCGGATAGCAGATGCAAAAATTATATGACAGAAATGCAAGCAGAAACGGACCAGTATACTAAATCGAGTCAAAAAAATGAAGCTAACAGACATACTAAGTTAAAATCAAAAATTGAAACAGACAGGAGTACTAAGTCAGACAATGCAGTGTGCTTAAAAAACGTCAGTTTCAGATACGGAAAAAATTTAAGAAATGTTCTTGAGGATATAAATTTTACCGTTAAAAAAGGTGATTTTATGGCAATAGTCGGGGCAAATGGTTCAGGGAAAACAACTTTTTTGCGTTTGCTTGGAGGTATCATTAAAAAGAGTTCCGGAAAGATAGTGTGTAATGGACGGACAGTATGCCTTGCACAAAATCCAATGTCAATGTTTACAGAGATTTCAGTTGAGGAGGAGCTTGCACAGATTATGACTGATAAGACAAATGTGTGGGCCAAAGGATTATCCATAGAAGAAAAGAAATCGGAAATAGACATGGAACTTGAAAAAAACGGGCTTGAAGCATACAGAAAGGTAAATCCGTATGATTTGAGCGGAGGGCAGCAGCAAAAGCTTGCACTTTCGAAGGTGCTTTTGTTAAAACCAGATATTTTGCTGCTTGATGAGCCAACAAAAGGTCTTGATGCGCAGTTTAAGGAGCAGCTTGGAGAAAGGCTTAAAAAGCTTGTAAAAAATGATAATGTAACGATAATCATGGTTTCACATGATATAGAATTTTGTGCAGAGTACGCTGCAAATTGTGCCATGATATTTAACGGAAAAGTAATGGCAAAGGAAGCGGCAACAGAGTTTTTTGAAGGAAACAGGTATTATACAACGGAAGCGGCAAGAATTGCGTCGGGAATTATACCGCATTGCGTGACTGTGGAACAGATTACGGAGGCATTAAATTTATGTTAGTAAGCGTTATGTTGTTGGTTTTATCATGTATTCCTTTTATATATATGTATGAAAGGAAAAAGCCTAAAGCAAGAGAAATAGTTCTTATAGCATTGATGTGCGCTCTTACTGTAGTAAGCAATATTTTGTGTGCTTATACGGTTCCGCTTCATGCAGGTACGGCAATGGTAATAATATGCGGTATTGCATTGGGGCCGCAGACAGGATTTCTTATCGGCACGCTGTCGAGATTTGTGTGCAATTTCTTTATGGGGCAGGGTGTGTGGACTGTGTGGGAAATGTTTGCATGGGGTCTTTTAGGTCTGCTTGCCGGAGCAATGTTTAGCAAAATAAAATATTGCGGACATCTTGATGATAAGAAAAATATAATAAAAGATAATGCAAAAGAGGGAGCACAGGCGTTGCTTATGCCTATAGCATGCGTTATCCTGTTTGAGCTTTCGGGTTACATAATATATTTGTTTGTGCGTAAATCTGATGACACTTTTTTGGGATGGTGGATTTATGCATTTGGTGCGGCTGGGATAATTTCGGCGGTTTGCTTAAGAAAACGCAGACTGCCTGCTAATTTTATTACAATGAGTATTTTTACATTTGTCAGTGTATTTATAATATATGGCGGTATTATGAATCTTGGCGCGTTTTTTATGACGGGAGCGGAGCAGACAAAAAGTATGGAAGCATTGAAATTATTATATATTGCAGGAATTCCTTATGATTTTATTCATGCGCTGACTGCTTCGGCATGTACATTTCTTATGGGAGAAAATATAGTAAGGAAGCTTGAAAGAATAAAGATAAAATACGGTATGTATAAAGGGCGAAGTTTGTAATAACAAAGGGGGGCTGTTTTGCAGCCCCCCTTAAATATTTCAATATATTAATCTATTGCATATACAATTTTTGAATTCTGAGATCCACAGAATTTTTGGCACCATGTTTTAGCATCTGCCGCATTTCTTGTAGCATATCCATAGTTATTTGATGGTCTGAATGAAGACGGACCTGTTGACAGATTAGAAACAGATGAAGATAATACTGAACCTACATCTGTAAAACCGCCAACACCCTTATCATCTACTACGGCACCTTTATAATCTCCTTTATCAAAATAATTCTTTTCAGAATAAATTTGACAGCCTGTGTATGGCGTATATCCTAAATTAAATCCATACACATAGTTGTTATAGCTGTGGAAATAGCCGTATCTCATAAGTCCGGGAGCTCTTGTTAATACATTATAGAAATAGTTATTTGCGATTGTCATTCTTGGATATCCTGAATATGTTGAAAGACCATCTTCCTGCGGATATCCTAAAATCAATCCATATTTATGATTCATAAATGTAGAGCCGGTAACAGATACATAATCTGCTTTCAGACCGACATATAATAATTTATCTACATCACTGCTTGTCAAAGAAGCATGTCCTGTCCATGTACAGTGGTCTAACCAGAAATTATTTCCGCTGCTGATATAAACCTGAATATCATCATTTGCATTAATACTTGCACTGTGGCTGAATGTAATGTTCTTAAAGATAATATTTCCTGTATTTGATGTTGCTCTAAAATGAACATTGTTCAGGGTATGATTATTAAAAGAACCTACAAATGTTTTATTTTTGCCAACATTAATTTTTGTAAGTGATGATGCAGAAATGTTGCTGTTAATAACTATCGTATATGGTGTTGAACCTGAGGCATATGTTTGTAACTGGGAAATTGATGTTACATACACAACATCACCTAATACACCGCCTGTAATAGAAGCTTTCTCGTTACCACTCATATTTTTACAATATCCTGCAAAACCTTCAGCTCCATATGAATTAAATCTAAAACATTGAGATGATGAACCGTTATATGAGTTAAGGATATAAGATGAACCACTTAAGGTAATGGCTAAATTAGTGTTATTGTAATTTACAATTTTATAATTGAGTGCATCTGAATTACAGTCTGTTTTTACAGAAACAATCTTCCAGTACTGAGCACTATTTCCTGTGTTTGAAGCAGCGACAACTGATACCCCTGATGACACATAGTTATTATTAGGTGCCAAAACATAGCCTGTTGCTTCATTTACAATCTGATAATAGTCAGTACCTTTTTTAACCAGTTTCCACTTATTAGTGGTTGCACTTGCTGCGGAAGAATTAATTGCAGCATTATTATTAGTTCCGGAAACATTAAGATATTTTCCATCACTTGTATTTACAAACTGCATTAACTGGTCCGGATATCCATCTGCATCTATTGCACCGGAGCTTCCTGTATTCCCCGTATTTCCGGAATTTCCTGAAGAACCAGAGCCGCCTGATGTAGTATCGTCCGTACTATCAACCTGAACTTTATAAACATTTATTCCGCTTCCTGCTGAATAAAAATATAAGTTTCCTGTTCCTTTAATTGTGATACTTTTTGTTTCCAATGCCGATGAAAAAGAAATATTTCCAACCTGTGTTCCGCTATCATTTACAGCAATCAAATTTCTGGTAGTTGTTCCGCTGGATTTTGCTGTTATTTTGATAGTAGATGTTCCTGAAACACCCATGCTGAAGGCTCTGTAAGACATAGAGCCGCCACCGCCCAATGCCAGACAGTAGTTATACGTTGTGCCATTAAGTGTTTGAGGTGACTTAATAACAGACATGGTTTTTGAACTGTTTGCTATCAGTTTCAAATTGTTTACTGTAGTTGTAGAAGAAATCGTCCCAAGATTTCTAAAATAAGTGTCACTAAAATTCCATGACACAGATGTTGAGGCTGCTTTTGCAACATTGTTATCACTGTTTATACATATAAGTGACAGACATAGTGTAAGTACAGCCAAGAGAGAGAAAATCTTTTTTTCCCCATTTGATAAAACCTCCTTAAAAAATTTTTCAATGTAATATATGTTATTTACTACATTGAATTTTTGCTACATAGTAATTGTATCATTTTTATCCATATAATCAAGATGAGGTTATAAAGACTCCCTTTTTACTCTGTCAGTATATAAATATTGTATTAACAGAATAGCTGATGCAGATAATATTATAAGAAAAACATATTTATAAGGATTGTCATTGTCGCCTGTTTTTGGTGCGGCTGACGCTGTGTTATCTGCTGTTGTTTCGGATTGGTCATTTTCGTTTGTATTATTATCCGATGAATTATTTTCCGGTGTATCATCTTTTGAGCCTTGATTGTCAGAACTTTCTGAATTATCCAATATTTTTTCTGCTTCAGAAGTTACATCAAAAGGATTAGCCAGCCCGTTTAATATGCGATTATATGACACAAGTCCGTGAAGTGCGTCAACTGTAGAAAAAAGGCTGTCAGCTCCATAATACGTGTAAGCTCCCGGTGTGTTTTGTGATTTATAATTATCAAGCAGTGCGTAGTAGCTTTTGGCAGCAAGTTCACTTTTTCCAAATTGTGAGTACAAAGCTATGGCAAGAGCTGTTGCATCAGGATTAGGCTCATCTACAAGAGCACCCGTAATCCAGTCATTGTAAACTGTGTGGGAAGTGCCGTTTGATGTGTCAAAGTAAGTTTTTTCTGTATAAGCAAGAACTTTATCAATCATTGCTTTAATGTCTTTGTCTGAGTCATACATTTTTATGAAATGCGGATAGACGAGAGCGTTGTTATCAACTGAGAAGCCCCAGTTATCAATGCCTTTGTCATTAACAGTGTTATTTATAAGCGCAGTCTTTATCACAGAGCTTATTGTTTCATAATCATTAAAATAATTGCTGTAAGATGTGACGGCAGAATTTATTATGCCAAGAAAATAAGGGTTTAATTTTGAGTTTGAAAAGCTGTCAGCTGTCTGTGATTTCAAAATATCATTAAATACTTTTATAATATTTGCACCATTAAAGTCTGACGCATCTTCTCCTGCAAGCGCAAGTGTTATAAGAAGGCAGGAATAGCTTGACCAGATATCGTTTTCATATCCTGCTGCTTTTAAGTTTAAAGTGCCATCGCTGTTTAGCAGAGATTTGACTGCTGACATGTATTGTTTTGCTTGTTCATCACAGTTTATGCCTGAACGCATTATAAGAATCAGATTACGTGATGTGTTGTAAAACTTTGAAGTGTCTGAAATGTCAGAAAAGTTAGTGTTATTTAACACATATTCTGCAGTTAACTGCGATTCGGTTTTCACCTGTTCGGCAGCAGGTGCTGTGGCTGTTGCAGGTATATTTACCTGTGTTGTGTCTGCCGCGTATACGCTTGAGGCCATTGTAAATACAAGGCATAAGGCAAGCAAAGCTGCGGTGAAACGTTTTTTAAAATGTTTTCTCATATTTCCTCCTTGTTATGTCTCTCACCAGACATATTTTTATAAGATTAGTTTTGGCAGATATCCTGACTTATGGCATAACCGCGAAAACCCGCCTTCCCACCGGAAAGCTAATGAGAAAAAACCTGCGGCAGTGGCTTATGGGTGTGCGTATCCAAATACAGTAGAGTGAGCTGTTACGGATTCCAACCGTATTCCCGTACCAAACGTAAAAATTTTACTACAATGTATACAATAAGTCAAAAAGTTGTTATAATTAAAATAAAAGATTTTAATGAACAGATGCAGTATTATATACTGCACCGCAGCTGTTTTGTTTCGTTTAAGAAATGAGGAATTATATGAATTATATTGTACTTGATTTAGAATGGAATCAGAGTCCTGAGGGAAAAGAATGTTCAAAGTCCAATATACCTTTTGAAATAATACAGATAGGTGCGGTTAAGCTCGATGATCAATTTAATATAGTATCTGAGTTTGACCGGTATGTGAGACCGAAGCTGTACGAAAAGCTCCACAAAAAGGTGGAAGAAATTATAGATATTTCCATAGAAGAGCTTAATGAAAAGGGTGAGGATTTTGTGACTGCCGCAGATGATTTTTTTGAGTGGTGCGGCAGTGATTTTACATTTTGCACATGGGGAGGAACTGATCTGATAGAATTACAGAGGAATTGTGCTTATTACAAAGTGAACTATAAATTTCCGCGTCCGTTTCTTTTTTATGATTTACAAAAGCTGTACAGCATTAATTTTTCTGACGGAAAGACAAGAATTACATTGCAGCATGCAGTTGAGGAGCAGCAGATAAGTTCGGATTTTGAGTATCACAGGGCTTTAAATGATGCAAGGTATTCTGCTATGATAATGAAGGCGCTTGATTTTAACAGGGTAGGAAAATTTTACAGTATAGATACTTTTATCATACCGCAGAATAAAAAAGAAGAGATACACATTAATTTCGGAAATTATGAAAAATATATTTCAAGGGGTTTTTCATCAAGGGAAAATGCAGCATTGGATAAGGAAGTGCGCGCATGTAAATGCTTTATATGCGGTAAGCCTATGGATAAAAAATATAAGTGGTTTTCGACAAATGCAAGAGTTTATTATGGTCTGTTCGAGTGTGCCGAGCATGGATTAATTAAAGGAAGATTTAAGATAAGGAGTACTGATAATAAGAAATATTATGCAGTGAGAATACTTAAGCTTACAGATAAGATTGGAGAAGAGCAGATAAAGCAGAAAAAATTAAATGAGCTTGAGCATAGAAGAGCAAAAAGAAAAGCAAAATAGAAAAGAGGCAGAAACGATAATATTTGAGTGTCATCTCAAATTCGTTTTTGCCTCTTTTAATTAAAACAATGAAAATACTACAGCAAGTCCAATGATTATCTGTATTATACAGAATCTGAACACAACCTGAGAATCTGACCAGTCTTTATTCTTTCTCATATGATCGTGTATAGGAGTTCTTAAATTCTGCATAATATTAAGCTTTAAGTAGCGCATACATGAAACTTTGATAAGGCCGAGACCCCCGTCAATTATAAGCATAAATGCCATAGGTACAAATAAAAGAGGTCTGTTAAGCTTTAAGAAAGCGATTGCTATAAACAGGCCGATTGCGCGTGAGCCGGCGTCTCCCATAAGCAGCTTGCTTGGAGATGCGTTGAACCAAAGATATCCTAATATACATACTACCATAAGGAGCACTGTGTGTCTGAAAAAGGGCTCTTCGCCGAAAATTTTAAATAATATATAAGTGGTTGCAAGCGTCACGCATGAAAGCGAGCCGCACAGACCGTCAATTCCGTCAGAACAGTTTGTTACGTTGATACTTGCCCATATAAGTATCACAATAAGTATACCGTATATAACAGGATTTAGTGTTACAGTCTTATTAAAGAATGCCAGTTCAAATGTATTAGGATTGTAATTAAGATATGTTACGGCTGCTGATATTGCTATAACAAGATCAATAATTCCTTTTTTTAATTCACTCCATGGCTTTGCGGAACTGTCATCAAGGTAACCGCTGAGCATTCCTGCAAGAATAAGTATAAGATAAATCATCAGTTCAGAATCAAGGGGAATAAATAATACGCATGAGAGCGTAAATGTAAGGATAAATATAATACCTGCGCCTCTTGGTTTACCTACGGATTTGGAACCGTTAATTGCAAAGGCACGTCCTGCATCTCGTGGAAGTATATTTTTTCCAAGAGTAATTGCTATACATGTAATTGCAAAGGCAAATATGACACTAATGAAGGTTATAAGTTTTATTTGACTGTAGTCGTCTACTAAAAAGTAAATCATGATGTACTCCTTCAAAATTGTAATTTAGAGCATAGTGACACACTCTTTATTATATATTTATTTATAGAAGTATATCACACAAAATTTAGAAAAGATAGGAAAAAATTTAAATAGTATTTTATTATGGATTATGATATACTAAATTTAATTATACGACAGTGCGATATTAACGGAATAAGTAACAGAAGGGCGGGGTTTCTATGAATAAAAAAGATACCACAGAGATTTTTTTGACAGAAGTTGATACCTATCTTTTTGGACAGGGAACGCATTATGAAATTTATAATAAAATGGGTGCTCATAAGGCTGTAAAGAATGGAAAAGAGGGCGTATATTTTGCAGTGTGGGCTCCTGCTGCAAGGGAGGTTTACGTTGTCGGAGATTTTAATGACTGGAAGGCATATGGTTATGATATGAAGCCGGTGTCTGACGGCGGCGTATATGAACTGTTTGTAGAGGGAGCAAAAGCAGGACAGTGTTATAAGTATCTTATTATTTCACAGCAGGGACAGGCTTTGTATAAGGCAGATCCATATGCAAATGAGGCACAGTTAAGGCCGGAAACGGCTTCAGTTATAACAGATTTGTCAGGTTTTGAATGGACTGACGGTGAATGGATACAGAAAAAGAAGACGGAAAATCATCTTGATGAGCCGATGTCTATATATGAGTGTCACATAGGTTCATGGAAAAAACAGGAAGATGGAACCGAAGACGGTTATATGAATTACAAAGATATTGCACATGAGCTTGCTGATTATGTTGCTGACATGGGGTATACACATGTTGAGCTTATGGGAATTGCAGAATATCCATATGATGGTTCATGGGGGTATCAGGTTACCGGTTATTATGCGCCTACGTCAAGATATGGAACGCCTAAGGATTTTATGTATTTTGTTGACTATATGCACAGCAGGGGTATAGGCGTAATTCTTGACTGGGTACCTGCACATTTTCCGAAAGATGCTCATGGCCTTGCCAATTTTGATGGAAGCTGTGTATATGAATATGCAGATCCAAGAAAGGGAGAGCATCCTGATTGGGGAACAAAGGTGTTTGATTATGGAAAGAATGAGGTTTCAAATTTTCTTATAGCTAACGGGATGTATTGGGCAGATAAGTTTCATATAGACGGATTAAGAGTGGATGCAGTTGCATCAATGCTTTATCTTGATTACGGAAGGACGGAAGGAAACTGGGTTCCCAATAAATACGGCGGCAATGGTAATCTTGAAGCAATGAGCTTTCTTAAGCATTTCAACAGCATGATGAGGAAACGTTTTCCGCAGACTGTCACTATAGCCGAGGAGTCAACAGCATGGCCTATGGTGAGTGGTGATCCTGATAACGGCGACTGTCTAGGATTTACATTTAAGTGGAATATGGGCTGGATGCATGATTTTATTGAGTACATGAAGCTTGATCCGTATTTCAGGAAGTTTAATCACAGTAAGCTGACGTTTAGTATGATGTACGCTTACAGTGAAAACTTTATCCTTGTGCTTTCACATGATGAGGTTGTGCATTTAAAGTGTTCAATGCTTGGAAAGATGCCGGGAGACAGAGAGGATAAGTTTGCTAATCTTAAACTGGGATATGCTTATATGTTTGGTCATCCGGGTAAGAAGCTGTTATTTATGGGACAGGAATTTGCACAGTGGAGCGAATGGAGCGAAAAGAGAGCTCTTGACTGGTATTTGCTGGAGGATGAGTCACATAAAGACATTAAGGAGTTTACAAAAAAATGTTTGCATTTGTATAAGGATTATCCGTGTCTTGCAAATACTGACTATAAGCCGGAGGGTTTCAGATGGATAAATGCAAATGATAAAGATAACAGCGTGTATTCATTTATAAGAATAAGTCCTGACGGCAGGAAGCATTTGCTGTTTGTGCTTAACTTTACACCTGTGGAGCGCAAGTCGTTCAGAATCGGTGTTCCGTCAAAAGGAAAATATAAACTGGTACTCGGAAGCAATGAGAAAATTCAGAAAAAGACGCTTACTTCATTGGCCGGAGATTGTGACGGATATAAAAATTCAATTTTGTTGGATTTGCCAAAGTACGGAGTGGCAGTTTATGAGTTTAACGGATTGAAGCTCGATAATAAAAAAGAACTAAATTAAAATATTAAAACTACCGATAAAACCTGTATAGGACAAAACCTGTACAGGTTTTTTGATTGCGGATTGTGGGAGTGCGAAGCACGAAACAATCTGTGTAATCATAATTAGGGTATCAAAAAGCAGGAATGAGGATTAAATATGGATTATACATTTTATGGTGCTTCTTTAGGAAATTCTAATGCACAGCAGGTTCCGGACACAACATCTATAAATATACGAAATAATACAGGTAAGGCCGGAAGTACAGCGACTGATAAGGTTACATTTGAGGGCGTGGTTGTTTCAGGTATGGCGGAGGATTCAAGAAAGCTTGAAAATAATACATACGCTTCACTTATAAAAGAGGCAGATGATGTTAAAGAGCAGATTATGGCGAGCGCAGAGGGTGCTAAAATAGGTCTTAAAGCACTTTTTAACAGATTAAACGGTTCTGAGGCAGTAAGGATTGATGAGGATGGTTTTAATCTAAATGATGCGACTGAGGAGGAGATGGTCAGCATAATTGATAAAATCAAGATAGAGCTTGCAGCGTATTGTGATGATTATAAGGTTACGGGAAGTTCGGTAAGCAATGAAAAAATACGCGAGGTTGTTGGAAATCAGGGAATGGCTGATGAGATATCGTCAAAAATGCAGAATGCGGGGCTTCCATTAAATGAAGATAATATTAATGATATAGCTTCATCACTTGAAAAAATAAATATTTTTTCAAAGCGCGAACCGGTAGGCGCCTTGAGTGAAGAAACAAAAAATTACATGGTTTCAAAATCAATACAGCCGACAGTCGAAAATGTATGTATGACAGAAAATATGCTCCGGCATGCAGGAAAGGCTGAGAACAATTTAAATAAAACAGCCGACAGTAATCTTACAGACAGAGAGTGGGAGCAGTTAAAACCTCAGGTACAGAAGGTTATTGCTGATGCTGGACTTGAGCTTAATGTAAAGAATTTAGATAATGCAAAAGCATTCATAAAAGAAGGAATACCGGTAACGGTTGACACCCTTTTATATAAGGCACAGTTAGATAAAGTAAGCTTTGCACCTTTGGATATTGCCGGAAAAATAATTAATAATATGGCGGCAGGCAAAAGTGCATCATCTGCTATAGTAACAGATGATACAGATATCATAAAGGAAGTGACGGATGCTCTTAATATTCTTGAAAATTTAGACAGGCAGCAGGTTGTGTATGCAGTAAAAAAGGCTGAGCAGACAGGTCAAGACATAAGCTTAAGAAGCATAGAGGAAGCGTGTGCTGTATTAAAGAACAATGCAGACGCCGCAGATGCGGATTATAGTTTGCAGGCATCAGAATTGCATACTGAAAGCAATGTTGAAACAAATTACAGAAAGCTTCTTGAAATACAGATACTTATGACTGCAAGCTCAGGAATGCATTTGGCAAGGGAAGGCGTATCAATAACGGCAATTTCTATTTCGACCCTGCATAAGCAGCTTACGGCTTATGACAGGGAATGTGTTATGGAAAAAATTTCGCGTCAGTTAGCGGATGATGTCGATTCGGAAAGAATTGATTATATACAGTCGCTTGATACGAGGAGAGCGCTTTATGATATAAGCCATGCGCCTGATGTAATTATAGGTTCTGTATTAAAAAATTCAGATAATATGTTTAAGCTTCAGCTTTCAGCATTTGCGGAGTCTGGCAGCAGTTTAAGAGAACGTTTTAAGCGGGCCGGGGAGACTTACGAGGCAGTCGGAACCAAAGTGCGCAAGGATTTGGGTGATTCATTTAACAGGGCGTTATCTGAAAGCAGCAGAGACATTCTCGATAGTCTTAATCTTGAGAACACAAAGGCAAATGTTGATGCTGTAAGAATTCTTTCATATAATTCGATGGAAATTACAAAAGAAAGAATAGAGGAGGTTAAGGAACTTCACACAACTTTAAACAGCCTTATAAATAACATGACACCGGAAAAAGTCCTAAAAATGATAAGGGATAAAATAAATCCTATGACAGCAGACATACATGTTGTGGATGAATATTTAAATAACAGCACAATACAAAATGATGAGGCGGATGCAGAAAAATACAGCACATTTCTTTATAAGCTTGACAGAACAGACGGAATAAATGCAAATGAGCGCAGACAGTTTATCGGAATTTATAAGATGATGAATATGTTTACAAAGGATGCCGGGGCTGCTATAGGAAGTCTTATAAAGCAGAATGCAGATATAACAATGGAAAATCTGTGTATGGCTTATAACAGCAGAAGACATTCGGGAACGGATGTGTTTATTGATGATAAGAATGATATTAAGGTTGCAGCCAAGCAAAGCTATTATATGCATATATTTGATGAAACCTCGGCAAAGCTTACGCCTCTTACATTAAAAAATGTTAATGATGATAAAAAAATATCAGCAAGAAGTGTGGAAAATTTCGCTGAGACCGTAAATCAGATGTATGATGCGGATGTTGAGGCCGGTTATTATGATGAGTACATAGAAAAAATGCGACAGCTTTCAGATGTTGATGATTATGTATTAAAAGAGATTGAAAATGCAGGTGAGCCGGTAACATTAAACAATATAGAGGCAGTAAAACAGCTTATGCAGGCAGGTTCTTTTGCTGAAATTGTTAAAAACAGCCGCAGGAGAGCAGATGCGTTTATTGAAAAGCTTGATGAGCCTGATGAGCTTGAAAAAGAATATGCTGTATTAAAAGAAGAGTCAGATACGCAACTTGCTGAGGCAGTGAGGGGAAGCGGAATAGTCGGCGAGGAGGATGCAGATTATGAAACCATCAATAATTTAAGGCTTATAAACAGACAGATAGGATTTATATCAAAATTAAGTTTAAGACATGATTATAATGTTCCGTTTATGACAGCCGACGGCAGCAGTATAGGAATGATTAAGCTTACGCTTGTATCCGACAAAAATGAAAAGGGAAAGATATCAATACATTTTGAGGATAACGATATGGGAACTGTATCTGTTGAGGCGAAAGTGAACGGTACAAATATGGATATTTTTGGTATTTGCAGCAATAACAGAGATGTTTTGCATAGTAAATTAGAAAATGCGGCACAAAAAATCACGGAGGATTTTGGAATAGACCAGATTAAAGTGTATTGCAGCAGCAGTGAAATTGTGGGCAGGGTTACATATGAAGATTCAGAAAATAACCGTGCAAATAGTGAAATGTACAGGCTTGCAAAGACAATTATTTTAAGTTTGGTATAATGAAAACGGGAATGGATTCCGATACAAATAACATAGGACTTGTTTTGTGGAGGTAGACATGAGAATAAATACAAATATATCAGCGATAATTTCAAATAATTCGTTACAGAAGTCACAGTCAAGACTTTCAAGATCTATAGAAAGATTGTCATCAGGATATAAATTAAACAGTTCAGCAGATGACCCTGCAGGATGTGCCATATCAGAAAAAATGCAGATGCAGATAAGGGGACTTGAGCAGGCAGACAACAATACTGCTGATGGTATATCTGTAATCCGTACAGCAGAAGGTGCGCTTGAGGAAGTTCAGACTATGCTTGTAAGAATGAAAGAGCTTACTGTTCAGGCGGCAAATGATGTCAATTCTGATGGTGAAAGACAGGCTATTCAGGATGAGATTGACCAGATTAACAAAGAAATAGACAGAATATCGGCAGATACTGAATTTAACACACAGCCGCTTTTAAACGGTAATCTTACAAGAAGAGTTTATTCAAACAAGACCGGAGTAAGGCAGCTTGAATGTTCAGACGGTTTTTCTGCAGGTGATTATGGCCTCACGATTCTTAATAATGCAACACAGGCAAATATAACTTTCGGACCAGTTAATTTTGCACCGGGTGAGACGATAACAAAAGATTTAGCAGGTACAGTTGAAATTAACGGATATAAGGTAGATATAAACGAGGGCGACGATTTAAATACCATATATACAAAACTGATGGATGCATCCGATAAAATAGGCGGTATCGGACAGATCAACGGAACAGGAATAGATATAATTACAAATAAATATGGCAGTAATCAGTCTTTGAATGTTAAGTGTACAAGTAAAGAATTAGCAGATAAGCTTGGTATTAGCGGTGCTGAGACAGATAAAGGGCTTGTTGCACAGGGAACAGATTTAGAGGTTGATTTTGAGGCCGGAAGAGTAGGATTTGCTGATACGGCAGTTGTTTCTACACAGGGAACGGTTGTTACGATAAAAGACGTTAATAATAAATCATTTGTATTTGATGTTCCCGGAGATATAGTTAAAAATGGCCCTGTAAAGCTTGTTCAGGAGGTTACAGATGTAGGAACCATGAGCATACATATAGGCGCAAACGAATATCAGGCGATTATTCTTGATATTCCTGCAGTTACATCATATACACTCGGAACAGAGGGGATGAATGTAATGACAAGTGTGACAGCCGCACAGGCAGTCGCTACTGTTGACAGTGCAATAGCAAGAGCAAATGAAGTTCGTTCAAGACTTGGTGCATATGAAAACAGATTTGAGCATACTACAAATAATCTTGCTGTTTCTACAGAAAATTTAACATCAGCAGTTTCGGCAATGATTGATACAGATATGGCAGAAGAAATGACAGAGTATACATCGCTTACAGTTCTTACTCAGGCAGCCACATCTATACTTTCGCAGGCAAATGAAAGACCTTCTACGGTGCTCCAGCTTTTACAGCGCTAATAATTAATTTAAAGTCATTCGTATAAGATATTTTAAAGAATGGAAATGATTTGGTTATGAAAAAAGAATCTATAAAAGCTTATTCGTACAGGGTATCACAAGCTTCAAAAACAGAACTTATTGTGATAATGTACGATATGGCTATGGAGTATCTTAATGACTGCTTTATTTATGAGGAAGATAAAAAGCATATATGTGAAGATGACGATTTTACTGCTAATATAAAGATGGCGAAGAGAGTTATAGATTCACTTATAAATGCGCTTGATATGCAGTATGAGGTTTCATCGCAGCTTTTTAAATCATACTCTGTAATGTCCTCATATTTAATAAAGGCATCATCTTCAAAAGATGGTGCCCTTATAGAGTCGGTTATTAAAATGCTTGAAATGTTAAGAAAATCGTTTTATGAAATAAGCAGTCAGGATAAATCGGGTCCTGTAATGAAAAATACACAGCAGATTTATGCCGGACTTACTTATTCCAATGCAGGAAGTTCTAATGAATTTTCAAATGACCCTGTTAATAACAGAGGTTTCATAGTGTGAAAAATCATGCTGATTTTAAAAATGAAGGCGTATTTTGCGGCCATATTTATTTTGGCGCTGAAGGCGCTTTATTTGATAGAAAATAACAAGGCCGATTAAAACAACTGCTGCTATAGCGAGCAAAATCCAAAGATTTATAACTAAGCATTTTTTGGGTTTGAGCGTTTCTGTGTCTGATTTATCAAGATATGGCAGGTTGCTTGCCCTGGCAACGGCATCGTCCGATGCAAATGTAAGCTTTGCAGTTCCTACAATGTTATCAAAGTATTTAAAATTGACCTGTGCCCTGTAAATTCCATTTTCATTAGTTATCCGGTAATTATCATCTATATCAAGCGACACATCTCCAATAGAAGCATTATTTGGAAGTGTAAGTGTTGAGGCACTTAACGAAAAATTAAAGTCATATGTATTGTTAATTTTTGATGTATAGTAGTTGTCACTTGAAAAAAGAGAGCTTATTGAGCTTGTCGAGGTAGTAGTTTTACGGAAGTTGTTAAATCCCCATTCAAAAAGTGTTCTCGTATCTTTAAAACGTTCATTTTCACCTGACTGGAAGCATACTGCTATAAGACGTATATCGCCTTTTTCAGCAAATGTCACAAGTGTGTTTCCGGCTTTGCTTGTATAACCGGTTTTTCCTCCCTTACAGTATTCATAGTAGTAATCCCTGTTTTTAAGCATCAAATGGCGGTGTCTGAAATATCTTGAAGAATCTGTTTTGTTAGTAGGTGGTATTTCATAAGTTGTATAAGTTGAATCGATATTTACAAAAGTAGTGTTGTTGTAGCAGCCTCTTGCAATCATTGCCATGTCATAGGCTGTAGTGTAGTGATTTTCATCGTGCAGCCCGCTTGCATTTGTAAAATGTGTATTTATTGCACCGAGCTCTTTGGCGCGCTGGTTCATAAGTTCAACAAAAGCATCAAGAGAACCGCTTGTGTGTTCTGCAAGTCCGTATGCGATTTCGTTGGCTGAGTGCAATAAAAGCCCGTAAAGAGCCTGCTCTACAGTGTATTGTTCCCCTGGGAGCGTACCCAGACTTGCGTCGTCCCATGCGACAGAGTTGGCGGCTTCCGTTGAAAAAGTGACAGTTTCATCAAGAGCACAGTTTTCAATAGTCAAAAGACCTGTAAGAATTTTCGTTGTACTCGCAGGAAAGCCTTTTTCGTGAGCGTTCTTTTCATAAAGAATTGCACCGGTATCAGCGTCGATAAGAATAGCACTTCCTGAATATATTTCAGGAGCCTCAGGCCAGTTTTTTGCGTTTTGGCTGCCGGCATCGGGCTGCACGGACTGTCCTGCCTGTACGGTTGTATCTGCCGCAATGGCAGTATTTATGTCCGCAAATAATGCAGTTGTTGTTAAAGCGATGGCACTAAAAATGACAGCCACGCTCTTTTTTAATAAATTTATTCTAAACATGGTAATCCTCATTTCTTTGAAAAGCAAATCTTGCAACGTAATTGTACCTTATGGGATTTTGTATGTAAAGGGAATTTGCTTGTAACTTTGAGCTGTTTCCATTATAATGCAAAGGAGTATCTGAGCGATAAATTATTGCGGCAGGAGGAGTAATTAATATATGAGACTTAGAAATGTTCCCGGGGCAAGGGAAGTTATGGTGGAAAGTAAATATGTGTTTACTGAGCCGGAGGGTATGAAAGGTACATGGCATGAGGTTTTTGGAAATGACAATCCTATTCATATAGAGATAGGAATGGGCAAGGGACGTTTTATATCGACACTTGCGTCACAGAATCCTGATATTAATTATGTTGGGATAGAAAAGTATTCAAGTGTACTTTTAAGAGCTGTTGAAAAGCAGGAGGAGCTTGAGCTGGACAATCTTAGATTTATAAGAATGGATGCCGAAAATATATGCGAGGTTTTCGATAAATATGAGATTGACAGAATATATCTTAATTTTTCAGATCCGTGGCCAAAGGACAGACATGCAAAGAGGAGACTTACATCAAGACAGTTTTTTGAAAGGTACAATATAATATTAAAAAAAGAGGGAAGGGTGGAGTTTAAGACTGACAATGTACCGTTATTTGATTTTTCCCTGGAGGAAGTAAAGGAATCGGGATGGCAGCTTACGACAGTAACTTACGATTTGCATAACGATTCAGAGCTTTCAGCCGGAAATGTATGTACAGAATATGAGGAACGTTTTTCTTCACAGGGTAATCCTATATGTAAACTTGTGGCTCAAAGATAGAAACGAAAAGATATAAATAGAAATATAGAAACAAAAGGCACATGGTTCATATACATATATTAACAGATTAAATGGCAGGCGGATTTTCAGATTGAAAGGTTCATTTATAAGAAAGATGTCCATGGAAATTTATAACCATAAAAAAATAAACCGGCGCATGATAAATATGCGCCGGTCATTTGAGGAAATAAAGAAAGTTCTGGGCTGTAAAAAGTAGAAAATTACATTTTATCTTCAGATTCATAAGGAATTACTTTTACATTTTTCTTATTTAATATAGCTTCAACAATAAGATTCACAATATATGCAATAACTGCAAAGCAAGGTGTTCCCAGGAACATGCCTACAACTCCGAACAGACTTCCGCCTATGGTTATTGAAAATATTACCCACAGAGGGTTGAGTCCGACTTTGTCGCCGAGTATGTGAGGCCCTAAGAAAAGTCCGTCAAACTGCTGTATTACAAGTATGAGCAGGGCAAAAAACAGTGCTTTAATCGGATTAACTATAATTATAAACAGGAATCCTATGATACCTCCGATGTATGGGCCAAAAAATGGAATCATATTAGTAAATCCAACGATAATGCTTATAAGCACGGCAAACGGAAAGCGGAAGATGCTCATACATACAAAGCACAAAATTCCTATAATGAGGGAATCAAGAGCTTTTCCAAAAATGAAATTGGAAAATATTCTGCTGCAATCTACAATTATTTTTCTTGTCTTGTCGGCAAATCTTGTAGGAAGTGCCGCATATAAAAGGCGTTTGCCATGATAAAAAATATTTCTGAAATCGGCAATCATATAAATTGATACCATTATGGCTATAATAAAGTTGAATATGGCTTTAACGATGGCAACCGATGTCGAAAATACCTTCGGGATAAGGCTCGACATAATAGATGAAAGGTTGTCTATTATAGCAGGAAATGAAGCCTGAATATGTTCATTTAAGGCATCAAAATCAATATACGAGCCTATTTCCGGATGAATTTGTTCAAAATCTTTTACGAACAGAACTACGTTTTCATACCAGATAGGAATTTGTACAGTTATCTCTGATATGCTGTCATAAATCTGAGGAATTACAAATACGCATAGTATGGCAATCACGCCTGCGGCGCAAAGGTAAGCCGAAATGATTGACAGCCATTTTGCAAGTTTTTCGGATTTTATTTTAAATAATCCCGTAAATACCTTATAATATAGAAATTTTACGAGAGGATATAGTATAAATGCGATAAATACACCTACAAGAAAAGGTGAAATTAAGTTTAATATATCACCGAGAAGTGACAGAGTTTGTCCGAAGTTACCTATTAACATAAATATAAGCGTTGTTCCGAAAACAAACAGCAGTCCGTAGATAACAATAGTGAAATATTTGCTGTTTGGTACGAATTTATTTTTATTTAAAATTTTTTCAGGCGTATCATTTTGGTTAGTATTATTAGTATTTTCAGTCATTCATTTATGTCCTTTCATAAGTTTAGAGGCAATAGTACTGCGCTCACAATATAAATTATAGATATTTTTTTAATGTATATCAACATGAATTAAAGAAATTATAAAAAAAGTAAAATTGTACTTAAATAAATACAAAAAAGTGCTTGCAATTTGTAAAAACATGCCATATAATATCACTTGTGCTTGAGCAGTACAGAAAAGCACAACAGTTAAATAAGCGCGATTAGCTCAGTTGGTAGAGCACCTGACTCTTAATCAGGGTGTCCAGGGTTCGAACCCCTGATCGCGCATTGGAAGAGGTCTTATGACTTGGCTTTCGCCAGGTTGTAGGGCTTTTTTTTGCGTGAAAAAGTGTACATTTTAATGTCAATAACCATTCGCGTGAAATAGGAGCCGTTCGCGGAAATTTATTGATTTTTCAAAAAAAATAATGTATTTTTGTTTTAGAAAGTATAGAACGTGTTAATTAAAACTGAATAGATGAGACTCACGGGGGATTAACATGCAGTCATCTTTTTGTAGGGAGAGGGAGGTATATAGCTTATGAAGAGCGTTAATTTAAATTGGAGGATATTTGTCAGTATGTTTATATGCCTCCTTTTGATTATACCACTGGCTTCGTGCAAGTCATATGCGGAATACGACGGTGATGATAATTATGCATATAGCGATTATGAATTTAATAATGAAGAATCGCAGTTTTATATGGCTAAAAATACAGCAGCGGCGGAGAATGGGTATTACTACATATCAAATTCACCGGTAAATGATGTTAATTATGATTTTATATACTTTTATGATATGAAAAACCAGACTTCATTACCGCTATGTTCTAAGTTAAATTGCGAGCATGATGATGAGAATTGTGATGCATATATTACTGATAATGAATGTGTGGGGAATTGTATATGGTATTACAAGGGGCGGCTGTATATGATTGAAAGAACAGGCGAAAAGGATTTACTTGTATCATATGATAAGAATGGAAGAGATAAAAAAACGCAGGCAGAATTATCGGTTGACGGTTGCACGGTGAGAGAGGGGGCAAAAGTGACCGGCGGCAGATTATATTATTATGTGTCTGATGGTGACAGATTCAGAGTGTATGCAGCTTCTCTTACGAAAAAAGAACCTCCAAGGCATATAAAAAATTATGAGTTTAGTTATAGTTATGCTGTCGGTTTGGATATATACGCTGTTAATGATGGAATATATATAAGATTTTTTGGCTCGGACAGTATTGGTGATGAAGAGTATGTTTACGATTATTATGATACGAAATCGGGAGAGATGAAAAATTGCTTTGATTCAATGAGTGACGCAATAGATATACGCGGCAAAGTAGCATTCAGGGGACAACATTCGGATATTTATTATGAATCAAATAGTGTTTATTTTGTATCTACTGACGAAAATGAGTTTATAGTGAACAGATTAAACTTTGATACGAAAAAATGTGATGAGTTTTTTGTTGTTGATGCGTTAAAGCATAATAATGACACCTGGTCTACTAATTTGGAGGGGTATGACGGTAAATATTTATATATATATGAAGGAATTGACCCTGAAAGTGAAGCTGCGAAGCCGGGAGAGGTTCAAGGGAATTATCTGTATGTGATAGACATGGACGGTACACTTGTTGATACATTACATTTTGATATAAATAGGCAGTTTGCTAAAGAAAATGGTATGTCAAGCAGGATGAATGGTATCGGTTTCAGTACATTTTGCGGGGATGACAGATATATTTTTGTCACATTAAATAAAGGAACTGTAACAGGATTGGAATTGAGTAATAGGTGGATTGAAAAATATAATTCAATAAACGAAGATGCAAATATCACAAAGCAATCAGCGTCTATTAGTGCAGTGGGCGTAATAGATAAAAAACAGATAGGAACAGGAAGCTTTAACTGGATTAATGTTACGCCAAAGTAGGTTGGTGTATTCACTCAAAATAGTATTTGTATGCGTGAAAAAGTGTACATTTTAATGTCAATAACCATTCACGTGAAATAGGAGCCGTTCACGGAAATTTATTGATTTTTAAGAAAAAATAATGTATTTTTGTTTTAGAAAGTATAGAACGTGTTAATTAAAACTGAATAGATGAGACTCACGGGGGATTAACATGCAGTCAGCCTTTTGTAGGGAGAGGGAGGTATATAGCTTATGAAGAATGTTAATTTAAACCGGAGGTTGTTTATCAGTATGTTTATATGCCTCCTTTTGATTATACCTATGGCTTCGTGCAAGTCATATGAGGAATACGACGGTGATGATAATTATGCATATAGCGATTATGAATTTAATAATGAAGAATCGCAGTTTTATATGGCTAAAAATACAGCAGCGGCGGAGAATGGATATTATTACATATCAAATTCGCCGGTAAATAAAGAGGATTATGATTTTATATATTTTTATGATATGAAAAACCAGACTTCATTACCGCTGTGTTCCAAGTTAAATTGTGAGCATGATAGTGAAAATTGTAATGCGTATATTACTGATGATGAATGTGCGGGGAATTGTATATGGTATTATAAGGAGCGGCTGTATATGGTTGAAAGAACAGCTGAAAAAGACCTGCTTGTATCATACGATAAGAACGGAAGAGATAAAAAGACGCAGGCCGAATTATCGGTTGGCGGTGGTACGGTGCGTAAAGGTTCAAAAGTAACAGGCGGCAGGTTATACTATAGTATGTCTGATGGCGATAAGTTAAGTGTGTACTCAGTGTCTCTTACGGAAAAAGAAGCTCCGAAGCAGATAATGGATTATGGGATTGATTATAAGTATCGCGTTAAGTTGGATTTATATGCCACAGATAACGGTTTATATATACAGTATATGGGGGCAGATTATATTAACGAATGGGATTGTATATATGATTATTATGATATTGAATCAGTAGAGATAAAGAATTGCTATAATTCGAAAGAAAATGAATTAGACGTAAGAGGTAAGATAGAAACTAAGTCTGGTTTTGATAACATATTTTATAAAGATAACAGTGTGTATTTTGTATCTGTTGATGGAGCTGAATTTATAATTAACAGGTTAAATTTTGATACAAAAAAATGTGAGGAAGTTTATGTTCTTGATACATCAGAGTACAACGAAAGTGAAAGCTGGGTAAGCTTTAAGGGGTATGATGGGACGTATATGTATATATATGAGCAAATTGATCCGAGATATAAAAGAAATCATGATGGGGCTGTCGGAGATGATCTGCATGTAGTTGACGTTAACGGCAAGCTTGTTGATAAGCTGCATTTTGAGCGTAATGAGCAGTTTGTTGAGGAAAAGGGTAATTTTACAGAAAGAGGAAGCACTGTCAGATTTAGTACGTTTTGTTGTGGTGATGACAGATATATTTTAGCTGTTACAGACATGGGCGAGTTAAAAGGACTGGAATTGAGCAATAAGTGGGTCGAGAAATATAGTGTAATACATAAAAATATGGGGGCAACAAAAAAAACAGGTAAAATTAGTGCGGTAGGTGTAATAGATAAAAAACAGATAGGAACAGGAAGTTTTAACTGGATTAATGTTACGTCAAAGTAGTTTTAGATGTTTGCAAAAATAAGCATATGACGCAAATGCGTCTGCTTGCAACGAAATTGCTCAGAAAAGAGGTTTATTATGAAAAGATTAATTTTAGTCGGTATGGCAGCAGTGCTTTTATTATTTGCAGGCTGCGGCAAAGATAACGGTGATTTGCAGCAGGGAACAAGTGCAAATGCAGAGGAAGAAGTGACAAGAAAGACGGAGAGGCCTGATGAGGAGTTTATATGGGAGGAGGTTCCGGTTCATAAATTTATCAGTGCAGAAAGCAGTAAACCTGCCGAGGTAAGTATTCCTGCCGGATTTGAAGTCGATGGCGCCAAAGATACCGAGTGGTATCAGGCAGATATAGATTCTGACGGAAATAAGGAGCTGATACTTATATACAGTGTACAGAGAGGGGAAGATACGGTTAACTGTATAAAGGCATATGATTTTGAAGATGAAAAAGAAATTAAGATATTGGATACAGATGGTTTGAACACGACATTTACAGAGGCTCAAAAAGAAAAGCTGGATATTATAATTAAAGGCTGGTTTGAGCAGGATTTTGAAGAAGTACGGCATCTGTCAATAGAAGACTTGGATGATATTGTGGCAACCAGTTTTGAATTTGCTGTTGCTGAATGTGACGGAAAAACAATGATAAATGCAGCTTACAAGATTGAAAAAGCAACAGGTAGTTCGAAAGATGATAAGGTGGAAACGCTTTTGTGTTTTGAAGATGGCGAATTTGTTGTATATAAGGTATGGTATAACGCACGATACAAGTATTCAAATAATTTTAAGGATTAAGCACTGTTGACTGTTATTTTACGCATCAGGCAAATCTGACAAATTGGAGACAGATTATGGAATTATTGAGGGTTATTAAAAGAATATGGCGGCAGATTGCGGTTATTATGCTTGTACTTGCTGCATTATGTCTGTTTTACATAAAAGAGGACAATGATATAAAAGTATATGGTTATTATCAGGATATAATCGAAGGTTATCGTGCGCAGCTTGCAGTAAAGCCAGAGGACGAGGCATATACTTATATTGACAAATATACAAGAAAAAATTTAATAGACCATAAAGACAGGGAATATATTGAAAAAGCTCTTGTCATGTTCAATGATAATATTGCGTACACAGATAATTTCAGTAAAGATATTGAGAATAAAATGTCTAATGCCGAGGGGGTTTTGAGCAGCTCACTCTATGCCGGTAAGTATAATTTCGGGCGGCTTAATACGATAAAAGGTCTGTATGATATGGAAACGGTAAAAGATATGGACGTGTCTTTAAGCAATACAACGGCAATAGAAAAGCTTATGGAATTTAAAGAGCTTCCGCTTCTTTGTGTGCTGATGATACTTGTCCTTGTAATGGCATTTATCGAGGAAAGAAGCAACGGTATGTGGGATATGGTGCACGCAGGTGCTAATGGACGGTTTAGACTGGCAGTTAAACGCTGTTTTATAATTTTGCTGACATCTGTTTTTGTATCGTTTTTGGTCAACAGTATCGTGTATGGCATTTATCTGACGGTTTATGGGGGCAGCGCGGACCTTGGCAATGCAATACAAAGCAGCGGTATGTTTAATATGTTTATGCTTCCGGTGAGTATCCTGCAGTTTTTTGTACTGTATTGTCTTAGCAGCGCAATGGGACTTTTTTGTATAGGTCTGCTGATGCTTCTTATAATGATGAGGATTAATTCAAATAAAGTGGCGATACTGATAATGGTAGGAGTTTATGCGGCAGAATTTATTTTGTATAACGGTATTACGTCTGACAGCGCTGTTTCGTTTTTGAAATATATAAATATATACAATGTAATTATGGTCAGCCGCTCCGTGATGGTGTATGAAAACTGGGGCTTTGACGGTTTTATTACAGATGCTGCTACATCGACAATGATAATGGCAGGCCTGCTTATTTTGGTATGTATTGCTGCGGTAATATATGTAAATGTGCGTGGGAAACGCAGAAAAAACAGGATTTTAAGCAAAATTTACGATACTGTTTCGATGAATTTTCAAAGGATTTTTGCTAAAGTTCCGTCACTTGGTATGGAGATACATAAAACGCACATTTCGCAAAACGGGCTTATTATATTTTTGACGGCTGTATATCTTATAGCAGGCTGCAAGATATACAGAGGCGTTGATTACAGTGGGGATAATGTATATATTGATAATTTTTATGAGCAGTTCGGCGGATATGTTCCAAATGAGGAAATAGAAGCGTATGTAAGCGTTGAGCGAAAAAATATGGAGCGTCTTAAAAAAGACAGTGAAGGGTATTCATATGATTTACAACAGTTGGAAAGCTCAATTAAAACAATGGAGTCTGACATTTCTTATGCTAAAAAGGTAAATGATGAGCGCAGGATTAATGCGGTAATTATGAATCCGAAGACATATAATGACGTATTTGGTGAGAGATTGTATGCAAATCAGGAAAATATTAATCTCATATGCCTGTTTGCCATTATACTTACTGCTGCAGGCGCATTTTCATATGAGAGGAAATGCGGTATGTATCAGCTTGGAAGAACGTGCAGCAACAGAAAAAAAGTCTGGCTTAACAAAGCCTGTACAATACTGCTTACAACCTTTATCATATGGCTTGTATCAATGGTTTTAAACTGGGTAAATATAGCTGATGTCTATGATTTTAACCAGTTGTCGGCGCCGATACAGAGTCTTATGCAGTTTGAAAAATTTCCTTTTGAGATAAGCATAGGTGCGTATATTGTATTTTGTCAGATATTCAGACTTGTATTAATGACTTCAATAAGCTTTGTTGTATTAAGTTTGTCCATATATTTAAAATATATTATGGCAATCGTTGTATCGGTATTGCTTCTTATACCATATATTCTGTATCTTTTTGATATAAAAATAATGTATTATACGGCAATAGTACCTGCAATGGATTTTAACCGCTATTGGTGCGATTTCGGCACAAAATTGTATGGTTATACTATGCCGGTGATAATAATTGTATCGGGTATTGCAATGGGATATATGTGTTACAAAAAATTTACTGCGGTCACAAAGTAATAAATATTTTCGGCATTAAAGGAAATAATATAGCTTATCAAATATTAAGGAGGATAAGCGATATGAAATCTTATAAACCTTTAGATTATGACAGAGATGATTTTGAGGGCGGTTATGATGATTGCTGCTATGGCAGTTATGAAAATGATTGCTATGACAGCGATAATTATGATGACGAATATCTTGACATGGCAGATGTGTGTTCGAGCTCTGACTGCACAGGACTTGTTGTAAGCGGTCCGGGATATAGCAGGGAGCTTTCAGATTACAGACAGATGTATTCATTTGGAGAGCCATATGATGAAGAGTCTGAAGATGTTTTTTGACACTGTAATCGAATGATTACACGGATTGCTTTGTGACACTGTAATCGTTAATTATTTATAAATATTTTATTATAAATATGCTGCCTTAATTGACTGCAAATAAAACATGTTATATCATAGCAACAGACTGATTAATTTTGGTATGTTGCTATTTTTCTGCTTGTGGTGCTTTGGCTGTTTACAGCGATTTTTTATGAGTGGGTTAGGGAGTCTGATGTACGGATATATTACGGTTAATAAACCTGAATTAAAATTTAAAGAGTATGATCTTTACAGGTCATATTACTGTGGGCTATGTCATTGTCTTGGACAAAAATATGGTCTTGGGGGCAAAATTTCACTGACATACGATATGACATTTCTTACATTGCTTCTTACAGGACTTTATGAGCCGCTTGAAAATTATGATAAAAAAAGATGTATTGCGCATCCGGCTGTGAAGCAGGAAGTAAGAACTAATGAGATTACGGATTATGCTGCTTCAATGAATGTACTTATGACTTATTACAAGTGTGAGGATGACTGGCTTGACGAAAAAAAGCTTACAAGAAAGGCATATGCGGCTGCTCTTAAAAAGAGTGTGTCAAAGATAACAGCAATGTATCCGCAAAAAGCAGAAAGTATAAAGCAGTCGCTTTCACAACTTCATGATTTGGAAGACAGAGGCGAAACTAATATAGACAAAGCTGCGTCATGTTTTGGAAAGGTCTGTGCGCAGATGTTTGCAATGAAAGATGATGAGTGGTCGGATACGTTAAAGAACATGGGATTTTATCTTGGAAAATTTATTTATATTTTGGATGCATATGAGGATCTTAGTAAAGATATAAAGGCTAAAAGATATAATGTTTTAAAGACGTATGGCGAGGAAGACGGATTTGATGAGCTTTGCGAAAGTATATTAAATGATTGTATGGCAAGGTGCGTGCGGAGTTTTGAATGTCTTCCGATAATAGAAAATGCAGAGCTTCTGAGAAATATTTTGTATTCGGGAGTTTGGACAAGATTTGAGACAGTCAGAAATAAGAGAATGAAAGAAAATTGCAAATAAAGAAAAATAATACAATTAATGTAAGGAGATATTAAAATTGACTGATCCATATAAAGTTCTCGGTGTATCAAGAGATGCTTCGGATGAAGAAATAAAGAAAGCATACAGGGCAATGAGCAGAAAGTATCACCCTGATGCAAATATTAATAATCCTAATAAGGCTCAGGCTGAGGAAATGTTTAAAACGGTGCAGCAGGCGTATAACCAGATTATGAAAGAAAAGCAGGGTGGTCCATCAGGCTACGGAGGTTATGGCCAAAACCCTTATGGTCAGAGGTCATACGGAGGCTATGACGGAGATAATCAGGGTCAGTCTGATTTTGGGGGCTTCTGGGGTTATGGGCCTTTTGGTTTCGGCGGTTATGGAAGCTATGGCGGATATGGCCAGCAGGGAAATGCCAATATGGGAGATGATGATACAAGCGTACATTTGAGAGCGGCGCAGAATTATATACGAAACGGTGCTTATGAAGAGGCTTTAAATGTATTAAAAGGAATAGAGAACAGAGACGGAAGATGGTATTACTGCAGTGCGCTGGCAAATGCAGGCCTTGGAAATACTGCGATGGCTCTTGAATTTGCAAAGACGGCGTTAAATATGGATCCTGACAATATGCAGTATCAGACGCTTTATAGACAGCTGCAAAGCGGCGGCCAGTGGTATGCAGGACAGGGACGCAGCTACGGAAGAACTACTGTAACGCCCGGAGGCTATTGCTTTAGATTATGTCTTTTAAACCTTTTGTGCAATTTGTTTTGCGGAAGCGGTTTATGCTGTGGTTTGGGAAGAAGATATTATTAAGATTACAGTGTCAAAAGATTTTAAACCACACCTGTACGACGCAATCAATGTAATCTTATTACTTATAAAATTTGAAAAAACGGCACTCAGAGTCAGATAAAGCTGACTACGGGTGTCGTTTTTTTGAGGCTTATTATTCCATTTCTGATTTTATCCATTCGTCGAGCCTGCCAAATAATATGTCAAACTGGACAGGTCCTAAATCAAGTATATATTTGTGGAAGCTTTTAATATCAAATTTATTTCCTAATGAATTTTGGGCTGTGTTTTTTAGTTCACAAAATCCTATATAGCCCAGAACATATTTGCAGTAATTTCCGGGTTCGGATATCATTGAGTTGTAAATCTGTGTCACAACCTCATCACCCTCAATACCGTAATTTTTTAAGAAAGAAGCAACATTTTCCTTAGTCCAGTTGTAATAGTTTACGCCGATATCGATTTTGGCATATAGGCATAAAGTAGATGTTAAGTTGGCTTTCTGAATAATACTTAAGTTTTTGTCGGAGGATTCTAAACTATATGAGTATGCTTCGCAGTAAGTCGCCCATCCTTCCGTGTATCCTCCAAAAGAAAGCAGGTGTCTTATCAAATCGGGTCTGGTGTTTGAAAAATAAGTAATCTGATATAGATGTCCCGGATATCCCTCATGTGCAAGTGTCGAATATAATCCTTCATTATTGGTTGAAGCTGAGTTAATATATATTGAATTTTTTTCGAGATTGTCTATCTGCGGCGTAAAATACATGGCTGGACTGGCATAATCTTCGAGGGACTTTGTAACATATTTTATATCACAGTTTACTGATGGACCTTGCGGAAAATCAGAAGCTATTTTTTCCCTGAGTTCAGATAAAATCTCTTTTGGGTCTGTATGTTTAGGAGAATACGCTTCAAATCTGTCTAACACTGTAGAATCTTTTGCTATAATCTGGCGCATCGACATTAAAGAACTGTTTAAGTATGTATCAAGAAGCTCGTTATATTCGTCTATTGATTTTGACCAGCCGATATCTTTTTTAATAAGGTATTCAAAATATTTATTTCCGTTTGGATAATTGCACAGGCCGCCGCTGTATTTAGAATTTCCTTTTAAGGATTCCAGACCTTCAATAAGTATCTGATATCCTTTTATTACATTATCATTTACTGCGGTTTCATTTTGCTTAATGTATGAGTTTTTTTGTTCATCTGAAATGCCTGTGAGTGTGTCAAGTCTTTCGTTAAATGTTGAAATTAATATGTTGTCATCGGAATTTTCCACAAATGTACGGCATTGCTCTATTATTTCATCTGCGAGATAATCTTCCATAAAAAGCCCGTTTTCACTTCGTAAATTCTCGTATTCTATCATGCTTGAAAAAAATTCATCTGTATCGCTTATTAAAGTAAGGTATTCTTTGACATCTTTTTCTTCATTAAATGAATATTCCGCATATAAAAGTGGAAGCTGGACCTGAAGACCTATTGTGGTTGAGAGGTCTGTGTCAAATAAATACAAATCACAGTATTCAAGCTCGGTTTCGAAATATTTTAAAAGCACATCGTATGTAATCTGCTGATTTGCCGAAAGTGTGGTCCTGTCAAATGCTTTAAGATCATTTATCGCATCGGTTATATCCTTGGTTGCATCCAAATCCTCAATGTCATAACGTCCCATAGTGACTTCATAGTCAGTGATTCCGTAATTTTCGGGATGTTGGAGAAATGAATGGATTGAAAATGCGTCAGATGAGAGAGTTTCTTTGAATAACTCATTTACATAGGAGTCAAATTCAGAATTTTTTACATCATTCGAAATTTGAGTTTCGGGACTTTTCGATTTATCAGGCGACGGTGAGCAGCCGGTAAATGAAAATATAAGGCAGAGTATGATAAGAAAAGCACTGCATTTCTTAAATATTGTATGAATCATCAAAATCCTCCTTATGATATATTTAGATTTAAAGTGCAAAACATGCTTTATGTTTTTTACGTTGGCACAATTAGTATACTATATTCAACGATTAAAATAAACATGCCGCAATGGTTTGTATAAATGTTTAGCCTTGATATATAGGAGTGATTTTGGTATAGTAAAGTATTAGAAATGAACAGATTTAGAAATAATTAGAAATTAAGAGCAGGAGGATATACAAAAATGCCGCAGAATAAGGGACCATTTTATATGACAACAGCTATTGCCTATACATCGGGTAAACCACATATAGGAAATACTTACGAGATAGTACTCGCAGACAGTATCGCAAGATATAAAAGACAGCAGGGATACGATGTGTTTTTTCAGACGGGCACTGATGAGCATGGACAGAAGATTGAGTTAAAGGCAGAGGAAGCCGGAATTACGCCAAAGGAATTTGTTGATAATGTTTCGGGTGAAATTAAGAGAATATGGGATTTGATGAACACATCTTATGATAAATTCATAAGAACAACTGATGATTACCATGAAGAACAGGTTCAGAAAATATTTAAAAAACTTTATGATAAAGGTGATATTTATAAAGGTGAATATGAGGGAATGTACTGCACACCTTGTGAGTCATTTTTTACTACATCGCAGCTTGTTGACGGAAAATGTCCTGATTGTGGAAGACCTTGTCAGCCTGCTAAGGAAGAAGCATATTTCTTTAAGATGAGCAAATATACAAACAAGCTTATTGAACATATAGAAAATCATCCTGAATTTATTCAGCCTGAATCAAGAAAAAATGAGATGATGAACAACTTTATTAAAGCCGGGCTTCAGGATTTATGTGTATCAAGAACTTCATTTAAGTGGGGAGTTCCGGTAGATTTTGACCCTAAGCATGTTATATACGTGTGGATAGATGCACTTGTAAATTATATAACAGGTATCGGTTATGATGCAGACGGAAATTCGACGGAGCAGTTTGATAAATATTGGCCTGCTGATTTACATTTAATAGGAAAAGATATTTTAAGATTCCATACAATTTACTGGCCAATCATATTAATGGCACTTGATTTGCCGCTTCCAAAGCAGATATTCGGACATCCTTGGCTGTTGCAGGGCGACGGTAAGATGAGTAAGTCAAAGGGAAATGTTATTTATGCCGATGACCTCGTAGATATGTTTGGTGTTGATGCAGTAAGATATTTTGTTCTTCACGAAATGCCTTTTGAAAATGATGGTGTAATTTCATGGGAGCTTTTGGTTGAAAGACTTAATTCTGAACTTGCAAATACACTTGGAAATCTTGTTAACAGAACTGTTGCAATGTCAAAGAAATATTTTGACTGTATGGTAAGCAGGACAGGAGCTGATACCTCTTTGGCAGGCGTTGATGAAAACGGTGTAAGTCTTGATTTTGATGCAGACTTAAAGGCAGTGGTTACAGCAGCTAAAGGCAAGGTTGAGGATAAAATGGCAACTCTTCATGTTGCTGATGCAATAACAGAGATATTTACGCTGTTTAAGAGATGTAATAAATATATTGATGAGACAATGCCTTGGGCGTTGGCTAAGGATGAGACAAAGAAAGACAGGCTTGCAGAGGTTCTCTACAATCTTGTGGAAAGTATTACTATAGGGGCAAATCTTCTGGTTCCGTTTATGCCGCAGACTGCTGAGCGTATATTGGAACAGCTTTATCCTGACAATAAGGCAGATGGAGACAGAGATTTTGATGACCTTGCTACATTTGGATTAAGAAAGAGCGGTTTAAAGGTAACGGAAAATCCTGAAATTTTATTTGCAAGACTTGATGCTGAGGAAGTATATAAGAAGGCTGAGGAGCTTCAGGCAGCACAGCGTGCGGCAGCAGGTGCAGTAGAATATCCTGAGGTGGAAAAGAAGCCTGAGATAAGTATTGAAGATTTTGATAAAATACAGATTCAGGTCGGAGAGGTTTTAAAATGCGAGCCGGTTAAAAAGGCCAAGAAGCTTCTTGTTTCACAGATTAGAATAGGAGAGGAAGTACGTCAGATTGTGTCAGGCATAGCTGCTTATTATAAACCGGAGGAAATGGTGGGAAAGAAGGTTGCTGTTATTACAAATTTAAAGCCATGCAAGCTGTGCGGCGTTGAGTCGCAAGGAATGATTCTTGCAGCTTCTGATGACAGTGGTAATCTTTCGGTGCTTACGCTTGATAGAGACATGCTTGCGGGAAGTGAAATACGATAGTCTGTTTATGTTGTATAGGACAAAAAATCTGTAAAAATTAAATTGAAGTCAAAATTTTAGTAAAAATGAGGGTTGAAAAATCATTTGCATATTGATAAAATTGCTTTGATTATTTTAGTGGAGTCATATCACTTATTAAATGGAGATATGACCCACATTTTTATTAAATTTATTTACACAAACATACAAAAGAATAGTTTTTGAAATTTTATAATGTTTTATTTTAAGAAAGTAGGGTTATCTGTGCGCTCTAAAAGATAGTCGATAGAAACATTAAAATAATCTGCAAACTTAATAAGTGTTGCATAGTCAGCTTGTCTGACCCCTGTTTCGTAACAACTTATAGAGTTTTGATTCATGGATAAGTCCATGGCAAGTTTTAGTTGAGAGATACCTTTTTTTAATCTTAATTCTTTTAATCGCATAAATACTTACCCCCTGAAATAAGTATGCCAAAATGGTATCATTTAATTTATCCCATTTTGGTATACAGGGAGATTCACAATGTTGTATTAAACGCATTTGTAAAAATTTTTTTTGAAATAAAACATTAAAAAGACAAAAATATTTAAAAAGACAAAAGATATTACACGCGTACAAAAATAACTATTATGAACAGGAGATGGCTTTATGAAAAGGAAAACATTAAAAGAAAAATTTAAAAACTGGCCGATTAAGACCAAATTAATGTATTCGTTTGGTTTTATTATTGTCACAACATTCTTATTAATTGTAAGTTTGCTTGTTGGTATGAAGGTTATTGAAAAAAGACTTGTAAAATTATATGAAGGACCGACAAGAAACATTAATTACAGTGCTGAATTATACTATCCACAGCTTGATATTCAGAGAGCTGTTAACAAAATGTTGGTTGAAGGTATTGATAAAAAGGATGAATCTTATAAGGAGTTGGAGGATACTGTCAATAAGAATTTAGCAATTATGAATGATTCATATTCTTTTTTGAGCGGCAATTTGATTACACAGGTTGACAGGGACAGATTAGAGGCAATTAATAATAAACAGAATAATGAGGTTTCAAAATATAGAGCTGAAGTTATGCGTCTGTTAAAGGCTGGTGATTTTGAAGGCGCAAAGGAATATAATAATAAATACTATATGCCTGCTGTGAATGAAACAAAGGCTATGATTGAAGAGTTAGAAGTTTCTGTTATGGAAACAGCTGTTGATTATAAAAATGAAGCAGCATTTATCGGTAATTTGTTTATTATCATTGGAGTTATTTTGCTTGTTTTAATTACATTGGGCGCTGTCAGTGTTGCAAGAGTGATTATAAGTGCAATTATGGATCCTGTAAAGCAGATTGAAGCTGCGACAAAGGGATTACGCAGCGGTGAGTTATCACATGGAAATGAGATTACATATGAATCGGAGGATGAGCTCGGTGTACTTGCAAAATCAATCCGTGAGTCAATGAATATTTTAGACGGATATGTAAAAGAAATTTGTGATAATTTTGAAATGGTTGCAAGCGGCGATCTGACTAAGAATTTTGATGATATTACAGATTTTCTGGGCGATTTTGAGAGAATAAAGAAATCGTTTGTGGTTATTTTAAGAGAATTTAATCTTACACTTAATCAAATCAAAGATGTTTCAGGTCAGGTTGATGCTGATTCAGATGATGTTGCAGCTGCATCGAATGATCTTGCAACGGGAACAAGCGAGCAGGCAAGTGCTGTGGAAGAGTTGACGGCTACAATTGAAACTGTCAGCAGTATGGCAGAGGAAGCTGCAAAGGAAGCACAGAATACATACGAAATGATGATGTCTTCAGTGGAAAAAGCACAGGACGAAAAAGAGCAGATGCATGAGCTTCAGGAAGAGATGCACCGTATTAAGGAAATTTCAAGTGAGATTGAGGTAATCGTAACTTCTATTGAGGAAATTGCTTCACAGACAAGTCTTTTAGCATTAAATGCGTCTATTGAAGCAGCAAGAGCAGGTGATGCAGGAAAAGGTTTTGCAGTGGTTGCAGATCAGATAGGAAAGCTTGCTACAGACAGTGCAAATGCAGTTTTAAATACTAAGGAGCTTATAAGTAAGACTGTAGAGGAAATTAATAAGGGTGATAAGGTGACAGAAGATACGGCTGTCGGCTTCGAGAGAATTATTCAGGAATTGGAAAATTTTGCAGAACAGTCAAATAAAAATAAGGAAGTATCAAAAGCACAGTCAGCTGCATTGCTTCAGATATCAGACGGTATTAATCAGATTTCTGTTGTAACAACTCAGAATGCTGCATCATCTGAGGAATGTTCGGCTATTAGTGAAGAATTGGCAGCAAGAGCGCAGGAGCTTGATACTCTTGTAAATAAATTTAAGCTGCATGCAAATTAAAGGAGCGCTTTTGTGCAAATTTTTGGAAGATAAGAATTAGGTTAGATTTTATTAGCGGGACAGTTTTTGCTGTCTCGCTGTTTTTACTTTATAGGAAATTGCGATGCAATATTCCGATAAAGTAAAACACTCCGTGAGGATGCGACTGGCACGCAGACGAATATTACAAGCTAAAACTTGCGAGTGCCAGCGCGCAAATAATTGCAAAGCAACTATTTGTTCTGAGCTTGACGCATTGTGGTAAAATGACTTTATCAAGATAATTTGGAGATATTGAACATGAAAATATTTGAAACACATTCTCATTATGATGACGCAGTATATGATGAGGACAGAGAAGAGCTTATAAGTGATATGCTTGGCGAAAACGGTGATATAGATTACATTATAAATGTAGGTGCATCTCTTAGGGGATGCAGGGCATCTATAGAACTGGCAAACAGCCATGATAAAATATATGCAGCAGTCGGAGTTCACCCGGAGGATATAGAGGCGTTAAATGATAAAGAATATGAGTGGATAAGGCAGACGGCATTAAATGAAAAAAAGGTTGTTGCCATAGGTGAAATCGGCCTTGACTATCATTATACAGACCTTTCTAAGGAATTGCAGAAAGAGTGCTTCAGAAGACAGCTTCGTATAGCGGCCGATGTGAAAAAGCCGGTTCTTATTCATTCAAGAGAAGCATGTGCAGATACGATAGAATGTATGAAAAAAGAACATGCTGAAAGAATCGGCGGAATAATTCACTGTTATTCATACACGAAAGAATCGGCGGAAAATTTTCTTGATATGGGATTTTATTTTGGAATTGGCGGCGTTGTTACGTTTAAAAATGCCAAAAAGCTTGTGGAGGCTGTGGAGCATATTCCTGCAGACAGAATAGTTTTAGAAACGGACTGCCCTTATATGGCACCTGAACCTCATAGGGGAACACGAAATGACAGCCGCAACATAAGATTTGTAGCAGAAAAAATAGCACAGATAAAAGGTTTGACGTATCAGGAAATCGTTGATATAACTAATATGAACGCAAAAAGACTGTTATTTGGTGAAAGGCAGATATAGCATGGATTACAGTAAAATCAAGCATTTGGGGAATCCGACTAACACAATAGAAATACTTGATAAGTATGGATTTTCATTTCAAAAAAAATTTGGTCAGAATTTTTTGATCGATGAAAATGTTGTAAAAAAAATTGTTCGCGAGGCAGGAGTTACAAAAGATGATTTTGTGCTTGAAATAGGCCCTGGAATAGGGACAATGACGCAGATACTTTGTGAAAATGCAAGAGAAGTTGTTGCGGTTGAGATAGATACAAAGCTTATTCCGATATTAAGAGATGATACGTTAGCTGAATATGATAATGTTACGGTTATTAATGAAGATATTTTAAAGCTTGATATAGTAAAGCTTGCTGAGGAAAGAAACGGAGGCAGACCGATAAAGGTTGTTGCAAATCTTCCGTACTATATAACAACTCCTATTATAATGGGATTATTTGAGAGTCATGTTCCGCTGGACAGTATTACAATAATGGTTCAAAAGGAAGTAGCAGACAGAATGCAGGTAGGACCCGGAACAAAGGATTACGGAGCATTATCTTTGGCAGTTCAGTATTACGCAAATCCTAAGATTGTTCTCAATGTTGCTGCGAGCTGTTTTATGCCGCGGCCTAACGTGGATTCTGCGGTTATAAAACTCGAAAGATATGAGGAGCCGCCGGTAAAGGTTATGGATGAGCATCTTATGTTCGGTATAATCAGAGCGTCATTTAATCAGAGGAGAAAAACTATGACGAACAGCGTGTGTAATTGTGCGGCACTTGGAATATCAAAGGAAATGCTGCTTGAAGCTCTGCAAAAATGCGGGCTTTCACCTACAGTGCGCGGAGAAGCACTTACACTTGCTCAGTTTGCGAAGCTTTCTGATGAAGTTACATTAATAAAAAGTAAGTGAATTTTTGCCCCTGGAATTAAAAATTAATCATAAAAGTCTTCCTTTTTGCATATTGTTGAACAGTAACAGAAAGGAAGGCTTTTTTATGAGTGAATACAAGAGGCTTATTTCATACATTTATTCTTATCCGGGAAGAGTTAAGGACAAAAATGTCGGTTTTGCAAAAGCCGAGGTCAGGGGAGGACAATTCAGACTCAATATGTCATTGAAGGGTGTCTACACAGATACTCCTGAAATATTCGGTGTTTATGTTATGGTCGAAAGAAATGCGCTGCAAAGTAAGAAGCTTACGCTGCTTAAGCTTGGAACAGTGCTTATCAACAGGGGGGTGGGGCAGTATGCCGATATTTTAAATCCTGAGAATATTAATTCTACAGGGTTTACGTTTGATGATATTTACGGTATTGCTGTTGCGAGAGAAGATAATAAATATTATATGATGTTCAGTATGTGGGATGATATTGAAATATCTTCTTATGATGTAAGATTTTTGGAAAATGATTATAAGAAAATACATACATCGGCAGAATTAAAAACATCTGACTCAGAGCCACTGAAGTCAAAGCAGCCAATGCAGATAAGTCAGCCAAGTCAGTTATCACAGACAATAGAGTCTGATAAGCAACTTGAATTTGGTGAGCGGAAGTCAGATAAAGAAACAATTGCAGAAGAAAAATCAAAAATAAAAGAAGAAATAAATAAAGAAAGCAGTGGAGAAATAAACAAGCAAATAAACATAGAAACAGTCAAAGAATCACAGGTAAAACAGGAAATTCAGACAGAGGAAACCGAGCCATATATTATAGCATCGGAACAGCAGCCGGAAGAAGTACAGACGAGTTTTTATCAGGAGCCAAAAGCGCAGGATGGTTTTGAAAAGATATTTGCAAATGCTAATTTTATAAATGCTTTCGATGATGATTATTATTATGATTGTGTGGAGGTCACGCCTGAGCAGATAAAAGAGTTTCCGGTTGATGATGAATTGGTGGTAAATAATACATTTTTACTTCACGGTTATTACAATTTTAAACATATACTTTTTGGACGTGTCAGAGAAAATGACAGACATACAAATTATTTTATAGGAGTACCGGGAATGTACTGCAATCGCGAGAGATTTATGGCATCAGCATTTGGCTTTAATAATTTTAAGAAGAGCCATAGAAGTGATTATGCCAATCCATATTTTGGATACTGGTATCAGGAAATATAAACAAAACGCAGATGGTCTTCCCAACACCCATGCTTTAATACATATTCGTAGGCTGTACCTTCACTTATAAAGCCAAGCTTTTTAACAAGGTTTGCTGACGCAGTATTATACGGGGCAATGTAGGCTTCAATTCTGTGCATATGACATTCATTGACCATGATTTTTAAGGCCATTGTGAGCATTCTTTGGGCATAGCCCATGCGCTGAAAATCATGGTCGATTTTATAACCTATTACACATGAACTCATTGCATTTTTTTTAATGTCGGAAAATGAAACTGTTCCGATTATTTTATTTGGAAATGCTGTGTCATACATAAAGAAACGTACTGTTTTTCCCTGTACAAAACTGTTGTATTCAGCATGCATAAGATTTTTTATAAATTCTATTGTATAAAATCCCGCAGGCTTGTCCATTTCGTATTTGTCAAAGTAATCGCGGTTTTTCTCATAGAAGTCTAAAACACTTTTGGCGCTGGTTTCATTTAAAACTTTTAATACAATATTATTTTGTTTATATTCAAGTTTCATTCTTTTTTGCCTTTTCCTGTCTTAAGTTTTTAAAAAATGTTGTAAGCATGGTGCTGCATTTATCATCAAGAACGCCCCTTGTAACGTCACATTGGTGGTTAAATCTGGGCATTTGAAGTATATTTAATACGGAACCGGCGCATCCGGCTTTCGGGTTCATTGAACCTATCACTACTCTGGGGATTCTTGCCTGGACAATGGCACCGGCACACATCTGGCATGGTTCAAGCGTCACGTAAAGAGTACAGTCTTCAAGACGCCAGTCACCGATAATTTTGCCGGCTTTTCTGATGGCTGTAATTTCGGCGTGGCCGAGTGCAGTTTTATCAGTGTTTCTGCGGTTATATCCTCTGCCTATTATTTTATCTTCATGTACGATAACACATCCTATTGGAACTTCATTTAATTTTAGGGCTTTTTTAGCCTGCACGAGAGCTGATTTCATGTATTTTATATCTGTTTCGTTATATACATCATTAAAATCAGTATTAGCAGTGTTGTCATTAATATTATTCATATCAGTTAAGTTTTCCATAATAATCCTCATTCAATATTATAAACTATATTAACAGAAAACGGTAAATAAAAATAGTGTTAAATCATATTGAGCTTGAGTCAAATTAGTTATATACTATTGATTTAGAGGATTTGACACCTAAATAATACGAAATTTTTTAAACACGCTCAGGAAAGAGGTTTATAATGGATGTAAGACAGATTACGCAGCTTATGAAAGCGGATGCACCTAAAATGGCGACGAGCAGCATTGAAATAAGAAACAGTGTGCTTGTAAATGTCGCAAAAAAAATAAATGAGTGCAGTGAAGAGATTTTTGAGGCAAATGCAAAGGATATGGAAGCGGCAAAAAGCATGAATGTTGCGGCACCTGTTTTAAAAAGGCTTAAGTTTGACGAGGGTAAATTAAGAGATGTTACTAATGGGATAAATCAGCTTATAACACTTGAAGACCCTGTTGGAAAGATACAGCTTGAGCGTGAGCTTGACGAGGGATTAAAACTTTACAGATTAAGCTGTCCAATCGGAGTAATCGGCATTATTTTTGAGGCAAGGCCTGATGCATTGGTTCAGATTGCATCACTTTGTTTAAAGAGCGGAAACTGTGCTGTTATAAAGGGCGGAAAAGAGACTGCAAATACGAACCGGGTATTGTTTAATATAATTCACAGTGCAGCGGTGGAGGCGGGTATGCCTGAGTATTGTCTTTATCAGGTTGAGCAGCATGCAGAGATTGATGAGCTATTGTCATGCAATGGAAATGTAGATTTGCTTATTCCGAGAGGTTCAAAGGAGTTTGTGCGTTATATTATGGAACATACCCAGATTCCTGTAATGGGACATACGGATGGAATATGTCACATTTATGTTGATGAAAAATATGATAAAGATAAGGCTGTGCGTGTCATTCTTGATGCAAAAACACAGTATACTGCAGCATGCAATTCTGTTGAAACACTGCTTGTTAACAGAAATTCAGCAAAAGAAATTCTTCCTGAAATTGCTAAAGCGCTTACGGAAAGCGGTGTAAGGATAAGAGGTACGCAGGAAGTCAGTAAAATTATAGATTGTGAGATTATGGGTGAAGATGAGTTTAATACGGAATATCTTGATCTTATAATATCGATAAAGCTGGTTGATGATGTAAATGAGGCTGTGGAGCATATAAATAAATTCGGCTCTCATCATACAGACTGCATTATTACAGAGGATGACAGAAATGCGGCTATATTTATGCAGATGGTAGATTCAGCAGGTGTTTACAGAAATTGTTCTACACGATTTGCTGATGGATTCCGATATGGTTTTGGTGCTGAGGTAGGTATAAGTACTTCAAAGATACATGCAAGGGGTCCTGTTGGTTTGGAGGGACTTGTAACTTACAAATACAATTTGTATGGAGATGGTCAGATAGTAGGTGACTATGCTTCAGGAAAAAGTCAGTTTCATTTTAAGGATATAAAAGCATAAGACCTTTTGGCAATGTAATCTTAAATATAAAATTTCTAAAATCTTGACATATAAAGAAATTGTGGGGTATAATTATTATTACCGCGCAGCCGGGGTAGCAGCGGCACCCTGTACCTGCAATCCGCTATAGCAGGGGTGATGTTCGGCAGAGGGCAACTGTTTATGGAGCTGCCCGGTATAAGTGGTGTTGACATTTGGGTCTTTCGCAATAGAAATTCACGAACCATGTCAGGTCGGGAACGAAGCAGCATTAAGTGAAAGCTTCTGTGTGCCGGAAGGCTGCCTGAATCGAGCTAACTGTACCGGTAACGTCTGTGGACTTTTGTCCGAAGCAGAACGCGCGGTTTTTTTAATTATAGGATTACAGTGTGAGTGCGAAGCACGTAACAATCCGTGTAATCGTAATTATGGTATTTTGACACCCTAATCATTATAGGAAAGTGCGTTTTGGAAATTGCAGTGAAGCGTCTGCGGAATGGGGGTTAATGTGAAAAATCATATCGATATGATGGTTTTTCACACAGCTATTTGTTTCTGAACGAAAGCAAATAGCCCTTATGGCAGAAGAGAAATCGCCTGTGCGAATTTCTCTTCGCCTCTTCGCAACAGAGTTGCTTAAGAAAAGAGGGTTAAAATGGCATATCAGGCTTTATATAGAAAGTTCAGACCCACAGGGTTTAAAGATGTAAAAGGACAGGAACATATTGTTACGACACTGCAGAATCAGATAAAGGCGGACAGGATAGGACATGCGTATCTGTTTTGCGGAACAAGGGGAACAGGTAAGACAAGTGTTGCAAAAATATTTGCAAAGGCTGTTAACTGTGAAAATCCGGTAGACGGCAGTCCGTGCGGTGAGTGCGCATCATGCAGGGCTATTGCTTCCGGAAGTTCCATGAATGTTATAGAAATAGATGCTGCTTCAAATAATGGCGTGGATAATATAAGAGAAATCCGTGAGGAGGTACAATATTCTCCGACGGAGGGTAAATACAAGGTTTATATAATAGATGAGGTTCATATGCTTTCAATAGGAGCGTTTAATGCACTTCTAAAAACGCTTGAAGAGCCACCGTCATATGTAATATTTATACTTGCGACAACGGAAGCACATAAGATACCTATTACAATTTTGTCGAGATGTCAAAGATATGACTTTCACAGAATATCAATAGATACAATAGCTGACAGACTGACAGAGCTTATGCAGGAAGAAAATACAGTTGTAGAACCGAGAGCTTTAAGATATATTGCTAAAGCGGCAGATGGTTCTATGCGAGATGCATTAAGCCTTTTAGATCAGTGCATTGCCTTTTATCTCGGAGAAGAGCTTACATATGACAATGTGCTTGAGGTGCTCGGAGCAGTTGATACAGGCATTTATGAGAAAATGCTAAAATACATTTTGGATAATGATACAGCGGCTGCAATGGAACTGCTTGAAAAGCTTGTCATGCAGGGTAAGGATTTAACGCAGTTTGTAAATGATTTTATATGGTATTTAAGAAATCTTTTGCTTGTAAAGACTACTGATGATGTATCGGTGCTTGAAGATATAATAGATGTATCTTCCGACAATTTAAAGCAGCTTTCTCAGGATTCTAAAAGTATTGACTCTGACACGCTTATGAGATATATACGGGTGCTTTCTGATTTGGCAAATGATTTGAAATTTGCAACCAACAAGAGAATAAAAGTAGAAATAGCAATAATTAAGCTGGCAAAGCCTGCAATGGAGCAGAGCCGGGAGATAGGTGAGATAATAAGCAGGATTACAGTGCTTGAAGAACAACTTTCTAAAGCTAACGAGAAGCTTAAAAACGGTATTGTTATGGCAGCAGGTTATCAACAGGCTGCGAATGGAGCACAGGACGGCGCAGGAGCCGGTGAGACAGACAGCAGTATTAGAAATATCTCGGCAGAACAGCAGGCGGCAGAGAAAAAGCGTATTGTTGAGGCAATGCCGGAGGATATAAGGCAGTTGGCGCGCCAGTGGGATGATATAGTTTATTCCATAGATGATATGCTTACAAGAACATATCTTTTACAGGCAAATGTATCACTTGCTAAGGATAACCGCAGTCTTGAACTTATTTTTAAGTCGACATCAGCATACAATACATTCGTAAGAGAGGAAGACAGGGTACGTCTGCAGGATATTATAGAAGAAAGAACAGGAATGCATGCGGATATCGTAATAACAAAAATTGACGATAACGAAGATTTTCAAAACAGATTTACAGATATAAGAGATTTAGTTAATATGGATATAGAAGTAGATGATAAGGAGGAGTTTATCTAATGGCTAAGAGAGGCGGATTTCCGGGCGGAATGCCTGGCAACATGAATAATTTAATGAAGCAGGCACAGAGAATGCAGCGTCAGATGGAGACACAGCAGGCAGAGCTTGAGGCAAAGGAATTTACTGCGGCGGCAGGCGGCGGTGTAGTTGAAATTACTGTCACAGGAAAAAGAGAGATTACTAAGGTAAAGATTGATCCTGAAGCAGTTGATCCGGATGATGTTGAGATGCTTGAGGATCTCATTATGGCAGCAGCTAATGAGGCGATTCGTAAGTGTGACGAGGAATCACAGGCGCAGATGTCAAAAATCACAGGCGGACTTTCAGGATTGGGCGGAGGTCTGTTCTAATGGACATATACAGTTCTCATATTAATAAATTAATAGAACAACTGTCGAGATTACCAGGGGTTGGGGCAAAGAGCGCCCAGCGCCTGGCATTTCACATTATTAACATGCCAAAGGAAAATGTTGCAGCGCTTACGTCAGCAATAAATAATGCAAGAGATAACGTGCGCTACTGTAAGGAATGTTTTACACTTACAGATGAGGAAGTCTGTCCGATATGCAAAAATCCTGCAAGAGACCACAAGACAATTATGGTGGTTGAGCAGACGAGGGATATGGCGGCGTATGAAAAGACAGGCAAGTATGAGGGTGTTTATCATGTACTTCACGGGGCAATCAGTCCTATGCTTGGAATAGGACCTAATGATATCAGGCTTAATGAGCTTATAAAGAGGCTTCAGGGAGATGTTGATGAAGTGATTATTGCGACAAATTCAAGCCTTGAGGGAGAGACTACCGCAATGTATATAAGCAGGCTTATAAAGCCGACGGGTATTAAGGTTACAAGGATAGCGAGCGGTGTGCCTGTCGGAGGTGATTTGGAATACATTGATGAGGTTACGCTGCTTCGTGCACTCGACGGAAGAATAGAGTTATAAGAATTGAGTTTACTTAATGCACAGGTGTAAAAATCTGTGCGGAAAAGAGGAAAAATGGCTGCAAACATGCTTAATGACATTGTATCGGCTCACAAGGAGAGGATACTTAATTTAAAGAAATATTATCCGTTTTTTAAGCTTACGGAAATTTCGTTTTCGCAGTTCAAGGACGGAAAATATGCTGTACTTGATATGGGATACATTGTTATGGGCATTTTGCGCTTTTTTATTGAGGAAAACAACTTTAAAGAAAAGGATGTTACATATCCGGAATACCTTGAATTTATCACGACAATGATAAAAAGGGATTTCGGACTTTTTTTGTCTGATGGGGAAAATAAGGAGATTGCAGATTATATTTTCGATAAAATCAAAAATGAGGGAAAGCCTTTTGATTTTGAATATTTTGACCCAGTAGATAAAAAGAAGAAAATAACACGAATAAGGATAATCGAGAGTTCAATAAGAAATAATACGGTGTGGTATTCAATAAGTCCCGATGCGATAGAGTTTTATCTTGATACGAAAGAAATAAAAGATGAGAGCCGGATAAATGTAAGTCAGCTGCTTTTGGAAAAGATGATACGCGAAAAGAACTTTAAGGGTGGAATTGAGGTCGTTGAGAGGATTAATGAGGAAGTAAACAGGCTTCAGTTTAAAAAGAACGAGATTATGAGAATATTATCATCTGATGTGTTTGCAGGAATTGAGGCATATGAGGAATTTGTGGACACAGGCATGCGATGGTTTGAGGAGGAAGAAAAGTTATTTAAAAAGAACCAGGAGCTTATAAAGACAGCATTGTCAAAAGTAGAAAAATCGGGAAGTACGGGCGAAGTTTATTACAGGACAATAAGCGAAATTTATGACTTGGAAAATCAGCTTAAGGTGGCGATGAACAGACATGGTGATTTGTTAAAATCCTGTACCGATATGCAGCATTTTACCGATGAGGCAGTAAAAAGGGCGAAGCTTAACAGACTTCGCAGTCATGTTGATTTTGAGAGAATGCTAAACGATATGATAAAGACTGATAATGCGGATATATTGGCGGATATAATACGCCCGCTTTTTAAGCTTAAGACAAAGAAAACGTTTAATCTTAATTATATTGATGAAGCTCTTACGATAAAACCTGCAAAATATGAGGTTGTTGAGAAAGTAAGCGCAAAAGAGCCTGAAGATATTATTTTTGATGATGAGCTTGAGGAAAAGAGAATAAGCGATAATTATTCGTTTATTATGAGCAGCCTTTTGCAGTGTTTTGAGCAGAAAAAAGTATTTACTCTTGAGGAATTTAACAGAGCAATGAGCAGAGCTTATTCGCAGGATATACTTAAAAATGCTGATTATTTTTCATTTTTTGTAAACTTGTGTCAGAAGACGGAATACGAGATTGGTTTTGGAAAAAAGGATAATGAAAGTTTTCTTGATGAGATTTTAAATGAAAAATTCAAAGACTCTCAGCCGATCAAATTCAAGCTTAAAATGAGCAGTGACAACATGCTTAAACTTTATGAGGGCTGCGAGGTTTCAGACATTATGTTTGAAAGAGTTGATTAAGAAAAGAGGTTAATGTGAAAAATCATGTTGATACAATGATTTTTCACATGGCTATTTGTGCCGCAGGCGCCACAAAGTAGCTGTTATCGCAGAGGCAAAGATTTGGCTCGCGATTCCTCCGACGCAAAAGCGTCTGCGGAATGGAGTTAGTATGGAAATCAGGAATCTTGAAAAAGCACTTGATATAGTATCAAAGCTTATAACAGGCGAAGCTGTAAGCGAAAAAAGTGCGAATGCGCCGCTGTATCAGGAATACAACAATAACATGCAGGTCTATGATATTGTGCATATAGCGTTAAAAAAGATGAATCTTGAAATTTATGAATATAATAACGGATTGTATGTAAGCTCGGGCGAAAATAATCAGGTATTCGGCTACAGCAATGAGGAGCTAAGAAAGGAGCTTGGAATAAAGCTTAACAGAGAGCTGTATCTTGCATATTTTATCATATATAACACTATAACGCAGTTTTACCGCCAGACAGAAGCTGTTACATATGTGGAATTTACAAGAGTTGAAAATGTAATAAAAAGTGTTGACGATTCCATAAGCGGGATAATAGATAAAAGAGCCGGGATTATACTTGATGAGGTTGAGGAAAACAGCTTTAAGCAGATTGCATTAAGCTGGGAGGAACTTCCTGCGGCCACTGACACTGACAGGTCGGGGCTTAGGGCTGCGAGAAATTCAAAGGCAGGCTTTGTAAAAATTGTGTTTAATTTTCTTGTGTCACAGGATTTACTTGCTGAAAATGAGGACAGGTATTATCCGACTGACAGGTTCAGGGCTTTGATAGAAAACTATTTTGACGACTATAAGGGGAGGCTGGCTCAGCTTTTGGCTGATGCAGACAGGAAAAAGCAGGAGGTGGACTAATGCCACAGATTAACAGAATCAGAGTTAACAATGTCAAATACAATTTCGGTACACAGTATTATGATGATTTTATGATGCGATTTAATTGCAGCAATACCATATATGACCTTGCAAACGGAGGCGGTAAAAGTCTTTTGATGCTTCTGCTTTTACAGAATATTATACCTAACTGTACTCTCGATGAAAAACAGCCCATTGAGAAGCTGTTTCGGGCAGGCGGAGGAAATACGGTTATACATTCACTTATTGAGTGGAAGCTTGATTCCTGCTACATGAAAGATAATTTTAAATATATGACGACAGGATTTTGTGCGCGAAAGGCAAGAGGTGAGCAGGAGAATGATGAATCTTTTTTATCTGAAAATGTATCCTGTGATGCAGCGCAGTCAGGAGCTATAAGAACAAATTCAAGTATAGAATATTTTAATTACTGCATATTTTATCGAGAGTTCGGTGATAACGACATTAAAAACCTTCCGTTAGTAAGCAATGGTGAGAGAATTACATACAATGGTTTAAAAGCGTATTTGAGGGAGCTTGAGAAGAAAGATTTCGGCGTATCGGTAAAGATATTTGAAAGAAAAGGCGATTACCAGAGCTTTTTGTCGCAGTATGGAATATTTGAGAGCCAGTGGGAGATTATTCGCGGAATTAATAAGACAGAGGGGCATGTAAGAACATATTTTGAGACAAATTACAGAACAAGCCGCAAGGTTGTTGAGGATTTACTTATAGAAGAAATTATTCAAAAGTCTTTTAATAACAGGCTCGGCGTCGATAATGACGAGGGTAAAATGGCACAGACACTTATGGATATAAAGGATAAGCTTGTTGAGTTGTCAAAAAAGCGCGCCGGAATAAATTCATATGATAGTCAGATGGTTGTTATAGACGAATTTGCAGATTATGTAAGTAAATTTTCAGATTTGTATAAAAGAAAGCAGGAGCTTGAAAAACAGGTTTATGATTTGCTTACAGCCTGCAAATATGAGGTGATTGCACAGGAGAAAAATTCAGCTTCGTTGGATAATCTTATTGATAAGATGAACGAAGAGATGGAGTCGGAACAGAAAAATATTCAGATTGCACAGATAATAAGTGAAAAGAATTCACTTGATGCAGTTATGGATTTGATAAGTATAAACAGTAAGGGCCTTGAGGGGATTGACAGACAGATTAAAGAGCTGTCGGAGAAGCTTACTCTCATGGAGTCTGTGAATGATTATAAAGACTATATTTCATATGAAAAATCCTTTATGGAAATCAGTGAAGCAATAAACAACAGAATGAAAAGTCATGAGGATATTCTTAGCAGCCTTCGAACCATAGCAGATTTGATTTATGACAGAAATTCCGTAAGAATAAATGAGCTTGAAGATAAATGCAATATTGCAAAACAGGATGTGTTAAAACGGGAAAATATACTTAAAGACGCAGAAGAAAAGTTGTCCGAAATAATAAAGAAATTAACTGTAGATGAAAGTTTTGTTAAGTTTACGCAGGCAGAGCTTGAAAATGACGAAAAGCAGCTCGCTGTACTTATGGAAAAGTCAGGACTTCTTGTGGCTGAAAATGCTTACACACAGCAGCTTGAAATAAAAGAAAAGCTTAACAATGAAAGAACACTTCTTGAAAAAGACCAACAGTATTTTGAGCAGATATCCGAAAAGCTGACCCAATGTAATGCAGACATGTCGGGACTTATAATTCATAACAAACTTTTGGGCACGGAGCTTGAAAAGGCGGCGGTCACAGGAAGGCAGGCGTCAGAAGATGCAGATAAAATACAGAATTTAAAGAAAATATACAATGCGGCAGATTTGCAGGATCTTGCAGCTGTTACGTTAAATCTGTTTAAAAGCATGGACAGGGAATGTGAGAAGGCAGCTGATGAGGCTGGAAAGCTTCAGACATTTATTGAAAATGCAGAAAACGGGATATATAAATTTAATTCTTTAGAGAGAAATAAGCTTAAAGAGTATCTTGCAGCTCATTATGGAGATGATATAGAGGAGGGCCACGAGTGGTTTTCGAAGTTAAATCCGGGACAGAGGAGAGATGTTCTTAAGAGGACTCCTTTTATTGAGTACGGTTTTATAGTTAAAGGCGATTTTGAGAAAATAAAGTATGACATGGCGCTGCAGCAGTTCGGATATGGCGCATATGTTGTACCGTTAATCAGTGAGCAGATACTTATAGATACAAAGCTTGAGGTAAATAAGGAGCTTATCGCGTTTGCGATGAATGACTTAAGCTTTTTACGTGATGAAAAAAGCCTTAATTTTAAAATCAATGTTGCAAAAGAAGAGCTTGATATGTTAAATGAAAAGCTTTTAAAAGATAATGACAAGAAAATGGTAGTCTGGAAGGACTATATGTTTACGGTCAGATATATGGCTGTTTGTGATGATACAAAGCTTGTCGATGAAAATAAAATACGTGCACAGATTGAAAAAAATACAGACGCATATCATAAGCTTTCTGCCATTAAGGAGAAATGTAAACTTGATGTATCTGAGCTTGAAAAATCAATAGAGACAAGGAAAGAAACGATTGCGCAGTATGTAAGGACAGAAGAGCTGATTGCAATGGCTGTTGAAAAAAACAGCGAGATTTCTCAAAAATACGATTCTTTGAGAACTGCAAAGGAAAGCGAAAAGCAGACAGAATTAATACTTCAGAGCTGTAGAGAGGAACAGCAAAGGGCAAAACAGCAGCTTGATGCCTCAAAATCAGTGCTTGCATCTGTAAATGAAAGTTTTGTTAAGTTAAGAGAAGAGCTTGAGGTAAATTACAGACAGTACCATGAATCGGACGGAATACGTTTAAATGAAAATGAAAAGGCAGATTATGCGGCACTTTCGGACAATGAGCTTGAGAGCAAATTTTTCGGTTTAAAGCAGATAATCGATAAAGAGACTGTTGATGTAGCTGATAAAGAAGCACTTAAGGAACATTACCGCATTTCTATGGCAAAATGCAAGCGTTTAATTGAATACAGGGGTTCATTGTTCAGTGAGGTGAAAGAGCAGTATAATTCAGGAATGGTAACTGAGAGCAAGGCGACGCAGCTTCTTGATATTAAGTATAAATTAAATGAGCTTAATAAAGCTTCAAAAGACAGACGTGGTGAACTGGATGCACAGAATGCCCTTATGAACAGGCTTGACGGAAGCATAGCGCACGGAATGCATCAGCTTGAGGAAAAATACGGAGAAGTACAGCTTTTCAAGTGCGAAAATCCGGAAAACTTTATCAGCCAGCACAAGGAGCTTGTAAAAAAGCTTGCTGCAAATATAAAAGATGTTTTATTAGAAAGGCAGCAGCAGCAAAAGAAGCTTAAAGACATTTATATTATAGAAAAAGACCTTGAAAGAATAGCAAAAAATGCAGGACTTACTGTAACGGATTTAGAAGCTGTTAGTTTAGGAGATGCGAATGGCGTTGGCAGCACAGTGCCTGCTTTTGACGGTGACTTAAGCAGTATTAACATATTTGGTTATGAGGATGTCTGTAAAGAGTACGATATTCATTTGAAACGCATTGACAAAACAGAGGATGAATTTAATAAGCGCAGGCAGTTGCTTATTGAATCGCTTAACAGTTTCGGCGCAGGTGAACTTGCACATGAAGTGGGTAAGTCTGTGGAATTTCCTCAAAATGAAGAACAGACGATTTTGCTCGCACAAAATTTAAGGGAGACAAATAAATTTATTGAGCTTGAAAAACAGAGGATTTCAAAAGGCATCGAGGATATGGAACAAATTAAAGATAATTTTGAAAACCGATGCATACAGACATGCAGCAATATCAAAAATGAGTTGGACAGACTGCACAAGCTTTCAACAATCACTATGGATGACGAAACTATTTCAATAATAAGCCTTTCGGTTCCATATATTAAGGAGGAGCTTTACAAGGAAAGAATGTCGTCATATATTGATGAGACGGTAATTATGGCCGAAAGTTTTAAGGAACCATCGGAGAGACTTAAATATATACGCAACCGTCTTACATGGAAAAGGCTGTTTTCTGTAATAGTTACAGACATGAATGCGGTGCGGATAGATTTATATAAAAGAGAGCGCATAAAAGACCAGAGCAGATACCTGAAATATGAGGAGGCAGTCGGTTCTACGGGTCAGTCGCAGGGTATTTATATACAGTTCCTGATTGCTGTTATAAATTATATTTCAAGTATAAATGCCTCATCTAAAGACGGTGCTGTTTTGGGAAAGACTATATTTATTGATAATCCGTTTGGTGCAGCAAAGGATATTTATATATGGGAACCAATATTTAAACTGCTTAAAACAAATCATGTTCAGCTCATTGTTCCTGCAAGGGGCGCAACGCCTGCAATAACAGGACGGTTTGATGTTAATTATATATTAGGACAGAAGCTTATCGACTCGCGCCAGCAGACTGTGGTTGTTGATTACTACAGCAAAACGAGTCAGGCACAGATGGAATATACACGTATGGATTATAATCAGGTGACTCTTGATTTGTGATTCAATTAGTTATTTTGTTTACAATGCGGGGCAGCTGTGATAAACTTATGACGTATATGTTAAACATTTTATGGAACTTTTTTTAAATTGAGATATAGATTTTTTATAGAAAAGGTGGCGTCAGATTTGGATAAGTATGAATTAAATCTTAAGATCGATCAAATTAAGAAACTTGCCTCTAAAAGAGCATTTAAGGAGGCAGCTAAGATTGCTGAGGAAATTAACTGGCATAAGGTTAAGGAGTGGTCAGCTCTTGCTACAATCATAAATGTTCAGGAAGCAGTGGGCGATATTGAAGAAGCAAGAGATATGGCTATATTGGCATATAATCGTAATCTCGGAGGAAGAAAGCTTGTCTATAAGCTTACGGAGCTGTTTATAAAGCTTAAGCAGTTTGATGAGGCTGAGGAGCTTTATGATGAATATGAAAAAATGGCTGCCCACGATGTTAACCACTATCTGTTATTTTATGATTTAAGAAAAGCAGAAGGGGCGAGAGATAATGAGCTTATTGAGATATTGGAGGAGCATAAAAAGCATGAGGTTGACGAAAAGTATCTTCTTGAGCTTGCTAAGCTTTATGCCTCAACAGACAGAAAAGAAGAATGTTTAAAAACCTGTGATGAGATAGTTCTTTTATTTCAGGATGGTTCTTATGTAGAGAAAGCTATACAGTTAAAGAAAGAAATGGGCGCGGAGCTCACTAATATGCAGAAAAAAATTCTTGAAGATACTTCAAGAAAGAAAGAGGATAAAGAAGCTACAAAAGAAATTCTTTTTGAGCAGCAGAAAGAGCTTACGAGAATAATGCATGACGATATTGATGATGTGTTTGATGAGGATGAGGAAGAGCAGGCCGATGATATCTTTGAGGAACACAGCGAAGATGAATATACAGAAGAGGCTGAAGACGTTTCAGAAGAGTCTGACATTTCAAAATCAACTGATACAACTGATACGGTAGAAGATGTTGATGATACAGAGGAAAGCGAAGAAGTTATAGAGGCTTTTGAAGATGAACAGGAAAATGATAAGAAACCGTCACAGATGCCTGAATCATTAAGAGAGCTTATTGAGAATGCTAAGAAAAAAATAGACAGCAGCTATGACAGAATGAACCGTGAGAGTGAAGAGGAAAGATTAAAAGAAGAAAAAGAAGAGGTTAAGAGAAGTATTGAGGCACGCGAAAATAACATGGAAATAGAAGTTAAGGTGCCGAATTATTCAATCTATGATACACAAAACATACAGGAAGAGCTTGCAAAAAATCTAAGTAAGATTTTAAGTGATGATGACGAGCCGGATGTTTTCAGACCTGACAGAGAAAGCAGTTCACAGTCTGATAGTGCATTAAAGCTTGAAGCTGCAGCAGCAGAGCAGGAGAATCAGCAGGAGGATGATCAGATAGAGGGTCAGATGAGCCTGGCTGACTGGATGGAAGATATCAGACAGGAGAAGTACGGTAAGCAGAATACAAAGGAGTATTCAAAAGAAGAGCTTGAAAAGATGCTTGACGACAAAGATGAGAAGAGCGCAGCTTACGAAAAGCTGATTATGGAAAACAAGCTTAAGGCTGCCGATGCAAACAAGGAAAATAGTGAAGTCAAGGCGCGTACAGAGATGATGCTTCATGCAGCGAAGACGGATCTTGCAATTCGTACAGGAAAAGCAACATTAAAACTTGAGGAAGCAGTGGACGGTATAAGAGAGGCTGCAAAGGAAGCTCAAAATGAATATACGGTTACAGCTGAGCATACAGATGAAGATAACACTGTTATATCTCTTGATACTGCATCGTTTGCCCCGGTGACAGAGCAGATGATTGCAGCTTCGGTTGAAAAGATAGTGCAGGATGCGGAAGATGAAAATATGTTATCTGATTCAGTCAGTGAAGATATTTTCGATGATGAGCAGGAAGAAATTAATACTAACAGAGTTAAGCGTTCTCAGATAGTAAGAGAAAAGAGAATTGAGGAAAGTATTGCGGCAGGAAGTGATGAGGAAGAGGATAAAAAACTTACCGGAGAGCTTGCTAAGATATTCAGAAAATATCGTGAGATGCCGGGTCTTGAAACTCAGCTTGTAAATCTGTTTGAAGCTCTTGACAAAGAGATGGATATGAAGACATCGTCAGTCGGAAATATTATAATTTCAGGTAATTCTACTTCTGATAAGACAGACCTCGCAAGAACGATTATAAGAGCAATAAATCAAGTGTATCCTGACAGTCATAAAAAGATTGCAAAGACTACAGGCGATAGCATAAACCAGCGCGGAATAACAAAGGCTATGAGCAAGCTTAGAGGTACTGCACTTATAGTTGAGGGTGCAGGAGCAATACAGCCAAAGAGAATTAATGAGATTATGTCGTGTCTTTCACAGGATACAGACAGAATGATAGTTATATTTGAGGATTCGGATGCAGATATTAATGTACTGCTTAACTTTAATCCTGATTTAGTAAGAATGTTTAACCACAGAATTGTGCTTAAGCAGTATACTGTAAATGAGCTTGTTGATATGGCTAAGAGATTTGCGCGCAAGCGCCAGTACGAGGTTGGCGATGATGCACTTCTTGAGCTTTATTTAAAGATTGATAAGCTTCGTTCACAGACAGACAACATCAGACTTGATGATATTAAAGATATTATTAATAAGGCTATTGCAAAATCAGAAAAGAGAGCTTCAAAGAAGCTTTTTGGAGGGCTTAGGAAAAAACGCGGTGATAATGGCGATTTGATATTCCTGTCGGAGTCAGATTTTAAGGATTGATATATTTTAATGCCGGTAAACCCGGGAGAATGGAGGATAAAATGAGTAACATTGAACAAATGTCAGTAAATGCAATAAGGGTACTTTCAGCAGACGCAATACAGAAAGCAAAATCGGGACATCCGGGACTTCCGTTGGGAGTGGCACCGGCAGCATATGAATTATGGGCAAAACACATGAATCATAATCCAAAGAACCCTGAATGGAAGAACAGAGACAGATTTATTCTTTCAGGCGGACATGGCTCAATGCTTTTATATTCTTTGTTACATTTATTTGGATACGGAGATTTATCGATTGACGATATAAAGAATTTCAGACAAATAGATTCGCTTACACCGGGACATCCTGAGTATGGACATACTGTAGGTATTGAGGCTACAACAGGTCCTCTCGGACAGGGTATGGCAATGGCAGTTGGCATGGCAATGGCGGAAGCGCATCTGGCGTCAGTGTTTAATAAAGAAGGATATCCTGTTGTTGACCATTACACATATGTGTTAGGTGGTGACGGATGTATGATGGAGGGTATTTCTTCAGAGGCATTTTCGCTTGCAGGTACTCTGGCGTTAGATAAGCTTATAGTTATGTATGACTCAAATAATATTTCTATAGAGGGAAGTACAGATATAGCATTTACAGAGGATGTTATGAAGCGTTTCGAGGCATTTGGCTTCCAGACAATAGAAGTTCAGGACGGAAATGATCTTGCAGCAATCGGGGCGGCAATCGAGGAGGCAAAGGCAGATAAGACAAGACCGTCACTTATCAAGATAAATACTCTTATAGGATATGGCTGCCCTGCAAAGCAGGGTAAGGCAAGCGCACACGGCGAGCCTTTAGGTGATGAGAATGTAGTGGCATTAAAGGAAAATATAAAATGGCCATGCAGTGAACCGTTTGAGGTCCCTCAGGAGGTATATGACAATTACAGGGCAATCGCTGAGGAAAGAGGCAAGGCTGAGGAAAAATGGAATAAGCTTTTTGATGAGTATTGTGAGAAATTCCCTGAAATGAAAGAATTATGGGATAAGTATTACAATGGTTATGATATGAGCGAATTATTTAATTCTGATGAATACTGGGCGGCAGGTGATAAGCCGGAAGCTACAAGAAATACATCAGGAGCAATCCTTAACATAATAAAGAAGCATATGGATAATCTTATAGGAGGTTCAGCAGATCTTGCACCTTCAAATAAGACAAATATGAAAGACGCAGGAGACTTTTCAAAGGATAATTATGGCGGAAGCAATCTTCATTTTGGTGTAAGAGAGCAGGCTATGACTGCAATTACAAACGGTATCCAGCTTCATGGAGGACTTAGGGCATTTGCTGCAACATTCTTTGTATTCAGTGATTATACAAAGCCTATGGCAAGACTTGCCTCTCTTATGAAGCTTCCTGTGACATATATATTTACACATGACAGTATCGGTGTTGGTGAGGACGGTCCTACACACGAGCCTGTTGAGCAGCTTGCAGCGTTCAGATCACTTCCTAACTTTACGGTATACAGGCCATGTGACAGAGTGGAGACAGCGGCTGCATGGGCATATGCAGTTCAGTCACAGGATACGCCTACTGCACTTGTTCTTACAAGACAAAATCTCCCTCAGATGGCAGGTTCTTCAAAGGATGCCTTAAAGGGAGCCTATATTATAGCTGATTCTTCAAAGGCAGAACCGGATGCAATTATTATAGCAAGCGGTTCAGAAGTTTCGCTTGCGGTGGATGCAAAGGAAGTTCTTGCAAAGGAAGGAATTGACGTTAGAGTAGTAAGTATGCCAAGTATGGATGTATTTGAGGCTCAGAGTGATGAATATAAGGAGTCAGTGCTTCCGGACAGCTGCAGAAAGAGAGTTGCAGTTGAGGCACTTTCAGATTTTGGCTGGTACAGATATGTAGGTCTTGACGGTGCTGTTGTTTCAATGAAAGGCTTTGGTGCTTCAGGCCCAGCAAATGTATTGTTTGAGAAATTCGGATTTACAGTGGATAATGTAGTAAAAACAGTTAAGAGCATTATGTAAGTATTGCAATTTCAAAGTTTGTGGTCTTTAGTATCGTGATAAAAAAGTATTTTAAAAAGATGGTGCGGCCAATATGTGCCCTTCTTACCGGTTTGTCCGGTAAGGGGGAGTATATATAAAAGAGGCTGCACCGTTTTGTTTTATTTAACGAGGTAATATAGGTATGAAATTTTTTAATAAAAGTAAATATGAGTCACAGTATGAGAAAATGACACAGGAACCGGTCGGGGAGCTTATAGTAAAGCTTGGTATACCGACAACGCTCAGTATGCTTGTAACAAATATTTATAATATGGTCGATACGATGTTTGTCGGACAGTTGGGGACGAGTGCGAGCGGAGCGATAGGTATTGTGTTCGGATTTATGGCGGTGCTTCAGGCATTTGGTTTTATGTATGGGCATGGTGCAGGAAGCATTATTTCAAGAAAGCTTGGCAGCAGAGATAGTGAGACCGCAACAAAAATTGCATCGACAAGCTTTTTTATGGCACTTTTAACAGGTACGTTTATATCTGTTCTTGGTATGATATATTTGGAACCTCTTATGTATCTTTTAGGAAGTACAGATACAATTCTGCCTTATGCAAAGACTTATGTGTGGTTTATAATTATCGCTGCTCCTTTTATGGTCAGCACATTTGTTCTTAACAATATTTTAAGATATGAGGGTAAAGCTGTCCTTGCTATGGTAGGACTTCTTACAGGAGCTGTACTTAATATGTTTCTTGATCCATTGCTTATGTTTGGTTTTGATATGGGAATAGCAGGTGCGGGATTGGCAACCGGATTTTCACAGATTGTAAGTTTTTGTATTTTATTATATATGTTTTTGTCAGGCAAGACGCAGAGTAAGCTTTCTATAAAGAGGATTACAAGAAATATTTCAGATGTCGGACAAATTATTACAACAGGACTTCCGAGTCTGTTAAGACAGGGACTTAGCAGTGTTTCTACCATGGCACTCAATAATGAGGCTAAAATATACGGAGATGCTGCGGTTGCTGCGATGAGTATAGTCAACAGGATAAGTATGTTTATATTTTCTGTGGGTCTGGGTATCGGACAGGGCTTTCAGCCTGTATGCGGTTTTAACTATGGCGCAAAAAAATATAGCAGAGTTAAGAAAGCATTTTGGTTTACATGGGGCATGGGAGAAGTATTTATGGGAATAGTGGCCATTGCGGGAATTGTATTTGCAAATCAGGCCATAGGAATATTCAGAAATGATTATGAAGTAATAAAATTCGGAACACCTGCATTATATTATCAGTGTGCGGCTCTTGTTTTTCAGCCTATGACGGTGCTTGCCAATATGACGCTGCAAAGTACTGGACACAGCCTAAGTGCATCGTTTTTGTCAATGCTAAGAAGCGGAATATTTTTTATACCGGTATTGTATATTATGACAAGTGCTTTCGGTGCTTTTGGCGTTCAGACAGCACAGCCGATAGCAGATGTAATGTCGGTAATAGTAAGTATGCCTTTTATATTTAACTTTTTAAAAAAGCTTCCTTCCGACGGAAAAGAATGATTTTCAGGGGTGCGAGATAGTTTTATTATTAAAAAATCCTATAGAAAAAAATTCATAAATTTTGTCAATTTTTTAACAGTACATGCTTGAAATATATTTAAAAAGAGGTTATAATGTACACATAGATTGATTAAATATTAACAATCCATTAGATTATTTGGTTTTCAGGAGGTATTTAAAATGACAAGATTTACATTACCAAGAGATTTATATCATGGTAAAGGAGCTTTAGAAGCATTAAAGACATTACAGGGTAAGAAAGCTATAATCTGTGTTGGCGGTGGTTCTATGAAGAGAAACGGATTCCTTCAGAGAGCTGAAGATTATTTAAAAGAAGCCGGAATGGAAGTTCGCCTTTTTGAGGGAATTGAATCGGACCCATCAGTGGAAACCGTTATGAAGGGTGCTGAAGTTATGAGAGAATTTGAGCCTGACTGGATTGTTGCAATCGGCGGTGGTTCCCCTATAGATGCTGCAAAGGCTATGTGGATTAAGTATGAGTATCCTGAGACAACATTTGAGGATATGTGTAAGGTATTCGGATTGCCTAAGCTTCGTACAAAAGCTCATTTTTGTGCTGTTTCATCAACATCAGGTACTGCTACAGAGGTAACTGCATTTTCAGTAATTACAGATTACGAAAAGGGTATAAAGTATCCTCTGGCAGATTTCGAGATTACACCGGATGTAGCTATTGTTGACCCTGAGCTTGCAGAGACTATGCCTGTTAAACTTGTAGCTCATACAGGTATGGATGCTATGACTCATGCAGTTGAAGCATATGTTTCAACAGCTAACAGTGATTACACAGACCCGCTTGCATTACACGCAATTAAGATGATAGATGCGACTTTGGTTAAATCATATAACGGAGATATGGATGCACGTGCTTCTATGCACAATGCACAGTGCCTCGCAGGTATGGCATTCTCTAATGCTTTGCTTGGTATTGTTCATTCTATGGCACACAAGACAGGAGCTGCTTTTGAGAACGGACATATTATCCACGGTGCAGCGAACGCAATGTATCTTCCAAAGGTAATAAAATTCAATTCAAAGGATCCTGTAGCTGCTAAGCGTTATGCAGATATTGCAGATTTCATTAATCTTGGCGGAAGCACAGTCGAAGAGAAGGTAGATGCTCTTATAGCAATGCTTCGTAAGATGAATGATGAATTAAATATTCCGCAGTGCATAAAGAATTACGGAGAGGGTGGACTTCCTGCTGAGACAGGTATTGTTCCGGAAGATGAGTTCCTCTCAAAGCTTCATGACATTGCAGCTAATGCACTTCTTGATGCCTGCACAGGTTCTAACCCACGTAAACCAAGTCAGGAAGAGATGGAGAAGCTTCTTAAGTGCTGCTACTATGACACAGAAGTTGATTTCTGATTTAAGTAAGATTGAGTTAAACTTTTGATGCTATAATACATGATTAATAAAGACCGGTTTTTTAATGTGTTTCATTATTTGTATATGGTGAACCGCATTTGAAACCGGTCTTTTTTGATAATTATGATTACACGAATTGTCTTATGATTTGCACTTTCATAATGGGCATGTTGTCACAGAAAAAAATTAATGATAGAATTTAAACCAAATGTTAAGTTCCTTCGTATATAGATATGAAGGAGGGATTGTTATGGAGACGGAAATTATGGCGGTGACAAAACAAAATCCTATTATGGAATTTGCGGCAAAGGTCTTTGAGACGGATGTGTATCTCATAGGACTTATAGTTAATAATCATGATAAGGCGGCTGCTGAGACATTGATAGAGAGGTATTACAAGAGTGTTTATAAGGAGATATATTTAAGAACCTCCGATGAGGAGCTGTCTATGGATTTGACACAGGAAACATTTATTTCTGTTTTGAGAGCATTGTCTTCTTTTGACAGCAGTAAGGCATCGTTTAAAACATGGATTACAAGGATTGCGTGTAATAAAGTGATAGATTATAAGAGGAGCAGACAGCACCACGAGTCGCTTTTGACGGATACACTTGACTGGGTAGAACAAGACGATGGAATAAGGTTTGAGGATAATGTCATGGACAGGATGACCAAAGAGAGAGTGGACAGCCTGTTGGTAAAAGAAGATGAGCTTACAAGAAAGATATTTTTCATGAGGGCGCAGGAGCAATACACATTTTCAGAGATAAGCGAGCATACGGGCTTAACAAATTCAACGGTTAAGAACAGGTATTACGCAGTTGTTAAGAAAATGAGAAAGGAGCTGATGGATTATGACGAGAATTAAGTATCCTGATGACAGGGTGATTAAGCGTCAGATTAAAGATATTATTGAACGTTCAAAAGTGTTTGATGAAGAAATACAGATTTCAGAATATTTTGAATGTAAACCGGCAGCAAGGAAAAATAATATTTTAAGAATTTCGGCAGCTTTTTTGACTGTAGCTGCAGCCTGCGCCATTATTATAGCAGTAAACAGATACACAGGCATCGACAATACAAAAAATGACGCTATGCCTTTAAATGATGGGAATGTTGAAACTGAGGCTGAATATTCAGGCGAAGACATTCTGTATAGAGAAGATGATGTAAAAGTTAATTACATGGAATACAATAATCTTGCACAGTTTAACGACGTTAAGATATCATACAAATGTAAATATCCGGAGGTTGATACTAACGGAAAAGGAAATCTTGTCGTGAATGAGTATTTTGTCAATATACAGAATGACAGAAAAAATAATAGTGCAAACAGATATATTAATGATATACTTGGAAGTAGTGCAAAGGCTAAAATACAGACATACGAAAGAAATCAGAGCATAACGGGGCCTGTCGCAGATTTATATGAAACAGGAAAATGGCTTGATATTTCAGTCGATGCAGGTTATACGGGGACAGTAAAAAATGACGAAGTAAACGTACTCTCTTTTAGTGAAATATGCAGTTCAGTTGCCAGAAATTCAGCAGTTAAAGAGTATGAGTGGATTGAGAGCTATAATGTAACAATGGATGCGAATACCGGCAAAAAGCTTACCTATAAAGATATTTTTGCTGATTATGATGCGTCAATGAATGCGATAGCTGAATATATTTTGAGTGAAGTTAATAATTTCAAGAAAAACGGGACTATAAAAGGTGAAATTTCTTCCGAATATCAAAGTGCTGACAGAATAAAAGAAAAGTTAGAAAACAGCAATAATTTTGCATTCTCGGCGAATGGATTAATAATAAGCTGTAATGATTTTTATACGACAACACGCAATAACAGTTATTCTGAAAATATTGAGCAAAGCAGTGAAGCTGTTGGGTACAGTGCAAAGGTTTACAATAATTTTCTTATAAAATATGATTTGATTAGTCTTAATGGGAAATATACAAAAAAATAAAGATAAAATCCGTTATTACGTAGATTAGGGGGACTCAAATGGAGAACAAAAAATATTATTTATCAAAAGCTAAAAGAATTTTTAATGAGGTTAAAAAGGACGTTATCGGTAAGGATGAAGAAATCTGTAAGGTTATGATGGCTGTGCTTGCAAAGGGTAATATTCTGATAGATGATATTCCAGGTGTCGGAAAAACAACTATGACGCTTTCATTTGCAAAGGCTATGGATTTAAAGTGCAACAGAGTGCAGTTTACGCCTGATGTTATGCCATCGGACATTTTAGGTTTTAATATGTTTAATAAGGCAACTAATCAATTTGAATTTAAAGAGGGTGCCGCTAACTGCAATATTCTTTTGGCAGATGAGATTAACAGGACATCACCGAAGACGCAATCCGCACTTCTTCAGGTTATGGAGGAAAATGCAATTACGGTGGAGGGGAAAATTGTAAAGCTTCCTGATCCTTTTATTGTTATGGCAACACAAAATCCGCTCGGCTCTATAGGAACACAGAAACTTCCGGAATCGCAGCTTGACAGATTTATGATAAAGATTTCTATGGGATATCCTTCGTTTGAGGATGAGGTTCTTATTTTAAAGAATAACGGATTTTCAAAAGAACGAATAAAAGCTGAAAAAGCGGTCGGTATTGATGAGCTTTTGTCCTTGATTGAATATGTTAATGATATTTATGTTGACGACAGTATATATGAGTATATTGCAAGGATTGCGGAGAAAACAAGAAAATCTGAATACATAATTCATGGAATAAGTCCGAGAGGCGGAATCGCGGTATTGGCAATGGCAAAATCATTTGCGTTTCTTAGGGGGCATGATTATGTTTTACCGTCAGATGTAGTAAGTGTGCTTGCAGACACAGTGTGCCACAGGCTTGTTTTGAACAGGGATTTCGGACAGACCAAAAACAAAGCAAAAGATATTCTTGACAGCGTTGTTAAAGAGGTTGAGGCACCTAAGTTAAATACAAAAGAAAATGACGCTGCAATAATTTGGTAGGGTAATAGGGATGTGGATGCGTAAAGTTATATATATAATTTGTTTAATAGGCGTAATAGTTTTAAATGCGTTGTATTACAATTATCACTTTTTTCTTATGCTGGCAGTTGCTGTACTTGTACCGCTTATGTCTTTCATATGGTATTTTTTGTCAAAAACCGGCTTGAGAATTTCGGCAAATGTTAAAGCTAAGAACGTTGATATAGGTGGTGATGTGGAGCTTTGCGTAAGGACACAGAGCAAATACAATGCAGCTTTGCCATGGAATACACTGGACGTGACTGCTGATTATCTTAATAATATCACAGACAATGCCGGTAGTATAACTGTCTTGAATAAAGAAAAAAATCTGATTTTTAAGCCTGAACACTGCGGAGTTATGAGAATAAACTGTGAAAGATTTGAAGTAAGGGATGGTTTGCAGATATTTTCCACAAAGTATGATTGTGATATAACAAGAAAAGTTTTTGTATTTCCTAAGGTTTTAAGGGCAAAAAGTCATGCAGAGGGATTTATAAACGAGGATATGCAGTATCGATTTTCTTATATGGAGCCGGATAATACCGAAGTTTTTGATTTAAGAAAGTACGAAAACGGAGATTCATTAAAAAAGATACACTGGAAACTCAGTCTGCTTACTGAAGATTATATAGTAAAACAGTATGGAGAGCAGGAGGATGAGAGTGTCAATATTATTGTGGATTTATCGAAATACGCAGCAAAAGATTTCATGGAAAATCTTGATAAAATATATCAGGCGGCGTATTCATTTGGGATATTTTTTTGCGAACGTGGGGCCAAGGCGAGATTTATTGCGTGGAATAGTGAGAGAAAACAGATTCAAAAGGAAGATTTTACAACATTTGAGGAGCTTAAATATGCGATGCAGAAGCTGATGAGTATCAGGTGCGGTAACGATAATATTGATATTTTAGCAGGATTGGAAAATGAAGAATTGTTTGGTGAAAATACTATTATTATATCGCAGGTACCACTAAACATAGAAAATCAGAATGTTGTTAACGTGGCCAAAGAAGATATACAGGAAATACTTGATTGTATGAATTAAACAAAAATAAGCAAAAATAAACAAACATAAGATATCAGGCGGCTTTGGGGCATAATTATTATGGATATGAAGAATATTAATAAAAATAATAAAGCAGATATTAATGAGATGGATAAAGCTGATGCAGACAGCAGGTTAGATATTTATAAACATGCGGTTTTATTGTCAATACTTACGCTCACAGGGACAATAAGTATTACGCATATATTATTTGTGTGTGCAGATATGAAGACGCATGCAGTACTTGTGAGTATGGTAGCAGTTGTATTGGCTTTATTTCTGGCGGCTTTTTTATGTTTTAGGTCATTTTTTAAAAAATATGTGCGTATACTGCAGGCATTTACTGTATTGTCAGCAGTTGCTGCAGCTTTATTTTTAAGAAAAATAATTTCAGGAACCATATATATTATTAATAACTGTATTCAATCTTTTAAGGAAGCATCTGGTGATTCAATCGGAATGATAGGCACTGATGGTGGACTTTTTTCACAAAATGCAAATGATGCGGGAGCGGCGGCATTTTTTATAACAGTATTAACATTTATTGTTGTAAGCTTTGCCGTTGTAAAACTGCGTTGTCTTTATGCAGCAATGCTTACATTGTTTCCTATAATGCTTATTTTTATAGGGTTTAATGTGATTCCGCCGATATACATATTTATATTAAGCTTTATTTATATTTTCGGCGTAGGAGCACTGGGCAGAAAAAATGAGATATTTCGTACACCGGTTATAATTATGGTAATGGTTTTAGCGGTTTCGGTGTTCTGTCTTATAGTGTTTTCTCCTTCAAAATATAAGCAGCCTGCTGTATTTGATATGATAGGGAATGTATTTTTGGAAGCTCGGGGCGGTATAGGAAACAGCAGTTCGGACGCAGAAGGGGAAAATAACAGCGGCATAAACCGCGGTGATATAAATGATATGAGTAAGCTTGGAGAAGCTGATATCATAAGACACAATAATGAAATTACGTACAGATATACTACATTGCCGACAGGAAGCACGCAGTACCTTCCAAATCGTGAGTGTTTATACTACAGATATGGAAGTAATATGTGGTACAAAAAGACTTATGAGGAGGGGGCTGACCAATATAACCGTCTTATGATGGTTACGGTTGAAAATGATAAAAAGCTTAAGGATTATCTCGATGGAGGAACAGGTGATTACGATGAGCTTGTCAGAAAATATGTGTTTGAGATTGCTTACGACGATGATTTTAAGAGAGTTTTCAGATACGAGCCTGACAAATCACTTTTTGACAAGTTAAAGAATGTTGCGAGAGGCAATGTGGAAATGGAAAGCGAAAATCTATTTCAGAAAAAGAGCAGCGGTAAAGATTATAACAGCAGTGTGATTGAAAATGTGCGTGACACATATACACAGATAGATGACGAGTCTAAAGCTGTGGTTCAGACAGTTTTTGGGAGTAGTAAAATTGAGACTGTTAACGATATATACGATTATATTGATTATGTTAAAAAGGTATTTTCGACTAATTACAGATACACAAAAGCACCGGGAAGAATACCTGAAGGGGAGGATTTTGCCGAGTATTTTCTGTTAGAGAGTAAGGAAGGATATTGTACATATTTTGCGACGGGTGCGGTTCTGGCATTCAGGTCGGCAGGGATTCCGGCTAGGTATGTAGAAGGTTACGCTGTTGAAGACAGTGTTATAAAAGAAGGAAGAGATGTATTAGAGACAGATTATTTGTATAGGGAGCTGACCAAAAATAAAAATCCTGACAGGCGTATCAATGTAAAGGAGGTTGATGTGCTTGACAGCTATGCACATGCTTGGGCAGAAGTGTTTATTGAGGGCGTGGGCTGGATAGTTGTTGAGGTTACACCGCCTATGATGGAGAGTGAAGAAGCAATACAGCAGACGGGGACAGAAGCTGAGAGTGAGGCAGTTGAAACAGAGGAAACTGAGGAAATGCAGGAGGATACTCAGCAGCAGAGTGTGATGGAAACTGAAAATACGGATGAGCAGGAAGAAGAGACTGGCAAATATCATGAAAAATTTGTAAATGTGTTGTGTATTATTATAGCTATTCTTTTAATTTGTAGTATAATAATTGCAGCGGTGATACGAATTTTGAGCAGCCGCCGAAAGACTGAAAAACTGCTTTCCTGCGGAGACCCGGTTGATTTATACGAATATCTCGAGAGAATACTTAAAAATACGATGTATAGGCGTCCGAGATATATGGATTATGAAGAATATGCGAGGTTTTTGGAAAAAGCGGACCCTATTTTTAAGCAGAATAATATAATGCTTATAGTTGATAAGGCTTTAGAGCAAAGATTCGGTGATGGTAAAAATACTGTTGACGAGGAGACTATGGCTGTTATCAGAAATTCAGTACTGAATATCAAAGAATTTATAAAGTCTAAAGGCAGGAAATGCAGATAACCCATTTGGTATGGAGGTTATTGTGTTTGATTTAGAAGGTGAATTAAAAAAGCTCCCGGATAAGCCGGGAGTTTATATTATGCATGACAAGACTGATACGATTATCTATGTAGGTAAGGCTGTCAGTCTTAAAAATCGTGTTCGACAGTATTTCAGAAGCAGTACTAATCACACTGCAAAGATAAAGATGATGGTTTCAAATATTGCATATTTTGAATATATAATTACTGATTCTGAGCTTGAGGCACTGGTTCTTGAATGTAATCTCATAAAAGAACACAGGCCTAAATATAATACAATGTTAAAGGACGACAAGACATATCCTTTTATTAAGGTTACAACGCATGAAGCATTTCCGAGAGTCCAGTTTACAAGAAATTTGAAGCACAAAACAGGAAAATATTTTGGACCTTACACATCTGCATCATCAGTTAAAGATACCATAGAGCTTTTGTGCAAGCTGTACAAGATAAGAACGTGCAACAGACAGCTTCCAAAGGATACTGGAAAGGAAAGGCCATGTCTTAATTATCATATAGGACAGTGCAGTGCTCCGTGTCAGGGATATGTGAGTGAGGAAGAGTACAGAAGTGCGGTAAACAGTGTTATAGATTTTTTGAATGGTGCCTACACACCTGTTTTAAATAAGCTTACGAAACAGATGCAGGAAGCTGCGGGGCAGATGCAGTATGAGGAGGCCGCAAAGTACAGAGACCTTATTGAGAGCGTGAAACAGGTTGCACAGAAGCAGAAAATAACCGCGGATGACGGAACCGACAGGGATGTTATCGCATGTGCATCAGACGGAACTGATGCGGTTGTACAGATATTTTTTATAAGAGAGGGAAAGCTTCTTGGAAGAGACCATTTTCATATGAGTGTGGCAGAGGGAGATACGAAGCCTGAAATCATATCTCAGTTTATGAAGCAGTATTACGGGGGAACACCTTATATTCCAAATGTGATAATGCTTCAGCATGATATAGAGGATTCGGAAATTATAGCAGACTGGCTTACGTCTATAAAGAAGCGCAAGGTAAGTATTATCACGCCTAAAAAGGGCGACAAGGAAAAGCTGGTTGAACTGGCGTACAAAAATGCGCAGATGGTGCTTACAAAAGACACTGAGAAAATAAAAAGAGAGCAGCAAAGAACAACCGGGGCTATGGAAGAGATTGCAGGCTGGCTGAATCTTAAGGCTATAAGGCGCGCTGAGGCTTTTGATATATCCAATACAAACGGTATAGAGTCGGTTGGCTCAATGGTTGTGTTTGAGGACGGAAAACCGAAGAAAAATGATTACAGAAAATTTAAGATAAAGACGGTAAAAGGCCCTGATGATTATAAGAGTATGAAAGAAGTGCTTACAAGAAGATTTAAAAGGGCTATTGAGGGCTCGGCAGGTTTTGATGTATATCCGGACCTTATAATGATGGATGGGGGAAGAGGACAGGTAAATATTGCGCTTGAGGTGCTTGATGAACTTAATCTTAAAATACCGGTATGCGGAATGGTAAAGGATGACAGACATAATACAAGAGGCTTGTACTTTAATAATGTTGAGATTCCTATAGATACAAGGAGCGAGGGCTTTAAGCTTATAACTAGAATCCAGGATGAGGCGCACCGGTTTGCGATAGAGTATCACAGGAGCCTGCGCGGCAAGGCACAGGTGAATTCAGTTCTTGACGGAATTGAGGGTATCGGGCCTGCAAGAAGAAAAGCACTTATGAAGCATTTTCTTGATATAGAAAAGATAAGGCAGGCATCTGTAGATGAGCTTATGAAAGTCGATAAAATTACGCAGGCAGTTGCAGAAAATATATACACATATTTTCATTAACATATTTTTGTGTTAAAATCTTAAGTATGAGCATAAATCGTAAAAAATATGTAATCGGAAATGAGGTATTTATATGAATGGTACGCAGAGAGTTAAGCTGTCAAAGGTAATAGAAAAAATGCAGCTTGAAAATTTAACGCCGCAGGTTGATACGACCGGTATCTGGCTGCATGCTCCTGAAGTGAACAGGCCGGCATTGCAGCTTACGGGATTTTATGATGAATTTTCCAACGACCGTATACAGATAATAGGAAATGTAGAATACGCATATCTTAAAAGTCTTACCGAGACAGAACGTTTTAATCAGTACATGCAGCTTATTTCAAGTAACATACCATGTCTTGTATTTTGCAGAAATCTTGAACCTGAGCAGAAAATACTTGAACTTGCGGTAAAGTATAATACGCCTGTGTTAAAGTCAACTGCTGCAACCTCTGATTTTATGGCGGAGGTTATAAGATGGCTTAAGGTTCAGCTTGCACCTTGTATTGTAATACACGGAGTGTTGGTTGACGTATATGGCGAGGGTGTTCTTATAACAGGTGAGAGTGGTATAGGTAAGAGCGAGGCGGCACTCGAGCTTATAAAGCGCGGACACAGACTTGTGACAGATGATGCTGTGGAGATAAGAAAGGTAAGTGAAGAGACTTTAGTCGGTTCAGCTCCCGGTGTTACAAAATATTTCATAGAATTAAGGGGAATAGGCATAATTGATGTTAAAACTCTTTTTGGTGTTGAGAGTATAAAAGAGCAGCAGCAGATAGATATGGTTATTAAACTTGAGGATTGGAATAAGGATAAAGAATATGACAGACTTGGACTTGAGGAGGAGTATACGGAGTATCTTGGTAATAAGGTTGTATGTCACTCACTTCCTATAAGACCGGGACGTAATTTAGCTGTTATTGTTGAGGCGGCAGCAGTAAACCACAGACAGAAGAAGATGGGATATAATGCGGCTAAGGAATTGTATAGAAGAGTTCAGGAAAATCTTATGAGAGGGGACGAAGACGATGAGTAAAGATATCGTATTCGGAATAGATATAGGCGGAACTTCTATAAAATGCGGGGTTTTTACTGTTGACGGCATGCTGGTTAAAAAAGAAGAAATGCAGACAAGAAAAGAAAATAGCGGTGCATATATATTTGATGATATAGCTGTATATATAAAAAGAACGCTTATTGAAGAAGAAATTGACACAGAAGATGTTGCCGGCGTGGGTCTCGGTGTTCCGGGAGCAGTTACCGGTGACAGCGTTGTCAACAGATGTGTAAATTTAGGCTGGGGTGTAATTGATGCTGCGCAGAGTTTAAAAAGCAGCCTTGATAATGAACTTGGCAGTGGAGTCTGTGATAGCTGGAAGATACTTGCAGCTAATGATGCAAATGTTGCCGCGCTCGGTGAATACTGGCACGGAAGCGGGAGAAGCTTTAAGAGTATGATGATGGTGACAGTAGGAACAGGAGTTGGCGGAGGACTTATACTCGGCGGAAAGATTATCAGCGGTTTTAACGGTGCTGCGGCTGAGATAGGCCATATGCCTATAGCTGATGAATTTACAAATACATGCAGTTGCGGAAAAACGGGATGTCTTGAACTGGCAGCTTCAGCGACTGGGATTGCGCGTCTTGGAAAAAAGGAGAATGCAAAGCTTGTGTTTGATGCTGCTAAGGCAGGAGATGACGAGGCACTTGCAGTTATAGAGAAAGTTTCAAAATATCTTGCAAAATCTCTTGCCTGCGTTTCTGCGGTTGTTGACCCGGAAGGGTTTATTATAGGCGGCGGAGTGTCTGCGGCAGGAGACTTTTTTATAGATAAAGTAAAAAAATATTATAAACAAATGGCATTTCATGCAAGCAGGAATACCATTATTATACGGGCACAGCTTGGGAATGATGCAGGTATGCACGGAGCTGCAAAGCTTGTTATCGGATAGTTATTGATTTGAAAAAATGCGTAAAGCGGAATGGATGTTTATATGTATAGTGATTATTTGTGTTCACGAATGGAGAAAATAGCAGGAGCAAAAAATGTACTTAAAGATGAGCCGATGAATAAGCACACTACTTTCAAAATCGGAGGAAATGCTGATTATCTTGTAACTCCATCTACAACAGAGCAGATAAAGGAACTTGTGGAACTTTTTAATAAAGAAAAAGTTCCATATTATGTTATTGGAAACGGAAGTAATCTTCTTGTAAGTGATGATGGAGTGCGTGCGGTTGTAATTAAGCTGTACGACAGATATTCAGGTTATGAATTTTTACACAGTGATGCCGGCCCGGCAGTTGATAAGGAAAATGTCGTATATATTAAGGTTCAGGCAGGCATGAGCCTTGTAAAGCTCGGCAAAATAGCAGCAGACAATTCCCTTACTGGATTTGAATTTGCAAGCGGAATACCTGGAAGCATTGGCGGCGCGGTTATGATGAATGCAGGAGCTTATGGCGGAGAGATAAAGGATGTGTTGGTTAAAGCAACCGTTATGGATTCAGAGGGGAACATATCAGAGCTTACAAATGAAGAACTTGAGCTGGGCTACAGAACAAGTATTGTAGCAAGAAAAGAGCTTATAGTTCTTGATGCGGTTATCGCGTTAAAGCCGGGAGACAAGACACGTATAAAGGAAAAAATGTCTGAGCTTTCAGCAAGCCGCGTAAGTAAACAGCCGCTTGAATATCCGAGCGCAGGCAGTACATTTAAAAGACCTGAGGGTAATTTTGCAGGAAAGCTTATACAGGAAGCAGGATTAAAAGGGGCAAGCGCAGGCGGAGCGATGGTCAGCACAAAACATTGCGGTTTTGTTGTTAATACCGGAAATGCTACTGCCAGGGATGTTATAGAGCTTACTGATATGATAAGGCAGAAAGTATATCATGAAAGCGGCGTAAAGTTGGAGCTTGAAGTCAAAAAAATGGGATTTTAGCGATGTAGAGATTATTGATACAGGAAAAGAAGGGATATACGTATGAATATAGTAATTGTGACCGGAATGTCGGGAGCCGGAAAATCTACAGCACTTAATATTCTCGAGGACGAGGGCTACTATTGCGTTGACAATATTCCGATTGCACTTATGACGACATTTATCAGTCTTGCAAAAGGTCAGGAAAAGTCATATAGAAATATAGCTATGAGTATAGATATAAGAAGCGGTGCTGCTATAGATGATATTGATGAAGTATTAAATGAGATGTCGGACAAACATTTTTCATATAAAATACTTTATCTTGACGCTTCAGATGAAGTGCTTGTGAAAAGATACAAGGAGACAAGGCGTACACATCCGCTTGCAAAGGACGACAGAGTAGACAAAGCTATTGAAATAGAGCGCAGTAAGCTGGAGTTTCTTAGAAATCGCGCTGATTATATAGTAGATACAAGTCAGATGCTTACAAGAGAATTTAAGCAGGAGATGGAAAAAATATTTGTGGAGAAATCGGAATACAGCAATTTGTTTGTTACGGTTCTCTCTTTTGGATTTAAATACGGAATTCCTGTCGATGCAGACCTTGTATTTGATGTGCGTTTTCTTCCAAATCCTTATTATATAGAAGAATTAAAGCCTCTTACGGGAAATGATAAGGCGATAAGGGATTATGTATTTGGATTTGAGGCAGCAGATATATTTATAGAAAAACTTGAGGATATGATTAAGTTCCTTCTTCCTAATTATGTGGAGGAGGGAAAAAACAGTCTTGTTATAGCTATTGGGTGTACAGGCGGTAAGCACCGTTCTGTTACAATTGCAAATGCGCTTGCCGGAAAGCTTAAAAGTACAGAATATGGTTGTAAGGTGGAGCACAGGGATATAGATAAAGATACACATAGAAAGAAATAGAGGATATATATGTCATTTTCATCAGATGTTAAAGACGAGCTTTACGCAAAAATTGACAATGCAAAGCATTGTCAGATTGCGGAGCTGGCAGCATTTATGGCTTTCGGAGGGGCTGTGTGGCATACGCCTGACAATACAGATGTATTGTTTATGACGACGGAAAATGAAGTTGTAGCATCTAAATTTGCTGATTTGCTTCAAAAGACGTTCGGGATTCTAAAAGAAGATATAAATTATGACTATGAGGGTCCTAAAAACAGCATTATTCATATGTCGCTTGATATTCAGGAAGATGTCAGAAGAATTCTTATGGCACTAAAATGGCGCGAAAAGGAGAATGCGCCGATAAAACCTGTATTTGTACATCCGATACTTATACAGAAGGAATGCTGCAAGAGGGCATTTATAAGAGGCGCATTTATGGTATCCGGTTCAATAAGTGATCCTCACAAATTTTATCATTATGAGGTAGTGTGCAATACACAAAATGATGCCGAAACTTTAAAGGAGCTTTTTGATTTTTTTAAGCTTGAGGCTAAGGTTATACAGAGGAAGAAAAATTATGTTGTATACATAAAAGAGGGAAACAATATCACGGACTGTTTAAACCTTATGGGCGCATTTGTATCACAGATGAATCTTACAAATGTGATGATTTTAAAGGATATGCGCAATGATGTAAACAGGAAAGTTAACTGCGAGACTGCAAATCTTAATAAAACTATAGAAGCGGCAGTCAAGCAGATTAAGGATATAGAATATATACGTGATACTGTTGGTCTTAATACGCTAAACCGTGCATTGTACGATGTTGCGGTTGTAAGGCTTGAAAATCCGGATATGAATCTTAAGGATATAGGCGAGCTGCTGACACCTCAGGTCGGAAAATCAGGAGTAAACCACAGGCTGAGGAAAATCAGCGAAATCGCACAGAAATTAAGAGGTGAGTAAATGCGGATGATTAAACCTCTTTCTCTTATCTTAACGAAATTTTTTTGACTGTTGTTTTGCTGTCATGGAAATTATTATCTTTCGCGGAAAGATATGGGCAGCGAAAACGGTAAGCTTAATCGGAATACCAGGTACGATTATGAGTTTGCCCCTGAACATCTTTTTCAGGGCATAGTCAGCGCATTTTTTGGCTGATATTCCTTTGAGGGCTGATTTTACGCCAGCAGTCTTGTTGAAATTAGTATTTACCGGGCCGGGGCACAGTACGCTTATATTTACATTGCTTTTGCTTTGTTTAAGTTCATGTGCTATGGCGCAGGTAAGACTTGTTACATAAGATTTTGTTGCATAGTAGGCTGCCATGTAAGGGCCTGCCGGAAGGAGTCCTGCACTGGAGGCGACATTTAGTATAAAACCGCTGTCTTTTTTGATAAAAAGAGGCAGAATGGCCTTAGTAATCATATGAAGTGCTTTAATATTTACATTAATCATGTTTATTTCTTTTTCGAGGCTTGTTTTATCGAAGCTTCCAATCTCCCCGAAGCCGGCATTATTGATAAGAATATCAATGTCATGGTTTTTTATTTCATTTATAAGGTATGCACATTCATTTTCATTTGATAAATCAGCTTGTATAATGGTACAATCAGTGTTAAGTGAAGCGGCAAGATTATCAAGAGCAGATTTATTTCTGGAGGTGAGAATAAGGCTGTATCCTCTGTGGCTTAAGTTTATGGCAAATTCGCGCCCGATACCGGAGCTGGCGCCTGTTATAAAGGCTGTTGGCATAATGTTAATCCTTTCATTTTTTTATTCAGATTGTTTTGATACCCTGAATTATATTATTTATAGAAAGTATAGTCAATTTATACGGAAATGGAGATTGTTATGGTAAAAATATTAGATATTGAAGAAATTACGAATATATACAACAAATATATTTTAAATGATTTTCCGGCAAGTGAGGTTAAATCTTTAAGACGGATACTTGAGGGAGTGCAGAATGGTCAATATTATGCATGTGCATATATGGAAGAGGATGAGATTAAGGCATACGCATTTTTTATACAGTCTATGGTCAATAAAGTAAGGCTGCTTGATTATTTTGCAGTTGTTTCAGATAAACGTTCAAAGGGATATGGCTCAAAATTTTTAAGAAAGCTTGTGGAGCTTGCAAAACAGGATGATGTTCATATGATTTTGGAGATTGAAAATCCTGATTTGGCAAGACCTGAGCAGGACAGGGATTATATGATAAGACGTAAGGGCTTTTACGAAAAAAACGATATAAAAGTAAGCCATGTATCATGCAGCTTTGCGGACAATGAGTATAGCATTTTATATGCTGGCAATGAGCTTGGCGATGAGCAGATACGGGCAGAAATTGAAGGGATATACAGAGAATTTTTCGGTGACGAATTTATAGATAAAAATTGTGTTTTTCATTGATATAGCAGAACAGGCGTGATAATTTCATTACATTGACAAATTAATGCAAATATATCATAATACTAACAATTATTAAGCTTACTAAAGAATCGGAGAATTAAATTTTACATTTGATTCACTATTCCTCCGGCACAGGAGCATAAAGCAGAAATGAGGATTTCTATGGAGAATACATCTTACGATGAGGCCTGTTTGTCAAGGGCAGACAGAGCTGAGCAGTTATTCAGAAAGGGGTTTAACTGTTCGCAATCCGTATTTGCAGCATTTTCAGATGTTTATGGTATGGATGAGAAAACAGCATTAAAAATCTCAGCTTCATTTGGCGGAGGAATGGGGCGGATGCGGGAGGTATGCGGCTGTATGTCGGCAATAGCTCTTGCAGCAGGGCTTGAGACAGGCTGTACCACAGAGCATGACCCTAAGGGAAAAGAGTACAATTATAAAGTTGTGCAGCATCTGGCAGATGAATTTAAGAAAATAAGCGGAGGCAGTATAATATGCAGGGAACTTTTAGGCCTTGATACTATAAGAAAAGATGGTTCGTCACCGGTTCCTAGTGAAAGGACCAATGAGTATTATAAAAAAAGACCGTGTATCAGCCTTATAAGAGATGCATGCAGTATAATAGAAAAAGAATTAATCGGAGGGAATAAGAATGAATAACCAGCAGATGATGGAACTTACTACAGTTGAGGCAAGTGCATTTGAGGAGCTTGTAAAGCAGTGTACGCGTTCAGGTTCGATAGATCCTAATCTTTATGTTGAGTACGATGTTAAGAGAGGATTAAGAGACAGCAACGGAAACGGTGTTCTTACAGGTCTTACTGAAATATCTGATGTGTGCGGCTGCAACAGTGTCGGAGGAAGAAAGATTCCTGTAGACGGTCAGCTCTATTTTCAGGGTTACAATGTTGAACAGCTTATAAAGGGCTTTGGTGACAGAAAGTATGGTTTTGAGGAAACTACATATCTGCTGCTTTTCGGTTCTTTGCCTACACAGGATCAGCTTGCAAACTTTGTTCATATACTTACCGACCTTGAGGAGCTTTCAGGAGCATTTATACGTGATGTAATTATGAAAGCAACAAGCGCAAATCTTATGAATTCGCTTATGAAGAGTATTTTAAGTCTTTATTCTTATGATGAGAAGCCTGATGACATAACGGTTCCGAATGTTCTTAGACAGTCGCTTCAGCTTATAGCGAAAATGCCGCTTATTTCCGTATACGCATATCAGGCATACAGACATTACAAGCTTGACGGAACACTTATGATTAAAAATCCACGCAAGGATTATTCAATAGCTGAAAATCTTCTTTATATGATGAGAGATGACGGACAGTTTACGGAGCTTGAGGCTAAGGTTTTGGATATCTGTCTTGTGCTTCATGCAGAGCATGGCGGCGGAAATAATTCGACATTTACAACACATGTTGTTACATCTTCGGGAACAGATACTTATTCAACGATAGCTGCTTCGATAGCATCTCTTAAGGGACCTCGTCATGGTGGTGCAAACCTTAAGGTGCAGAAAATGTTTGCTGATATAGAAGCAAATTGCAAGAACTGGGAGAATCGTGAGGAAGTATGTACATATCTTGGAAAAATACTTGATAAGAAAGCTTTTGACGGAGCTGGTCTTATTTATGGAATGGGACATGCAGTATATACAAATTCAGATCCGAGAGCAGTTATTTTAAAGAAATTTGCAAAGAGCCTCTCAGAGGAAAAGGGTATGCAGAAAGAATTTGCACTTTATGAGATGATTGAGGAGGAGGCTGGAAAGCTTATCATGCAGAAGCATCAGATGTTTAAGCCTGTATGTGCAAATGTTGATTTCTACAGCGGATTTGTATATTCAATGCTTGGAATTCCTGAGGAGCTTTTCACACCTATTTTTGCTATTGCAAGAATTTCGGGCTGGTGTTCTCACCGTCTTGAAGAGCTTGTAAATGCAGGAAAAATCATTCGTCCGGCATACAAGTATGTTGGACATCATAGAGATTATGAAGATATACAGCAAAGAGCAAATAGTGAAGAATTATAATTGAGTCTTAAATAAAGAACATTAAAGGCGTTTCTCAATGTGTGCAGTGTGCAGGCATATGAGCAGAAATGGAGATAAAAATGTCACAGTATAGAGTAAAAAAGCTTCAGCATCCGGTTAACTGTACAGTGGAGGTTCCGGGCTCTAAAAGTATTACAAACAGAGCTCTTCTTATGGCTGCAATGTCAAAGGGCGAATGCAGATTGAACGGAGTGTTGTTCAGTGATGATTCAAGACATTTTCTTGCAAGTCTCATTTCTTTGGGCTATATAGTCGAGGTAAATGAGGTTGAAAAATACGCAATTATTTATGGTAATGGCGGAACAATACCTAAGAAAGAGGCTGTTATCAATGTCGGAAGTGCGGGTACGGCGGCAAGATTTTTGACAGCAATGTTAGGGTTGTCTGACGGAGAATATACGATTAATGCTTCGGAGCAGATGAAGAGACGACCTATGAAACCATTGTTTGAAGCACTTGAATCTTTGGGGGCACAGTTTACGTTTCTTGAAAATGAGGGTTATCTTCCTGTCAAGGTAAGGGGGGCGTCTTATAATGGGGCTGTGCCGGGCAGAGAGGTATTTATTGATATAAGTGAGAGTACACAGTTTTTGAGTGCGCTTATGATGGTCGCTCCGGGCCTTGAAAATGGCTTGAAAATAAATATTACAAGTAAGAAAACAGAAGGTGCATATATAAAAATTACATCAAAGATGATGCATCAGTTCGGCTGTAATATTGTACATGAGGGCAATGTGTATGAAATTGCGCCTGATCAGAAATATGTATCAGGAACGTATCAGGTTGAGGCTGATGTATCGGCTGCATGTTATTTTTATGCGGCAGCGGCACTAACCGGCAGCAGTATTCTTGTAAAAGGTGTTCATTTTACATCTATGCAGGGCGATATGAAATTTCTTGGCGTATTAAAAGACATGGGTTGTATCGTAGAGGAAGAAGCTTGTGGTATAAGGGTTACAGGACCGGAAAATGGCAGTTATAACGGTGTTGACATCGATATGAATGACTTTTCAGATCAGGCAATGACTCTGGCAGTGCTTGCTCCGTTTGCAAAAACACCTACATATATAAGAAATATCGGACATATAAGGTTACAGGAATCTGACAGAATCAACGCGATAGTCACTGAGCTTTCAAAGCTTGGCGTAAAGGTTTGTGAGGAAGAAACAGCTATAAAGATATATCCGTCAGATATAAGTCCTGCAGTAATAGATACATATGAGGACCACAGGATGGCGATGTCATTTGCACTTATAGGACTGCGCTGTGACGGAATAGTGATTGATAATTATATGTGTTGTAAAAAGACATTTGAAAATTATTTTGAGGTGCTTGAGACATTGAGATAGTACCTTTATAAATATCAGGCAGTATTAAGCAGGCATTGCATTAAAAATGTGAGGGACTGTTTATACTGCCTTTTTTTGGTGAGATTATTCTACTTGACAACAGCAGTATAATAGAAATAAGGACTTTTATCCTTAATTTTATGAAAGAAGGCGTATTTTAATGACTAAAGTTGATATTATTTCGGGTTTTTTAGGTGCAGGAAAAACTACATTGATAAGTAAATTATTAAAAGAAGCATTGGCAGATGAGAAAGTCGTGCTTATTGAGAACGAATTTGGTGAGATCGGTATAGACGGAGGTTTTCTTAAAGACTCAGGAGTAGAGATAAGACAGATGAATTCAGGCTGTATATGCTGCTCGCTTGTGGGCGATTTTGGAAAATCGTTGAAAGAGGTTGTTGAAAAATATCATCCTGAAAGAATTATTATAGAACCATCAGGTGTAGGTAAGCTTTCAGATGTAATAAAGGCTGTTAAGGATTTGCATATAGAAAATGAGATTAAATTAAACAGTGCATCTACCGTTGCTGATGCCTCAAAGGTTAAAGTATATATGAAGAATTTCGGAGAGTTCTTTAACAACCAAATTGAACATGCCGGAACTATAATTCTTAGCAGAACTCAGAATATAAGTGAGGATAAGTTAAAGAAGGCTATGGAAATGCTGCGGGAAGTAAATAAAGATGCCCACATAATCACTACAGAATGGGATTTAATCGGCGCAGATAAGATACTCGGTGCAATGGAAAATGTTACAAACCTTGAGCTTGATATGCTTATGGAACAGGCATCTAAGACGCATGAGGAGCATGAGCATGAACATCACCACCATGACGGAGAGTGTTGCTGCGGTCACGACCATGAACATGAGGAGCATGAGCACGAACATCACCACCATGACGGAGAGTGTTGCTGCGGTCACGACCATGAACATGAGGAGCATGAGCATGAACATCATCATGATGGAGAGTGCAGCTGCGGCCACGACCATGAACATGAGGAGCATGAACATCATCATCACCATGCAGATGAAGTTTTCTCAAGCTGGGGTGTTGAAACACCGAATAAGTATGAGAAAGAGCAGTTAAACGATATATTGGATAAGCTTGCAAATACAGACGATTTCGGTAAAATTTTAAGAGCAAAGGGAATGCTTCCTTGTGCTGACGGAACATGGATGTATTTCGACTTAGTACCTGAAGAATATGAGATAAGAGAGGGAAGCGCTGATTTTACAGGAAGAATTTGCGTAATAGGTTCAGAGCTTAAGGAAGACGGATTAAAGAAGCTTTTCAGCGTATAGAAATGAGGTAAAAGTATGGCACAGGAGCAGTATCAGATTCCTATATTTTTGATAAACGGACAGCTTGACAGCGGTAAAACTAAGTTTATTTCAGAGACAATAGAGATGGGACAGTTTGCGGAAGCAAAAAATAAGCTTCTTATTGTCTGTGAGGAAGGTGAAGAGGAGTACGACGAACAGATGCTTTCAGAAAACGGAGTCAGCATGGTTGTACTTGAAAAGGAAGAATTTACAAAGGAAAAGCTTGAGGAGCTTGATAAAAAGTATGACCCGTGGCTTGTTATTGTTGAATACAATGGTATGTGGGAGCCTGCGCTTATAGCAGACGTTGCAAAGCCGAGAGGATGGGAGATTTACCAGTCGATAACACTGTTTGATGCGACAACTTTCGGGATTCAGTGGGCAAATATGAAGTCGATTCTTGCAGAGTCAGTAAAAAATGTCGATATGGTTATATTTAACAGATGCAAGACAAGTATGGATCTCGGAAGCTACAGAAGAAGCATGAAAGCTTTAAATGGCGCGCTTCAGATTGTATTTGAAGACGAGAAAGGCGATATGGTTTCCATAGCTGAGCAGCTTCCATATGATATTAATGCGGATGTTATTGAGATTGATGATAATGATTACGGAATATGGTATATGGATGTGTCAGAAAGACCTGACGCATACAGGGACAAGATTGTAAAATTTAAGGGACAGGTTCTTAAAAATAAATATTTTAAGGATAAGAATTTTGTGCCTGGAAGAAGAGTTATGACATGCTGTGCAGATGATACACAGTTTGTAGGCTATATAAGTTTTTACAATGATATTGCGTCGCTTGAAAACAGACAGTGGATTACGGTTACAGCTCAGATAAAGTATGAATTTCAGATGGCGTATAAGAAAAAAGGTCCTGTTCTTTATGTCAGCAGCGTAGAGCCGACAGAGCCGCCAAAAGAGGAATTTGTATATTTCTAAAAATATTAGCAACAATAAATGTGTAAATAAATTTGGAAGGGTAAATTTATGATACAGGATATTTTTCCAAAACATTTAGACAATCAGTATAAAGCTGCTGTTCCAGAGAATGACGATGTAATATTTCTTTTTGAGAATGCGGGCCTGCTTGTTAAAAATAATGAAAATGAATGTTTATATCCGGATTATAAAAAATTCGCGGAAAGCGTTTATAAAAGTACAGGAAAGCAGGCGGAAAGCATTTATGATTTTATATATCTTTTGTCAATTGACAAAGAAAAATTTTTTCTTGCAATGCCAAAGGAAGATAATTTCATTAAAGACAGCGCTGCATACGGAATGTTAAATGAGGGTTACGAGTTTACCGCTATAAATATGTTTCGTCAGGCCAAGCCCAAATATAAAGCGTTTGCTGCAATTACTGCATATCACCTTTATATGTGGTACCGCAATAACAAGTTTTGCGGCAGATGCGGACAAAGACTTGTTCATGACACAAAAGAACGAATGCTTAAATGTCCTGAATGTAACAACGAGATATATCCGAGAATAAGTCCTGCTGTAATAGTAGCGGTAACTAATAAAAATAAGCTTCTGTTAACGAAGTATGCAAGAGGTATATATAAAAATTATGCGCTTGTTGCAGGATTTGCGGAGATAGGAGAAACTCTTGAGGAAACCGTAAAACGTGAGGTTATGGAAGAAGTAGGAGTGAAAGTTAAAAATATCAGGTACTATAAAAGCCAGCCATGGGCGTTAAGCGGTTCCTTGTTGTCAGGATTTTTTTGTGAGCTTGACGGAGATGACACAATACATCTTCAGGAAGATGAGCTTTCGGTAGGAAAATGGTTTAAAGCAGATGATATTGATACAATTGATGATGGAATAAGCCTTACAAGAGAGATGATTAATAAGTTTGTGAGTGATACATTAGGAAATTGATGCATATTATATTTTGATATATGATTTACGGAGATAAATGTGCTTAATATTTTATGGGCATCAATGATAGTGTGCGGAATTGTGTATGCCGCATTTACTGGAAATCTTACGGCTGTGTCGGATGGTGCGATAAACAGCGCAAAAGATGCAATAAGTCTTTGTATAACGATGTTCGGTGTTATATCCATGTGGACCGGGCTTATGAGGGTAGCAACGAAAGCGGGACTTATTGAAAAATGTACCCATATTCTGTCACCTGTGATGCGCTGGCTTTTTCCGTCAATTTCAGAAAAATCAGCGGCTATGCAGCATATTACGACAAATGTAGTTGCAAATATATTTGGTTTGGGGTGGGCCGCTACTCCGGCAGGACTTAAAGCAATGGAAGAGCTTTCTGTGATAAATAAAGAAAGTAATAGGGCGTCAAAGGAAATGTGTACATTTCTTGTGATAAATATTTCTTCGCTGCAGCTCATACCTGTTAATATGATTGCATACAGAAGCCAATATGGAAGTCTTAATCCTACGATGATAGTTGCACCTGCAATAGCTGCAACATTTGTAAGTACGGTTGTGGGAGTAATATTTTGCAAAATAATGTGCAGGTATGACAAATCCGGATAAAAATTTAATATGATACTTTTGGTATGACATATTAAAAATTATAATTTACGATTAATAGGTCGCATATTTTAATCTGATTGTTAATAAATTAGGTTAGAGTATGTGACCATTTTTTGTGGAATTGGAGAATATAAATGGATATATTAGTCAGCATTTCCGGATGTATTATTCCTGCATTGATATTTTTTATAGCAATATACGGAGCCTTAAAAAAGGTGCCTGTATATGATGAGTTTGTTGAGGGGGCAAAGGATGGTATAAAGACTGTATACAATATAGCACCGACTCTTGTAGGACTTATGGTTGCGGTCGGAATTTTAAGATCATCAGGATTACTTGACTTTCTGTCAGATATAATAGGTAATTTTACGGATAATATAGGATTTCCTTCGCAGCTTGTTCCACTTACGCTTGTAAGAATGTTCAGTTCGTCAGCGGCAACCGGCCTTGTTCTTGATATATTTGAACAGTTCGGGACAGATACGTTTATTGGAATAACCGCATCAATAATTATGAGCTGCACAGAGACAATATTTTATACAATGTCGGTTTATTTTCTTACGGCAAAAGTGACAAAAACACGCTGGACGCTTCCGGGTGCGCTTATTGCGACGACAGCAGGAATAATCTCCAGCGTGATTTTAGCAATGCTTATTGCTCCCATTTCTTAAAACATATATTTAAGTCGACATCACCGTTTATTCCGTCGACTGAGCCGGAAGAAGTGTATTGCCACATAGAAATATTGTATGGGAAATATAAATCGGAGTTGTAGTATGCATACCATTTGTCATATTCCTCAAGTCTTTCAAACTCCATTTTACCGATGAAATACCTTAAGTTTGAGTATATTACAGGTGTGTATCCGGCTTCCTTGATTCGTTTGCAGAAAGCAAGCACCACATTGGTAAGTTCTGCTTGAGAGAGGTTTTTTTGACGATATGAATCTGCTGCAATTTCTTCTACATCAATTACAACAGGATATGTAACTTTGTACGGACGGATTTTTTCGATTACAAAATCCGCTTCTTCAATAGCCTCCTGTTCATTTATGGCCTGAGTAAAGAAATATACGCCTACATCAAGTCCGTTTGACAAAGCATTTGTGATATTGTCCTTAAAAAATGAATCTTCTGAAAGCTTGCCGGAAGAACCATAGCCTCGGTAGCCGCATCTTATCATTGCATAGTCTATGCCGCTTTTTTTCACGCGTGAAAAATCAATCTCTCCCTGAAAAGATGATACGTCTATGCCGCGGTAAGTTTTGACACCATCCTTTGTATAGGAGATTTCACCGTTATCGGCAATCTTAAAGTCTTTATTGTCAAGATTGTTCTTTTTGAGAGAGTGGTTAATTTTTGTAAAATTGTATTTACCGTCAGCAAGGTAAATGATTTCATCCGGATAAAATGTCCGCAGCAGGTCGACAATACTGTTTCCCTCAGAAATGTGCTTATGAATTCCCGTAAGAATTTCTTCCTTTGCAATATTTGAATTTTCATCCTGAAGCTTTTGCAGTTCTTCCTGTGAGAGAACAACCTCGTCAGCGGCAACAGGGCGGGAGGCATATTTGTATTTAAAGCCAAAAAATATGCTTGTGCATATTCCGCAGAGGGAGATAACTGCAAGGACAATAATTGTTATCTTCATAAATTTATTTGTGTTTTTCATATTAACCTCTGTTTCTGCGCACGTTTTTTGCGCATAACGAGTTTGTGTCAAGTGCGCGCAGACACAAATCTCGCGTGTGAAAAATCATTGCATCAACATGATTTTTCACGCTGATCCTCATTTCTTGTTTTTAATCTGCAAAAAAGTTGTATCATTTATTTATGTGTGGTATGGTTACATTGTCTGTCATATTTATAGAATAACAGATAAATAAATAAAAATAAACTTTAAGTGGAGGAAATTAAATGAAAAAATATTTTGCCGAATTTATCGGAACATTTGTACTCACATTTACAGCCTGCGGAGCAGCTTCTTTTACAGGGGGGTATTCCGGACTTTTAGGAGTTGTAGGTATATCGCTTATTTTCGGTATGGTTCTTACTGCTCTCTGCTACTCAATAGGCAACATTTCAGGATGCCATGTAAATCCTGCGGTAACACTTTGCAAATTTGCAATAGGAGATATGAAGCTTGTTGATATGTTCGGATACATAATAGCACAGATTTTTGGTGGTATTGCAGCAGGTTTTGCTATGTTTGGTCTTACAAAAACATTTAATACAACAATATTAGCTCAGTATCAGGCGTACGGATATGACCTTACATCACTTGGAACTAACGGATACGGTGAGGCCGGTGGTTTTTTGCAGATTAATATGTGGGGAGCGGTTGCTGTAGAAGTTATTCTTACATTTATTTTTGTACTTACTGTAATATGGGTAAATGCAAAGGAAGAGTATAAGAAAGTTGCCGGTCTTGTAAGTGGTGTGGCTCTTACTACAGTACATCTTTTCGGTGTAGCATTTACAGGAACAAGCGTAAACCCGGCAAGAAGCTTTGGCCCAGCGTTTGTAAAGGCTATATTTGGCGATGCCAAAGCATTATCTCAGGTATGGGTATTTATTGTAGCACCTCTTATCGGTGCACTTTTGGCAGGTCTTGTATACATGGCTTTGACAACACAGAAGAAAGATAAAGCTGTGCAGGCGTGCGTCGATGGCAAAGCAAATGAGACAGACGAAAAAGTAAAGGAAGATGTGTCAGAAACTAAAAAAACAGAAGCAGAAGAAGAAAGTTCGGAAGTCGAAGATGAGAGTCAGGAAGCGACAGAGAAATCGCAGGAGTCAGAATCAGCAGAATAATAGATGAGAAAATAAAAAAATAAGAAAAAAGCAGTGCCAAAACCACGCATACCGCTAAAAATCAGATTTAAAAACCTGATTAGAGGGGCCGCGAACAGGCACTGCTTTTTTATTCATGTCAATATATTTTTTAAATATAAATATAAGTATTGACATATAAGCATAGCTATGCTATTATACTAATACAATACCAAACAAATCAATAATAAATGTTTATCTTTGCAGTTCATATTCACGGACTCGTTCTAAAAGATATTTGTATCGTTTTTGCTCTGCATTGACTTTATAGATATAGCAGTCTATAAGGTCAGGATCAGTCGCATTGTCGAAGTTGGAGTATGCTGCATCAAGAGCGTTCTTAGTCATATTGATTTCGTCCATAAGGCATTTTTTATTATAGTTTTCAGGACGGAGTTTCTTTTTTGATAATTTCATTATAATCCCCTATTCTTGAATGTTTTGGTTTATTAGATTATAACCATGAATTTCCAAATATATACCCATATGTGTATATACATAATGGACGTAATATGAGGCAGGCAGATATGATAATAAGCTTATAAGGAGGTTGATTTTAGTATTAGTGACATATTTTTACTGATAAGGATTACGATATCAATATTCTTTGCGGCTATTGCCGCGCTGGATGATTTGAAAAGGTTTAAGATTTCAAACAGAATTATTGTGCCATTTTTTGTGACAGCGGCGGTGATTACTTTTGTACAGGCTGTCATGGGAATGAAAGTTTCTGATTACATTTTTGGAATGACTGTATCATTTGTATTTATGTTTGTTTTGTATTGTTTTAAGGGAATTGGGGCTGCGGACGTAAAGATTGCGGCTGTACATGGATTATTAATGGGACTTTGCGGAATAAAGGTTATATTGGTATCAGCATTTATGGCAGGCACTGCAGTCGGTCTGATTGAAATTATATTTAAAAAATGTGTTGTCAGACATGTGGCAGGTATACCTTTTAAAGTGCATGCAATTCATTTTGGAGCTGCAATATTGTTTGGTGTTGTGATTTTTGTGTTTAAAGTTTTGATAGAGGGAGGAATATGTATTTGAGCAGAAGCTGTGTTATTTATGATTGCGGCGAGTATGGAAAAAGACTGGCTAATGCTATGAGTATCAAAGTCGGGACATCACTTGATATTCAGTTATTTACTGTTATGGCAGAACTTAAAAAATATTTAATCGTAAGTGAGCCTGAGGTTCTTATCGTAAGTGAAGAGTATTATGTTGATGAATTAAAGGAACTGTTTAATAAAACGTTGATTATAATGACGGAGGAGGCAGTGTGCAGAGAACTGATACAGGAAAAATACGGATGTGATGCGGTCGGTATATACAGATATCAGTCATTTGAGAAGATATATTCAATTATATCTGATAACAGTCTTATTATACATAAGTCATTATTGTCAGATACAAAATTGATAGGCATATATTCACCTGTTTGCGTTGAGCCAAAGACAGCGTTTGCCTTGAATATGGCAAGGATATTGGGGCAGAGGGGTAAAACACTGTATATAAATCTTGAAGATTTTTCGGGATTGGATGAGATACTTCCTCCTGCCAGAGAAGAGAATCTTTCAGATGCATTTTATTATTATATGCAGGGGAGAGAAAGTTCAATTGATAAAATATTGTCTGTGATTTCTAATGTTGCAGGATTTGATTATTTTTCTCCGGTAAGATGCGCTGAGGATATAAGCAGCATGGAGCCGGAACAGATAATCGATTTTGTGGAATGTATAGAAAAGCATGGGGGATATGAGTTTATAGTACTTGATATATCCAATTCTTTAAGACAGTCATGGAAGCTTACTGAATGCTGCAATGTTGTGTATGTTCCGGTAAAAGGTGATTATTTATCATTAAGGAAAATGCAGAGTTTCGAGACATATTTTTGCGGTACGGGCTTTGAACATATTATAAAGAGGGTTGTTAAAATTCGTATTCCTGAGGGGGAGGGGGAAGTGAAGCCGGATTATTGGAACAACATTTCTTTTGGCGGTATGAACAGATATGTCACTACACTGCTTGAACAAAGAGAGGTATCCGGTGGACAGCAGTATAAATAATCAAAAAGAGCTTACAGATAAAATTAAAGAGGTTGTGTATGGTAGGCTCGATTTATCAAAGGATATTGAGGATGACAAAATAAGAGAAATAATAGAGGAATGTGTGCTTGAAGAAAGCAGGCAGAAATATATCTCAATAAAAGACAGAGAGATATTGTCCAAACAGATTTTTAACTCTATAAGAAAATTAGATATTTTGCAGGAGCTTTTGGAAGATGACAGTGTAACTGAAATTATGGTTAATGGACGGACTGACATATTTTATGAGAAAGAAGGCAGATTGTTAAAATGGGATAAATTTTTTATAAGCAAATGCAGGCTTGAGGATATTGTACAAAAAATAGCGGCAATGTCTAATAAAATCGTTAATGAATCTGTTCCTATAACAGATACAAGGCTATCGGACGGTTCGAGAGTAAACATTGTCCTGCCGCCTATAGCCATAGACGGACCGGTCATAACAATACGAAAGTTTTATAAGGATTTGCTTACAATGGATAAGCTGATTTCATTAAAGTCAATAACAACAGACGCATCAGAATTTTTGAAAAATGCAGTCATGGCAAAATATAATATTTTTATAAGTGGAGGTACGGGTTCAGGCAAGACGACATTTTTAAATATCCTTACAAATTATATATCTGAGGATGAGAGAATAATAACGATAGAGGATTCGGCAGAATTGCAGATAAAAAATCTTAGTAATCTTGTCAGGCTTGAGGCGAGAAATGCTAATGTGGAGGGGAAAAATGCAGTTACAATAAGAAATTTAATTAAATCAAGTCTTAGGATGAGGCCGGACAGAATTATTGTGGGTGAAGTAAGAGGCGATGAGGCACTTGATATGCTTCAGGCCATGAATACAGGACATGATGGAAGCTTATCTACGGGGCATGGAAACAGTCCAAAAGATATGATGGTAAGACTCGAAACAATGGTTCTTATGGCATCAGGTATGCCTGTTATGGCGGCAAGACAGCAGGTGGCATCCGCTATTGACATTGTTGTACATCTTGGAAGACTAAGAGACAGGACGAGGAGGGTTTTGCAGATTGTGGAGATTGTTGGAATTGATGAGGGGGAGATTAAATTTAACACATTATATGAGTTTAAAGAGACTGGTGAACGCGGAGGTGAAATTACAGGAAGTCTTAAAAAGTGTAATGAACTTCAAAATAAAGAAAAAATGTTTTTTGCAGGCATTAAAGATTAGCAGCATTAATAAAACAAAATTATGGATCTTGCAGGGAATCGTTATAGTTTGTATACTTTCATATCTTTTTTATAACAGTTTATTGGCAGCTTTTATAATAAGTCCCTATATATTTTTCTATGTAAATAAGCGTAGAAGAAAAGATATTTTAGTAAAAGAGCAGCTTATAAAAAATGAGTTCAAAGATATATTGGCGGCAGTGTCATTTTCGCTTAATGTAGGATATTCGATTGAAAATGCTTTCAGGGAGGCGGTCAGCGAAACAAAGCTGTTGCATGGTGATAACAGTTTTATTGTCCAAGCGTTTTCGGATATTTTAAGAAAAGTGGATAATAGTGCAAATATTGAGGATGAGTTGATAGAATTTGCAGACAGGACAGGTATTGAAGATATAAAATATTTCGCACAGGTGTTTAAATACGCTAAAAGAAGCGGTGGTGATTTGATAGCAATAATAAAAAATATTTCAAATACAGTCAGAGAAAAAATAGAAGTTGAAAGTGAAATACAAACAATAATAAGCGGCAAAAAGATGGAACAGAAAGTAATGAGCATGATGCCCTTTGGTATGATTTTATATCTTCGTATGACTTCCCCTGATTTTATAAGTCCATTGTACGGTAATGTTTTAGGAATAATTGTGATGAGCATGTGTCTTATTGTATATATGGCGGCCGCATATGTGAGCAGAAGGATTGTGGATATAAATGTATAATTTTTTGTATTCTGTTTTTGAGATTGTTGTGTTTGTTGCAGTTGCGGCAGCAGCATTGATAATGGCAGGGAAAAAACAAAAGCAAAGCATGCTTATAAAGAGAAAAGAGCAGCTTAAGTATGATTATTCGGAAATGGTATCAAAAATATCATTGCTTGTAAGTGCAGGTATGAGTGTTAGAGGCGCATGGGAACGAGTTGCTGTTGATTATCATAACAGCTCTGGTAAAAAACGCTATGTATATGAAGAAATGTGGGAAAGCTACAATCAATTAAGAATGGGAATGTCAGAATTAACTGTTTATGAGCAGTTTGGGAGAAGATGCGGCACAAAAGAGTATCTAAAATTCAGCACGCTTCTTATTCAGAATATGAAAAAGGGAACAAAAGACCTGATTTTAATGCTTGAGCTTGAATGTATAGAAGCTTTTGAGGAAAGAAAAAACCTTGCCAGAAAGTATGGTGAGGAGGCTGGAACAAAGTTGATTTTTCCAATGATAGTTATGCTTGCGGTGGTTATGGTAATTATTATGTATCCTGCTATGGTGTCATTTGGCTATTAGAATGTAGAAGGTTTGTGTCTGAGCGCTGCCTGACAGCAAACTTGTTATGCGTAAAAAGCAGCGCAGAAATGAGGTGAAATATGTTTGGGTTATTAAAAAATGTTATCACAGAAGAGGATGGAATGGAGATTGTAGAGGTTGTACTTATAATCATTGTCATTGTAGGACTTGTATTATTGTTTAAGGAAAAGATTACAGATATTGTAAAGAATATTTTGTCAAAAATGTCGAGTCAGATTAAGCAGATTTAGGTAAGCTTGGCATATTGAGAGATTAGGAGAAAATAATGGGGGAAAATAGGGTATCGGCACAGATAACGGTGTATGCAGCTTTAATATTTATGACGGCAGCAGCTTTGATTTGTACATGCGTAAAAGCATGTATACAGTCAGCATTAGATTTAAGAATTAATATGGCATCAAGGCTGTCTGTCGAATCTGCATTTGCGAATTATTCTAAAGAGCTGCTGGAGGAATTTGATATATTTGCAGTAAAGGATGATATAAGTATGAATAACTGTCTGAGATATTTTGCAGCTTCAGGCATAAACGATACAGGCGGTAAAGCAGAATATGTTAATTCCTGTTTTGAAGATAAAAAATATATGACAGATGCTAATGGGGCTTCGCTTAGGAGTCAGGTAAATTCTTATATGAAGCTTGGAGGCGTTGAGGTGATTCTTGATAAAGTGCTGGGAATTGAGAAAGAGAGTAAGAAAGCCCAAAAGCTTAATGAGATAACCAATGAAATTATGACGGCAGAAGAACAACTTGTACAGACTGATAAAGTGATTCTTGAGGTGATTGAGCTTGTGGAGGGGATAAAAACAGATATAAGCGGAATTGTGATTAGAAACGGTAAGGCTGTGCCAAGCGGAGAATATTTTGCAAAGGCTGCTGTTATGGGGGAGTTATCAATGAAAAATACGGCAATAGCTTCAAAACCGGTATATGACGCTGTTTTGTATTCGGATAAGTGTATAAATGCAGAGCAGCTGATATGTGATTTGAAAGAGGATATAGAGCTTATAGAAGAATGTATATCGGATGATGTTTTTGATGAAGCAGAAGAAATAAGGCAGATATATGAAAGAAATTATAAAAAAATTACAGAGCTTGTTACCGGTGTTGAAAGTACTTCGAGAAAGGCTGTTGAAAAACTTGAGGATTATAGTGTACAAAACAATGACTGTCGTACACAGCTTCAAAGCTGTATAAATAAGGTTAAAGAAAACAGTCAGCTTTTTGGAGATGAGTTGTCAGATACTATGTCTGCTGATATAGAGAATATGCAAAATGCAGCATCATTGTCCAACTTCAAGATGTGTAATGTTGAATTTATGCGTAGGGGGCTTTCGCAGAATTTAACAGTAATAACAAAAATAAAGAGCCAACTGAAAAAACTTAAATTAGAAGAAAACATTTCTGATATATCACATGATGATTTAGACAGTGTTTATAAAGTTTTGCAGGGCATGGAAGATTATTTTGGAAAAATGGATAATAAGCTGCTTAAATTTGATTATTCCGGTATTGATTTTGATAAGGGAGGAGCAGGCTATGCAGTTATAAACAAGCTTAAAGAAATATTTAGCAATGGTATAAGCGAACTGGTGCTGCCATGCAATGTATCAGGTAAAGAGATTGCACATACAAATCTTGCAGCGTCACTTTATTCCGAAAATAAAGATGATGAAAGCGAACGATCTTTGGAAAATGGAAACTTTAATTCTGCTATGGATAAATTTATTTTTAATGAGTATTTAATTGAGAAGTTTCCGTGTTATACAGATGTGAATGACAGCAATAAGTCATGGTGTGAGCTTGAGTATCCTATTGAATATATATTGTGCGGTGAAAATTCTGATGTAGACAATATAAATGAGGTGATATTAAAGCTGTCGGCAATAAGGGAGGGGGTAAATATGGCTTACCTTATAACGGACAGAGCAAAAAAGGCAGAGGCAATGACACTTGCTGCGACGTTGTCGGGATTTACCGGAAACACTGCAATAGTAAAGGTGGTTCAGTATGTTATTCTCGGACTTTGGGCATACGGAGAGAGTATATATGATTTGCAAAGATTGTTTGCGAAAGAAAGCATACCGGCGTTAAAAACAGGAAGTGACTGGAAATTATCATTATCTGATTTGTTGGAATTAAAATTCGGCAGCAAGACGGATAGTAAGAGCACCGATGGAAGCAGTGGAGAGAGCGGATTAATACCTGACGGTAATATGGATTATGAGGATTATATAAGAATGCTGCTGTTTTTGCAGGACAATTACAAAAAAAGTATGAACACATTAAGTGCAATGGAATTGAGAATGATTGCTCTTGGCAAAAGTAATTTCAGAATGAAAAATTATATATACAAAGCGACAGGCGTAATTAATGTAAAGCTTAAAAACAGCAGCACAATTATAAGCCGCAGAGTTAATTACGGATATTATTGATTACTCTATTTTTTGCCTATATGGGTTTTGAGATTTAATAAGGACAAACGCGAGAGGTATGCGAAAATGATTAGTAAAACGCCAAAAAAGCCGGGCAAAAGGTATTGTAGTGCATCAGCCACAGTTGAAGCAGCGTTGGTTTTTCCTGTATTTATATTTGCTATAATGGCTTTAATGTATTTAATGCAGATAGTGAAAATAAAAAATGATATCGGAGCGGCAGCGTACAATACAGTAAGAACATTATCTGAGTATTCATATGCTTACGAAAAAACGTCTGATAAAAACAAAGCTGTTTCAGCAGTGGCAGCATATGCGACATTAATAGATGAGTTGGGGAGCGATTATGCAAAAAAAGCCTGTATTTATAATGGCAATATGGGGATAAGTCTTGCTGGTTCAAAGTTTTTAGAAAAGGATAATATCATACATCTTAAAGTTACATATATGGTATATAACCCATGGGACATATTTGGTTTTTCAAGAGTGAAAGTAAGTCAGAGTTTTTATTCGCAAGCATGGCTTGGAGATGAGGTGGATTTCAGCTCATATTATGAAAATCGTGAAGACGAAATGGTATTTATAACGACAAGCGGGGAAGTGTACCATTTAAATGAGGAGTGTGCATATATAAGTTTGTCAGTGCACAGGGCAAAAAAAGAAGAGGTTATCAATTTGCGGAATAAACATGGTGGAAAATACTATCCGTGTGAGAGTTGTATGAAAGAAGAGACATACGAATTTGTGTATATAACCGATTATGGTGAGCGTTATCACAGCAAAGAAGGCTGTGATAAATTAAAAAGAACAGTGGTGAAGGTGCCAAAATCGGCAGTTGCAGAGAGAAGGTTATGTGAGAAATGTGGGACAGAATGGGATTTGTAAGCAATGTAATTCTATTATTAATGCTGGCTGTAATGTCGGTTGAAGATATAAGAAATAAATCAATAAGTTTAAAAATGGTATGCTGTTTTGGAATTTCGTCTATTGTATTTTGCTTAATGAATTTAGTGTGGTTTAACTTGAAAAGTGACAGCATTAAAGACTTGGCTGTTGGCATGATTTTTGTGGCTTTTGTTGCATTGCTTGCATTTTTAAGCAAAGGTTTAGGTATGGGAGATATAGCAGTTATTTTTATAATGACGGTTGTTAAAGGTGGTAAGTTTGTTATTACAGTTTTTTTGCTGTCTTTAATTTTGGTTATGGCAGTTTCGATAATAATGATATTGGCAAAAAAAGCTGACAGAAAAACAAGGTTACCATTTATTCCATATTTGGGAATATGTTCATTGGGGGTGATTATATGCGTTTAAGAGCTTCGGTGATAATTGAAAATTCATTTATTATTCCTGTGTTTTTTGTTATTAGCATGATTTTAATAATTTTTACGCTGGATTTTCATGACAATGTTGTGGCACAAAGTGCACAGATTCAGATGCAGCTTAAGCTTGAGCAGGAAAATAGGATTCAAAAAAATGCGCAGTTATATGAGCAGCAGGTTATTTGTGATGGTATGGATTATATGAATGTAAGAATGATTAAGAGTTTAAAAACGGAGCGGGAAATAAAAAAGATGTTAGAGAGAAAGAAATTTATAAAATCCAATGTTCATCAGGATTTTATAAGGATTGTTAATGTAGGATTAGATTTAAAAGGGGACTGATTATGCATTTTGAGGTGGATAGTAATAAAAAATATATGGTAATTGACGGGGTGGAAAAAAGAGGTATTTCAGAATATGAAATAAAGATGATTAAGAAAAATCAAATAAGTCCGTTTTTGAAAATGGATGTAAAGCATGTTGATAACAAAGTAATGTATTATTATGATGTCACGTCTATGAGCCAGATTTCTGAGGTTTATTCGTTATCAAAAATTTGCTGGAACGATGTTGCTATGATATGTGAGGGAATAGCACTCATGGCAAATAAGGTAGAGGAATATATGCTTGATATGGAGAGTGTGAAAATAAGTAAGGAATATATTTTTTTGGATTTATCAGAAAAGAAAATATATTTTACTTATTATCCGAAAGAGTTGTCTGGTGATAATGATAAAGGAAAAGGTATACATAGCCAGCTTAAGGAATTTTTTGAATATATATTGGAAAAGTTTGATCATGATGCGGATAAAGAACATATACCGCAGATTTATGAAATATACAGGCATATTATTCAGAAGAATTATAATTTAAAGACTATGTCTGATTTTATAATACAGCCGGATAATAATTTATATACAGCCAGTTTATACAGAGCCGACTCATATGGAGATAATAATTTATATAAGCATGATAATGCGGATTTAGATATTAATGAGAAAAAGACGATGGATTATTTTAATTCCGACTGCGGTGTAAAAAAGAGTATTTTTAATAAAAATAATGAAAATATGGTAAATAATGAAAGTAATGCCAGGGAAATTAAGAACAATATCTCAAATAATAAAATCGTTAAGGCGGCAGCAGTTATTATAGGATTTGTCGGAGTGATTTGCATAATTATGGCTGATATGCTTCCGTTTAAGGTAAATAATATGGCTGCACTGGTTATGATTGGAATAGGTGTTGTTTTGTTTGAATATGCGCGTGATAAAAAGATATAAGGTTGAAAAAGAGCAGTATTTGTGCTATATTCACACTATCTTTATTGTCGGAGGTTGCTTATGAAGGTAAATATATATTATGGTGGTCGTGGCCTTGTAGATGATCCTGCATTGTTTGTTCTTGGTAAATTACAGGAAGTTTTGTTTGAATTAAATGTTAATGTAGAAAGATATAATTTATATGAGTTAAAAAATCAAATTACAACCCTTTCGCAGACGGTTACAGAAGCTGATGCCGTTATTCTTTCGACTACTGTTGAGTGGCTTGGTATGGGCGGATATATGCAGACATTATTGGATGCGTGTTGGTTATATGCCGATAAAAGTAAGATTTCGGATGTATATATGTTTCCGGTTGTATTGTCTAAAACATATGGTGAAAGAGAGGTTTCACTGACTATTACAAATTCATGGGAAATGCTTGGAGGAAGAACAGAACGTGGACTTAGTGCGTATGTAGATGATACGACAGAATTTGAGTTTAATTCTGAATATAAAGAATATATAGAGAAATATGCTGAAAATATGTATAGGGTGATTTCACAGAAAAGAATATCACTGCCGTCAAGCAGTCAGACAATTAAAAAGAATGTAATGAAGGATGTTGTAAGATTTACGCCGCAGGAAAGTGAACAGCTTTCAAAATATGCATCTGATGAAGATTTTATGAAAACGCAGAAAAAAGATATTGAATCGCTTGCTTCAATATATAAGGAACTGCTTAATGATGAAGAAAATGGCGGCGATGATTACTTTATCAATGTTTTTAAGGACAATTTTTCAAGCAGTACAAGATATACTGGAACTTATATGCTGATAATAAGTGATAAGGATAAACGTATAAGAATAGATATAGTGGATAGTCATTTGAGTGTTGAATTTGGCGAAAATCCTCAGGCAGATGTAATTGCGAAGCTGGATAAGAATACTTTTGATAATATAGTCGATGGCAAAATTACCTTTCACAGAGCGTTTATGACGGGGGATATGACTGCGAAAGGTAATTTCAGAAGTTTAAGAATGTTAGATGAATTATTTGATTTTTCTGATTAAATATTAGAATCTACTGATAGGAAATAGCAGACGTACAGATGTTATTCCGTTGCTATGGCTTATTTCAAGATATCCGTTGTGAGTACGACATACACAGTCGGCTATGGAAAGACCTATACCTACATGGTTTTTCTTAGTCGTGTAGAATGGCTTGCATAGGATATCTTTACAGTCTTTTGGAATATTTTCTGTATGGTCAAATCCTATACCTGCTTTGGAAAATTCTATGTCCGGCATAGGGTTTGAGTTAGAAATTGTTATGACATAATATTTTCGTTTTTCATCGAGATGACAATTTATTTCTATGATATCGCTTTCAGAGGTAACATCATAACAGTTGTTTACAACTTCAAGAATGGCTGTAAGAATTTGTTCACGGTCACCATTAACCCATATATTTGAGTTATCTATATCAAGCAGAAGTTCTCTGTCTTTATCAGGATTAGCATTATCGATTTCATCAGGAATTTGGTATAGAAGTTCCGTTATATTAAATTCTTCGATGTCAGGCTTGGTGCAATACCTGTAAATTGTTGTGCGGTCCATAAAATATATCAGTTTTTTGATGTAATCTCCCATGTCATCCCAAAACTTGTAATCTTTTGTTTCAGGATGCTGCATTTGTATAATTTGATATGAACTGTTTATAAAAGATATGAGATTTTTAATCTCGTGAGAGGCGGTACTTAAGTTGCCATAGTTTATCATGTTTTTTTCTCCCTGTAATTTTTAACTCGATTATATTGTACAAATTTAGTGCGTAAAAGTTTATAAATAATATTGATATAAAAGGTTATTTACGCTATTATACATAAAGTATATACTTGTTGTTGCTCTATGTAAATCATAGGATTTCGACAAAAACTGACAATAAGAAATCAGCTATTTGTGACGCAGGCACCACAAAGTAGCTTTTCCATAAAATTGCGTCTGCGGAATGGAGATTTTTATGAAAAAAGACGATTGTATTTTTTGTAAGATTGCCAATGGAGAAATTCCGGCAAATGCTTTATATGAAGATGATTTAGTTAAGGTGATCTTTGATCTTTCACCGGCTTCTGAGGGACATGTTCTTATTTTGCCGAAAAGTCATTATGATGACGTGTATTCACTTGATGATGATACAGCAGCACATATATTTAAGGTGGCTGTTAAGATTGCAAATGCCATGAAGAAGTCTCTTAATATTGACGGATTAAATATTGTTCAGAATAATGGAGAAGCAGCAGGACAGACGGTATTTCATTTTCATATGCATATTATACCGAGATATACAGATGATACAGTTAATATCAAATGGGTTCCAGGAAAAATTTCAGAAGATGAAATTGAGAAACTTAAAAATAAAATAGGAGCTGCTATAGCTTCAAATTAAGTGGTAAATTGATAAAAAGATATGCAAAGAAAGAGGTAAAAGTATGATTAAATTAAGTAATGGCGGTGCGTACCTTGTTAACGGAGTTGAAGTTATAGAAGAGGCAGAGGCTTTAGCCGGAGCACTTGAAGCAAAAGCAGGCAGCGTGCCATCTAAGGAAGAAGCAGCAAAAAATACAATGGCTTATGATATACTGAAGAATCATAATACTTCAGGTGATATGAAAAAGCTTAAGATTAAATTTGATAAAATGACATCGCATGATATTACATTTGTTGGTATCATTCAGACAGCGAGAGCTTCAGGTCTTGAGAAATTCCCTATACCATATGTACTTACAAATTGTCACAACAGCCTTTGTGCGGTTGGAGGTACAATTAATGAAGATGACCATATGTTTGGACTTACATGTGCAAAGAAATATGGTGGTGTTTATGTTCCACCTCATCAGGCAGTTATTCATCAGTATGCACGAGAGATGCTTGCAGAGGGTGGTAAGATGATTCTTGGTTCAGATAGCCATACACGTTACGGTGCTCTTGGTACAATGGCAATGGGAGAGGGCGGACCTGAGCTTGTTAAGCAGCTTCTAAATAAGACATATGATATTAATATGCCGGGAGTTGTCGCTATTTATATGACAGGTGAACCTGCTAAGGGCGTTGGGCCTCAGGACGTTGCACTTGCTATTATAGGTGAAGTATTCGGCAACGGATATGTTAAAAATAAAGTGATGGAATTTGTAGGACCGGGTGTGTCAAATTTAAGTGCTGATTTTAGAATTGGTATTGATGTAATGACAACAGAAACTACATGCCTTTCATCTATATGGCAGACAGACGAAAAGATTAAAGAGTTTTATGATATTCATGGAAGAAGTGAAGCTTATAAAGAAATTAAACCGGGTGCTGTAGCGTATTATGATGGTGTTGTTTATGTTGATTTAAGCAGTATAAAGCCTATGATAGCTATGCCGTTCCATCCAAGCAACACATATACAATAGAGGAACTTAATGCTAACCTTTCAGATATACTCCATGACTGTGAGCAGAAAGCACTTGTAAGTCTTGATGGACAGGTTGACTTTAAGCTTACAAATAAGATAAGGGATGGTAAGCTTTATGTTGATCAGGGTATTATTGCGGGTTGTGCAGGTGGTGGATTTGAAAATATCTGCGCAGCAGCTGATATTTTGAAAGGACGTTCAATAGGTTCAGATGAATTTACTTTAAGTGTATATCCTGCAAGTACACCTATATATATGGAACTTGCAAGAAACGGAAGACTTGCTGATTTAATGGGAACAGGTGCAATTGTTAAGACAGCATTTTGCGGTCCATGCTTTGGTGCAGGTGATACACCGGCTAACAATGCATTTTCAATAAGACATTCAACAAGGAATTTCCCTAACAGAGAGGGCTCTAAATTACAGCAGGGTCAGATATCTTCGGTTGCTCTTATGGATGCACGCTCTATTGCGGCAACAGCAGCAAACAAGGGCTATTTGACTCCGGCTACAGATATAGATGTTGAATTTACAGGGCCAAAATATCATTTTGATAAATCAATTTATGAGAATAGAGTATTTGACAGTAAGGGAGAGGCAGATCCTAATCAGGAGATACAGTTTGGTCCGAATATCAAAGACTGGCCAAAGATGGTAGAACTGCCTGAGAATCTTATTATTAAAGTTGTATCAGAGATTCATGATCCTGTTACTACAACTGATGAGTTGATTCCATCAGGAGAGACATCTTCTTTCCGTTCAAATCCTCTGGGACTTGCAGAATTTGCTTTATCAAGAAAAGATCCTGCTTACGTTGGAAGAGCAAAGGAAGTTCAGAGAGCCGAGAAAGCAAGAGAAGAAGGCAAATGTATGGGTGAAGCTTTACCTGAGCTTAAACCTGTTATGGAGAAAATTAAAGAAAGCTATGATGTTGACAGTGAAAATGTTGGAGTAGGAAGTACGATTTTTGCTGTAAAGCCAGGGGATGGTTCTGCGCGTGAGCAGGCAGCTTCATGTCAGAAGGTTCTTGGCGGATGGGCAAACATTGCTAATGAGTATGCGACAAAGAGATATCGTTCAAATCTTATTAACTGGGGTATGCTTCCATTTATTATTGATAAGGGTGAGCTTCCTTTTGAGAATGGTGATTATATCTTTATTCCAAACATCGTTCAGGCAATTAAAGATAAGGCGGTTTCAATGAAAGCCTTTGTTGTTAATAAGGATATGAAAGAAATTGAATTAAAGATGGATGAATTAACTGATGATGAAAGACAGATTATTCTTGACGGATGTCTTATTAATTTCTACAGAAATTCTAAATAATTAAAATTATGTAAATAATGGCTATTTGTTTCGGAGCAAAACAAATAGCCAGCAACAAAGTTGCTTAGAAATGGGGATTGCTATGGCGGAACAGAATATTCTTGCTGGCGGTGCAGCAGTTCTGGAGCAGGTTATCAGTGATATAAGGGAGCATAACGAAAAAAAAGAGCGTCTTGATAAGCTTGCAGATACAAAACGCGACTTATGCAGGAACCTTGAGAGCGCAGAAAAAGAGATTAAAGATGAAATTGAAAGTAAGATAAAAAGTGCAGTTGAATCTATATGCGCAGGTTACAATAAGTCGATTGATGCTGACCGGCTTAAGCTTAAAGAAGTCCAGGGGCAGCGGGATAAAGCTAAGGTGGCTGGTGTAAAAGAACGAATTGGAAAAGAGACACAGCAGCTGCATAAGGAAAATGCTGATTTGAAAAGTCAGGTTAGGGAAGCTTTTAATTTGGAAGGCATACCTATGTATTGTAACAGCAGATTGTTTTTTGCTCTTTTTCAGACAAGGGATGTTTTTGATTTTGTTATATACATTCTTTTTTTGATTGCGTTATATGCGGCGATTCCGTTTGCTTTGAGCCTGATACCAGGAGTGCCGGAATATGCTCTTATTATATATTATTTTATTGTTGCGGTTATAAATATTTCTGCTATGAAAATTATTTATAACAGAACTCTTGTAAAGCATTCAAAAACGATATCGGATGCAAGAGCTACGCATAGAAAAATGGTTGATAATAAGAAAAGGATAAAGCGTATAGCCAGAGGTATACGTAAAGACAAAAATGAGGACATGTATGGACTTGAAAGTTTTGATTACAGCATCAATGAATTACATGACCACATAAGAAAAATTGAAGAAGATAAAGCTAAGGCTTTGGATGAGTTTGAAAAAACAGCAAAGCCTGATATTGTTTCCGAAGTAGAGGGCAGAAACAAAAACAGAATAACTATCATGAAATCAGAGATTGCCAAGAAAGAGGAAGAAATGCTTAAGCTTGATACTCTTATAAAAGAGCAAAGAATATATATTTCTTCTAACTATGAGGCATATCTTGGCAAAGAATTCATGAATCTTGATAAGCTTCAGGAATTGTACTCGTACATGAAGTCTGGTATTGCGGATACTGTGTCTCAGGCGCTCGCAGTTTACAAAGACAGACATTGATTATATTATTGCTTTTGAATGTTTCGGTAAGCATCTGGGTTATAACATCGGCAAGCTGCATAATAATTGAAAGCGGAGTAGTCTGAAGAAGGAGGTTGTCTGTATCGTCGGAATAATTTACAATTCCTGTGATATGGAGATTTCCTACTTCGGGCAGCTCTTTTTTTACCCCGAGGCCCGGTTTAATAGGACCATTTCCCAGTGTTACAAAACCTATATGCTCTGGCTTTCCAACAGATGCATCGATTGCAATTATGTACGGCGAAAGGTGGATGCGGTGTATGTAATCGATAGCATTTTTCAAATTAGCGGCATGAATAGGGTTTTTTAGAGAACCATAGACATAAACATTATTAAAATGAAGTTTTTCAAGTTTATATCCTATAATAGGGCCGAGGCTGTCGCCTGTAGAGCGGTCACTTCCTATACACATAATGATAATGGCTCCGAAAAGAGCATTATCGTCTATCAGCATTTCTAAAAGAGTCATACTCATATCATAAGGTGTTTTTTCGTTGTTTGCATTAAAATAGTGAATCATAAATAAATGAATACGTCCTTTCTTAGATAATACATGTCCAAATAAATAGGTCACAAAAATATTGTACGTGGCAATATGCAAAAATATTCCAATAAAAAATCGCAAAAAATTTTAATATGACGACAAAAAATGATAAGTTTTTCGTTTAACTAATGTTAATCTACTAAAACAAATACTTTAATTTGGGTTAGGGAGGCGCAAGAAATATGATAGAAATAATATGCAATGATAATGACGAGAATACAAGCAAAGAGTCTGCCGGCGTAACATCAATAAGGAGACCAAAGAATATTAAGCAGATAGGAGATGTCAGCTCGGATAAGAAAATATATATTGAGGACTATGCATTTACATACATAAATTCTTTGGCTTATACTTCCCCGTCGGAGGAGCAAAGTGGTGTGCTGTTGGGCAAATTTCAAAAATCGCAGGATGAGAAATGTATTTTTATAAAGGGTGTCATAAAAGCAAAACCGGATGAGAATAACCAGCATACCGGTATATGTTTTAATGAAAATGTATGGAAAAAAATATACTGTGAAGTTGAAAAATATTTTCCAGAACTGCAGATAGTAGGGTGGTTTGCGGCTGTTGAAAGTATCACGCCGGAGCTTATGGAATATCTTAAAAAAGTACATGTGGACAACTTCTCAGGAAATATGAAAACTATGTATCTTGTAAATACATCAGAGAGAGAAGAAAGTTTTTATCTTTATGAAAATGGTATGTTAAAAAAACAGAAAGGATATGTGTGTTTTTATGAGAGAAATTTCCAGATGCAGGAATATATGATGGAAAAAAGAGGACATAGGCCTATAGAAACAGTAAAGAAGGACAAGGTTGTTGATTCTATAAGAACTATTATGAAAGAAAAGGAAGAGATAAGGCAGCAGAAGAGGACAGCAGCAATTATGTATGGGATAAGTACATTTATGGCTGTAGCAGTGCTTGTTGTCGGAATAAATCTTATGAACAGCTATGAGAAAATGAAGAGCTTTGATAAATCGTTAAATAATATGGCTAAAGAAATATCTGATATTTCAAATGAAGGCGCAAAAGATACTGTGGTAGTAAATAAAATTGATGGAAATGTTAAGCCTACGCAGGAGGAGACGACTGCTTTTGCACAGGATGTGACTAAGAATGACGGTGGACAACAAACTACGATAAATCAGGATGTTACACATCAGAATGCGGAACAGGAGGGGTATACTAAACAGGATAGTACAGATCAAAGCAGTGAAATATCTTCAAATACATCACAGATGGGCGGATCTGATACAATTAAATATGAAAGTTATACTGTGAAAAAGGGTGATACTATTATAGGTATTTGTGAAGAATATTATGGAAGCCATGACAAGTTGGGTGAGGTTCTTGCATTTAATAATATAGAGGATGCCAATGTATTATATGTCGGTCAGGAGATAAAACTTCCTTGAATATTTCATTCAATATTGTATAATAGTATCAATGTGAGTGAAACCTCTCATATGATATATAGTCTTTAATAAGGAGTATACTGTATGGCTGACATTATATCAGGAAAATTCAGATTTGCCGGTAATAGGAATGCTGATGCTCCAAAACAGAAAAATATTCCGCTAAAAGAGCATGATGAAGCGGAAATTGAAAATAGAATAAAAAAGCACAGACTGAAAAGATTAGGCATAATTGCAGCTATTATATTGGCTTTGGCTGTTATTATAATAGTCGCAGTTGTACTTTTTGATGGCATTACATATTCTTCATATACAGTGGTTAATTCTGTTAACCGTGATGATAGTATGTCTACACAATATGTGACATACGCTGATGGATATATAAGGTACAGTAATGATGGAGCTTCTTATTATAATAAAAAAGGAAATGCTTTGTGGAACCAGACATATTCAATGCAGAAGCCGCAGATTAAAATGTGCGGTGATGCAGTAGCAATCGGAGATATTAACGGAAGTAAGATATATGTGTTTAATAAAGCAGGTTCAGCAGGTATTATTGATACATCGTTAACTATATCACAGATAGAAGTTGCAAAGCAGGGAGTTGTTGCGGCAGTTTTAGAAGATAATGATGCAAATTATATTAATCTATATGATTCTGCAGGAACCAAAATATATAGTGTAAAGACATCACTTTCAGGAGATGGATATCCTCTTGATATAAGTATTTCTGAAGATGCCACTAAACTTATGGCCTCATACTTATATGTGAGCGGAGAGACTATGAAGACGAATGTGGTGTTTTACAATTTCTCAGAGGTAGGTCAGAATGAGACAGAAAGAGTTGTAGGAGGATTTAACCACTATGACAGCACTATAGTCGGAGATGTAAGGTTTATAAATGAAACGGTAGCTGTGGCTGTAGGAGAAGATGTTTTAAGTATATATACTATCAAGGAGTATCCTAAGTTGTCTAAAGAAATAAAAATTGACAATGAGATACAGAGAGTGTTTTTTTCTGATTCTAATATAGGATTGGTATTAGACAACTCAAATTCAAAAGATATATATAAGCTTGAAGTTTACAATTTATCCGGGAAATTGGTATGTGATACGACTTTCAGCACGCAATATGATGATATAAGCTTTGATGGAGACAGCATTATAATGTATAACAGCAATTCAATTGTGCTTATGAATTTAAAGGGAAAGAAATTGTGTGATATAACAATGGATATGCCGGTAAATTATGTTCTTTCCGAGGGCAGCAGAGGAAATTATATCGTTATAAATTCAAAATATGTTCAGTCAGTTCGTTTTAAATAAATATATACAATGTAGATATTAAGTAAAAGCAAGGCACAGAAATGATGATTTGTTATAAATTGTCGGGAGGATAAATATGAGTTGGGTATTGGTTGCAGTTATTGCGTTATTTTTGTTATTTGGATTTATAGGTTATAATAAAGGCGTTGTAAAGATAGTGCTGTCAATGGCAATACTTTTTGTTACATTGTTTGTTTCTGTATTTGTGACTCCGGTAATAGCAAAAACTATAAAAAATAATACTGGTTTATATGACGGATTAGAAGATGCGGTTTATTCTGTGATCACAAAAAATAAGGTGGTAAGTGAAGAGGCAGATGACAGTATAAGCGAATATGAAGAAAATATTTCAAAGGAGCAGATAGCTGATAAGATTGATACTATTTCAAAATATACAGGCAGTATGCTTGAGGGTTTAAAGCTTCCCGAAAATATAACTTCCGAGATAACGTCAGCTATTATGGGTGATAATATTACAAAGCTTTTATCAGATAACAGTATTGACAGAATATTTGCAAAATCAGATGGGACAGTAGCGGGAGCAGCGTCAGCTATTGCAGTTGTAAAATTAACTGAAATTATTTTTAATGCAATTATATATGTATTTGTCTTTGCGATTATGTTTGTTTTATTAAGAGTACTTGCCGGGGTTACAGGAATTATAACAAGATTGCCGGTTATAAAGCAGGCAAATCGTTTGGGAGGACTTTTGCTTGGACTGGCAGAGGGGCTTTTAGCTGTATGGATTATGTTTATAGTTGTTACGGCATTTGGAAGTGTGGAATGGGCATCAGACGCATTGTCTGAGATAGGTGGAAATTCTTTCCTTTCTTTTTTATATGATTCAAACATTTTTCTTAAAATGATATTTAAGTGATAAAAAATATAACACAAAGGATGGGAACTGCATTGGGAGAAAACATAAAACTTACACAGTATGATACACCAATTCATAAAGCGTTGGAAGAACAAAGACTTAACAGGCTGGCACATTTTGATGTGCCGGGACACAAGGGCGGACGAGGCAATAAGGAGCTTAAAGAATTTCTTGGAGCTGATTGTGTCAAACTTGACATGAATTCAATGAAACCGCTTGATAATCTGTGTCATCCGAGTTCGGTTATAAAGGATGCGCAGATGTTGGCGGCTCAGGCATTTGGTGCTGATGAAGCCTTTTTTATAGTGAATGGAACCACGGCTGCTGTTCAGGCAATGATTATGTCGGTTACAGTGGCCGGTGATAAGATAATTATGCCTCGAAATGTGCATAGAAGTGCTATAAATGCTCTTGTTGTAAATGGGGCTATTCCGGTATATGTTAATCCCGGTGTAAATAAGAAGCTTGGAATCCCGCTTGGTATGTCGGCTGACGATGTAGAGCAGGCTATGAAAGAAAATCCGGATGCTAAAGCAGTGCTTGTAAATAATCCTACTTATTACGGTATATGTTCGGATTTGAAAAAGATTGTTGAGCTTGCGCATGAACATAACATGTTTGTTTTGGTTGATGAGGCTCATGGAACACATTTTTATTTCAGTGACAAGCTTCCAGTTTCTGCAATGGAGGCCGGGGCTGATATGGCGGCTGTCAGTATGCATAAAACAGGCGGTTCGCTTACACAAAGCTCAATATTGCTTACAAGAAATACTGTTAATGCTGATTATGTAAGACAGATAATTAATCTTACACAGACAACGAGCGCTTCTTATCTTTTGTTGTCATCTCTTGATATAGCCAGAAAAAATATGAGCTTAAACGGAAGATATTTTAATGACAAAATGATAGAATATGCAAGCTATGCCAGAGAGGAAATAAACAGACTTGGCGGATATTATGCGTATGGTGAGGAGCTTATTGATGGTGATGCTGTATATGATTTTGACAGAACAAAATTGTCAGTTCATACGAGAGATATAGGCTTGGCTGGAATTGAAGTATATGATTTACTTCGCGATGACTATGGAATTCAAATTGAATTTGGTGATATTGGAAATATTCTTGCAATCATATCAGGCGGCGACAGGATGCTTGAAATAGAAAGACTTATATCGGCACTTTCCGAGATAAAACGTCTTCATGAGACAGGAAAAGCAGGAATGTTCGACCATGAATATATAACGCCTTTGATAGTTATGGGACCTCAGAAAGCATTTTTTAGCGTAAAAATGGCACTCCCGATTAAAGAGAGTGCCGGAAGAATATGCAGTGAGTTCGTTATGTGTTATCCTCCGGGAATACCGATTCTTGCTCCAGGCGAGATGATTACGCAGGAGATTATAAATTATATCGAATATGCTAAAGAAAAGGGCTGTCTTGTAACTGGTACTCAGGATATGAATGTTGAATATATAAATGTAGTAGATACTAACGCTTAAAACCGGAGGTTTGGCAAATGGAATTGTGGTATACAGATAAGCACACAAAAAATGTGCAGCTCAAAGTTAAAGTTAAAAATCAGATTGCCAGTTGTGAGAGTGAATATCAGAGGATAGATATACTTGATACAATGGAATTTGGAAAAGTGCTTGTTCTTGATGGGGAACTTATGATAACCCAGAAGGACGAGTTTATTTACCATGAAATGATAACACACGTGCCTATGGCTGTTCACCCTCATGTAAAAGATGTACTGGTTATCGGAGCAGGGGATGGCGGTACTATAAGAGAACTTACAAAGTATGACACCATTGAAAACATTGATATGGTAGAGATTGATAAAAAGGTGACTGAAATGTGTCTTGAACATTTTCAGGAAACATCATGCAAACTTTTTGATCCAAGAGTTCATATGTATTTCGAGGAAAGCCTTAGATTTGTGCGTATGGAAAAAGATCAATATGATTTAATAATAGTTGATTGCGCGGATCCGTACGGGCCGGCAGAGGGACTTTTTACAAGAGAGTTTTATGGTAATTGTTTTAAGGCGTTGCATGATGACGGGATTTTGATTAATCAGCATGAAAGTCCGTACTACAGTGAACACTCAAGGACTGTTCAGAAAGCGCATAAGCATATTCAGCAGGTATTTCCATACAGTACGGTATATCAGTGCCATATACCGTCTTATCCTTCAGGTCATTGGCTTTTTGGATTTGCTTCAAAAAAATATGACCCGATAAAAGATTTGCATGAAAATGAATGGAATGCGCTTGGACTTAAGACAAGATATTATAATACTGATTTACATAAAGGAAGCTTTTATTTGCCTAATTATGTAAAGGAATTGCTCGGAGTTGACCAAAATTAAAAAATATATTGAAAATAATACGATATTTTGGTAAATATAAAAACAGTTTATTAATTTAAGAAAAAGCGGCATTTTGGTTATGTAAAATGCAGGCGGAAATGGAGGATTAAGTATATATGGGAAAAGCCCTTATTATCGGAGCCGGCGGAGTAGCTGGTGTTGCAGTTCATAAATGTTGTCAGAACCCTGAGGTTTTTGAACAGATTTGCATTGCGAGCAGAACGAAATCTAAATGTGATGCTTTAAAAAAAGCCTGTGAGGAAAAATATGGTATAGGCGAAGGCAAAACAAAGATTACAACAGCAAAAGTTGATGCAGATAAGGTAGAAGAACTCGTTGCGCTTATTAATGAATTCAAACCTGATGTTGTTATGAATATAGCATTGCCATATCAGGATTTAACAATAATGGATGCGTGTCTTGAAACTAAGACAAATTATATGGATACAGCAAACTACGAGCCGCCTGAAACTGCACATTTTGAGTATTCATGGCAGTGGGCATATAGAGAAAAGTTTGAAAAAGCAGGTATAACTGCACTTTTGGGGTCAGGCTTTGATCCGGGTGTTACAGGTGTGTTTTCAGCATATGCCATGAAGCATTATTTTGATGAGATAGAATACATTGATATTCTTGACTGTAATGGCGGAGATCATGGATATCCATTTGCAACTAATTTTAATCCTGAAATAAATATTCGAGAGGTTGCAGCTAAGGGAAGTTATTGGGAAGATGGTCATTGGGTAGAAACTGAACCAATGGAAATAAAGAGAGTTTATAATTTCGATGGTGTAGGAGAAAAGGATATGTATCTGTTGCACCACGAAGAGATAGAGTCGCTTGCGCTTAATATAAAAGGCATAAAGAGAATTCGTTTCTTTATGACGTTCGGACAAAGTTATCTTACACATTTGAAATGCCTTGAAAATGTTGGAATGACATCTATTGAGCCTATTGAATTTGAGGGAAAGATGATACAGCCGCTGCAGTTTTTAAAGGCGGTTTTACCTGATCCGGCTTCATTAGGTCCGAGAACAGTTGGCAAAACTAATATAGGGTGCATTTTCAGAGGAAAGAAGGACGGAAAAGACGTTAACTATTATGTGTATAATATGTGCGATCATCAGGAGTGCTATAAAGAGGTTGGTTCACAGGCTATCTCATACACAACGGGCGTTCCGGCTATGATAGGTGCAATGATGCTTATAACAGGCAAATGGAATATGCCGGGAGTTCATAATATAGAAGAGTTTGACCCGGATCCGTTTATGGATGCACTTAATAAGTTTGGTCTGCCTTGGGTGGAAAATTTCAATCCTGAGCTGGTAGACTGACTTATATAAATAAAGGAGTTATGCTGGCATAATGAAAAAAATTGATTTTGATTTGATACCGACACCTTCATATATAGTAGATGAAAGGCTGCTGGAAAATAATTTGAAGCTGTTAAAATCTGTTATTGACAGGACAGGCTGCAAAATACTCCTTGCACAAAAAGGGTTTTCTATGTATTCGCTTTATCCTATGATAAGTCATTATCTTAATGGGACTACCGCAAGCTCGTTATATGAGGCAAAGCTTGGCAAAGAATACATGCCGGGTGAAGTGCATATTTTTTCACCGGCATATAAAGATGAGGAATTTGAAGAGATAACAAAACTTTGCGGGCACATAGTTTTTAACAGCATTTCACAGTTTGCAAAATTTGCGGACAGGGCGATTGAAGCAGGGTGCAGCTGCGGCATAAGGGTTAATCCTGAATATGCAGAGGTTGATCATGAAATTTATAATCCGTGCTGTGAAGGATCAAGGTTGGGCACGGTGCTTGACGTGTTTGAAAAAGAACTGTCGGATAATCCTGAGGTACTTGATAAAATAGAAGGTTTGCATTTCCATGTTATGTGTGAGCAGAATTCTGATACTTTGAATCGTGTTCTTGAACATGTTGAAGAAAAGTTTGGAAAATATATGGCACTTTCTAATATAAAGTGGATTAATTTCGGAGGAGGGCATCATATTACAAGGACGGGATATGATGTTTCGCTTCTTATAAAATGTATAAACTATATAAAAGAAAAATATAATGTGGCAGTTTATCTTGAACCGGGAGAAGCGGTTGTATTAAATACAGGTTATCTCGTTTCGTCGGTTATGGATATACAAAACAGAAGTTTTATGACAGACGGAAATATAGAAATGCAAACAGTGATATTAGATACATCAGCGGCATGTCACATGCCGGATGTTCTTGAGATGCCGTACAGACCTGAAATAATAGGTGCTGGTATGCCGGGAGAATTTAAATATAATTACAGGTTTGGTGGAAATACATGTCTTGCAGGAGATATAATAGGTGATTATTCATTTGAACATGAACTAAAACCAGGAGACAAACTTGTGTTTTGTGACATGGCGCATTACAGCATGGTTAAGAATAATACGTTCAACGGAATAGCACTTCCGAATATAATGTCGTATAATGATACTGATGGTGCATACATTATTAAAAAATTTTCTTATGAGGATTTTAAATGCAGATTAAGTTGATATTTTGAAATTTGTGCATAAGTGTGAACTATCAATATGTTGTGTTTATAACAGAAGTTATTTGCTACAAATTGTGTGGATAAAATAACTTCTGTTATTTTTAAAAAAAGTTTGAAAAAGTTGTTGACAAAGTGAAAAAGCGGTGATATTATATA